>ENA-OSET01000030-OSET01000030.1-sediment-metagenome-genome-assembly--contig:-NODE-30-length-168427-cov-12.246974_pt1 | contig 168427 bp, 161 predicted proteins | sample MGYA00237882_ERZ534229 | MGnify/ENA primary metagenome ERZ534229 (study PRJEB26408, sample SAMN06266212) | sediment metagenome | isolation source: Hudson Canyon methane seep mesocosm | place... | reverse complement strand
GTGCTAGAGCAACTTAAGGGCTCGCCGAAATAATGAGGCGCCCCGGCTTTAGTTATATAGGTAGATAGGAGCACCAAAATGGCCGTTCAAAAAAGTAAGAAAACTCGTTCACGTCGCGGTATGCGTCGTTCACATGACGCATTGTCGGGTCCAACTTTGTCAGTAGATCCAACGTCAGGTGAAAAGCATTTGCGTCACAATGTGACAGCGGATGGTTTTTACCGCGGTCGCAAAGTTATCAATACAGGTGATGACGAGTAACATTGTCAAAGACAGTTCGAATAGCGGTTGACGCTATGGGCGGGGACTTCGGTCCCTGCGTAACTGTTCCTGCAGCTTTATCATTGGTCGACGCGGATCCTCTAGTATCCATCCTCTTAGTCGGCGATAGCTCCCTTATTAAGCAAATTTTGCCGAAGACCTACTCTTCACGTATCACTCTTCTACATGCCCATGACAGCGTTAGCATGTCTGATAAACCGTCTCGCGTATTAAAACATAAGCGTCAATCATCTATGTGGTTGGCGATTGAGGCTGTGAAAGATGGCGAGGCAGACGCCTGTGTTAGCGCCGGCAATACGGGCGCGTTGATGGCCGCTGGGCGATTTTTGCTAAAGACCTTTCCCGGCGTTGATCGGCCTGCTATTTGTAAACCCGTGCCAAGTCAGGGCAAGAATAAAAAGGGCCAAAGTGAATTAACCCATTGCTTTGTTTTAGACCTTGGAGCAAATATTAACTGCAATGCTCAGCAGCTGCTCCAGTTTGCGTTAATGGGTAGTGAGCTCGCGTCGGTAGTTGATGATAATGCCAGGCCTCGGGTGGGTTTGTTGAATATCGGTGAAGAAGATATAAAAGGTGTTGAAACCATTAAGGTGGCCGCAGAGCTTCTGAGGGATCACTCGCGAATTAACTATATTGGTTATGTTGAAGGTGATGGGATCTATCATGGTGTGGCGGATGTTTTGGTCTGTGACGGATTTATTGGTAATATCGCCCTGAAATCAAGTGAGGGTGCCGCACGCCTAATGGCAAAACAGCTTGAGCTGATCTTCAAGTCCAGTGTGTTTGGGCGCGTAATTGGCCAGATTGCCCGTCCTTTACTGCTGAAATGGCGCAATCGTTTTGATCCCGGTCGCTATAATGGCGCCAGTTTTTTGGGGCTGCAGGGCACCTTGGTGAAGAGCCATGGCAGCGCTAATAAAGCCGCGTTTGAGACGGCGCTTGTAATGGCAAAAGAGCAGGGCTTAAAGCAACTGCCACAAAAAATTAGTCAATCGTTTGCGACTCTAAATCATTCGTAAAACTTATCAATTGGTACAGGTGAGAATCAATGAGTAAAGACTCTTTAGCTTTTGTCTTCCCGGGGCAAGGTTCACAAAAAATTGGCATGCTGGCTGAAATGGCGGCCGAATACCCAGTAGTACAAGCCACTTTTTCGGAAGCGAGTGAGGTCTTGGGTTACGATCTTTGGGGTCGAGTTCAAAATGGCGAACAAGAGGCTATTAATCAAACGGAGTGTACGCAACCTCTACTGCTGACGGCGAGTATTGCTGTTTGGCGGGTTTGGTTGGAAAAAGAGGGCGCCAAGCCGGCTGTGCTCGCAGGACATAGTTTGGGAGAGTGGTCTGCACTTGTGGCCGCAGGAGTTCTAGCCTTTAAAGACGCCGTAAAGTTGGTGCAATTGCGTGGTAAGTTTATGCAGGAAGCTGTGCCTGCGGGTGTGGGTGCAATGGCGGCCATAATAGGTTTGGGCGACGAAGAAATTAAGCTTGCTTGTGCAGAATCTGCCCAGGGCGAAGTAGTGTCGGCGGTAAATTTCAATTCCCCTGGCCAGGTGGTGATTGCTGGCGAGGCCGCGGCCGTGGGGCGTGCTATTGACGCCTGTAAGGCAGCAGGAGCGAAGCGAGCTTTGCCACTGCCAGTGAGCGCGCCTTTCCATACCTCTCTAATGAAACCTGCAGCCGATCGCTTGGCTGAGTACATTAGTGCCACAGAGTTTAACAAGCCCAGTATTCCAGTTGTTCACAATGTGAACGCTTGTACTTCGAATGACCCCGTCGCCATTCGTGAATTAATGATTGAACAAATCTATAGTCCTGTTTTGTGGGTGGATTGTGTGAAATCTATGGCACAAAAAGGTGTGACTAAAACTGTTGAGTGTGGCCCTGGTAAGGTTTTGTCAGGTTTAAGTAAGCGCATAGATAAGGCTTTAGTGGGAATGGCGACAGAGTCTCCTGCTGATTTGAGCAAGGCGCTTGAAGACGTTTGTGCTTAGCGCACTGATTCAACTAATTTGTTAAGAAGGAAAATAGCCCATGAGTATTAAGGATAAGGTAGCGTTGGTAAGCGGCGCGAGTCGCGGTATTGGAGCCGCCATTGCCGATCAGCTAGGCGCTGAAGGTGCAATCGTTATAGGCACTGCAACCAGTGAGTCTGGCGCAGAAAAAATAACGGCGCGCTTTGCTGAAAAGGGAATTAAGGGGGCAGGTAAGGTTTTGAATGTAACAGATTTGGAATCTGTGACAAATTTGATGGCCGCCATTAAGGCGGACTACGAGCTACCCGCTATTTTGGTTAATAATGCCGGCATTACTAAAGACAATTTATTGATGCGTATGAGTGAGGATGAATGGTTTGATGTTGTAAACACCAACTTAAGTGCTGTTTACCGTCTCAGTAAGGCCTGTCTCAGGGGTATGATGAAATCTCGCTGGGGCCGTATTATAAATATCAGTTCTGTTGTCGGTGAAATGGGTAATGCGGGTCAGTCTAACTATGCCGCTACTAAGGCTGGTGTTGCAGGTTTTGCACGATCACTGGCAAAAGAAGTGGGCTCGCGAAACATTACAGTCAACACCATTGCGCCAGGGTTTATTGATACCGATATGACTAAAGTGCTTACCGAAGATCAAAAAAACCTGATGCTCAATCAAATACCATTGGCGCGCCTAGGCCAGCCTGAAGAGATTGCAGCATTGGTAAATTTTCTTGCCGGTGACGCCGGAGCCTACATTACGGGTGAAACCATCCATGTTAATGGTGGTATGTATATGTAGTATGTCTTTGATTAATAAGGATATATTCCTTTATTTCAAAGAATTTTTGTTAAGGGCGTTACAACGCGGTGGAATTCAATGTAAAATGCCGTCCGTGTTAACCACCGCAGTTTCAAAAAGTCTGGACGACCAGATTTATAACAATGGTTTAACCGAATTTATTGATTAGGAGTTTAAAAACTTATGAGCAGCATTGAAGAGCGCGTAAAAAAGATCGTTGCAGAGCAACTGGGCGTTAAAGAAGAAGAAGTAAAAAACGAAGCGTCTTTCGTAGAAGATCTAGGTGCAGACTCTCTGGATACTGTAGAGTTGGTAATGGCTCTAGAAGAAGAATTTGAAACTGAAATTCCTGACGAAGAAGCTGAGAAAATTACTACAGTTCAGTTGGCAATCGATTACGTCAACTCAAACCAAGCTTAATTTTTCAGCTCTGCTGGATATTGAGTGACAAAGGCCGCCACTATTGCGAGATAGTGCGGCTTTTGTTGTTTGTACGACCCCATAAATTTATCTTGTTTGGAGAATGCTAGGTGTCAAAAAGAAGAGTTGTAGTGACTGGCCTCGGAATGGTGAGCCCTTTAGGGAATACTGTTGCAAGCACCTGGGAAGGTATTCTAGCAGGTAGAAGTGGTGTAGGCCCTATCTCGCATTTTGACGTCTCCAAATTCACAACGCGTTTTGGCGCAGGCGTTAAAGATTTTGATGTGGAACCGTATATGGCCGTGAAAGACGCCCGTAAAATGGACCCATTTATTCAATACGGTATGGTGGCCGGCATTCAGGCTTTGGAAGATTCCGGTTTGGAAGTTTGTGAAGAAAATGCTGATCGTATTGGCGCCGTGATTGGCGCAGGTATAGGCGGCATAGGCTCGATCGAGAATGGGGCCTTAACAATTGAACACAAAGGTCCTCGTCGTATTTCGCCGTTTTTTGTGCCCGGGGCAATTATTAACATGATCGCGGGCAACCTCTCCATCAAGTATGGTTTTCGCGGGCCAAATTTGGCGGTGGTTACGGCTTGTACAACGGGAACCCATAGTATTGGTTTAGCAGCACGTACGATTATGTATGGAGATGCAGACGCTATGTTGGCGGGCGGTGCAGAGATGGCCACCACGCCTGCGGGTTTGGGTGGTTTCGCGGCGGCAAGAGCACTATCTACCCGCAACGACAACCCGGAAGCCGCGAGCCGGCCTTGGGATAAAGATAGAGATGGCTTTGTGCTGGGGGACGGCGCTGGCGTTATAATGTTGGAAGAGTATGAGCACGCGAAAGCGCGCGGTGCCAATATTTATGCAGAAATGATCGGCTTTGGAATGAGCGGCGATGCTTACCACATGACCTCGCCTCCACCTGACGGAGCAGGTGCCGCGCGATCCATGGCGAATGCCATTAAAGACGCAGGCATCTCGGCAGATTCAATTGATTACATCAATGCGCACGGCACATCAACTCCAGCAGGTGATGTCGCGGAATGTCAGGCCGTGAAGTCAGTTATGGGGTCGGCAAGCTCTAAGGTGGCCGTGAGCTCAAGTAAATCGATGATTGGTCATCTGCTTGGCGCGGCCGGAGCGGTTGAGGCTATATTTAGCATCTTGGCAATTCGTGATCAGGTTGCTCCGCCCACCATTAATCTAGACAACCCGGAAGAAAGTTGCGACATAAACCTTGTGCCGCATACCGCACAAGAACGTAAAATTGACGCAGTGCTATCAAATTCTTTTGGTTTTGGCGGTACTAACGGTTCAATACTTTTCCGAAAGCTACGCTAAATTGTTTACACTAGAGCCATGTTAAGCTTTAGCCCTATTGTATTTGTTAATGGCGTAGAAGATGCGCCGATTTCCCCGCTTGATCGTGGCTTTGCCTATGGCGATGGTGTATTTGAGACCATGGCCATGCGGGGAGGCCATCTCCCGCTTTTAAAATGGCACTATCGACGCTTGCGCCATTCGTGCGATCGTCTAGGCATCAAATTTGATCAGCTTGAGCTAGAGCAACAACTTGCGCAGGTTTTGTTCGCGGCGAGCCAACAAGACATCACTGATGCGGTTGTGAAATTGATTATAACGAGAGGTGTTGGTGGTCGAGGTTATGCCATTCCTGACGTCGCCGAAACAACGCTTTGCATTATTATCGTGCCGCCTCCAGCAAATTTTCTAAAAACCAATAAAACCGCTTTGAATCTGTTTCTTTGTGAACATCGCTTAGGTAGGAACAAGCATTTGGCGGGCCTAAAGCATTTGAATAAGCTGGAATATGTGCTGGCGAGAGCAGAGTGGCAAGACGAAAATTTTTCGGAAGGTTTGTTGCGCGACAGTCAAGGCTGGGTTGTTGAAGGAACATCCTCAAATGTTTTTATTGTTGTCGATAAAGTTCTTTTGACTCCCTTAGTTAATCACTGTGGAGTTGCAGGGGTAATGCGGAATTGCATTATCGAACATTTAGCGCCCTTCATCGCGCGGGACGTGAAAGAACTTGAATTGACCTTAGACGATATCAAACAAGCTGATGAAATATTTATGTGTAATAGCGTGATGGGTATTCGACCTGTTGAGAGTCTTGAAGATTGTCGTTGGGGCTCCGGCCTTGTGACAGAAGAATTACAGCAGGGCTTGGCTTCATTGTTGGCCGCGAAATTATGAAGTGGGTGAAGAGGGTAGGCTCAGCTCTGGTATTACTCGGCGCTGTCCTCGTGTTTTCTATTCATAGCTATCTTCAGGCTCCTAGTGATATTTCTGAGGAAGGCTTGTCGTTTACTATTAATGCTGGCGATTCTATTCGCCGTGTAGCCTCGCGATTGGAAAGTTTGAAACTTCTTTCTCATCCAAAGTTGTGGGTGATGTACGCACGATTGAGTAATAAGGCGACTATTCGCGCCGGCGAGTATCGACTGCCGCAAGGCGCTAGCCCAAGCGAGTTATTATCGCTTTTCCGTAGTGGTAAGGTTGTAAGCTACACTGTCACCTTGCTTGAGGGCTGGACTTTTCGAGAAGCATTGGCTCACTTGCATCGGCAAGAAAAGATTAACAAAACACTATTGTCACTAGCCGATGATGAAGTGCTTGAAAAACTGGCGCTTAGTGAAAAACACCCCGAAGGTTTATTTTTTCCTGACACCTATCAATATGAGGCGGGTGACAGTGATCGAACGGTGTTATTGCGGGCCTATAAAAAAATGAAGAAGGTCTTGGCTGCTGAGTGGTTGCTGCGCGCCGAAAATTTACCCTATAAAAACCCTTATGAAGCATTGATAATGGCGTCTATTATCGAGCGCGAAAGTGGGCAGGTCATGGAACGTGAGAAAATTGCCGGCGTGTTTGTTCGCCGCTTAGCCTTAAAGATGCGCCTGCAGACAGACCCCACTGTTATTTACGGATTGGGTAAAGAGTATAAGGGCAACTTACGCCGCCGGCATTTGAAGCAACCTTCGCCTTACAATACCTACCTAATTAAGGGCTTGCCTCCGACACCGATTGCTTTGTCAGGGCGAAAGTCGATACATGGCGCGCTCCATCCGGACTCAGGAACGGCTCTCTATTTTGTCGCCAAGGGCGATGGCAGTCATTATTTTTCCGCGAGCCTGGAAGAGCACAATAAGGCCGTTAGGCAATACCAAATTGATCAGCGGAGCGATAATTATCGCTCCGCCCCAGAGCGCTAAAAGGAAAGCAATAATGCGTGGTAAGTTTTTAACGATTGAAGGTACAGAGGGTGTTGGTAAAAGCACCAATATTGATTTTATCCGGCGTCAATTACTTGCTCGGGGAATTACTCTCACTTTATCTCGTGAGCCCGGAGGCACGCCGCTCGCGGAAGATATTCGTGATTTGTTGTTGGCCAATCGTGACGAGATTGTTGATGAAACTGCTGAATTGTTGTTGGTATTCGCTGCTCGGTCGCAGCACATACAGGCCGTTATTGAACCTGCGCTGGCGCGTGGCGAGTGGGTGCTTTGTGATCGCTTTACGGATGCTACCTATGCTTATCAGGGCGGTGGGCGAGGCATTGATCTGGAGAAGATTAATTCTCTCGAGCAATTTGTCCAGGGTGACTTGCGTCCTGACCTGACCTTGATTTTGGATATTGATGTAAAGGTAGGTTTGGAGAGGGCTCGTCAACGAGGCGAGCTGGACCGTTTTGAAGTTGAGTCAATACAATTTTTTGAGCGCGTTCGCGCGGCCTATTTGTCTAGAGCAGAAGAGCATCCTCATCGCTATGCAGTTGTAGACGCAGGCCAATCACTTGCTCAGGTCCAAGAAGATATTGCTGCGATTTTGCTGCGCTTCTAAAACGGTGGCGGCGAGTGGATTTCCAGCTCTTGCTCGCTTATTGGATGCAAAAATTTTAGCTGTGAAGCGTGTAGTAGCAGCCTTGAAGATGCTTCAAGTGCAAGTTGCCCCGCATACAATTGGTCGCCTAGAATTTCATGGCCTATGGCCTGCATATGTACGCGCAACTGATGAGAGCGACCGGTAAAGGGAAATAAGGCTACCCGTGTGCTTTGATTTTCTGTGTCGTAACTCAGCACTTTATATCGTGTCAGCGCCAATTTTCCATTATCGGAGTCGACAATTTGTCTTGGCCGGTTTGGCCAGTCGCAAATAAGTGGCAGCTCAACTTCTCCTTCGGTTTCGCTCACTAGGCCATGAACTACAGCGACGTAACTTTTCTCGATTTCTCGTTTCTCAAAGCGATGCCCCATGGCTTTTTGAGCTGCATGACTGAGTGCGATGATTACCAAACCAGAGGTGGGTTGATCTAGGCGATGGACGATTCTTGCGTTGGGGAATGGCTGTAAAAGCCGTTTTATTAGGCAGTCTTGCTTTTCGGGGCCACGCCCGGGCACGGTGAGTAAGCCACTGGGTTTATTCACCACTAAAATAGCGTCGTCTTCGTAGAGAATAGGGATTGTGTCGTGCATTGCGAAGCTTTACTCTGTGCGCTGTATTTCGGTTAAGTTGCTCGCGCTATTATCGCACAGTTGTAGAACCGACTCGATTGTTCCGCTAGAAAATTCCTCAATCAGACACAAATCATGAAAGACAGTGAGCCCAAGTCAGTAGATTTTCCTGCAATACCTTATCCTTGGCAGCAAGCCGAGTGGCAGAGAGTGCTTGACCAGCACCTAGCCGATAAGTTGCCTCATGCCTTATTGTTCGCAGGGCAGCAGGGTTTGGGGAAGTCCCACCTTGCGCAGGCTTTGGGTCAGTATTTATTGTGTCACTCGCCGCGCAGTGGTCTCGCATGTGGAGAGTGCCGAGCGTGCCAGCTAAATCGAGCGGATACGCACCCAGATTTTAAGCTGATAAGGCCAGAAGAAGCTGGCAAAGCGATAAAAATTGATCAAATTCGTAGTCTGGCGGAATACGTTAGCAAAACATCGCAGCAGGGGGGTTACAAAGTCGTCATTATTGAGCCTGCCGAGGCTATGAACATCAATGCGGCCAACGCGCTATTGAAAAGCTTGGAAGAACCTGCCGGCAATACTCTCATAGTATTAGTCAGTCATGTGCCCAGCGCTGTAATGCCTACGGTGCGAAGCCGCTGCCAAACTCTTACCTTGCTAACGCCTTCAAAGGACTTGGCGCTGCCTTGGCTCGCGGCTATGGCCAGCGATGACCGCGCTGAATCATTATTGCAGTTCGCCGATGGCGCTCCCCTGGCGGCCTTGGCCTTACTCAATGGAGATTTGCTGGAGCAGCGGCAGGGCTTTCAGAGTACCTTGTCGGAGGTGGCTCTGGGGCAAGTCTCGCCGCTTGAGGCGGCAAAAAAGTTTTTGGACCTCGATACCTTAGAGCTAATGGATTGGTTGATCGCCTGGGTTCATGGTATTGCCTGTTATTTAAACGCTAAAGACTCGGGTCGGGGGCAGACTCCAGAGGCTTCGCTACTGCCTTTGCTGGAAGGGCTCGACCCCACTCTGCTGTATCGATACTTGGACAAGATTATGATGTCTAAACGTCAGCTTCTGAGTAGCGCTAACCCTAATAAGCAGTTGTTGCTAGAGGAGATCCTGATGGATTGGCGAGCGCTGGCACGATTGTCGTACGGGCGTGCTAGACAGGCTAGGGCGAATGAATTACCTTAAGCAGCAATAAGATCAGCCATTTGAAACGATAGTTAGGACCGAGTTCTATGAAAGGTATTGGAGGAGGCGCCCGCAACGGCATTCTCTCATTAACAATTAAAGACAAGGCGGTGCTCTATGCCGCCTATATGCCCTTCTTGAACAATGGTGGGCTCTTTATCCCAACCAATAAAACCTATGCCTTGGGCGATGAAGTGTTCATGCTATTAAACCTAATGGATGAGCCGGAAAAGATCCCTGTGGCCGGTAAAGTCGTGTGGGTAACCCCTAAAGGCGCACAGGGTAACCGTGCCGCTGGCATTGGGGTGCAGTTCAATGATCAGGACGACACGGCTTCCAAGAAGATTGAAACCTATTTAGCGGGCTCTCTCGAGTCGGACAGACCCACCCACACCATGTAATGCTCCACTATTAGAACTCCCATGATTATTGATTCCCACTGCCACCTCGATCGCATTAACTTGGATCGCTACGAAAACACCTTATCTCTGGCCCTTGACGCTGCTCGTGAGAGGGGCATCGAAGGGTTTCTCTGCATCAGCATAAGCTTGGAAAACCTTCAAAACGTTGTTGATATAGCGCAGGCGAATGACAATGTTTGGGCCTCAGTGGGGGTTCACCCTCTGGACGTCGATAGCGGTGTTGCTGGGGTAGAGCAGCTTATTGATTTCGCTCGCCAAGATAAAGTTGTTGCGATAGGCGAAACGGGTTTGGATTACTACTATAGCCAGGACAGCAAAGCTTTACAGCAAGAAAGTTTTGTCCATCACTTGCAGGCCGCAGACAAAAGCCAAAAGCCGGTTGTGGTGCACACGCGTGACGCAAAGGAAGACACGCTGAATTTGATTAAAACCCACGGCAACCTAGAAAGTGCAGGAGTTTTACATTGTTTCACCGAAGATTGGGACATGGCACGCCGGGCCATAGATATGAATTACATGATCTCTATCTCGGGAATAGTTACCTTCAAAAATGCCGAAGCGCTGCGAGATGTAGTTCGAAACGTTCCATTGGATCACCTTTTGGTGGAAACCGACTCGCCTTATTTGGCGCCAATTCCCTATCGTGGCAAACCCAATCAGCCGAAATATGTTCGTGAAGTGGCCGAGTATGTGGCTGAGCTCAAAGGCCTTCGTCTAGAAGAGCTGGCAGAGATAACGACTAATAATTTCTTTCGCTTGTTTAATCAAGCTAATTCCACAAGAGTGATGAGTAAGACCCTATGAGGCAGCAAATACAGGCCATGCTGGCCCTGCAAAACAGCATGAACACTAAGGTGAATGCCGATTGGCAAAGCCAGGGCTTTGAGTGGTATCGCGCAATATGGATTGAGTGTGGTGAGCTGCTTGACCACTACGGATGGAAATGGTGGAAAAGACAAGACCCAGATGTTGAACAAGTGAAGCTCGAATTGATCGATATCTGGCATTTTGGTCTGAGTATCTTACTCAGTCGGGATTTAACTGAAGATGAAATCGTAGACTTGATTGAAGCTAATCTAAATGTATCAAGTGACGAGCCCGATTTTCGTTTAGATCTGGAGCGTTTTGCGGGTGAAACCCTCACAACTCGGGACTTCTCGGTGGCCTCTTTCGGACGTCTGATGGCGGGAATTGACCTTAGTTTTGATCAGTTGTATGAAGGTTATGTGGGCAAAAATGTGCTTAACTTCTTTCGTCAGGACAATGGCTACAAAGACGGCAGTTACCGGAAAATCTGGGGTGGTCGAGAAGATAATGAACACCTCGTCGAGATTATTGCCGAGCTTGACGCCAAAGCTGCGGGTTTTCCGGAAACTTTATATGAGCGTTTAAATACGCTGTATCAAAGCCTAAACGCATAAGTAGCATATACTTCGGCTGTGCAGTTCCCTATAATGCGCAACCGTCTGGCCGAGCCCCTCGGCCTCATGTTTTAGTATCCTACGGAGAATTATTGTGAAAGCACCTGTTCGAGTTGCCATTACCGGCGCAGCTGGCCAAATCAGCTATTCCTTGTTATTCCGCATTGCTGCGGGCGAAATGCTGGGTAAAGACCAGCCTGTCATTTTACAGATGCTGGAGATTACTCCTGCTCTGAACGCGCTCAAGGGCGTGGCAATGGAACTAGACGACTGTGCTTTCCCTCTGCTAGCCGGTATGGTTTGCAGTGACGACGCCAATGTAGCGTTTAAAGATGCCGATTACGCCTTGCTTGTAGGCGCTCGTCCTCGTGGCCCAGGTATGGAGCGCGCTGACCTATTAGCCGCTAACGCTGCAATTTTCTCAGTGCAAGGTAAGGCGATCAATGATCACGCTTCACGAGATATCAAGGTTTTGGTTGTAGGTAATCCTGCAAACACCAATTCATTGATTGCACAACGCAATGCTCCAGCGATCAACCCTCGTCAGTTTACTGCTATGACTCGTCTTGATCACAACCGTGCTATGACTCAGTTGGCTCAGAAAACAGGCAAGACCATTAACGATGTTACAAAGTTGACTATTTGGGGTAACCACTCTTCAACTCAGTATCCAGATATTCACCAGACCAAAGTCGCAGGTACTGATGCGATGAGCTTGATTGATCAGGCTTGGTACGAAGCTGATTTCATTCCTACGGTTCAGCAGCGTGGAGCAGCGATTATCGAAGCGCGCGGCGCCTCTAGTGCGGCTTCTGCTGCGAATGCAGCTATTTTTCACATGCGTGACTGGGCTTTAGGCACCAGTGAAGGCGATTGGGTCAGCATGGGTGTATACAGTGACGGCAGTTATGGCATCGAAGAAGGTTTGATCTACTCATTCCCTTGTGTTTGTAAAAACGGCGACTGGGAAATTGTTCAGGGTCTTGAAATCAACGATTTCTCTCGCGCTAAAATGAGTGCTACAGAGAAAGAACTTCAAGAAGAACGCGATGCAGTGAAAGACTTGTTGCCCGCGTAAATTTTCTTAGTTCTTTTAAAAACGCCGCTCTCGCGGCGTTTTTTTTTTGCTATAATTCTGCCACTGAGTTTCGTGGACCTTAAAAAATTTAACAGAAAAGGAAATTTTTCATGGCTCTGCCAAAAATTGGAAATCTTGCTCCAGCATTTAGCTTACTAAATCAAAGTGGTGAAAAGGTAAGCTTGAAGGATTTCAAAGGTAAAAAGAATGTTGTGGTTTATTTTTACCCAAAAGCTTTAACTCCAGGCTGCACCCTTCAAGCCTGTGGTATTCGAGACAGTGAAAAGGCTTTGGCTGATTTGGATACTGTAGTACTAGGATTAAGCCCTGATCCAGTTGCAAAGCTGCAAAAGTTCATCGACAAACACGAGCTCAACTTTGATTTACTATCAGATGAAGATCATGGGATCGCTGAAAAATACGGTATTTGGGATCTCAAGAAGTTTATGGGGCGCGAGTATATGGGCATTGTGAGAACCACCTTTATTATCAACAAAGAGGGTCGTTTAACTCATATAATGAATAAATTTAAAACTAAAACTCATCATGATGATCTCTTGGCTCTACTTTCAAGCTAGTTATAGAGTCTTGTTTTTTATAGGGTCTTTTGGACGCTCCTATGCACGAGCTCACACAAGACCTCGACTGGTTCACAAATTCTGAGCAATTGCGTTGACCGTATAGATGTAGAGGGTAGGCTTAGCCCTGTGCCTACAATCTTCTTCCAAAATTTCACCATAAGGCGCGTAAGTCGTCATATTGGCACCTTTGATTCTAGTTATATCCAGTAATAAAGAATAGTTTAACAAGCCCTCAAGGCCCACTTTAGAGAGTCGTCTCATTAATGAATGGACATAGCTGTTAATGGATAATACCCGGCATAACATTGCCCTTAAGCCCGAAGCACTTTCACACTCAAGCGAAGCGTTTGCGGCTTACCAATTAGATCAATTTCCTGATCGTTTGCGTTTTTTACATCGCCAGTTGCTGAGCCCAAAGTCCGATTCAGCACAACAAATACTGTTTTACCTTGAAGCGGGTTGCCGCATGTTTGGCCTAGACAAGGGGGCTTACGTAGAGCATGGCCAAGGCGCCTGGCCCCCATCTTGCTACCAATACGATCTTAGCGCTATAGAATCATTGATCAGCGCTGAAACGGGGCCAGTAGAAGGGCTCGAGCAGGCGGTAAGGAGCAGCAGTTTAACCTTGTTTTCACCCGTAGATGGTCGTTTGGCTGTAAATCTGGACAAGCTAGCCTATAATAGGGCACAAGTTAAGGCCTATATTGCAACACCAGTGTTATCAGGTGATGAATTCACAGGTTTGCTGTATTTCTTTTCGACGAGCGCTGTCGACAAGCCTTATACTGCTCAAGATCGCGAAACTATAGTCCTGATGGCCGAAGGAGTTGCCAGAATGAATGAAGCTATGAATGTTCAACGCCGAGAGGGCGTCAAGGAAGACGAAACAGGCCCCCTAGGGTTCGTAACGCCTGGAGTTAAGAGCTTCAAAGAATACAGCTACCAAGCTCAAATTCCACAGGCCCATGGAGTTGCAGGTAAAGTCGTAGAAGTACTGCAAAACCGAATTGGTCATGAAAAGCTAGGCATCGAATTTATTGCCACTGAGTTAAGCTTGTCTAAGCGCACTCTACAGCGACGCCTACAGCAGCAAAATATCAATTTTGCTCAGCTTCGCGACCAAGTGCGTTTCCATCACTCTATCACCTACTTGGTGGAGCAAAATCACAGTATCGATCGTATTTCAGGCATATTGGACTTTTCAGATCGTACCAGCTTTACCAACGCTTTTAAGCGCTGGACAGGCCTTTCTCCCAGCACTTTCCGCAAACTGTTTCGGGATTACGTTTAAGCCCTTTGCTCGTTTCTAGGTACCACACACAAATACTCCGATGGCTCTATGGTATTGGGGTATTTGTGTGTGGTGCCAATTGCCTGCCTTGAGTAAACAAGGTAAAGTTACCCGCTTTGTAATCCCTGAAATTCTTAAGAGGTAAATTGGATGGAATTCTTTATTCCGGCCGCTATGGCACAAACGGGTGGTGCGACAGAAGCCAACCCAATGGTTACCCTGCTGATGTTTGGCGGCCTGTTTGTATTTATGTATTTATTCATTATTCGTCCACAGCGCAAGCGTCAGAAAGAGCACACAGATCTGGTGTCGTCATTGGCGAAGGGTGATGAAGTTGTGATGACCAGCGGAATGTTGGGAAAAATAACTAAAGTAGACGAAAATTACATAGTTCTAGATGTGGGTAGCAATTCTGAATTAAAGTTTCAGCGTGTTGCCGTTCACGCTGTTTTGCCTAAAGGCACCATTAAGTCTATCTAGTATTTTATGCTGAAGAGGGAGCGGGGGGCTGCAAGGCATCCCGCTCCCTTTTTTTTTGCGTAAATTTCCACTCTAGTTTCTTTCTAATTTACAGCCAATTAGGATTGAGCCGCCTCCGCTTCCTGTTTGCTTTCAGCGTGCCATTCGAAGATGTTCATTTCGATAAAAATGAAGGCAACCAACCAAAGAAAGGCGTCCCAAAAGTCGAGAAAATCACCCTTTATCCCCCAGTAAATTGCAGCAATAAAAAGAAACGAGTAGAGAAAAGTTTTTATAACTTTACTTACCGTGCGCACTCGGCCTTCTAAGCGCCCCTTGAGCTGTAGATAAACATCCACTTCTAGGATTGCTACTATCAATAGCCAGTCGATGGAATTAAATACGGAAAGCCAGGCCAAACGCTGGGTTTCTTGCATGCGATCTACGGTCGATATAATTTGGGTGTCTGCAATACGGAGCAGATCGCCATTGTTCAGGGCGGCGCAGTTTGACGCTTCAATAGGCATATATTCATCTAGGGTGTAAATATATGTATAAGCCGTGTCAATCAATGAGCAGGCATCATCGATAGAATAGGGCAGGGTGTTTAACACCAAATTCAGTTTTACAATGTAACCGTAGAGCGAGTAAACAATGAGGGCGTAGCAAACGCTGCGAATACTGTGCAGTAATGTCTTGGTTGTGCCGACGATTTTCTCGTCATCCAGCACAAAAGTTTCTAGTTCGAAGAGTAAAATTAATACAACCCATGCGGCTGTATCAATCGTCGCCGAAAAGGCTTCGCCTATGTCATAGAAAGTGATGCCATTGGTAAATGTCTGGGCACTTGCGGCAAAGTCTTCCTGGAAAAAAAGAAAGATATTGTAGCTGAGCAGTATGTAAACGCTGTATTTGAAGGCCTGAAATGCAATATACGACTTCCCGAGCCCAGCTGTTTGAATTTCTAAAGTACTCATAATAGTTATTTATTATTTAATTGAGTAATGTAAAATGCCGCAGCCATTGATCTTGAAGCTGCGGCAGCCGTGGCCCTTATTCGTCCAGCGCACCATTTTCAATAGCGGCTAAAGTGTCGTCCAAGCTCTGACGCGCTTTGCTGATAAGCTCATCAATTTCTTCTCGGCTGATCACAAGCGGTGGTGAAACCAACATAATGTCACCCGTTGCCCGCATAACTAAACCATTCTGGGTGCAAAAATCTTTACATAGACCGCCGGCTTTTCCGTCTGGCGCCAAGCGTTCTCGAGTTGTTTTGTCCTTTACTAACTCTAGGGCACAAACTAGGCCGACACCACGGGTTTCTCCCACAATGGGATGGTTCAGCAGTTCCTGCCATCGTTTTTGCAGATAGGGCCCAGTGTCTTCGGCGACTTTCTCTACCAGTTTTTCATTCTGAATGATTTCCAGATTTTTTAGCGCCACTGCGGCGGCGGCGGGGTGACCAGAATAGGTATAGCCATGATTAATTTCGCCACCTTCTTCTTTTAGATACTTGGCCACTCGGTCGCTCAACATAACGCCGCCAATGGGTAAGTATCCGGAAGATAGTGCTTTCGCAATTGGCATGAAATCAGGTTTGATGCCATAAGTTTCAGACCCGAACCAATTGCCTGTACGGCCAAAGCCAGTGATGACTTCGTCCGCGATAAGCAAAATATCGTACTTTTCACATATTCGAGAGATTTCTGGCCAGTAAGATGCGGGAGGAATGATAACGCCACCGGCCCCTTGTAGTGGTTCAGCAATGAAAGCCGCCACACGGTTAACTCCTAGCTCTAGGATTTTTGCTTCCAGTTGTTGCGCGCGCTCTAAACCAAACTCCTCTGGATCGGAGTCTCCACCCTCTGCAAACCAATAAGGTTGGTCGATGTGCACAATGCCTGGAATTGGCAGGTCGCCCTGTTCATGCATGTACTTCATTCCGCCCAAACTTGCGCCTGCAACGGTAGATCCGTGGTAGGCATTTTTGCGGCTGATAATAACGCTTTTTTGTGCTTCGCCTTTGCTCTTCCAATAGTGTCGAACTAAGCGTAATACGGTGTCGTTAGACTCTGAGCCAGAACCGGTAAAAAACACATTGTTTAAATGATCGGGTGCAAGTTCTGCCAGTTTTTCTGCAAGCTTGATCGCCGGCGGGTTTGAGCACTGAAAGAAGCTGTTATAGTAGGGCAGTTCAAGCATTTGATCGTAAGCGGCTTGGGCCAATTCCTTGCGCCCGTAACCCACTGCAACACACCAAAGCCCAGCCATGCCATCGAGCATTTTATGACCTTCAGAATCCCAAATATAAACACCGTCGGCTTTGCTAATCACACGGGTTCCTTTATTGTTTAGGTCTCCCTGATCGGTAAAGGGGTGCATGTGGTGTTCGCGATCCAAGGTCTGTAAGTCTTGGGTGTTGATGTTTGCCTGCTGATTCATTTCTCTACTCCTGAAAACTGTGTTTTAAAAATTTATACATTTAGCAATAAATACTCTCGTTCCCAAGAGCTAATGACGCGATTGAAAGCTTCAAATTCCTCTTCCTTGACCGCGGTATAAGCTCTAATAAACAACTCCCCGAATATATCGTTCAATTCTGGGCAGCCTTTTAATAAGCTTAATGCGTGCTCAAGATTTCGTGCAATATCGATTTCACCAGTGGCCGCATCGCCCGTGTTGGCGGCACTTGGTTTTATGCCTTGTTTCATTCCCAGATAGCCACAGCCCAAAGTTGCTGCAAATGCTAAGTAGGGATTGGCATCAACTCCAGGAAAACGGTTTTCAACTCTTTTCGCTTGGGGAGAGCTGTCTGGCACGCGAATTCCAGCGGTGCGGTTGTCATACCCCCACTCCAAATTAACGGGTGCCGACATATCTTTCGCAAATCGACGGTAAGAGTTTACGTTGGGCGCATAAAAACTAATGGTTGATGGTGTATATTTCTGTAAACCGCCTATATAGTGCATAAAGCGTTCATTTTCTTCGCCATTCTCGTCCACAAAAATATTTTTGCCGGTTTTTTTATCGACAATACTTTGATGAATGTGCATCGCGCTGCCGGGTTCAACTTCCATCGGCTTGGCCATAAACGTGGCATAGATTCCGTGGCGAAACGCCGTCTCCCTAACTGTACGTTTAAAAGTGAATACTTGGTCGGCGAGGCTTAGAGGGTCACCGTGGAGAAAGTTAATTTCCATTTGTGCCGCGCCTGATTCGTGAATCAATGTGTCCACATCCAAATCTTGGGCTTCGCAAAAGGTGTACATGTCTTCAATAAAGGGTTCGAATTCATTCAGTGCATCGATACTGTAAGATTGGCGAGCAATTTCGGGACGGCCTGAGCGTCCTTTTGGCGGTTGAAGTACATTGTTTGGGTCAATATTTTGTTTAACCAGATAAAACTCAACTTCAGGTGCTACTACAGGTTGCCAGCCTTCATCGTCATAAAGTTTTAAAACACGCTTAAGTATATTTCGTGTTGAAAGAGGGTGAGGAGAGCCGTCGCGAGTATGGCAATCGTGAATAATCTGAGCCGTGGGGTCTTCCGCCCAGGGCACTTTTCTCATGGTGCGAGGGTCTGGCACCAAAAACATATCGGAATCGAGCGGGCTCACTAATTCATCGTGCTGATCGGTATATTCTCCGGTTACAGTTTGAATTAGTATACTTTCTGGCAGACGGCTGTCTTCCTTGACGAATTTATCGGCGGGAATAAACTTGCCTCGTGCGTTGCCTGTCATGTCCGGAATGAGACATTCAACTTCTGTAATTCTATGTTTTTCTAGCCACTCGCTAATTGCTTGCATACATCACCTAGTTTGTAACACTTTGGTTTATTTATATTATTGTGTTTGTGCACGTCGATCGAGGCAGGCTTGTTTAAAAGCCTGAAACAGCGACAGATAAAAGGGGTTCTCAGTGACTTTCCACTCCGGGTGCCACTGCACAGCTAAAACAAAACGATCGGCCTGTTCACTTTGAAAAGCCTCAACTAAACCATCTGGGGCTAATGCTTCGACCTTAAGGCCGCTTCCTAAAACCTTAACGCCTTGCTGATGAACTGAATTTACCGATGCGACAGGGCCTCCGACCAAGCTGGCTAGAAGGCCGCCTTCTGTTAGTGCGATCTCATGGGCCGGAGCATATTGCTCCTCCACTTCGGCGCTGCTGTCTTCTCTGTGATCGAGCATATTCGGCAAATTTTGCACCTTTTCGTGCAAGGTTCCGCCGTAAACGACGTTGATTTCCTGAAAACCTCGACAAATACCAAAAATGGGTACGTTGGCGTCTATAGCTTTCGAGATTAGGGGTAGGGTTGTAGCATCCCGCTGTGGGTCATGAACGGGAGATTGGTTTTTTTCGGCGCCATAGTGGTGAGGCTCAACATTGCTATAGGCGCCAGTTAGTAATACCCCGTCTACCATGGCCAGGTATTCGTCGAGCAAATCGGCCCCTAGCGCGGGTATTAATATCGGCGTAGCTCCCATTCCCTCGGTTATAGCACGCAGGTATTTATCACCGATGGAGTGAAAATAGTGGGGATCTAGCAGTTTACAGTCTGCGACGATGCCAATTTTAAGCTTTTTACTGTGCATAAATTCCTGTAACCCGTTGGTTGTCCTTGAAAATCTTGCTATTCGAGACTCGCTTTTCGAGTCGGCTTCAAGCATCGCTTTGTTTGCGAAGCTTGATTATTACAGAGTACCGAATTATTATTCAAGCAAAACCGAACAATAATTCAGTCTATGTTGATAAGATCATTGGAAAAAACGCCGTAAAGGTGTGTATTTACTGATCTAAAGCTATTCTGAGGTCTGCAATAAAATTAACTCTCTAAGAGATAAAGAGCCGGGATGAATGACAGTATAGCAAGTGCACGGCAAGCCACAGCGGCAGGCATAGATGAATTGGCAGGAGATATTGTCGATCTAGCGAGCGCTGAACAATGGTTGATAGACCGTGGTGTTTTAGACGTAGAGTGCTTGGTGTCTGATATAGCGGGTATCGCACGAGGTAAAATTTTACCGGCAGGCAAGTTTATTAAAGCTTGTGAAGGTAATTCCCTACGTATCGCCGAATCCCTATACGCCCAAGATGTGAAAGGCTTCACTGTTGACAGCTCAGTTATTTCTGAGCTTGAGCCGGATGTCGTGCTAATACCAGACTTAACCACTTTGCGCATTATCCCTTGGCGTGAGAAAACCACGGCTTGTGTCATTTGTGATGCCGCTGAGAAAGACGGGTCTGCTTTTGATATGGCGCCGCGACAAGTTCTTAAGCAGGTCATTGAGCAGTTTAAGCAGCGGGGGCTAAAGGCAATTGTTGCTCCAGAATTCGAGTTTTACTTGAGTAAACCTTTAGTGGATCCCAATCAAGATCTTGAGCGCCCAAATGTTCGAACGGGTGCGCTGGAATCTGGCTCGCAAACTTATGGCGTAGACATATTGCGGGATTACAGTGATGTGATTGACGACATATACGCCTATTGCGCTCAACAGGGTGTGGCCATAGATGCGCTCACTCATGAAGCCGGGCCAGGTCAATTTGAAATCAATATTGAGCACGGGGAAGCGCTAAACCTAGCAGATCAGGTCTTTATGTTTAAGCGTGCGGCGAGAGAAGCCTGCATTAAACACGGCTTGTCGATTACCTTTATGGCCAAGCCACTTGCTGGCCAGCCAGGCAATGCGATGCACGTCCATCAGAGTATTTTGGACATTGCGACAGGGGCCAATATTTTTTCAAACGAAGACGGTTCAGATAGCGAACTATTGATGAGTTATATTGCGGGCCTGCAGAAGTATATACCGGCCTTAATGCCCTTGTTTGCGCCTTATGTGAATTCTTATAGACGTTTTGTGCGCAAGCAATATGCGCCTATCAATATACATTGGGGGCATGAAAACCGTACCGTGGGTTTGAGGGTACCAGAGTCTGATGCTAAAAATCGTCGTGTTGAAAACCGAGTAATTGGCGCTGATGCAAACCCTTATCTTGCATTGGCGGCAACCTTGGGTGCAGGGCTCCTTGGCCTAAACAAAAAATCGCAAGCCTTGCCAGAAATGTTAGAGAGCGCTTATGAAACCGAGACTCAATTGCTGCCCGAGCATATTTTAATTGCGCTCTCGGAAATGGAAGGTACTGATGCCTTAAAAGAATTGTTCAGCGAGCGTTTCTTAACTTTGTTTAGTGAGATCAAACGAGCTGAATATCAGGAGCATCAAAATATTATTACCCCGTGGGAACGTGAAAACCTACTCACGGTAGTGTAGAAATCACCAAAACCATTTTCTATTGAAAATTTGTTAGTAGTATCAGAGCGGACTATTTTATGAGCGTTATTCGATCGGGCCTTAACCCTAGCCAGCACACAGCTTCCTACTATGCCGCGACGGCAAATAACAGCAAAAACCGCCCCACATTGAGGGGCGAGCACAGGGCTGATGTTTGCGTAATTGGTGGTGGCTACACAGGCTTGTCTGCGGCACTGCACCTTGCGGATAAAGGCTACAGCGTAATTTTGCTTGAAGCAGAAAAAATAGCTTGGGGAGCATCGGGTCGAAATGGTGGCCATGTAGGCACTGGTCAGCGCAAAGACCAAGAAGAGCTCGAAAAGCTTGTGGGCAAAGAGCGTGCAAAACTGCTGTGGAATTATTCATTAGAGGCCGTCAATACGGTTGAAGAACTTATTCGTAAGCACAGTATTGACTGTGATCTAAAGCGCGGAAACCTGCACGTCGCCTCGAAGTCATCTCATTCAGATGGGCTGCGTGGGGAAGTTGATCATATGCAAGACCATTATGGCTATGACCAGCTGCGCTTTATCGAAAAGTCTGAGCTGGATGCGATGGTTGGTAGTAAGCAATATCATTCAGGTTTACTCGATAATGGAAGTCTACATCTACACCCCTTGAACTATGCACAAGGTCTTGCGGATGCAGCTGAAAATGCCGGGGTTACACTCTACGAAAATTCGCGTGTTGAGTCCTATGATCAAGGTAAGCCGACTACAATTAAAACAACCGAGGGCACAGTTACCGCTGATTTCTTAGTGCTTGGCTGCAATGGATATCTCGGTAACTTAGAGAATAAAATGGCCGGCAAAATTATGCCTATTAACAATTTTGTTCTGGCCACTGAACCTTTGGGCGCGAAGCTTGCGCAGGAATTGATACGCGATGATGTTTCAATGTCTGATAGTTTGTTCGTTATTAATTACTGGAAATTGTCAGCCGATAATCGGCTTATTTTTGGCGGTGGTGAAAACTATACGAGTAATTTCCCCAGTGATTTAAAGCAGTTCGTTCGCAAATATATGCTGAGGGTTTACCCTCAGCTGGCTGATACCCAAATTGATTATGCTTGGGGGGGAACCTTAGCGATCACTCTCAATAGAATGCCGCATTTTGGACGCCTTCAGGCCAACCAGTTTTACGCACAGGGCTATTCAGGGCACGGAGTGCCAACGGCGACCATGGCAGGTAAGCTCCTCGCAGAGGTTGTTAGCGGCACGGCAGAGCGTTTTGATGTGATGGCCAATGTACCTACTATTGGTTTCCCCGGCGGTACATTGTTGCGCTGGCCAGGTCTAGTGGCCGGTATGCTTTACTATGGACTGTTAGATAAATTGTAAACTGGGCGATGATCAATCCATGCGATTCAGGCCTATACCTAGAGTTAAAAGGTATAATTTTTAACTCTAGGCAATCATAGCTAAGACTTTGAAGTAGAAGAAGAAATTGACTTACAGGGGCATCCAGAGCATTCTTACCATCCAACCGTAAGCTGCCAAGATATATCATCAAACGAAGGATGACCGAGTGCCCAAGGAACGTCAGGAAAAGCGCAAAAATTCTTTAGATCCAAGGCGTAAACCCGTTCAAGAGAGAGCGCGACAGCGTACCCAGCAAATACTTGATATCACCGCAAAGTTGCTAGACGAAGTGGGTTTTGATGACCTAACGACAATTCTCATTGCTAAAGAATTGAAAATATCGGTTGGTTCGCTGTATCACTATTTTCCCAATAAACACGCTATTTTGTACTCCCTTGGGGCGAGTTGGCTGGAAGAAATGACCTTGGCGCTTGAAGATACGGCAAGGCTTAATTTGGAGGCGATGACCCTAGACGTTTTTGTGAGTAAAGCCGTTGGGCGAATGCATCAGGTTTATCAGAAGCAATATTCCATTTTGCCTTTAGCTCAAGCTCTTTGGGCGATACCTGAATTACGGGAGTTAGATCTTCAGCACGACGACTTGGTGATCACCAAGATGGCCGCAATGTTTGAGCGTCTGGGTGTTAAAGAAAACAACTCTGAGTTGCTCAGATTAGGGCGTTTTTATCTGGAACTTACCCACTCTTTGTTGCTAGTGGTAGTTAATCAGAAGGGGCAGCGCAGCAAGCGAACCCTAGAGGATCTCAAACGTCTGGTGTTTGAGCTTTTGCGTACCAATATTGAGAAGGTCGACTAGGGCATGGTGCTGAGTGATAAACTTGTTGTCGCAATATCATCCCGGGCCTTGTTTAACCTGGATGACAGTCATCAGATCTATGAAAATCAGGGCCTAAAGGCTTATTCTGAGTATCAAATTAACCACGAAGACCAAGTTTTAGCGCCGGGCGATGCATTTAATATGGTGCAAAAGCTCTTAAGCTTAAATGAGCACTTTGAGGGTGGCGATAGGGTAGAGGTAATATTGCTCTCAAGGAACAGTGCTGACACTGGGCTGCGAGTATTTAATTCTATTGAGCATTATGGGCTCAATATTACTCGAGCTGCTTTTTGTGGTGGAGAGAGCCCGTATCGCTACGTACATGCCTTCGGTTGCCATCTGTTTCTGTCTACCAGCGCTGAAGATGTTCGATACGCCCTAGAGCAAGGGATTGCAGCCGCAACCATTATCTCGTCAAATCGTGATTCCAATGCGAATGGAGAACTGCGTTTTGCCTTTGATGGCGATGCCGTGCTGTTTTCAGATGAGGCTGAGCGAGTTTATAAAGCAGAGGGTCTGTCGGCCTTTGCTGAAAGTGAAAAGGCCGCGGCCAAAAGCCCGCTTTCAGGAGGTCCCTTCAAGCCTTTTTTAGCTGCACTGCAATCTTTACAAGCGGAGTTAGGCAACCAGGCTTGCCCCATTCGCACAGCCTTAGTTACCGCCCGTTCAGCGCCAGCACATGAGCGAGTTATTCGCACTTTGCGCGCATGGGACATTCGCCTAGACGAGTCGCTGTTTTTGGGGGGCTTAGATAAAGGGCGGTTCTTAAAGTCTTACGGTGCGGACGTGTTTTTTGACGATCAGGTTTCTCATTGTGAATCTGCTTCCGAGCATGTTGCTACCGGACACGTTCCCCACGGTATCGCCAACCAGCCAGAAATTGAGACTGGCACAGTAAAAAAATAGCCTTCCGACTAGAAAAATACGAACTTGATACCCAAGCCCATCAGTAGTGAGGCTAGAACGGGTTGTAATACGCGGCTTGGCAGTTTTGAACCCAATTTGGCGCCATAGTGAACGGCAGGTAAAGAGCCCACCAGCAGGCACGCCAGCAATACCAAATCCACATTGCCCAAGAGAATCAAATGCCCTAAGCCCGCGACTAGGGTGAGTGGTACGGCGTGGGCGATGTCTGTACCCACAACCCGCATAGCTGGAAGATGGGGATAGAGTACTAGTAGTAAGGCTGCGCAAAATGCCCCAGCGCCCACAGAAGAGAGAGTAACAAACACTCCGAGTATGAGGCCGGCAACGGTCGTCACAATGGGGGTATGGGATTTTAGTGGCCCTGCAACTTCGGTAACGGTAATTTTCTTTTTGAACAAGAGCACAGCCGAGGTCAGGATAAGCATTATGCCTAAGCTGTTAGTCAGCAGGTGGCCGTAATTTTTTACCGAAGAGAAGACTGTGTCTAGAAGCAGGGTTGTTGCCAGTGCGGCGGGAATACTGCCAATCGCCAGCCGTCGCACTAATACCCAATCGATGTTGCGCTGCTTTTGGTGAGCGACTGCCCCGCCCATTTTGGTAAAAGCGGCGTAGAGTAAGTCAGTACCAATAGCCACATTGAAAGGAATTCCAAACAATATCAGCAGTGGGGTCATCAAAGAACCTCCACCAACTCCCGTGATGCCGATGGCGAGCCCAACGGCCGCTCCGGCGATTACAAATCCAATGAATTCCATGAATATAGGCTATTGTTATAGAAAATGGGTTAAGACCAATATAAAAAGTAATTTAGCGGTGGCAAATATAACGATTTGTAACTATTCTGGAAAAGAATATTTTTATATATTTTTATAACCGCTTTGCAGTATTTCCATGCCATCTGGGAGGGCACATGAAGCTTCAGCAATTAAGGTACATCTGGGAGGTTGCGCACCACGACCTAAATGTATCCGCTACAGCCCAGAGTCTGTATACCTCTCAGCCGGGCATAAGCAAGCAAATCCGGCTTTTAGAAGACGAGCTGGGTGTTGAGGTTTTTTCTCGAAGTGGTAAACATCTAACTCGTATTACTCCCGCGGGCGAAGCCATTTTAAAAACCGCAGGTGAAATTCTTCGCAAAGTAGAGAGTATTAAGCAAGTTGCTCAAGAATTCAGTAATGAGAAGAAGGGCAGTCTGTCACTTGCAACAACCCACACCCAGGCTCGATATGCTCTTCCTAAAGTAATTGAGAATTTCATCAGTCAATACCCTGACGTGTCTCTGCACATGCATCAGGGTACGCCAATGCAAATATCTGAAATGGCGGCAGATGGCACAGTAGACTTTGCCATTGCAACTGAAGCGCTAGAGCTCTTTAGTGATTTGATTATGATGCCCTGTTATCGCTGGAATCGCTGTATTGTGGTGCCTAAAAACCACCCCCTCTGCCATGTGGGGGAGCTCACTCTCGAGGAAGTCGCCAAACATCCCATTGTCACCTATGTTTTTGGCTTTACTGGGCGTTCTAAATTAGATGAGGCCTTTATCGATAAAGGGCTGGCACCTAAAGTTGTATTTACCGCTGCGGACGCCGATGTGATCAAAACCTATGTGCGTTTAGGTTTAGGAATTGGCATTATCGCGACCATGGCCCACAACCCTGAACTGGACGATGATTTGGTGGCTTTAGACGCCAGTCATCTCTTTGAGTCTAGCGTTACAAAGATTGGCTTTAGACGAGGCACCTTCTTAAGGGGCTTTATGTACGACTTTATAGAGCAGTTCGCACCACATTTGACTAAAGAATTGGTGGGGGAGGCTTACAATAGGCATTCAAAATCGGATTTAGATGAACTGTTTAGCCATATTGAGCTACCAGTTTACTGATTTGGACAAAAACTTGACTGGCTTAACGGTTTTAAGGCTGTAAACTTGCTAAGATAATGGCCATGACGAAGAAAGCGTGGAAAGCCTTATGTTAAGTTTAACGGAATCTCTTACGGTCCTAGGCGCTAGCTCTACGGTGGTGGCCGTTTCTGTGGTCGGCACTCTCTACTTTTCCAACGATAGCACCAGTATTGATTCACTGCTAAGTGGCAAACCGGAACACAACGAATTTAGGGTGGCTTATGACATAAGCGATTCATTTTTCCCATGTAGAGACCATATTGCCAAAGCTCTGCCCTACAAAGTGCGAAATGTCAGCGTTGACTCGCTCTCTAGTCGCTATGAAGCGAGCGACAATACCTATTTGGTCTTTATTGACCTAGAAGTTATGGACAGGCCTGGCACGTTTCTCACCAAATACAGCTATGGTGCCCACATTTCCTGTCGTGTTTCTGCCTCAAATAATAAGGTCACTTCATTTAGGGTTCGTAGAGCTTAGCCAAACTGTAAAAGTATCGGCAAGCTAATAATCTGAATAAGAAAATCATATATGCAGCAGAAAGAGGTTCTGTACGTAGCACTGGGTGCTGTGTTGCTAACAAACATTTCCATATTAGGAACTTTGTATGTAACGGGTATTGTGGGTTCCGACCCCGCGGCAGAAGAAGCGGCTAAACTGGCATTGGAAATAGAGCAGCAAAAACAAGCAGAATTGGCTTACGCGGTTCCTGAACCGGCATCGAGGGTGAATTACTTACATACCTTGGCTGAGGCTATGTACATTTGTGAGGAGCGTTTAACCTCAAGTAATGACAGCCTAAAGAGCTACAGCTTTAACCATCAAACAAGTCGTTATATGGAAGAGAGTGATATCTATTTTGTTTTTATTGAACTAGAAACCATAGGTACGCTTGATAGCCCAGGGAAGACGGGTGACATTTATTGTGAGGTTGAATCCTCAACAAAGGCGATTATTAAATATCAAATGGTGATGAGAGAGGAATAGCTCTCCCATCCATAGCCCTTTCTTTTTTCGCGAGACTCTTAAAGGTAGCGAAATTTTATATAAAATCTAGATCGGGGTTGTCCTTCATGATTTCTAGAGCTTCGTCGCTGGCGCTAGTGTTTTGCTCAAGTACATCCTTAACAAATTTCAAATATACAGTATGTACTTCAGGGGCTTGCCCCTCTTTTTCTACGACGAAGAAGGGCGCACGGTGAACATTTAGGTCTTTCGCAACTTGCAGGCCTGCGCTGTCAGGGTCGCGTTCATCCGCCACAAGAACTTCATCTATTCGGCTCATGTGACCGCTTTCTTCCAATTTCTGCAAGACATCGCCACATTTTTTACAAGGTGATCCGTCGGCAAGAATTTTTTTGACTAAAGTAATTTTCACAGTTGTGCTCCTGTAATTTCAGCTTAGGCTTTTTTCACATTGCTGGCATGAAGTCCGCACTCTTTTTGCGTGGCTTCTTCCCACCACCATCGACCTTCTCGTTCATGTTGATTTGGGCCAGTAGGGCGAGTACATGGTTCGCAGCCGATGGACTGAAAGCCGCGATCATGCAGCTCATTATAAGGTACATTATAAGCACGTATATAGTCCCACACCTGTCGTGAGGTCCAGTTGGCTAAGGGGTTGAATTTCGTGAGGGTTTCGTTTGCGCGAGCAAATAAACGGTCGTCCTGAATCACAGGGATAGTCCCTCGTGTACCAGGGCTTTGATCCTTTCGCTGACCTGTTACCCATGCATCAAGCTCTAATAGCTTGCTCTTTAGTGGGGCAATCTTGCGAATACTGCAGCACTCTTGGTGGTTGTCTTGGTAAAAGCTGTATAGGCCTTTTTCCTTTACTAGTTGACGCACCGCGCTGCCGTCTGGGTATAACACGTCGATATTGATGTTGTAGTGTTCTCTCACCTTTTCAATGAAGCGATAGGTCTCCGAGTGCAGGCGCCCCGTATCGAGGCAGAATACTTCGATATTTGGACGAATTTGCATAGCCATATCCAGGAGCACTACATCTTCGGCACCACTGAAGGACAAGGCGATATTGTCAAACTGAGAGAGCGCGTAACGGAGAATTTCTTGAGGCGGCTCTTTCTGTAGTGTTGAATCAATATCGACGGTATTGAGTAGTTCAGCGGGCATGTTGGATTCCAGTCTTGCGGTAAGTGATTTTCTGATGCGAAGAATACCAGAGGCTATGCAGAGTTAAAAATAATGTTGGTGAATACTCTTATAACTAAATTAGCTTGAATTCTAGTGTTTATCCCGCTTAAAACTTAGTAATTCTTGATCAATTCATAGCGAATCTGTAAATTATGCGTTTTTAATTTGTGGAGCAATATCTGTGGAAATAGCCTGTCTTGATTTAGAAGGTGTTTTAGTACCTGAAATATGGATTGAATTTGCCGAAAAAACAGGCATTGATGCGCTGAAGGCCACCACACGCGATATTCCAGATTACGATGAGTTGATGACAATGCGATTGGCTGAGCTTGCAAAGCACAAGTTGGGGCTGCCAGAAATCCAGTCGGTCATTGAGACTTTAAGTCCCTTAGAGGGTGCCGTAGAGTTTATTGACTGGCTGCGAGCGCGCTTCCAAGTTGTGATACTCTCTGACACTTTTTACGAGTTTGCGGGCCCATTGATGAAGCAATTGGGTTATCCAACCTTGCTCTGCCACAAATTGGGTGTCGATGCAGAAGGTCAAGTGCAGAGTTACCACATACGTCAACCAAACCCTAAGCGCCAATCCATTGTTGCCTTGAAGTCTTTGTATTACCGGACAATTGCCGCAGGTGATTCATATAATGATACAACGATGCTTGCCGAGGCCGATGCGGGTATTTTGTTTAAGTCTCCCAAAAATGTGATTGAAGAGTTTCCTCAATATCCAGCTGTTCACACTTATGAGGACCTTCGAGTGGAGTTCCTGAAAGCTAGTAACCGCGATCTAAGTTTGTAAGCATCCCGGGCTTACAAAGCTGAGGGGCTGGGCCTACTGCCTGAGCCCCTCCATTAATATTCTGATTTTTGCCAAACTTTCTTCATATTCAGACTCTGCCTCTGAGTCTGCGACAATGCCGCCGCCGCCCCAGCAGTGCATTTTTCCAGCTTCGTTTACGAGGGTTCGGATAGCGATGTTAGTATCCATATTCCCGTTTGCGCTGATGTAACCAACACTGCCGCAGTAGACAGAGCGCCTAGCGACTTCAAGCTCTTCAATGATCTCCATAGCCCGTAGTTTTGGCGCGCCGGTGATTGACCCTCCTGGAAACGAGTCCTTTAATAATTGTATCGGAGAGCTCTGCTCATTGAGAGTGCCCGTAACGGTGCTCACCAAATGGTGCACATTAGGAAAACTCTCCAAAGCAAAAAGACTCGGCACTCGAACGCTGCCAAGCTCGCAATTCTTGCTCAGGTCATTGCGCAGCAAGTCCACAATCATTAAGTTTTCAGCTCTGTCTTTTGTGCTGGCGAGTAAGGTCTCAGCGTTGAGTTGGTCTTTGTAGGGGTTGTCATCTCTAGGCAGGGTGCCTTTGATGGGTTTAGTTTCCACATGGCGGCCACTCACCTGTATGAATCGTTCAGGTGAGAAACTGAGGATTGCTGATTTTTCTAGGCCAATATAGGCACTGAAAGGGGAGGGTAGAATCGACCGAAGATGCTTGTAAGCGCCGTAGCAATCACCCTCAAAGTCCGCACTGAAGCGCTGGGTGAAATTAACCTGATAGCAGTCACCGGCGGCTATGTAGCGATGAATCTTCTGTATGCAATCTCTGTACGAGTCAACATCAATCAAGCCTTTGAAGTCATTGATTTTGAATGAATTCACTCGGTAATAATGATTGTCTTTTTCTGCTTGTCTGCATCTCTGCTGTACATCGAGCCTGAGTGATGCTGAGCACGCGGGCTGACAAATTAGCCAAGCTTGTTGTTGTTGATGATCTTGCACGATAGCCCAATCGTAGATGCCTACATGCATATCTGGAAGATTGATGTCTTGCTGGGCCTGCGAAGGGATTGTTTCAAGGTGTCGCCCCAGATCATAGCCAAAATACCCCATGGCACCACCACAAAAGGGCAGGTCTTTGGGAGGTTGAGAACTACTGGGTGCCAAGCGGCTAGAAACCCAGTCAAATGGGTTGCCTCTATGGCTTTGCTGCTGACCCGCCTCGCTAATGCTTGTGAGCTCGCCTATGGTTTCAAGGCGGCAGGAAGGCTGCGCACTGATGATGTCATAGCGACCGTGATGGCTCTTGGGGCGACCACTGTCCAGCCAGATTGGGAATGGCATATCGCGCACGCACTCGAAATAACCGCAACTGTCGGGTAAGTAGGGAAGCTTATCTACACTGAAATAGGGCATTAGGGAGTCTGTTTGTGTTCACCAGTTTCGGGTGCATTGTAAAAGCATCTCGTAGCAAAGCAAAGGGAATTGTCTTTTCCCAAAAATAGCTTAAATCGCTCTAAGATTTATAGTACCTTGAGCGGTGACATCGCTAAAGCTGGGAGGCTCAAAGATCATGACGTTTCACCCTTTAGAAAAAATGCATCAGTTGTATGATGGCTATTGCAAAAGTTTCAGTATTTCCGGGAAAAAACTACTCCTGATTCAGAATGAAGGCCGAACATATTTGATTACCAATCGCTGTCCGCATATGGATGCACCACTTGATTTTGCGACCTTTGACGGAGAAAAGCTTCGCTGTCCGGTGCACGGTATTGAATTCGACCTGCCTTCCGGCAAAGCTATGGGGTCGCTCGCAGGCTGCATAAACGGCTTAGAAAATCACACGATAACTTATGAAGGTAATCAGCTCGGCATTTTACTTTAACGGGCGATTAAAGAACTTTATTTAAAGGACCAATATGAATTATGTAACACCAGATTTATGTGACCAATACCCCGAGCTGGTTCGGGTGTTCGACCCTATTTTTACCAACTACGGTGGTAAAACTTCGTTTGGCGGTGAGGTGGTCACCATTAAATGTTATGAAGACAACTCCCTAGTTAAAGAGCAGGCTGGAACAGATGGACGCGGCAAAGTACTTGTAGTCGATGGCGGGGGTTCATTGAGAAAGGCTCTGCTGGGTGACATGATTGCCGAAAATGCGGTGAAAAATAATTGGGAAGGAATAATAATTTTTGGTTGTATCCGTGATGTTGACGCCATTTCAGTGCTCGATTTAGGTGTGCAGGCTGTTAACAGTACCCCACTAAAAACGGAAAAGCGCGGCATAGGCGACTTGAATATTCAGTTACAGTTTGCGGGTGTGACCGTTCAACCCGGTGAATTCATTTATGCGGATAACAATGGCGTAATTGTCGCCAATAAATCGTTGGTATAAAAAAAGCCGCACAAGTGCGGCTTAAAAATGTCCTTCTTAGCTAAAGCTAATTAGGAAAACTGGTTCATCGTGTTGTCTTTACCCGATGCTTTCAACGCGGCTTCACCTGCGAAGTATTCTTTGTGATCATCGCCCATATCAGAGCCAGCCATGTTTTGGTGTCTTACACACGCAATTCCTTGACGGATTTCTTTGCGCTGAACGCCGGCAACATAACCCAGCATGCCTTGGTCACCAAAGTACTCTTTCGCCAAGTTGTCAGTAGACAGTGCGGCAGTGTGGTACGTTGGCAATGTGATTAAGTGGTGGAAGATACCCGCTTCACGTGCAGAGTCAGCTTGGAAAGTACGAATGCGGTTATCTGCTTCGTTTGCCAATTCTGTCTCGTCGTATTCCGCGCTCATCAAGCTGTTGCGATCGTAAGCTGAAACGTCTTTACCTTCTGCGCTCATTGCATCAAACACTTGTTGACGGAAGTTCAGCGTCCAGTTGAACGATGGGCTGTTGTTATATACCAATTTCGCATTGGGAACTGCTTCACGAATTCGGTTAACCATTCCACCAATCTGGCCAACGTGTGGCTTTTCAGTTTCGATCCAAATTAAGTCAGCACCGTTTTGCAAAGAAGTGATGCTGTCCAGTACGCAGCGATCTTCGCCTGTACCAGCGCGGAATTGAAACAGGTTAGAAGGCAGACGCTTTGGACGTACCAACTTACCGTTTTGATTCAAAATCACATCGCCGTTTTTCATGTCAGCAGGTGATACTTCTTCAACATCAAGGAAGCTGTTGTATTGATCGCCCAAATCGCCAGGCTCACGAGTTACCGCAATTTGCTTGGTGAGGCCCGCGCCCAATGAATCAGTACGAGCAACAATTACGCCGTTATCAATACCCAGTTCAAGGAAGGCGTAACGTACAGCGCGAATTTTTGCTAGGAAATCTTCATGTGGAACGGTTACTTTACCGTCTTGGTGGCCACACTGCTTTTCATCAGAAACCTGATTTTCAATCTGGATACAACATGCACCCGCTTCAATCATTTGCTTGGCCATCAAGTAAGTGGCTTCTGCATTACCGAAACCGGCGTCGATATCGGCAACAATAGGTACAACGTGTGTTTCGAAGTTGTCGATTTTGTCTTGAATTGCTTGCTTTGCAGCGCCTTCAGCAGCGTCTAGGTCGCGGAACAAACCGCCTAGTTCACGCGCATCGGCTTGACGCAAAAAGGTGTACAGCTCTTCAATCAAGCCAGCAACTGAAGTTTTTTCGTGCATAGACTGATCGGGCAAAGGACCGAAGTCTGAACGCAATGCGGCAACCATCCAACCAGAAAGGTACAGGTATTTTTGCTTAGTAGTACCGAAGTGCTTTTTGATGGCAATCAGTTTCTGCTGACCGATAAACCCGTGCCAGCAACCCAAAGACTGGGTGTACTTTGAAGAGTCGGCGTCGTAAGCGTCCATGTCGGCGCGCATGATGTCCGCAGTATATTGAGCGATCTCGATTCCGGTTTTGAAGCGATTCTGAGCGCGCATGCGAGCGGCGTATTCTGGGTTGATTGCATTCCAGGCACTGCCTTCGGCTGTACGCTTAGTAGCGATTGCGTCGATGTCTTTGTTGTAGTCTGACATGATCTTTCCTTTCCGGTGAGTAATAAACTTGAGCTAGTGGGAGAATAATAAACCCTGCAGTTATATAATTGAAATAAATGCTGCTTATTTTTGGTATTTACTATATAAATAGTACCCATTGTTGGGCTAGGTGACTCCATTAGAATAGAACAGGGATTACATTATGAACATTGGGCGTGTCGATCTAAATTTATTGGTGTATCTGGATGTTTTATTGCGTGAGCGTAATGTCACGAACGCAGCCAGTCAGCTGGGCTTGACCCAGCCGGCGATGAGCAACGGCTTGCGACGCCTGCGGGACATGTTCGAAGACCCAATTTTAATTCGCACCAGTGAGGGAATGACGCCCACTGAAAGGGCACTTGAGTTACAGCCCCAGATTCGCGACGTGCTGGCGAAAATTGATAAGGCCGTACAGCCGCAAACCGAATTTAAAGCCGCAGAATCCAAGCGTGTTTTCCGAATAATGGCCAGTGATTACGCGGAGTCCACCTTAATTCCACAGCTTTTGACACACCTTCGAAGTAACGCGCCCGATGTTATTCTTGATATTATGACTCCAAGTGATGTCAGCTTTTTGGATGTTGAGCAGGGCAAGGTCGATATGGTGATCAACCGCTTTGACAGCATGCCACAGTCTTTTCACCAAAAAGATATTTGGAAAGACAGTTTTTCTTGTTTGTTGAGCGTTGAGAACCCAATTTTAGACAGCTTTAACCTTGATACCTATCTAAGTGCGCAGCATGTATGGGTGAGTAAAACGGGTATGGGGGTTGGTGTCGGCATGAACCCACACGATATTCAGCGTCTCGGCTGGGTTGATGAGGTGTTGGGGAAGCAGGGGAGGCGCCGTAATATTACGGTGTTTACCCGCCACTATCAGGCAGCCATGCTGTTGGCAGAGCAAAAAGACCTGATTGTGACCCTGCCCAGCAAAGCGGCTCAACTTCAACATGCGAACCCTCGAGTGGTAGTAAAAACGCCACCATTTGATATCCCCGCTTTTGAGTTGAAAATGGCCTGGAGTCCCCTGCTGCAGCACAACCCTGCGCATCAATGGATGCGGCGTTTGATCTCAGATGTTGCCAAGGGTATGTAGTGCCTGTTGTAGCGGTATGTGTTTTATCGCATTACCTCAGTGAATGGCATGGATAAAGCTTATTGATTATTTTTATTTTAGTTGTAGAGTGTTTTTAACGCAGGCTTGAGAACTGAGTGAAGGGAGGGGGAAACAAAAGCTTATATGGGTCCAAGATTGCCTTGTGACGGCTATTGATGAAATCCTTATGCACACCTAAGCTGGCGTCAGTTTCATTTTTCCAAAAATAATTGCTTTTTGCTCCCCAAGACCTATTGACTTGTCTAAAGTATTGATAAATATAGTAATAATATTTATTGGCCAATAATCATACTAAGTGGCGAGGGGCTCGACTCTAGCTGCTTTAGCTTAGTTTTCCGAAGATTGCACACAGACTTATCCACAGTATCTGTGGACAAGATTGAAGGGTGCTATTATCCGTCCGAGTTCAGTGCTTTGCTTAATCGCAGGCTCTAATGTCAACTTGGGTGTCGTTGTAGCAAGCTCCTCCCGCTATATCAGCCTTATGTCCTGGAATTAATGCATTCACAGTATGGGAGCGATGCTTCAGCCAGGCGCCTTTGGGGGAATATAGCGTGCCTTTTTTAACGTTACTCGAGACTTTTAAGTTCAAGAGGAGTTCAGCTTGCTGATTGAATACGTATACCGCTTGGCCATCTCGCAGGGATCTTTCTAGGGCGTCCTGAGGGTTGATCTCGAGTAGCACATCGCTATCGTGACCCTCAATGTTGCCAAAGGTAGAGTTGGTTCGTTTTTCAGAACTCGGGGTGACCAATATAAAAGGGTGGCTGCGTTCTAATGCTGTCCATGTCGGTAGGCCCTGCCTGTACTCCCGCTCTAGTGTAGAGCTAAAAAGCTCTATCTTACCGCTGGGAGTGCTAGGCATCAGGCCTCTAAACAAGGAGGGCGTGTCGCGGCCTGAAGCATCTTTGGAGCAGTCAATTGGAGAGTTTACCTTCAGTGAATCCTCGGGTCTGTCGACCATTGCTGGGTGCTTCGGATCAACAGCCGTTCGGATAAGGGATTCATCTGACTCCTTAAACATTGGGTCTGCAAAAATAGAGTTTGATTGACTGAAACGCTGAGCTAGGCGACGAAATATTTCAGTATTGGGGAGGGCCTCACCCACGGGTGGGATTGCCGCCTCTGAGCGTTGTAAAAAGGAGTGGCCGTAAGCTGTATAGATGTCGCTGTACTCTAAGTGGCTGGCTGCAGGCAAAATAATGTCGGCATAGCGCATGGAATCGGTGAGTGTAATGTCGCATCCCACAATAAAGAGGTCTTCTTTCAGTAGCGCTTCAATCATTCGGTCCTGTCTTGGGTGAACGGCAACAGGGTTGTGATTGTAGATAAATAGATTCTTTATCGGTGCTTTCTTGGCATTGGGCTCTAAAATGAGGTCAGGGATATCTAGTATGCTAAGTGTTTCGTGCTCATCCGAGATCAAGTCCTTGCGTTGTAGGGCCTGCGAATTTGTTGGGAAGTAGCCAGACACATTGCAGACGCCGCCCCCTTTCGGGCCGAAATTGCCGGTTATGACGGGTAGAGCCAAGGCTGCCCGAATGCCTGAGCCACCATTCCGATTGCGTTCTGCGCCTATGCCGGTATTAATAGCCGCCGGCTTGATGTCTTTCCAGTAAGAGGCAAATTTTTCTATATCCTCTAGTTTCAAGTCACAAAGCTGTGCGGCCTGTTCTAAAGAGAATTTTTCTGCCTCTGCAAAATAAGACTCTACACCGACGACGTTTTCTTTTAGAAATTGTTCGTCCAGAGCCTTGATTCTCTTCAGTTCGGCGGCTACGGCGTATGCCAATACTACGTCAGTGCCTGGTAGAAGTTGGAGGTGCAAATCTGCATGCTCGGCAATCCGAGTCTTTTTCGGGTCTATTACGACTAATTTCGCACCCTGTTTTTGCGCGTCACGAATGATTTTAGTTAGGTGTAAGTTGCAGGCAGTAATGTTGTTTCCCCAAACTACAATGAGTTTTGAGTGTGTGAACTCAGCCTGAGCAATACCGCCGCTCTCGCCAAACATGCTGGTATAAGCTTCGTCTGTTATGCCTGCGCACAAGGGACTGCTGTTCACTTGCTGGGCGCCAAGTGCGTTGAAAAATCGCTTGTCCATCGAGCCGCCCGCCAATCGACCCATAGGGCCCCCATAAGCCATCGGCACAATCGAGAGTGGGCCATGGGCTTTAATGCTCGATTCGAAGTTCTGATAGATGGTTTCTATTGCCTCCGTCCAGCTGATCGGCTCAAAGGTGGCCAGCGGGCCGCGATCGCCAATGCGTTTTAAGGGGCGCTCCAAACGGTCTGGACCGTGTACTTGTTCCTGTAAGCCTGTTGCAACTTTTGCGCAAATTTTTCCTCGCGTAAATGGGTTGGTGCTACTGCCTCTGACTTTCTTCACTCGGCCATGTTCTACCTCAACATTTAGGCTGCAAGTATCGGCACAATCTAAGGGGCAAACCGCAGGTCTTTCATCGCGTGTGGTATCAATTTTCGGCATGGAGGCTCACATCAATTTGGGTATCAAATTTTTTAAATACTATAGCCGATACCCATGCTCCGAAGCTAGATAATGTAATTGTTGAATTAAGGTCTACATATGGCGTCATAATCATTAAGAAATGTGAGCTTATGCACACTCTGCGGTGGTGAATGCGAATTACATTCATTAAAATTATACGCATCTACACTATGCTGAATTGACGGTCATAGTGTAAGTAAAAATATGAGCCTAACAAAATAGGCCAAATGGATCATAGGGTGTTACATGGAATTCAGACAGGATTACAAAACTTCCGCAGGTATACTCCGCGAGGCCGTTCCTTTGATGGTTGAGCGCGAGATTCCTCCAACGCCAAACAACTACGCTTTATGGTATGCGCATGCCGCCGATGAGGATATAAATCTTAGTGAGGCCCTGCTCGCCAGCTTTCCAGAGGCAGGCACTTACAATGAAGATCGAAGTGAACAGCTATTTTTCGAGTATTTTGTAAAACAATATCTCCCTCAAAGTGAAGACACTCAAAATGCTGTGGCTAGCTTGCTGGCAAAGCTGTTTGGCGTCGTCAATATAACAGCGAGTGGTACCCACGAATATGGCGATGCTTTGAAGGCCGCAATGGCGACTATGGAGTCTTCAACGGACGAAGCTGAAATTCAAGAAACCTTGGCGCTGCTGTTGGATAAAACACATGCAGTAGAGGATTTAAACTCGGTATTTCAGGCTGAGTTAAAGCAGGCGAAGCAAGAGGTAGAAGCTTTAAAGGCTGCGCTGCAGTCAAGTCAGGAAGAAGCATTAATAGATAAGCTAACAAAGATCGCCAATCGCCGCGCCTTTGATCTGAATTTGGAGCAGTCGTTGGCTGATGCGACTAATCCAACCATTTTAATGCTTCTGGATTTGGATCATTTTAAATTATGTAACGATACTTATGGCCACGTAATGGGCGACAAGGTTTTGGAGTGTGTGGGCCAGTTGTTGCTAAAAATTCAAGGGGAGGCAGTTAAGCCTGCTCGATATGGAGGCGAAGAATTTGCCATCGTTTTCGAAGGTGCGCTGGGAGAAGCCGAGGTGCTAGCCGAGCTTATTCGCGCTAAGGTTGAAAGTATTCGTATAACCAATGTAGGTTCAACAGAAACATTAAAGACGCTTTCAATTTCAATTGGTGTTGCTCTTGCTGAGCCAGGAGAGGACTCGAAGAGTCTGAAGGTCAGAGCGGATCAAGGCCTTTACAAAGCCAAAGAAAACGGTCGTAACCGTGTTTGCTTGGCGACACCTTTAGACCAAAGCTGTATTGCCTAGGACCACAGGCGTAACATTAACATTGTGCGCCAAGTTAATGTTTTTGAAGGGGTTTGTTGGTGTTGTCGTATTAATGTGGTTTCTAGCTCGTGAAACATCTATTGTTTTCTAATGGGCGCTCTATTGCTCACTAAGATAAAAGTTTCCCAGCCCAACGAGTTTGCAAACCACCTGCCAATCGGCTTCATCAAGTGTTTCTAGGTTGTTGGCGCTCAGTTCTGTTTCGGAGCTGACCAAAATCGCAAGATCTTTGCTGCACTCATGAGTTTCGCCGTCGACAAATAATACTGTCGAGCCATCTTGGTATTCATGCCAGGCAATGCGAGACGCTGGGTGTTTACACAAGTGAACGTCTCCGCGGAGCTCTCTGCGAAGTGATTCTGGGGCCACAGCCTGAAAAGATTCACATATTTCTAGCTCTGGATATTTCCGCTGGGTCATATAGCGACCAAACCAGGATGCAATGGCGCTAGGGTCGGATAGGTTTCGCTGAACAATCGCTTGAAGCGCACTAATAGCCTTAGAGTCGATTTCGCCAGGGCTATTTTGTAAGGCTAGGTCTGGGTCTGAATAGCGGACATGATCTTCTGCTTTCTCGGCCATTTCGTGAGCGAGCTCACTTAAAATGTCACCTTCAGAAGGCGCTCGAAAACCTATCGAATAGGTGATGCTATCGCCTAAGGCAATACCGTGGTGGGCTATTTGGGGTGGGATATAAAGCATGTCGCCAGGATTTAACACCCATTCCTCCTCAGTCTCGAACTGGCTGAGAATACTAAGATCGCAGCCGGAAAGCGTAGGGCTTGCGGCATCGCATTTTGCCCCAATTTTCCATCGGCGTTGCCCGTGGCCCTGAAGGAGGAATACGTCATAATAGTCAAAGTGCGGCCCGACACTGCCCTGATCGGGGGCATAGCTCGCCATGATGTCGTCAATTCGCCAGTTGGGGATGAAGCGAAAGCAATCAAGCAGGGGGCCAAACTCCTCAACCCATAAGTCAACGGCTTGCACAAGCAGGGTCCAGTGGGTTTCTGGAAGTTTTTGGAAATCTTGCTCTTTAAAAGGGCCGCTGCGTAAATTCCACGGTCCTTGCTTATGATTCTCCTGCACTATGCGAGACTCAATCTCATCTTCCAGTGCCAAGCCTGCTAGCTCGTCGGGGGACAGTGGCGACTCGAAATTCGGCATTGCGTTGCGGATTAGCAATGGTTTTTTTTGCCAGTAATTGGCCAGAAATTCTTCAGTGCTTATGTCGCCCAGGTGAGTGAGGGATGATTGCATCACGATGTGCGCTACCTGTTTAGAATTTTGGCTGGGGAGGCCTAACACCCTTCAGTGAAGAGTGTTGGGCGTACTGGTTTGTCTAGATGTTTTGCGCTTGCTGTACAGCATTGCCAATATAGTTGGCAGGTGTTAACTCTCTCATGCTCTGCTTCGCAGCTTCCGGAATCTCTAAAGTTTCTACAAACTCAAGAATAACTTGCTGGGTAATGGCTTGGCCGCGGGTGAGTGCCTTCAATTTTTCGTAGGGCTTTTCAATATTATATCGACGCATAATAGTTTGGATTGGCTCGGCGAGTACTTCCCAGCAATTATCTAGGTCTTCAGCCAGTCGCGCACGGTTGATTTCTAGTTTGCTGATGCCCTTAATTGCTGAACTGTAGGCAATGGCGCTATATGCAAAACCGACGCCCATATTACGCAGAACCGTGGAGTCTGTAAGGTCGCGCTGCCAGCGAGAAATAGGTAACTTTTGAGCGAGGTGGGCCATAATGGCGTTGCCCATGCCCAGATTGCCTTCAGAGTTTTCGAAGTCAATAGGGTTTACTTTGTGAGGCATGGTCGACGAGCCAACCTCGCCTTCAATCGTCTTTTGTTTGAAGTAGCCCTGGGAGATGTATCCCCAGACGTCGCGATTGAAGTCGATCAATATGGTATTGAAGCGCGCTACGGCATCAAAGAGCTCGGCAATGTAGTCGTGAGGTTCAATTTGGGTGGTATAAGGATTCCAAGACAAGCCAAGGCTCTCTACGAAAGTTTTGGCATTTTCTTGCCAGTCAACATCCGGGTAAGCTGATAGGTGTGCGTTGTAATTGCCCACAGCGCCATTGGTTTTACCTAATACTTCTACAGAGTCTAGCTGTGCAAGTTGGCGACGAAGCCTGGCGGCAACATTGGCCATTTCTTTGCCCACAGTGGTGGGGGAGGCCGTTTGTCCGTGAGTCCTTGAGAGCATTGGGTCACTGGCGTAGGCTTTTGCAAGAGTAGTAATGCCGTCGGTCACAGAGGCCATTTGCTTGCGCAAAATTGCTCGACCTTCTTTTAGCATTAAGCCATGAGACAGATTGTTAATGTCCTCTGAGGTACAAGCGAAATGAACAAATTCAGTTACAGCATTCAGTTCGGCATTGTCTTCGATTTTTGCTTTGATGAAGTATTCTACGGCTTTCACATCGTGATTGGTTGTCGCTTCAATGTCCTTGATCGCCTGTGCATCAGCCTCTGAGAACTGCTCAATAATGGCGTTCAAGTGCTTGTTGGCTTCGTTGCTAAATGGGCTGACCTCTTTAACACCTTCGAGTTTGGCGAGGCATTGCAGCCAGCGCACTTCAACGGCTACGCGGCATCGAATAAGGCCAAACTCGCTGAAAATAGGACGAAAGTCGGCAGTTTTGCTACCGTAGCGGCCATCAATAGGGGTTACGGCGGACAGGGCGGATAGATCCATAGAAGCAGTCTCGTAGGGAAGCGGCAAAATTTAGAGGGCTGCATCATACACGAAAATCGGACAGCTTTGCAGCGTTGATCTAGCTCAGAGTGATTCTTTTAGCGCTAAGTGCTTGAGTTTTTCAGCGCTATCTAGGAGGCGTTTACGACTCATCACCAAATGAAGCCGGTTGCCGCCTAGTTGTCGCCATAGGGTTGCGGAGCGAATAGCGCTCAATAACAAGGCTCTTATCTGATTGGCCACTCTTTTCTGTTGCAGTAAATTCGCATCTCCATTTACTTGGATGCGGAAGCGGAAAGTGCTGATGGTATCTGTATAGATATCAGCAATATTGCCGATGACATTTTCATGCAGGCTCTCAAAATGACCGGCCTGACTGGCCGCTTGGGCAACGCGACTGCCAATGATATCTAGCATATCTCTCTGTTTGGCGAGTTTTTTTTGCAGATGTAGCACGCCCATCGAGTATTTAAGGCAATCGTTCAGCTGGGTGCTTTTGTGATCGTGCAATAACTCTGAGAGAGCTTCAAAGCCAAGCAGCAAGCCTGGCAGCGAGCCATACACCTGCAAGGTGTCTTTAGGGTTTTGCACGAATAAACTCTCGACCGAGGCTCGGTACGGTAGCTGAGGGCAAACGCCAGTTTTCGCTAATTTTTCTACCATGGCACATGCTTGAAATAGGCCTGCGAGTGCCATTACTTGTTGTTCAGTATTGTCGCTCACTGATCAAAAGCCACGTCAATTACAGCGCCACCTAGACAAATGTCGTCGCGATAAAACACGACAGACTGGCCCGGCGTTATAGCGCGCTGAGCGTCGTCGAACTTCACTGTAAGTTGGTCTGGGTTGTTTTCGCTAAGCTGTACTTCACAAACTTGATCGGCCTGTCTGTAGCGTGTTTTGGCCATACAGCGAAAAGTATTATTTTCTAGTGTGTCGCGGCCATTAATCCAGTGGACATTACTCGCCTTTAGGCTATTGGCAAACAGCATAGGGTGGTCTGTGCCCTGAGCCACAATCAAAACATTTCGCTCTAAGTCTTTACCGGCTACAAACCAAGCGGCCTCACTACCACCTTTGACGCCGCCAATTCCAAGGCCTTGGCGCTGACCAATAGTGTGGTACATCAAACCGTTATGCTCTCCCATTGCTTGGCCTTCAGGTGTTTCCATTGCGCCAGGTTGGGCGGGTAAATATTGTTGTAGAAAATCTTTGAAGCGGCGTTCGCCAATAAAACAAATTCCCGTACTGTCTTTTTTTCGGGCTGTGGCTAAGCCGTGTTTTTCAGCTATACGGCGCACTTCAGGTTTCTCCAGTTCGCCAACAGGAAAAAGCGTTTTAGCAAATTCGGCTTCTCCTACGGCATGAACAAAATAACTTTGGTCTTTATTGTTGTCCAAACCTTTGCCGAGCCAAGTGTGGCCATTTTTATCAATTCGTCGGCAATAGTGGCCTGTGGCAATATAATCGCCTCCAAGCATCTCTGCGTATTCTAAAAAAACTTTAAACTTAATTTCTCGATTGCAAAGTATATCCGGGTTGGGGGTTCGGCCGGCTTGGTATTCTTTTAGGAAGTGCTCAAAGACATTGTCCCAATACTCTGCAGCGAAGTTGACTGTGTGCAATTTTATGCCGAGTTTGTCGCATACTTTTTGTGCGTCCACTAAGTCTTCTTTTGCCGTGCAATACTCAGTGCCGTCATCCTCGTCCCAGTTTTTCATGAATAAGCCTTCAACTTCATAGCCTTGCTCTATCAATAGCAAAGCCGAAACGGAAGAGTCAACGCCGCCAGACATGCCAACGATTACGCGAGAGTTTTTTGAAGTATTCATGTTGATATGGCATCCGGTGCAGGGTATTGGGTAAAGGCTTCGAGGGCTATGCGATGGCCTTCGAGGTAATGTTCAATATCGCTCAGTACTACTGGGCTGCGCAACTGATCTTTTAAGTGGATAATGTCATCGTAGCTAAGCCAGAGCGCTTCTTCGATATCGCTGTCGAGCGCTTGATTGCTGTAGTGAGAGACAGCTTTCGCCACAAAAGTGGTTCGGCAGTAGGTGACGCCGTTACCTGGGGCGGTAAATAAGGTTACGCGCAGTGCTGATTCGAGTTCAACCTGCCATGCGGTTTCCTCAAGTGTTTCTCTCAGAGCGGCCTGCTGTAGTGATTCATAGGGTTCTAAGTGGCCGGCAGGCTGATTATAAACAGTGCGCCCGTCTTTGATCTCTTTAACCATTAGAAACTTACCGTCTTTTTCAACAATGCAGGCAACGGTGATGTGCGGAGGCCACTCCATGAGTATTTGCTCGTTCACTTTCAATTTGGGGCGGCAATATTAGTTTATTTTCTCCGCCGTGGCGACTTTCGATTGGGTCTTGTGACAGGTTTGGGGCTTGAGGCGGGCATATGCACTTGTTCTTCTCTCGATTCTCCAGGTTGGAGAGAGCCTAATTTCCACGGACCAATGGCGGCTCGTATAAGGCGAAGAGTGGGGAGTCCTACTGCGGCGGTCATTCTCCTTACTTGGCGGTTGCGCCCTTCTTTGATGCTGAGTTCAATCCAGCTTGTAACATCGTTTTTACGGAAGCGAATCGGTGGAACCCTCGCCCAAACGGGTGGCTCTGGAATCTGTTTCGCGCTGGCCGGCCGAGTGGGCCCGTCATTGAGCGTTACGCCTTTGCGAAGTGCCTCTAAAGCCTCGTCGCTGACCAGGCCTTCAACCTGAGCCCAATAGGTTTTACTGAGTTTTTGAGAAGGGTGTGCAATTCGGTGCTGCAGGCTGCCTTCATCAGTGAGCAGCAGTAAGCCTTCTGAATCTTGGTCGAGGCGCCCGGCAGGGTAAAAGTTTGGCCGGTTTATATAGGTTTTTAAGGTTTTGCGGCCCTCTTTGTCCTCGAACTGAGAAAGTACGCCAAAGGGTTTGTTAAGGAGTAGTAGGGTGGCCATGTAAATTCCAGGTTGTGGTGAAGGCCATGCATGATTGGCGCCTGTAAAATTCTCCCAGTTGAACCGCTATGGGTTTGTCTTGGAGATCGGCGTCATTGTATTTGATGTGTAGGGATTAGCAAGATGAACTGGCGAAGTGCGGCGCAATGTCCCGCGGGGGCGGGACGCAGAGCTTAAACTGTGAATTCTGGAGACTGTTCTTCTACCGTGCTTGCAGGCTCGGCGGGAGAGGGAGGGCTATCCTCACTTTCGCTTTCACTGGCCATGATATTAATAGCGTGCAGGCCTTTAGCACCTTCTGATATATCGAATGTAACCACTTGGCCGGCTTTTAGGGTTTTATAGCCCTCCATTGCGATAACCGAATAATGGGCAAATAGATCCTCGTTGCCCTCATCTGGCAAGATGAACCCGTATCCTTTTGCGTTATTAAACCACTTAACTGTACCGCTTGGCATGCTGTGACTCCCTATTCGCCTGATAAATACGGGGGTCATTCGCTACAGCCTGTATCAACCCCAGTTGATTTTTATAGTCTTTTATTGGTATTAAGGCTTTAGGCTTCTTTTAAACGACCTTATGCCGCCTGTCAAGTTTTTGGATCATAAGTCTCAAAATAGCCCTTTTTGTCTGAGATTGGGTTAAAATCCCCTTGGAAAATGAACCTACCGATAAAAATTGTGCCGAATATCTATGTCTATGGGAAAACTACAAAATCTTCAACTAAGATTAAATAAAGACGGCGAGCCTGATGAGCCTCATCACGATGGTGACTTGGCAATACAGGAATCTCGGCCTATTTTGAAGAGACCATCAATGTATAAGGTGATCATGATGAATGATGACTACACACCGATGGACTTCGTGGTCGAGACTTTAGAGCTCTTTTTTAACTTGAACCGAGAACAGGCCACTGGGGTTATGTTAAAGGTTCATACGGACGGTGCAGCAGTTTGTGGGATATTTACTCGCGACATTGCTGAAACCAAGGCTGCACAGGTAAATCAGTGGTCTAAAGAAAACGAACATCCTTTGTTGTGTGAAATAGAAGCGGCAGAAGATGATGAAGAATAGTGGAATAAGCGTTCCACGCTTGAGGGGTCTATATAGATGTTAAGCAAAGATTTAGAAGTTACCTTAAATCTTGCGTTTAAAGGCGCACGCTCCAAACGTCATGAATTTATGACTGTGGAGCATTTGTTACTGGCCTTAATCGACAATGAATCGGCTGCAGGCGTGTTGCGCGCCTGCGGCACAAATTTACACAATCTACGCAAGGAGCTCATAGAGTTCGTAGATTCTACAACGCCACTTATACCCGAGAGTGATCAAGAGCGGGAAACGCAGCCCACTTTGGGTTTTCAGCGAGTTTTACAACGCGCCGTGTTCCATGTTCAGTCCTCCGGTAAAAAGGAAGTGACGGGCGCTAACGTATTAGTCGCAATATTTAGTGAGCAGGAAAGTCAGGCTGTTTATTATCTTAAGCAGCAAAGTGTTGCGCGCATTGATATTGTAAATTATATCACTCATGGTATTTCAAAAGTTTCGGGAATAGGTGATGACGGTTCTGAGCACGGAGCAGAGCCGGACAATGAAAGCCAAGAGGGTGATGTTGCCGGTGGTGAGTCCCCAGGCAAAAGCCCTCTTGAAAGCTACGCGCTAAATTTAAATGAGCAGGCTTCTCTCGGTCGTATTGATCCACTTGTGGGGCGTTCAAGTGAGCTTGAAAGAGTCAGTCAAATTTTGGCACGCCGGCGTAAAAACAATCCCTTGTTAGTGGGGGAGTCTGGGGTGGGTAAAACCGCTATTGCAGAAGGCTTAGCCAAGCGAATTGTTGACGGTGATGTGCCCGACATTCTAAAAAATAGCGTTGTCTATTCTCTAGATCTAGGATCATTGCTGGCGGGCACCAAATACCGTGGTGATTTTGAAAAACGTTTTAAAGGACTGTTGGCCGAGCTGCGTAAGAAAGAGCATGCCATCCTGTTTATCGATGAGATCCACACCATTATTGGTGCTGGTGCAGCATCGGGCGGTGTTATGGATGCTTCCAATTTATTGAAGCCTTTGCTGACTTCTGGTGAATTGCGCTGCATGGGTTCTACTACTTTTCAGGAGTATCGTGGCGTCTTTGAAAAAGATAGAGCGCTTTCACGTCGCTTCCAAAAAGTGGATGTCAACGAGCCTAGTGTAGAGGACACCTACAAAATTCTTAAGGGTTTAAAAAGCCGGTTTGAAGAGCATCACAGCCTGCGTTACACAGACACGTCGTTAAAAGCCGCCGCAGAATTATCGGCGCGTTATATTACTGAACGCTTTATGCCGGACAAAGCGATTGATGTGATTGACGAGGCTGGCGCTTATCAGCAGTTGTTGCCAGATAGTAAGCGCAAGAAAGTTATTGGCGTGACAGATGTTGAAAGCATCATCGCAAAAATTGCCCGTATTCCACCTAAAAGCGTATCGTCTTCTGATAAAGATCAGCTGCGTAAGCTTGATGAGAATTTGAAAATGGTGGTGTTTGGTCAGGATAAAGCCATCGATACCATGACAACGGCGATTAAGTTATCGCGGGCTGGCCTTAACGCCCCTGAGAAACCAATCGGTTCTTTCTTGTTTGCAGGCCCCACGGGTGTTGGTAAAACAGAAGTGTGTCGCCAGCTGTCAAAAGTAATGGGCATCGAGTTAATACGTTTCGACATGTCTGAGTACATGGAGCGGCACACGGTTTCACGGCTAATCGGTGCTCCACCAGGTTATGTGGGTTTTGATCAGGGGGGCTTACTGACTGACGCCGTCACACAGCACCCGCACAGCGTGGTGTTGCTAGACGAAATTGAAAAGGCGCACCCAGAAGTATTTAACTTGCTTTTGCAGGTAATGGACCACGGTACCTTAACCGACAACAATGGCCGAAAAGCCGATTTCCGCAATGTCATTTTGGTTATGACCACAAATGCTGGTGCAGAAGATATTAGTCGTCGCTCAATTGGTTTTGCGAAACAAGATCACAGTACAGATGGAATGGAGGCGATTACAAAAATGTTTACGCCTGAGTTCCGAAACCGTTTGGACGCAACCATTCAGTTTAATGCACTTGATCGTCGTGTCATCAAAACTGTGGTGGACAAGTTTCTGGTTGAGCTACAGGTACAGCTCGACGAGAAGAACGTTCAAATTGAAGTGTCTGAAGCGGCTCGTGATTGGTTGTGCGTCAATGGCTACGACGAAAAAATGGGCGCTAGACCTATGGCGCGCTTAATCCAAGAGAAGTTAAAGAAACCCTTGGCAGAAGAAGTGCTGTTTGGTTCGCTGTCATCTTCCGGCGGAATCGTCGAGGTGGACGTCTCCGACAACGATATTGCAATCGCCGTTAAGGTGTCTTAGCTCGAGAGTTAAACTGTGTTGATTGGAAGGTTGCAGGCAAGAATGCCTGCACCTTCTAAGTCACCCGCATTGGGTCACTAGCGAGCGCGGTAGGTGATGCGGCCTTTGCTCAAGTCGTAGGGAGTTAACTCAACCTTCACCTTGTCGCCGGTCAGAATACGAATGTAGTTCTTACGCATTTTGCCAGAAATATGGGCATTAACAATGTGGCCATTTTCTAGTTTTACTTTGAATGTGGTGTTTGGAAGCGTATCAATAACTTCGCCTTCCATTTCAATCTGGTCTTCTTTTGCCATTCGGCACTACCCTCAATATCAATACAAATAGGGCCCCATTTGGAGCAGGCGTGAATTGTGCCCTAAATAGCCAAGTGAGCCAAGGGCAATTGCCTATTTAGAGCAAATTATCGGCTTAAAAGCAGCCAGTGTTGGTTTGTAAAGACTTCTAGGGGGCGGTATTCGGTCTTATAGCGCATTTTTGCGCAGTTTTTTATCCAATAGCCTAGGTAGAGGTGATGCAAACCTAACGATTCTGTGAGAATAATCTGCTGGAGAATCGCGAATACCCCTAAGCTGCGTTTTGGCAGAGAGGGGTCAAAATAGGTGTAAACAGCGGATAGGGCATTGTCCATTTGGTCGCAAACAGCAACACAAATAAGCTTGCCGTCCAAGCGAAACTCTAAGTGGCGAGTGGTTCCCCATTCGCTGCTCAGAAAATTATCAAACTGCTCTCGTGAGGGCGGAAACATGTCTCCATCGCTATGACGTTCATTGATGTATCGCTCGTACAGCTCATAATGTTCAGCACTGTTACCTTGTAAGCTGCATGTCATTTGTACGTCTTGATTGCGTTTTAGGCAGCGCTTTTGTTGCCGTGTGGCTTGAAAGATCGACGCTGGAATTCTGGCTGGCACGCAGGCTTGGCAATTAGGGCAGCGAGGTCTATATAGGTGAGTGCCACTGCGGCGAAAACCTGAGGCAGACAGTTGGGAGTACATGGTCGCATCGACATTAATGGTAGGGTCTACAAATAGCGTCACAGCCTCTTGATCTTCTAAATAACTACAAGGATGCGGGTGGGTGATAAAGAGTCGTAGCTCAGAAAGATCTGTCATCTTAGCTTCAATCCTCAATATCTCGGTTTATTAGTCCCCAGCAAGAGCTCGACTCATTGGGTTCTATCAAGCTTTTTAGCTGACGGTTGAATTGTTCACGGCTAATGCACTGGGCGCCGAGGCTCATTAGATGAGGGTTTTCTACCTGACAATCGATCAACTCAAATCCCCATTTATGCAAGTGCTCAGCTAGATAAACTAGTGCCATTTTTGATGTGTTACTTGCTCGGCTGAACATTGATTCACCAAAAAATACCTTACCTAGGGCGATGCCATAGAGGCCACCCACCAATTTATCTTCGTCCCATACCTCCACCGAGTGAGCAATGCCCATTTCATGCAGGTTTTCATAGGCATCACACATTTCGTCCGTTATCCACGTACCTTCAGTATAGCTTCGAGCCTCGGCACAGGCCTGTATAACTTCAAGAAAATGTGTGTCAAATCGAAATTGGTACTTCTGCTGCTTTATAGCTTTGCGCAGGCTTCGGGAAATGTGGATAGCATTGGGGACGAGCGTGGCTCTGGGGTCTGGAGACCACCAAAGAATGGGCTGATCCTCCTCAAACCATGGGAAAATGCCACGTCGATAAGCATTTAATAAGCGTGGGGGCGAAAGGTCGGCCCCAGCTGCCAATAGGCCGCTGGGATCCTTCATCGCTGAGTCGGTGGGAGGAAAAGCCTGATTACCTTCTAGCCAGGGGATTTGGCTCATCGATCATAAATCAGCTAGGTCGTCTAGATACTTTTCGGCGTCCAGGGCCGCCATGCAGCCCGCACCGGCTGAGGTGACAGCCTGGCGGTAAACGTGATCGGCGACGTCGCCTGCGGCAAATACACCGTCAATGCTAGTGCCGGTTGCGCCGCCTGTTAAACCGCTGTTGATGGTAATGTAGCCGTCTTTCATGTTCAGTTGTTCAGCAAAAATATCGGTATTGGGTTTGTGACCAATAGCGATAAAAACGCCTTGAGCATCAAGATCTTGAGAGCTTCCATCTAGGGTACTTTTCGCCCTTAAGCCGGTAACTCCCGCGTCATCACCCAGGACTTCTTCTAGGGTGTGATTCCATAAAAGATTAATGTTGCCGTTTTTGGCTTTCTCATGGATCTTGTCTTGGAGGATCTTCTCTGAACGCAGTGAATCACGACGGTGGACCAAGGTCACTTCGCTGGCGATGTTTGAGAGATAAAGAGCTTCTTCTACAGCTGTATTACCGCCGCCAATAACGGCTACTTTCTGGTCCCGATAGAAAAAACCATCACAGGTCGCACATGCGCTCACGCCGCGCCCCATGAAGGCTTCCTCTGAGTCTAGGCCAAGATATTGAGCGGATGCACCTGTGGCAATGATCAAGGCATCGCAGGTATAGGTATTAGAGCCTTTGAGGGTAAAAGGGCGCTGTTGTAGATCAGCTTCGTGAATGTGATCAAAGATGATTTCTGTATCAAAGCGCTCGGCGTGTTGCTGCATCTGTACCATTAAGTCTGGCCCTTGTAGTTCGGGAATGCCGCCGGGCCAATTTTCCACTTCGGTGGTAGTGGTTAATTGACCGCCTTGCTGCATGCCCGTGATTACTACGGGGTTTAAATTAGCGCGAGCTGCGTATACGGCCGCGGTATAACCAGCCGGGCCTGAGCCCAGAATGATGAGTCTGTGATGTTGTGCTTCGCTCATGAAATGATCCTGCAAGGGGAGGTTGTCTGAATTTGGGCGTATGATATGCCAATCCACTGATGGCCGCAAAATTGTATTGTGCTATTCAATGTATAATTTAAGACTATCATTGAGTAAAGTTTTATCTAAATAAACTATTAAAACCTAATATCTTCACGAAATACCTTGTCTAAGCGGCTGAATCCACTAGAAAAGTTACGCTTAGCCATTACAATGAACGCTAATCATTGAACGAGGCAAATTCTCGTCAAATATGGCTTAGCCCAAGGAATACACTGTTGAAAGCCGGCAATACTACAAATCAAAATTCTGCTCCCGCCAGCAACCTGCTGGTGCGGGTGTTGCGAGAAGGTGCACTTATCGGCCTGGTGGCTGTGTGTTTATATCTATTGATGGCCTTGTTGAGCTACAGCACAGGGGACCCGGGTTGGTCTAGGACAGGCTCCGGTGTCACTATCGCTAATGTGGGTGGGCCGGCAGGTGCTTGGTTAGCTGATGTTTTCTTTTCTTTATTTGGTTATTTGGCCTACCTATTTCCATGTATGTTGGCTTATCGCGCGTGGCTGGTACTTCGCGATCGCAATAAGATAGAGGACTTTGATCCGGTTTTACTGGGGCTGCGGACCGTTGGCCTGATCTTGGTTATGGTGGCAGGTTCTGGTCTTGCGGCAATGAACTATGAAACCAGCGCTTCTGTCTTACCGTTTTCTAATGGCGGTCTTCTCGGTGCCTCAGTAGCCAGTGGCGTGGAAGGGGCATTTAGCTATGTTGGTGGCACTTTGTTGTTGCTGTCGGTATTTTTATTTGGCTTAACAATTTTTACCGACCTCTCTTGGTTTGCATTGATGGACCGACTGGGCGCGCTTACCTTGAAAACTATTGAACGTGTGCAGTTGTGGGGACAACAAAAAAGACGCCAGCTCGCAGAAAAACGACAGGCTGAGAAATCACAAAAAGTCCGACGAGTAGCGATCGAGCGTCAAGCGCAAGTTAAGAGAACGCCACCTAAAATACAGGAGCCGGTGAAGAAAGCTTTACCAAGCCCTAGGATTCAAAAAGAAAAACAAAAATCTCTGTTTGACGATACACCCGCCGTGGGAGAGTTGCCACAACTCGATCTGCTCGACCCAGCTGATGCTCGAGGTGATAAGGGATACTCTAAGGAATCACTGGAGGCCATGTCTCGCCAACTTGAACTTAAGTTGAAAGACTTTGGAGTAGTTGCGGAAGTGGTGTCTGTGTTACCTGGCCCCGTAGTAACTCGCTTTGAAATTCAACCTGCGCCCGGCGTAAAAGTAAGTCGTATTACAAATTTAGCCAAAGATTTAGCACGCTCACTTGCGGTAATAAGTGTACGTGTTGTTGAAGTGATTCAAGGCAAGTCTGTGGTAGGTATCGAAATACCCAATGAACATCGTGAAATGGTTCGTCTGAGCGAAGTGATTTCTACTTCAGTTTACGAAGACTCAAAGTCTGCCCTCACACTCGCTCTTGGTCACGATATCGCGGGCGAACCTATCATTGCAGACCTGGCAAAAATGCCGCATTTACTAGTCGCAGGTACAACTGGGTCTGGTAAGTCTGTGGGTGTAAACACTATGTTGTTAAGTTTGCTCTACAAATCAACTCCCAAAGAAGTGCGTTTAATTTTGGTTGATCCGAAGATGCTGGAATTGTCTGTATACGAAGGCATCCCGCACCTACTAACCCCCGTGGTAACTGACATGAAAGACGCCGCGAATGCTCTGCGCTGGAGTGTGGGAGAAATGGAACGGCGCTATAAACTGATGGCGGCTATGGGAGTTCGAAACTTGGCGGGCTACAACCGAAAAGTTGAAGACGCGATAAGCCGTGGTGAGCCTATTTCAGATCCTTTCTGGGTGGCGAGTGAACATTTTGTAGCAGGGGAAGACGAGGCACCCGCCCCGGATCTTGAAGCGCTTCCGGCGATTGTGATTGTGATCGACGAATTTGCTGACATGATGATGATTGTTGGCAAAAAGGTGGAGCAGCTAATTGCCCGTATTGCCCAAAAGGCTCGAGCTGCGGGCATCCATCTGGTGCTAGCCACCCAGCGTCCTTCGGTCGATGTCATTACCGGTTTGATTAAAGCCAACGTTCCCACGCGGATGGCATTTCAAGTTTCCTCAAAAATTGATTCCCGCACTATTCTCGACCAAGGGGGCGCTGAGCAGTTGTTGGGGCATGGTGACATGCTGTATTTGCCACCGGGCACCAGTGTACCTGTACGAGTTCACGGGGCGTTTGTCGACGACCATGAAGTTCATAAGGTGGTGCATGACTGGAAGAAGCGGGGGGAGCCAGACTATCTAGAAGGCCTTGTCGACGAGAGCGTAAACAGTATCGCTATTCCAGGTATGGCTACCGAAGGTGATGAAGAGGGCAGTAGTGAAAGTGACGTGCTTTATGATCAAGCCATTGAAATTGTAACTGAGTCGCGTCGAGCCTCAATCTCTTCAGTACAGCGACGCTTGCGCATTGGTTACAACCGGGCGGCGCGACTTATTGAAGCAATGGAGGCGGCTGGAGTGGTCTCTGAAATGGGCACTAACGGTAATCGCGAAGTTCTAGCTCCGCCGCCACCAAAACGCTAAGAGAGTATCGGCTATGAATTCAGTTAAAAAAATATGGTTTTCACTGACACTGCTGTGCTTGAGTGTTCCCGTATTTAGTGGCGGTCACGACGACTCGGAACAATTGCAAGCTCTGCTTAGCCCAGTGCAGTCACTTCAAGGCAAGTTTACGCAAACCCTCAATGATGTAGACAATAATTTGATTCAGGAAACCCAGGGGGAATTTGCCGTGCAGCGCCCGGGGAAATTTTATTGGCATACCGCTGCGCCATTTGAACAAGTCTTGGTGACGGACGAAAAAACACTCTGGCTTTTTGATCCTGATTTGGAACAGGTGACCATCCGCGCTAATGATCAACGATTGCAACAAACGCCACTGCTTATTTTGAGCGGTGATACTGATGTCTTGAGCGAAAACTTTTTGGTGGAGCAGTTAAGTGATCAATTATTTCAACTTACTCCGAGAGAGCGCGACGGGCCCTTCCAGACTTTAACCTTGCAGTTCGAAGACAAGCAGTTGAAGTCTGTGGCTTTAGTGGACGGCTTGGGGCAAACCACTTTGCTTAGCTTCGCCGAACTGGTGCCTAACCCAGAGTTGCCCGCATCTCAGTTTATATTTGTCATTCCAGCCGGTGCCGATGTTATTCGCGATGAATAGTGATTTGTTTAGTCGTGGCCCTGTTTACCAGCCCTTGGCGGCGAAAATGCGGCCGCGAAGTTTGCAGGACTATATCGGCCAAGAGCAGCTCTTAGATGCTGGCAAGCCACTGCGAGAGGCCATCGATAAAGGTCAGTTGCACTCGATGGTTCTTTGGGGCCCCCCAGGAGTGGGGAAAACTACCTTGGCAAGAATATTTGCCGAGCAGGCTGATGCGCGATTTGAAACCCTGTCAGCCGTATTGTCAGGGGTTAAGGACATTCGCGCGGCAGTTGCTGTGGCCGAACAGGAACGTGCTGGAGCTGGTCGTAAAACCATATTGTTTGTTGACGAAGTACATCGCTTTAACAAAGCTCAGCAAGATGCATTTTTACCCTATGTAGAAGATGGAACGGTAATATTTGTTGGGGCTACCACTGAAAACCCTTCTTTTGAGCTGAACAACGCCTTGTTATCTCGTTGTCGAGTTTATGTGCTCAGAGGGCTGGGTGACTTACAAATTCAAAATGTTATGAAGCAAGCTCTTCAGGACAAGGACCGGGGCTTGGGTGAGCAGAATATTGATATTAGTGATGAGGCTCTGGCTATGTTGGCGGCGTCTGCCGACGGCGATGCTAGGAAATCATTGAACCTGCTGGAAATTGCCACAGATTTAGCTCTAGATGTTGACGGGGTTAAGGTGGTGGACATGGGCATTCTACATGAGGTGTTGGCAGGGGATGTTAGGCGTTTTGATAAGGGAGGGGACATTTTTTATGAGCAGATATCCGCATTACATAAAGCGGTTCGCGGCTCCTCAGTAGACGGAGCGCTCTATTGGTTTGCTCGAATGCTCGATGGGGGTTGTGACCCTCTCTATATTGCCCGCCGGGTGGTAAGAATGGCCAGTGAAGACATTGGTAATGCCGATCCTAGAGGTTTGCAAATTTCTCTTGCCGCTTGGGAGACACAAGAGAGATTGGGCAACCCAGAAGGGCAGTTGGCTATTGCGCAAGCACTGGCGTATCTAGCTGCAGCGCCCAAGAGCAATGCTGTGTATAATGCCTTCAATCGTGTCATGGCCGATGTAAAGTCACAGCCCACCTACGATGTGCCTATGCATTTGCGCAATTCGCCCACTCGTCTGATGAAGGATATGGACTACGGTGCAGAGTATCGCTATGCCCATGACGAACCCGGGGCATACGCGGCTGGAGAGAACTACTTGCCAGAGGAAATTGCTTCAAGTCGATACTATTTTCCGGTTGAACGCGGGCTGGAACAGAAAATTGCAGAAAAGCTCGAACATTTTCGCCGTTTAGATGAGCAGGTGATGAAACCGCGATATAAGGATAAGTGAGTCAGATGATGTCCTGGCTAGCAATTGCATTGGGTGGGGCTTTAGGCGCAGTAGGGCGATATGCTCTGAGCGGGTGGGCTAATGAATCCTTTAGCGGCCGGTTTCCCGTGGGCACCTTGTTGGTTAATGTGCTTGGCTCATTTGTGATGGGTTTGTGTTACGTGCTAATTGTAGAGAGGGGTATCTTGCCCTCCGCATGGCGACCTTTTGTTATGACGGGTTTGCTCGGCGCTTTTACAACGTTTTCTACCTATTCGCTAGACGCACTTAACCTTTGGCAGTCGGGTTATGTATCTTTGGCGATTGGGTATATTTTGGTGAGTGTTGTGTCTTGCCTGCTGGCCGTTTGGCTGGCAGTGGCTTTGGCACAGCGCCTAATTTAATTAATGTGTTTAACTATTTTACAGCGATATAAGTATGCTTGATTCAAAATTGGTTCGTACCCACCCTGAAACTGTTGCGGAAGCTCTCAGTAAAAGAGGCTACATTTTAGATGTTAGCTTGATTAAGAGCTTAGAAGACGAGCGAAAATCCTTGCAGGTGAACACTGAGGCCTTGCAGCAGCAGCGTAATAGTAGCGCCAAAAACATTGGCAAGGCGAAAGCTGCGGGTGAAGATATTGCGCCTTTACTCAAGGCTGTAGATCAGCTGAAAGAAGAATTGAATCAAGCTGAGGCAGGTTTGCAAACTGTGCAGGCAAAAATGGATGAGCTACTCAGCAGCATTCCCAATATGCCAGCCGATGAAGTGCCTTTTGGGAAAAGCGAAGACGATAATGTCGAAGTGCGTCGCTGGGGTACGCCTCGGGATTTTGATTTCGACGTACAAGATCATGTTGATCTTGGGGCTGCAGTCGATGGGCTAGATTTCGAAACGGGCATTAAACTTACCGGTGCACGCTTTGCGGTAATGCGAGGAGGCATTGCTCGAATGCACCGCGCATTGATTCAGTTTATGTTGGACACGCACATTGAGAAGAACAACTATCAGGAAATACACGTTCCTTATATTGTTAACAAAGATTCTCTTTATGGTACGGGTCAGTTGCCGAAATTTGAAGAAGACTTATTCAAATTGCGTGACGATCGTGATTTTTACTTAATCCCCACCGCTGAAGTACCAGTGACCAATGTTTTGCGCAATGAAATATTAGACCAGGGCGTTGAGTTGCCGCTTAAATACGTTTGTCATACGCCTTGTTTCCGCAGTGAAGCCGGTAGCCATGGTCGCGATACCCGGGGCTTGATTCGCCAGCATCAATTTGAAAAAGTTGAATTAGTGCAGTTTGTTAAACCCGAAGATTCTACCCAGGCGCTGGAAGATTTAACCGGCCATGCAGAAGGTATTTTACAGGCTTTGGGGCTGCCTTATCGGACGGTCATTCTCTGCGGTGGCGATATTGGGTTTTCGGCTGCTAAAACTTACGATATTGAAGTGTGGGTTCCGTCTCAAGAAAAATACCGAGAGATCTCTTCTTGTAGTAGCTTTCTTGATTTCCAAGCGAGAAGAATGAAGGCGCGCTTCCGCAACCCCGAAACGGGTAAGCCGGAATTGTTGCACACTTTGAATGGTTCTGGTTTGGCGGTAGGTCGTACACTTTTGGCAGTTATAGAAAACTATCAGCAGGCTGATGGCTCAATTGTCGTGCCTGAAGTGTTGCGTGCTTACATGGGCGGAAAAGAGGTTATCGCTTAGTAATGGAGTATTTGCCATTATTTTTTGATTTGCGAGGAAAAACTTGCTTGCTCGTGGGCGGAGGGTCCATCGCCCTAAGAAAAGCTAGGTTATTACAAAAAGCTCAAGCCAATATTAAGCTTGTAGCGCCAGAGGTTTGTGATGAGCTGAAAATTCTTTTGCGTGAGCATAAGGCCTCGGAACTACTTCCACGCAGTTACGAAAGTGGCGACCTTGACCAGGCTAGCCTGGTCATTGCAGCCACCAATAACTTGGTGGTCAATAAGCAGGTTTCAGATGACGCGAAGGCCCTCAACATCCCTGTCAATGTAGTAGATAACCCGGATCTCTGTACAGTCATCACGCCTGCTATCATTGATCGCAGTCCATTACTTATCGCCGTGTCCAGCGGCGGTCGAGCTCCTGTTTTAGCGAGAATGGTAAGAGCAAAAATTGAAGCCCTGTTACCGTCTAGCTACGGACAGTTGGCTGAACTTGCAAGCCGTTTACGTGAAAAAGTTAAAGTTGCGATTGGTGGGGCCGATCAACGCAGGTATTTTTGGGAAAGTGTTTTTGAAGGGCGTGCGAGTGAGCTAGCACTTAGCGGGCGGGTTGATGATGCTGAACAACACGTACTGAATGAACTAACAAAAGCCGCAGCCGCTGATGAAAGTGAAGTGCAAGGGGAAGTGTATTTAGTAGGGGGAGGGCCGGGTGACCCCGATCTCCTAACCTTTAAAGCTTTGCGCCTAATGCAGCAGGCAGACGTAGTACTCTATGATCGTCTCGTGTCAGACAGAGTCATGGAGTTGGTTCGCAGAGACGCGGATCGAATTTATGTGGGTAAGAAACGCAGCGATCATGCGGTGCCACAAGATAATATAAACCAGCTTTTGGTTGATTTAGCAAAGCAGGGTAAACGTGTTTTACGCTTGAAAGGTGGTGACCCTTTTATTTTTGGTCGTGGCGGTGAAGAAATTGAAACCTTGGCCGAGAATGGAATTCCTTTTCAAGTAGTGCCTGGAATTACCGCCGCCTCAGGTTGTTCTGCCTATGCGGGTATCCCCTTAACCCACCGAGATTACGCTCAGTCGGTAAGGTTTATAACAGGTCATCTTAAAGACGATAGCACCAATATAAAATGGGGTGAATTAACCGAGCCCTCGCAAACTCTAGTGTTTTATATGAGTTTGAACGGCTTAAGTACTATCTGCCAAGCGCTGATAGATCACGGCCGAGACCCTAAAACGCCTGCAGCCTTGGTTGAAAAGGGCACAACCCAGCAGCAACGAGTGTTTACCTCTGATTTAGCGAATCTGCATCACAAGGTGATTGAAAATGATGTTCGAGCCCCTACATTGCTGATCATTGGTGGAGTAGTTGATCTACACGCTAAGTTAAATTGGTTTAAGCCATAACCCCTCCCAAAATACGGTTGATCGTTGTACAATTCGTTCTGTTGGTGTTCAAGTTGCTCTAATCGTGGCCGATAAGCCCGTTATAGACGATTAAAACACTTAAGGAGGGAGTCATGGTTAATATAGGGCCAACATTACCGATTGTCACACCACTCAGCCGCCAAACTCGGGCTACCACAGCCACTGTAGTGGTGTCTAAGCAAACTCAAAAGGTGCCGGAAGGCGATCGACGTAAGCACAGAGATCGACGCAATGGGCGACATAAAGCGCTGCTAGAGTCGCGGGCGGGTCGAGACCGCCGTAGAAGTGTGGCCCTCTCAATTGATACTAGTGCTTAGCCTGATTACCTGATCAACTTGTCCATTGCATAGTTCTCACCCACCGAACAAGCGCAAATAAGACTGAGTTTTGCATAGTCAAAGCCGGTTTCTTCGTGCCATTGATTAAATGTGTGTTGAATCAGTACCTGATCCCGTTTGCTTGTGGGGTTCTTAGCAATTTCTAAGCCTGCCTTCTGTAAGCAATGCACCACATCTGAAGTCAATAAGTAGGTATCTTTACCCAGCGATCGAAGTACTCGAGGTCCCGTCATCCCTCCTAGGCGACTACCATTGGATTTTAGAAGCCCGAAAAGTGCGTGAAGCTCGGCCAGTGGCCATTGACTGACTCGTGTAGCAAAGCTGCCATGGTCGTGAGCTTCATCCAAAATAAACTGAGCATTTTTAGGTACGCTAAGAATCTTTTGCATATTTCTGATAATGCGCTTGTCTTTACCAAAGCCCTCTAGTTGCTCGGGGCTGAGGCGAATCATTTTTTCAGGCGCGAAACCGAAAAAAACGGTTTCGAAGTCGTCCCATTTTTGGTTGACCACACGCCAGACAAAGCCAGCTTGAAATACACAGCGGGTCATTTCGGAGAGGTAGCGATGATCGGGTATCTTGGACAGTGCCGGTTTTTTTTTGATTTTGGGCAGGAGGGCGTTTAAGTTGGCGTCACTGCCTTTGCGTGCAAGGGCTCTGTCGTGGATTTTAGAAAATTTTTGCAAGGCTCGATTCCATATTACATTAAGGATATATGACTTATAATACACGCCCCAAATTACAGATAAAAGCGAAATGGAAAACCCTAGAATGAGCCCTGTTTTGGATGATTTCATCGCTCCAAAATGCGACGATGAAATTACTCTGCTTTATCAAGATGAGCATATTTTACTCATTAATAAACCTAGTGGTTTACTGAGCTTATCGGGCAAAAATCCTCTCAACCTCGATTCCGTCCACTATCGCTTAAGACAAGATTTCTCTGGTATTTGCATGGTGCACCGATTGGATTTTGGCACGTCGGGAATTATGCTTCTCGCCATGAATAAGGCGATGAATGCTCTTCTCACTAAGCAATTTCAAGATAGAAGTGTTTTTAAAACCTATACCAGCATATTAATGGGAAGCTTGAAAGATGATCAGGGCACAATTGATATGCCTATTGCCAAGGATAAGCCAAACTTTCCATTACAGAAAATTTGTTACTCTGAAGGTAAGGCCGCCCTTAGTCATTTTGAAGTATTAGAGCGTTGGAATGAGCCTGCGCGTACAAAGGTGATATTTAGGCCTGAGACGGGGCGTACACATCAATTGCGCATTCACAGTCAGGCAATTGGCCATCCCATTCTGGGGTGTGATTTATACGGAACTACAGAAAGTCACCGGATGGCAGAGAGGATGTTGCTACACGCCACGAGTCTGGATTTTGTGCATCCCTTCTCGGGCGTGGCAATACATATGGAGAGCCCCTGTCCGTTCTAGAACAGGGGAATCTTTATAGGCTAGAGTGAACAACTCGATAGATTGCGCCAGCGTAATCATCGGATATATAAATCGCACCATCTGGACCTTCGCTGATATCAACGGGTCGTCCGATTATGTCACCATCTTTCTCAAAGCCAGTTAAGAAGTCTTTGCGAGTTATTTCTTCACCGTTCCAGTGTAGGGAGACTACGCGATAGCCATCGGGGCTGCTTCTATTCCATGAGCCATGAAGAGCCACTAAAGCGGTATTTTGATAAGCTTCTGGGAGTGTTGACGACTCTAAAAAGCTCATGCCTAAAGGAGCATTGTGTGCTCGAAATTCATGTGCGGGTGCAATAGGTTTAGCCGCAAGCGCGGCGGGCGCTTTTCCGAAATCTGGGTCAGGCATATTCGCGCCGTTGAAATAGGGCCAGCCGTAAAACTGCTTATCTTCAATCAGGTTAAGTTCGCAGGGAGGATAGTCGTCCCCAAGCATGTCGCGGCCGTTATCTGTCGCATAGAGCGCGCCATTCCAAGGTGCCCAGTCGAAACCCATTGTGTTGCGTAAGCCGCTGGCAACTTGCTCTTCGCCACTACCATCTAGCTGGTAGCGAACCATTGTACTTCGCCGCGCATCGCTCTCAATGCACACATTACAAGTTGAACCTTGAGCTAGATACAATTTTTTATCTGGGCTGATGCCAATGACTTTAAAGGGGTGGTTTCCATCTTCTGTTAGCCCAGTGACAATGCGCTCGTAATCTCCCTCAGTGCTGCCATTGCTCACATCAAATCGGATGCGACCCACGGCGTCAGACTCGGCGATGTACAGCCAGCCATCTGCGACATCTATTCCTGAGGGGCGATTCAGGTCTTTCAGGAGTGTACTGTGTTCTCCTCCGCGCTTAGGGTCAGTCTCATTCGCCCGAATCATAATCACATCACCTTTATGAGGGCGAGTGACAATTAGGTCTCGACTCTGGGTCATTTCTATAAAACGGGCATTGTCCACGCCGCTGGCGTACAGACTGAGCTGAAAACCCTCAGGTAATGCAAAGCGGTTGTCTATCTCTGATGCCTCTGGCGCGTCAATTCCTTTGCCTGTCATCACGTTTAAAATCATGGCGAAACTGCTGGTATCAATTGTACCGCTGCCCAATAAATAGGCGGGTACTGCGATTATAATTAGCGCGATAGCGAGTAACACTTTTTTCATACTGAAATCTCTGTGGGCGGGTGAATGCGATACTTGAATATCATACTGGCTTTGTTTTACGCCCACAATTCTAGCGGCGCTTCGTTAACGATAGCGCCAAGAATATCACTGCGGGTAACAATCCCGAGCACCTGATTTTTTGCACTTACAATGGGCAGCGCTCCAATACGGTGATTGCAAATTGCTCTAGCGAGTTGGCGAATAGGTGTTGATTCTTGAGCGCTTAATACCCGTTCTCTCATGATCGCGGAGACTGGTTGTGCCAAATTAACGCGCTTTTGATGGCCAAGTGATGAGCTCGCCAGCAATATGTCTCGATCAGAAACAATGCCAACAAGCTCTTGAAGCTTATTTATCACTGCTAAATGCCTAAAGTTCTGGCTTGAACAAATGTGCCAAGCCTCCTGAATACTCAATGAGTCTTCAATACACACGGCTGGCGCGCTCATGATTTGAGCGGCCAAGGTAAGTGGATGCCTGATTTGGGCTTGAGATTCATTTTCTAAAAATTGCTTGACGGCACTTTTATTACTGCTGAGAGCGCCCGATTCTTTATTATTATCATCTGCCGCAAGGGATCTAATCGAAGCGCTAGGGGACAAGGCATTAATATTTTTAGGGGGAAAAATGTCATACCAGGGCGTATGAATTCTTAAGCCTTGGTCAAAAACGATAAATGTCATAAACCCCCCCGCATCAACTCAGTGTAAGCTCTTGCAACGCTTCAATAACAGTAAATACTGCTTTTTTTCTTGGCGAAGTTTGGCGCCCTTCAGTGTCGAGTGTGGCAATTTGAGCATCGCTTGTAAACGAGTTTGTATTGCTTGATAGCGTTCGCAATTGCTATTTTTTGCACTTAACTCTTCCACAAAGGTCGCATTTCTATCCGAAAGTGGTTTGAAAGAACCCAAATTCATTTCGCGGCTTGATATTGCAGCATTTTTTCCTGTGTAGCTCGCCTTAGGCAGTTCTAAAGCTTTCAGTTTAAACGGCTTAATACCTGCATAATGAACAGTCCCGGCGTCATCCACCCATTTGTAAACGGCCGCTTCGCTGTTGAGCGAAAGTATTAAAACACTGAGAAATTTCTTCATATCAACCTCCTTGTTGATGTGAAACAGTATCACAGGGTTTGGTTGTGGAAAAAATATCCTATAGGCAGAAACCTTGGATTAGACCGAGCGCTACGCTTGTGTAGAGTAGGTGCTCTTTGGTTCAATTAACAGGTAGTCTTGCAGCTGTTTTTGAGTCATGTTTTTGTCGCGAGGGAGTGACGCCAAAATTTTGCGCTCTTGGGTGTTTTCTTCGGGCTTGCTTAAATCTGTGTCGGTCTTCTTTTCAATGAAACCATCCACCACCAATTTGTCGATTTGGCGATGTTCCTGAGTTCGGTTTTCATCGATATAAAGCGGTGTTTTATCGTCCAAAATACCCAAGGTCCGGGTTAAAGATCCTGACTTGATGTCTGTTCGATAGAGGTAAGAGTCTCCGACGCCGCCATCTTCTAGTGGCACGTAATCCAAGTGCTGACTAATCTTTGAACTGTATTCAGTTTGCTGGCTGATGTTTGTTAAGCTGTGGTCTTGTGATTTCTTTGTTGTAACGCTGGAGTCTTGTGATATGTGTAATTCCAGCGTAGAGACCTCGGACTGTACTTCTTCATTGGGTCGCAATAGAGGTGTTTTGAATTCAGCACTGAAGTCGGCTAGCCCAGTGCTGAAAGCTTCCAGCAGACCATCTTTTTTACCAAGGTTTCTGTCTAGGGTACGATTTATATCGTCATCGATATTGGCAGGCTCATCGTCTTCATCAGTGGCTGCTGGTGCTTTAGCGCCAAACAAAGCGTCCATCCCTTCGAGGAAAAATGTCGCTGTAACTTGCTCGCTTTTTCCTCCGGCATCCTCGCTGCCTTCGTAGTCCATTACGGTGCTTCTGATTAAGTCCCGATGTTGCTGATATTGTTCGTTGTTGCTTAAATCGGAATCGAGATAAAGGCCGTGTATGTCAACCTGTAGGTCGTAGGTGTAGTCATTTAGGTTCGTGCTTAAAGTCCGCTGGTCGGCCAATTCGTCGATGGCGTAGTCAACTTTAAAGGAATTGCCCTCATTGCCAGCGACTTTAAGACTAAAACCACTGAGCTCTTCTTCATTAAATGCCTTGAGCTCGCCTAATTTGGCCCAATCTTCACTTCTGTATTCATCACCTAAAGAGCCAAGTTTTAGTGCTAGTTGGGCCACTGCGTCTCTCTCTCCTTCATCAAGTTCGCCATTCACCACAAAGCTCAAGGTAGTGTCTGTGAACTGATATTCTCCATCACGACCGTTTTCAGTACCGCTGCTTCTATTGATCGTGAGTTCAACAGTGTCGCCGTCTTTGGTTGTAACGTTGATGGTGAATAGGTCGCCATTTTTCGAGTCCGCTTGGCGAGTTCCCGGGGCATGAACCGTTCGCTGGGTGCCTTCATAGCTGCTGGTAAACCCACTGAGGTTCCTCAGCTGACTTAGGCTGCCACGTATATCGTCAAGAGAGAGCTGTTCGGCTGTCAGTGATTCTTTGAGGTGGGTGTAGGTGTCTGTAGGTTCCTTTCGAACATTTGAAATGGTCAGGCTGGTCTGGTCGGCAGGCGTGTTAGTGCGGGTTTTTGGTGCCGAACTTAGGCCACGCCCATCCTGCTTCTCAGGCTCTTCGCTCTTTGTTTGAGCGTAAGTCCGCAATGTATTGCCAAGCTGGCTTGGGATATTGTGAGAATTTATACTGGCCATTTCCTATGTCCCTTGCGTTGAGTATCAAAATGCGACACTCAATCGATCAGAGACCATATCGACCGGATTATAGAAATCTTTAGCACTAATAGCTTTTAGCGGGGTTTCCAGCGACACGGGTATTGGCTTCTACGCATTTAGTAACCACTGAGCCAGCGCCAATTATGACGTTATCGCCAACATCAACACCAGGTAATATGATGGCTCCAGCTCCCACCCAAACATTACGCCCAAGGCGGGTATCAACAGCGTACGAGGCCTTGCTTAAACGGGCCTCGGGGTCGAGGTCATGGCTAACGGCTAAAATTTGTACATTGGGACCAATTAGGCAATCATCCCCAATGCTTATAGTGCCAGCGTCCAGTAGGGTGCAGCGGGCGTTAATATAAACTCGGTGGCCAAGTTCTATGTATTGACCATAGTCGCAGTAAAAACCTGCCTCAATAAAAACGCCCTCGCCGCAAGTTGAGAGCGCATTCTTTAAGCGCTTAAGATTGCCATGGCTTGGACTGCGTTCAAATTGGCGGCAGATGTCCTGCATCGCTTTGCGTTTTTGGATTCGCTCTGGAGTTCGGCTGTTAAAGGCTAGCATAGGCACGGGTTCAACTTGCAATTAGTCGTTGATTTTTACCCCGCAGGATCTATCATCGTGGCACTGTAGGCAAGCTGTATTGTAGGCCGCCGACGAAACTGACCCAATTTTAATTTCAGGACTAGAGAAAATGCCTAAAGCGAGTGAAATCAAGAAGAATACAGCAATTGACTACAACGGTAGTGCCTACATTATCAAAGATATTGAGCGCTCGGTTCCACAGGGCCGCGCCGGTGGCAGCCTCTACCGGATGCGCATGTACGATGTTGTATCTGGAGGCAAGGTTGACGAGACCTTTAAGGACTCAGACATGCTGAATCTTGCGGACCTTATCCGAAAGTCTGTGATGTTCTCTTACATTGACGGCGACGAATATGTATTTATGGACAACACGGATTACACACCCTACAACCTGAATAAAGACGCCATTGCTGAAGAAGTTCTGTTTATCAATGAATCTACCGAAGGCGTTCAGGTCATAATCGTTAACGACGTGCCGGTTGCTCTCGATTTACCCACCAGCGTTGAGCTTGAGGTTATGGAAACTGATCCGTCAATTAAGGGCGGTTCTGCAACATCTAGAACGAAGCCCGCCATATTATCCACGGGCGTGACCATCCAAGTACCGGAGCACATTTCAATCGGCGACACCATTCGCGTGAATGTGGAAGAGCGTAAATTTATGGGGCGTGGTAACTCTTAGGAAAGTAATTGGATAAGGCCATGGAGTCCGTTACGATTTTAGTCGACGTGCAAAACGTGTACTACACCACGAAGCACGGCTTTAATCGTAGTTTCGACTACAACAAGTTTTGGGCACAAGCGACCAGCAATCGGAAGGTTGTAAAGGCCATTGCCTACGCAACAGACCGAGGTGACATCAAGCAGCGGCAATTTCAAAATATTCTTAGGGCTATTGGCTTTGAAGTGAAATTGAAGCCCTTTATTCAGCGCTCTGATGGCTCAGCTAAGGGTGATTGGGATGTGGGTATCGCTTTGGATGGCATCGAGTATGCGGCGCAAAGCGATACTGTTATTTTAGTTTCAGGAGATGGAGACTTTGATCTTCTCGCCCAGAAAATTCAAAGTAAGTATCAAGCTAGGGTTGAGGTTTACGGTGTTAAATCTCTAACGGCCACATCGCTCATTGATTCTGCCAGTTGTTTTTTCCCGATTGATACAGGCTTATTGTTGTAAAACTGCTGTTACCATTGCAGCAGCTAAAGACAAGGGCCTGTGGGATTGCTTTTTAAGGCGCATTTTCTTCACAAAATTTTCTTGGTGTGACTCCCAGCCACTTTTTAAACGCCCTCTGAAATGCACTGGGTTCTGAATAACCCAAATACTCAGAAACCACCTCTACCTCAATAGACTGGCTGATCAGCAAGTCTATTGCGCGCTCTTTGAGCAAGGCCTCTTTAATTTGACGGAAGGAGATTCCCTGTTCCATCAAATTTCTTTGCAAGACTCGCGGATGGATATCTAAGGTTTTTGCGACGTGATCAATATTGACCGTTGCTGGACTGCCTGTGTCGATGATGCGTTTAATTCTGTGTATTAACGTTTGCCCTTCACGCTTAGCCCGAATCATGCCCTCTGCGTAAGCGAGATTAATGTGATAGAGGTGTTCATCCCTACCAGCGATAGCTTTGTCCAAACTACCGGCTATAAAAACTAGCTTGAAATTGCCATCGCAGTTTTCGGTTTGGCAATTAAGTGCATCCGCCACCTTCTCTGCGTCAATATCATGAGGGATGTAAAATTTTTTGGTCGCCACTTGACCTCCCGATATTTCCCGTAACAAAAGTAAGGTGGCGCTGATCACCGAGAGAACCTGATGATGATTCACCGGTGTAACGCTAGCGCGGGGAATATATTCGCACTCTATTAAGCCTTGATCCTCCGAAACAACAATTTGGAACTGACCATTTTCGCTAATGAGCGATTGGAAACTGGAGATATGCTCTAGTGCCTTTCTAGCATTGGGGCTATGCCAGCAAATGGGCATTAACACGCCCGTTGAGCGGAAATTCTGGCTGGAACCAATGCTAATGCCCAGCAATGGATCATTGGATTGACGCTGGGCTCTATGCCAGAGCGTGCGCGCAGTGGCTAATTTTAAGGGCGGGCCCTCTTGAAGCTGATTCTCTGAAAAACCTTCTAGGCCTGCGACTAGTGATCTGGTATCCAGACCTTGCTGCTTAAAAGCCTGCATGAGTGAATTCATCCAGAGGCTGGTAATGCGTAGGTGGTTCATAGCGAAGGGCTCTTGTAACTCTTGGTGCGATTTATACGTCAAATTTATGAGTCGTAATATGTCATTCAGGTTCGCAAAATGTCAACGGCAAATACAGTATTTAGGTGCATACTTTAGCTTTGTTGAATACCAAACTAAGGACTTGATGATGAAAGTAATACCGTCAGCGGGAGCGTGCGGAGCGCGAATCGAAGGTTTAGACCTCACTCAGCAATTAAGCGCCGAGACGATAGCCGAACTTCGGGTGGCCTGGCTAAAGTACCTTGTTTTGGCTTTTCCAGATCAGTCACTAAGCGATGATGACCTAGAGAGGTTTAGTCTCTATTTTGGCGATTTTTCTGAAGACCCTTATCTGCCTTCGCTTGAGGGCCGTGAACATATTGTTGAGCTGCGACGCGGGGCGAATGAAACGGCGCCTATTTTTGCTGATGGCTGGCATACAGACTGGAGTTTTGGCACAAATCCTCCTGCTGCCACCATTCTTCATGGCATCGTCATCCCTCCTAAAGGAGGCAACACCACCTTTATCAATCAGCGCAAAGCCCTAGCAGAAATGCCGTCCAACTTGCGCCGCCAGCTCGATGGAAAAATGGCGATACATTCTGCGAAAGTGGCTTATGCACCGGACGGCCTTTATGGAGAGAGAGAGGAGGGCTCAGATCGAGCGATGAAGATCTCTTATTCCAAGGACGCTTATAATGTTCAGGAGCATCCTCTGATTAAAGTTCACCCCGAAACCGGTGAGGAGGCAATATTTGGAAGCTTTGGCTATATCGTTGGAATCGCAGATGTAAGCCCTGAAGAAGAAACACAGCTATTAACGGATCTCTACAATTGGCAAACTCGACCAGAATTCCAATATGAGCACCAATGGGAGGAGGGAATGTTGGTTATGTGGGATAACAGATCATTGCTGCACAAAGCCAATGGTGGCTATGAAGGGTATGAGCGGGTGCTCCATCGAACCGTCGTTGCCTAGGGTCTAAAGGATTTATGTAAGCTTATCGCTGTTCTCCGATAGCACTGGATGGGCTCATTCTGGGGTAGGGGTTAAAATGGACTTGATTTAAATGCATATGCATGTATTATGAATCTGTGCATTTTACTTGGGCTCTGCTGTTTCGGCCCAATTTTTTAATTTCCTAGGCTTTCAAAGATCGTAGTGGAAGTGCCTGTTCCCCAACCCTGATGAAGTGAAAAATGAACTTAGCCTTTAAAGCGTATGTATCAAAAAACAAAATTTTGGGTTCTATACTTCCAAAGCGAACGGCTAATAGCGCGAGAAACGCATTTTTAACCCCCCGCAAATATCCGCTCAAATCCTGGGAACAGGAGATTGAAAAGCAAGGCCAGCGTTTCAGCTTTGGTGATGGCTTGAGTGCACTTAAGTGGGGTGAGTCAGCGCGAAAAATTTTATTGGTTCACGGTTGGGAGAGCCGTGCTACACAGATGGCAGGCTACGTGGATTTATTCCTCGATTCAGGCTATCAAGTTATTGCCATGGATGCTCCGGCACACGGAAAGTCTAAGGGCAAACACGCAAATCCCGTGGCATTTGCCGAAGCCATTGTTTCTGCTCATAAGGAGGTGGGTCCTTTTGATGCCATGGTTGGTCACTCCATGGGGGGAAGTGCCCTAGCCGTTGCGCTCTCGGAGGGGGTTGAGTGTAAGAAGGTGGTATTAATATCAAGCCCTTCAACTATTCTTGGTGTGCTAAAAACCTTCAGTAAATTTATTGGCTTACCCAAAGTATGCGAAAAGCATTTCATCGCGTATGTGGGAGAAAGTGCTGGGCGTCCTGCTGAAGAAATTGATGTTGCAAAGATATCCAAGTACTTCAGCGCGGCCAGTTTAATTATTCACGATAAAAATGACCTAGAGATACCGTTCGAGAACGCAAAAATTATTCAAGCTTGCTGGCCAAAAGCTGAATTAATTGCAACGCAAGGCTTTGGTCATAGGGCAATTTTGCGGCAGCGAGAAGTTTGGGAAACCGTGCTGAAGTTTATCGTTGCAAAGTAACCGCCGTATACAAATACCAGTAAAATGAGGTTTTAGGGGCTTCTACGCTATCGCTTAGCGCAAGCTTAACCCGGGCGACCGTCTGTGCGAGCCTTGCTTAGAAGGTTCGAGTAATGCCACAAGTAAAATATAAAACCTAGGGCGAATAGACTTCCTGCCAGCAGATAAAATACCTTACTGTATTGCACTTCAAAAATGGGGCCCAAAAATCGTAGTAATGCAGAAAAGAATATCAAAGCAAAAGCCCACGGCATCGCCGTCCTTAGCTTTAGTTCTTGCCCTGTATGTCCCAGTGAAACTCTAGCAATCATTGCCAATATAATTCCACCGATTCCAGCAAGCGCGATTAGGTGCGGAGCATGTGTGTAAATTAAGCTGCCCTCAGTCGAAAAAGCCAGTATTAAACAGCCTAGGGCAATGGCTGCATAACTTAGGTGTAGCGACCAGAGTAGCGGCTCTTGCCAGTTGTTTATATTACGCCATTGATAGAGCCGGAAGCTGAGTGCTATGCCCAGAAAGGCCAGAGCAATTGTTTTCAGCTTAGAGAGGTAAACAAGATTAATAAGTGATGGTGGCAGTATTACAAGAATGAATCCAAATACGACTAGTAGGCTGAGCCATACTGATTCTTTACGCTGCTCGCAATTCCAGCGGCGAGCGGTGAAAAATGGAATCACCCGGGCACCCATGACACAGACTAGAAGCACAACTAGCCAGAGAGAAGAGCTCAGCAGTTCGCGGACAAGCAGAAAGTTTTTTGAAGCCAGGGCAAAAATCACCCCAGAGTGAAGTAATGCAAAAATTAGTAAAATTGGTACAAAGGGTAGGTTTTTCCACTGTCGCCTAGCGATAATAGGGCGCGCTAGAAAGTAGCTCGCGCTTAAAATTAGCAGAGCGTCCGGAATCCAATAGTAAATCCAAGGCAGTTTGGGACTGAACCAAAACACGGTTCTTGCACACAGCCAACTTGCGACTAAAAACCCCAAGGCTTTACCGCGAAGGCCAGGAACGCCGGTCCATGTTTGTACTGCCGTCAGCAAAAAACCCAGTATTATCGCCAAGACAAAACCAAAAATCATCTCATGTGCGTGCCAAAAAAGTACAGGAAGCTGGCCTTGCCACTGAGACCACCCTTGCAAAATCGCTACCCAGCGCAAAATAGCGAGTACCGCGAAGATGGAGCCCAGCAAGAAAAAAGGCCGGAATGCCAAGCGCAAGAGAGCGGGGCGCTTGGCTTCAACTTTTGCATCAAGAATTTGTTGCATACCTTATTTTCCGTTCAGTTTACGGCTAAGCCGAGTGTTTTTAGGGCATAAAGGCGAGTGATATAGGCCAGTTTGATGGCCGTGGCGGCCAGTAATGTGCCTATATGAGCCAAAATGAGTACTGGCATTGGGAGCATTGGCTCCATTGGGTAGGCAAGAATAATAAAAACGATCAGTGCGATCACGGCAAAAATGAGCACTTTATGAGCGTGATCAAGTAAATTCCGGTTATTCATAGTCTTTCCCTTAAAGGTACAATTGATATGTATGTTTCATAAGATGCATTATAAGTGTATCTTTATGTTCGTCAAGTAGAAGGAGCAAATAAGTGCAACTGACCCGTTATACCGATTATGGCCTCAGGGTCCTAACAATGCTGGCCGTGCTGCCTGAAGGTCGTCTCACAAGCATCGATGAGATGTGTAGTACCTTTGGCATATCGCGCAATCACGTTAATAAAATTGTTCATCATCTGGGGAAACTGGGGTGGGCCTATACGAAAAGAGGCAAGGGGGGTGGAGTTTGTTTAGGTTGTGCGCCTGAATTGATCAATTTGGCTGAAGTGGTGCAAACCTTAGAATCCAACATGTCGATGGTGGAATGTCACAGCCCTGCGTGCTCGCTTCAGCCCGCGTGTCGTTTACAAGGCATACTGGCGGCGGCCGCTCAGGCATTTATGACAAGTTTAGGTCAGTATACTCTGGCAGATTTAGTTGCCGCGCCGGAAGAAATCACCCAAGTATTAAATATCATTAGTTTAGAGCCAAAGACCGCTTAGTTAAGGCTTTGGAAAATGTACCTAGCCCAAGTTGGATAGGGAGCTCGCCAGACATTTCGAGGTTTTTGACCGAGGTGTAACAGTGGCTTTTAGTAAAGAAAAGGAAGAGCTAAACGTGAATGCAGATTTGAGAGCTAAAATAGTCGACGTGTGTAAGCAGAAGATGAAATCAAAAGGCGAAAATGTAGGCTTATCCTTTTATGCGTTTTTTGCCAATAAAAACGACAAACCTAAATTGCTTATGGAGGCTGCGACTTGGTGGATTGAGCTTCACGAGCTAGATCATTTTGAAAAAGCGCACAAAATAAAAAGAATGGTGGAAAACGGATTATGAGTTAATCCGAGTCCACCAAACTCAGTGTTTACCGATCGTCTAGCGATGCCTTAAGCCGTAAGCCAAGGCTAGGCAGTAGCAACTGACCCGCCATCCGAAGCGATAACCTGACCAACAATATGCGCGCCTGCTCTTGAACTTAGGAAAATGGCTAAGCCAGCAATATCCTCTGGTGTGCCAACGCGACCATCGGGGATAGATTTACCCACAGCCTCCCAATCTGCACCATCATCTTCTGCAACGGCACCGCCAAAACCAACACCGGTGCTCAACATCCAAGTAGGGTAGGCTCCGGGGGCAATGGCATTGGCAATAATGTGCTCTTTGGTAAGGTGAGTTGCCAAAAAGCGTGTCAGGTGATGTACCGCGGCCTTCGAGGCGCCATACGAGAAAGTATCAAAACGAGAGGCTTTTAAACCATCAATCGAGCCTATATTAATTATTCTTGAAGGCTCCATTTGAGAGGCTGATTTGCGCAGCAGCGGCAGCAGCTTCTGGGTTAAAAAGAACACGCCTTTTACGTTGGTGTCCATTACCTTGTCCCAACCTATTTCTGGAAACTCTTCAATAGGTGCGCCCCATGAAGCACCGGCATTGTTAACGAGAATGTCGAGGTGTTCTTCACGAGCGTTTAAGCGACTTGCGAGCGACTCAATACCCTCGAGGGTAGACAGGTCGGCCGGGAGAGAAATACATTCTCCTCCGTATTGTTCACTTAAGCGCTTGGCGGTCGCATCACAGGCTTCGGCCTTGCGAGAACTGATATACACTTTAGCGCCGTTACTTAAAAAACCTGCGGCAATCATTTCGCCGATACCGCGAGAGCCGCCGGTGATTAGCGCGGTTTTACCTTCGATAGAAAAAAGATTGTTTAGATTAGTCGTCATAATTAATACTTCATCAATTTTTAAAGATTAAAGGGTGAAACCCGATGAATAAGGAATTGAATTTCCCTACATCAAAAACCGTTTAGGCTGGCAAAGCGGTCGAGTTGATAACTGTAACCGCCAAAGGTCTGCTGAGCTACCCTAGCTCGCTTCATATAAAAACCCATATCAAATTCATCGGTCATACCAATACCGCCATGCATTTGCACAGCTTCATTAGTGACCCGTTCGGCGACTTCGCAGAGTTTGGCTTTGGTGGCTGCGGCCATCAATGAGACATTGTCCTCACCATTGTCGATGGCTTGCAGGCTTGCTAGCACCATAGATTTACAAAGCTCTAGTTCGGCGAACATGTCCGCTGCCCTATGTTGCAAAGCCTGGAAGCTGCCAATTAGAACACCAAATTGACTGCGTTGTTTGAGGTATTCAATTGTGGCTTCATACGCTTGCAGAGACAGACCCAATAACTCGGCAGAAAGGCAAGCGTTGGCTATATCAAGAACCTGTTCCAATATCGCCATGCCGCCATTCAAATCCCCAATCAGGTCGGCTTTCGAAACGCTTACATTGTCTAGAACAACATTGCCAGAATTGCGACTGTCTACCATAATCACCCGCTCGCGACTGAGCCCCTCGGTCTTAGCATCAAGTAAAAATAGGCTAATACCCTCGGCGTCACCAGCATTGCCACTGGTTCGCGCCGCGACAACAATCTTGTCAGCTACGTGGGCGTCCATCACCAAGACTTTCTTTCCGGTCAGAATAAAATTGTCACCACTAGCGATGGCTTTTAGTGCGGTTTTTTCAGGCGCGTGGTGAAGGCCTTCCTGTAAGGCCAAGGTGATGAGTAATTTACCTTCAGCTACTGCAGGCAGCAGTGTTCGCTTGTGCGCCTCACTTCCACCTATATTGATCAAACTGGCCCCCACCATGACGGAGGACTGCAAGGGCGAAACACTGAGTTGCCGACCCATTTCTTCAAGAATAAGTCCTAGACCGACATAGCCATATTCCAAACCACCGTAGGCTTCTGGAATAGCGATTCCCGCCCAACCCATCTCTGACATTTCTTCCCACAGCGCTCGAGAAAATCCAGCGGCGTCTCGATCATCCCGCAATTTACGCAGGGCTGAAACCGGCGCTTTCTCCGCTAGAAATCCGGCGGCTGAACTTTTTAACATTTCTTGTTCTTCATTTAATACTAAGGGCATTTTCATTTCCTGCTATATGCTTGAGCTATTAGGCCATTGAAAACTGGCCTTTTGCTACGAATTAAACACGAATACTTGGCTGGAGTGTTGAGCTGTTATAGCCCCAGTACCCGCTTTGCAATAATATTTAGCTGTACCTCCGAGGTGCCCCCTTCGATGGAATTACCCTTGCTGCGAAGCCATGTTCTGGAAAAGTGACCGCCTGCATAGTTGTCGCCTTCCCAACCCATTGCCTGCTCGCCATTTACATCAATCATGAGTTCGCAGCGAGTTTTATTTAATTCGGTTCCGTAATATTTAAAAATGGAAGAGGCGGCGCCCAAGCCTTTGCCAGACTTGGTTTCATCGCCTACTCGCTCCATCGTTTTCGCGAAGGCAAGAATGTTTAGTTCCAGTTTGGCAATGTCGTTACGTAAAACTGGATCAGCTAGACGGCCGTGCTCAAGACCTATGGCCTCTACTGCCGTCTCGCAGAATTTTTTACTGGCACCGCGACCAAAACCACTGATCATCTCTCGTTCGTGGGTTAGTAGATATTTGGCAATGCTCCAGCCCTTGTCCTGTTCGCCCATCAGGTTTTCCTTGGGCACTTTTACATCGTCAAAAAATGTTTCGCAGAAAGGAGAGCGGCCACTGATCAGCAAAATAGGTTTAACGCTTACCCCGGGTGAAGTCATATCAAATAATAGGAAGCTGATACCGTGATGTTTGCTGCCACTGTTATCGGTTCTTACCAGGCAAAAAATCCAGTCGGCCTTATCGGCCCCAGAAGTCCAAACTTTCGAGCCATTGACCAGAAAGTAGTCGTCTTTCTCTTCAGCTTTAGTCTGCAGACTCGCTAAGTCAGAACCAGCACCGGGCTCGCTGTATCCCTGGCACCACCAGATGTCACCATTGGCTATTTTTGGTAAGTGCTGCAGCTTTTGCGCTTCACTACCGTATTCAAGTAAGGCGGGCCCAAGCATGGATATACCCATGCCCTGTAGAGGAGCTCGACACTGAAGGCTGGACATTTCTTCACGAAGAATTTTTGCTTCATGCTTGTCCAGACCACCCCCACCGTATTGTTTTGGCCAGGTGGGTACAGTCCAGCCCTTCGCGGCCATGCGCTCCATCCATAGTTTCTGATCTGGGTGCTTGAACGTGGGTTTGCGACCACCGCCTACCATGTCGGATTCATCCATCATCGGCTGACGCATTGTCTCGGGGCAATTTTCTTCGAGCCAACTGCGGGTATCGGCGCGAAATTGTTCAAGATCAGGCATGTTCTATTTCCTCGTATGAATATCTTGTAAAGGCAAGCGGCTCAGTGGTTTGTTCGCTATCCCAGTCATCTGTTAGCACCGGAGGATCACATATCTCGACAAGGGATAACAGGACATGCCACGTCGTGCTGCGGTTAGATGACGCGGCTAATCAGGTCGCGGCAGGTGTATGCGCTGGAGGTGCTTAGTAGGGAAGTAGGGGGTGATCGAGCGCCTTGTTCAAAAGCGGTGTCAGGCTAAAATCATCGTCTTCTGGGTACAGTGTTTGAATACTGAGATTGGGTTCAGAGGCATAGGCAGTAGGGCCTAAAGCGCCCACCGTGCTGCTGACGCTGAAGAAACTTTTTTGCTGCCCGTCAATTTCCATCTGTATTCGGAAGCTCGCCATCGGTTCCAATTTTGTGGCGCGCTGTTGCCAGTCGTCTGGTACATTTGGGTGTTGGGCTAGTATTTCAAAGGATTGCTGGTCTTCTTCGCTATCACTAAACAGACTACGCTGTTTTAAGGACATTAGGATAACAGAGAGTGTGTCCTCCCAATTCGTCATTATGGTGCCCGCACCCTCTTGACCGAATAGAAAATCGTAGTAGTTACGAACGTCGTTTAGGGCTTGGGGTTTGATGCGGCTTTGAAAGAAACTGACCCAGCCGCGATTGACCATGAGTATTTTGCCAGAGCTGTCCTGCAGTGTTGTGGGGTAGGGGTCAAGGGCACGCAATGTCATCATCATGGCTTTGCGCAGCCATTTTAACTCCGGCGTATTAAAATCAATTTTTTGTTGCAGTGGCACATAGCCCGCGGCCATTAGCAGGTGATTACTGTCGCGGCGTCCGAGCTCGAGGGTTTTCCCGAGTTCCATCGCCAGTTGCTCGCTTGGGCGACTACTGCCATTCTCAAGCCGACTGATATGACGCTGTGAGCTGCTTAATTTTTCGGCTAACTGTTCTTGATTTAAGCCGTGTACCCCACGCCAAAACTTTAGGAACCGACTAAAGGCTAGGTTACTGTTGTTTTTTTTATCTGGCGGCAAGCGTCTACTCCGAGGCGGTATTAAGTGTGGTGTACATTAACGGAATGTTGGCTTTACTGAAAGCGAGATACTAACAGGGAGGGAAGAATTTAGGGCCAGCGACAGTGTAGTATCGATGACCCTAACTTAAAGGGCGTGTGGCAGCCTAGCGGCTTAGGCGCTGAGTATCACCAATGCTGTGGGCGAATTGATTGCGGCTGATCACGTAATGCCGAATGGTTTCGATGTCATCTTCACTTAACTCTTTGCTGAATGACACCATGCCTTGCTCACTGAGAATTCCGTTGAACACTACTTCTCGCCAAACCTCTTTAGAAGCCGTAATTGCTGAGTAGCGTAAATCGGGAATGACACCACCGCCAATCGCTCCAGCGCCGTGGCAGTTAACACAGTATCGGTCATAAATACTAAAACCTTTATCAAGTACCGCTGGAGCCGAGTTTGTAGCCGTGAGGGTAGGCAGGTCCCGTCGTTTCTCAGTGGCCTCAGGTAATGTGGCACTGCCTTTCAATTTGAAGACGAGTAGGCGACTTCGGTTTATTGGGTCACCCGCAGCACTGTCTTCTACTAGCGGTCCAGTCATCAATGGGAAGATGCCGCCCCAACCCGCACTCACGGCAATGTATTGCTCACCGTCGACGGCAAAGGACATTGGCGGCGCTACCACCCCAGTTTGAGTCGGAAACTCCCATAGCTTCTGACCATTCTCTGCACTAAAAGCGCTTAGGAAACCGGCGGCACTGCCCTGAAACACGAGTCCGCCCGCGGTGGACAAAACACCGCCGTTCCAGGCTCCTGGATACTCTACGCGCCATACTTCTTTTTGTAGGATTGGATCCCAAGCGAGCAGGTGGCCACTGGTAGCGTCTTTGATTTGTTGAATGACACTTGGGTCGTCTGGAAATTTACCCGCTTTAGTGTCTACGCCCAGATTGACCGCTAGTTTTGATGGAGTTTGTTCATTTTCCGCGAGGTAGGGAAAGGCCGTCTCCTGTGCGGGTAAATACATTAACTTTGTTTTAGGGCTGTAAGACATTGGATGCCAATTGTGGCCGCCCATCCAAGCGGGGGATACCAGCGCTGGCGTATCAGTTTTCCAGTATTCCGCTTCTGGATTAACCACTGGGCGACCGGTTTTGAGGTCAATGTGGCTAGCCCAATTCACTTTTACAAAGGGTTCGGCGGAAATAAGCTGACCCGTGACGCGATCGAGTACATAGAAAAACCCATTCTTGGGCGCCTGCATAAGAACTTTGCGGGTTTCACCTTCAATTTTGAGGTCGGCCAACACCATATGTTGGGTGGCGGTATAATCCCAGGCTTCACTGGGCGTGGTTTGGTAGTGCCAGCGATACGCTCCCGTATCGGCATCCACCGCGACTATTGAGGAGAGAAACCAATTATCCCCCTTACCAGCACTGCGCATATTTGGGTTCCAAGGTGAGCCGTTGCCGACGCCAAAATAGAGTAGATTAGTTTCGGCGTCATAAGCCATAGAATCCCATACCGTGCCGCCGCCACCGAGTTTCCACCACTCGCCGTTCCAGGTGGCGGTTTGTGCTTCTACGGGCTCTGTGCCGGTAGGATCATTGGGGCCGCCTGGTACGGTGTAGAAGCGCCAGACCCGCTCTCCGGTACTTACATCATAGGCGGACAAATAGCCGCGCACACCGTATTCCGCGCCGCCGTTGCCAATGAATACATTGTTGCCAACCACTCGTGGTGCGCCAGTAATGGTGTAGCTCTGGCTTTGATCAACGGTGAGTGTGGACCAGATAACATCGCCGTTTCCGGCATTGAGAGCGATTAGGCGTCCGTCGAGAGTGCCAAGGTATATTTGACCCTTGTGAAAGGCTATTCCTCGATTGACGGCATCACAGCAGCCCTTTACGCCGTAGGATTTAGGCACTTTCGGGTCAAAATGCCACAGCTGCTCGCCAGTGATGGCATTGATGGCTATTACATGGCTCCAAGCAGAGGTGGTATACATCACACCATCAATGACCAAGGGCGTGGCCTCTTGGCCTCGTTTGCCCGGTAGGTCTATATACCAAGCGAGTGAAAGCTTGGATACATTGTTCGTAGTAATTTGATCTAGGGGGCTAAAACGCTCTTCTTTGGGCGATTGACCATGGTAGCGCCAATCACCTAGCTCAGTATTGCTGGACGACTTGTGATCGTTGCTTGTTGAAGTCCTTAGATCGCTGGTGCTATTGCTTAAATTGCATGCAGAAAGAGCTGCACAAACGGCGAGTATGACAAGCCAATGCCTATAGGCGCTTAGGTTCACAAAAAGTCTCCTAGATATAGAATTTGAAAAAGTGGGGCATTCTTAGAAAACGAAATGCCCCCGGCAGGCTCAGAAGTTGTATTTAGAGGTGAAGTACCATTCACGGCCGCGGTTATAGCTACCCTCAACAAAGCCTACGCCTGGCTGACTAAAGCCGGAGTAGAGGTAGTATTCGTCGGTAGCGTTGCTGACACCCGCGACAAAAGTCCAGTGATCATCTGCCGTGTAAGTGGCTGACAAGCCCAGTAGGCCAAACGCTTCTTGAGCTAATAAAGGAGTATTTTCAGCATCGTTAAAATGGTCGTCTTTCCAACTGTAGTCGGCGTGCAGATTCACTTCAGCACCTGACTTGAGATCAATACTGTAATCAACCACTAGGTTGAAGGAGTTTTCTGGGGTGTTTGAAAAATCAAAGTCGGCGGTGATGGTGGCATTGGGGTCGGTAATCTCGTTGTATTTGGCGTCCAAGTAGGAATAGCCAGCCATAATTGTCAGGCTTTCCACTGGTTGCACTAAAACTTCAAGCTCCAGCCCATTGATTTCCGAAGATCCCGCATTCACGGTTATAGGTGTGATGCCTTCTTGGTTGATAACCTGCAGGTCTGTGTAGTCAGTGCTGAAGATGGCGCCATTAATCCGCATCAGATTGAAGTCCAGTTTAAAACCGATTTCCATGGTTTCGGCTTCTTCTGGATCAAACGGTCTGGCACCGTCTTTTGGGTCTACGGTACGGCCGGTAAAACCACCAGATTTAAAGCCTTCTGAGTAAGAGAAGTAAGTGAATACCTCATCGCTCCAACGATAATCCACGCTAAATCGAGGCGAGGTATCTGAGAATTCTACGGTCTTTTCATCAATTAAGAGAATAAGAGGGGCTACACCTAGTGTGACGTGAGTAGGGCGGTAAGTTTTTTCGTCTTCTGTATGGCGCAGACCAAAGGTAGCACTTAGGCTATCAGTAAGTTCATAAGTAGCTTGGGCAAATGCGGCTTTTGAGGTGTTTTCTACATCGTTGGCTTCGTCTAACCAAAGATTGAACACCGCGCCAGGAACGCCAGCGAGTGCTAAGTCGCCTTCCAGAGCCAGTGGCACTTGAACTCGGTCATAGCCTTCTTCTTTGAAGTAATAAAGTCCTGCCAACCAATTAAGCTTGTCATCAAAGGCGAGGCCCGTGAACTGAAATTCTTGGCTGAATTGCTCGTGTGAATATTTGTTGCGGGTATGGTCTAAAACAATGGGCGAGCTGTCGCCGTCACGACCAAAATCAGAATCTAGATCGCGATATGCGGTGATCGATTTAACGCCCACTTCGCCAATATCCCAATCCAGAGTCAGGGAAACACCAAATAGGTCGTAGTCGGAATGGGAAGGGGCATTGCCGTAGGTGCTGTGTCGATCACCAGTGATCCAGCGCTCATCAAAAACCAAACGGTTGGCGGGTGCATCACCACCAGTAGCAAAGGCATTGTAGGCATTTGAGAGGGCCGTGCCCGCCTCATAAGTGGGAGTGAATCCCAAAAGGGTAGACACTGGCGCCGTCTCTCTTGCTCGAGAAGCGTCAAGCGAGAGCAGGGCTTCCAAGTTGTCGCCCGTGTAGAAGAGCTTGGCGCGCCCCGACTGAGTATTGATTTCACCTAACTTGTCGCCCTTGCCGTAGAGCACGCCATTATCGTAGGCATCGGGCGCTGTGCCTGCTGGAATTTGTAGCGGAATGTAGTCTGCAGGTGCCGCGAGGCGCACCCCATAGCCGTCTTGGGTTTTGCTGGAAAAAGACAGCGAGCTCAACCATTGATCATTGATCGGTAGATCGATCCGTGCACGCAGGTCTAGGCGATTATCGGTACCGAAATTGGCGGCCATTGAACCACCCATTTCCTCGGCGGGCTTCTTTGAGACGATACTGATGGCGCCACCAATAGTGTTGCGACCAAATAGGGTGCCCTGTGGGCCCTTGAGTACTTCCACGCGCTCCACATCCAAAAGGTCAACTAAACCGCCTACAGACCTAGAGACATACACATTATCTACGTACAAACCAACACCGGGGTCAATGGTTAGCAGGAAGTCGCTTACGCCAATGCCGCGGATAAAGGTTGTGATTGCCGCTGAACTGCCGCTGATCGCAGCCGTGGGATCCATTTCTAACCCCGGTGTAAAGTTGCCTACTTGGGCGATATTGGTTAAACCTTTAGATTCTAAGTCATTGCCAGTAAAGGCCGATACGGCGATAGGAACATCCTGAAGATTCTCTTCAACTTTACGGGCTGTAACCACAACCTCTTCAAGTTGCATGGCGAGTACCGCTGGCGATGCGTGCATTAAAAGCCCTGATGCTATCGCTGGAATTATTGTCTTTTTGATCATTATTCTTGCCTCTCATTTACAAAATAATTTTTATTTCTTAGCGCTTGGTCCCTTCTGCTCAATCGCAAATCGCTGAGCTTGTAAAGCAGGAGCTCGCGGGGAGTTAATAGACCCATTCGCTGAAACTATATTGCCTTGATAGGCAGGGACGTGCTTTGCTGGGGCGGCTCAAAAGCTAGTCTGAAACGGCTACCTGATACGGGAAATGTGTGTTTTTTAGATTTTATGTGATACTTTGGCGAGGAATATGGCGAGTGCCTGGGTGGGAAAAGCTGCCGGCAAGGAAAAATGGATTTAAGATATTAAATTCTGGGCCTTCGTAAGGCCAAACCCAGCTTTGTGCAGAATGTGGGATAAAAATCATGACAATAACAAAGTTCGATACTCAGTCACATAATGCTAACGAACAGTTTTCCTACTGGAATGACGCGGTCTGTGATGTGTTCACCGCGCTTGATTGCCAGCACATGGCCCGGGGAATCCCCGCCTCTGAAGGCTATCGCGGCAGCCTAGAACGCTGGGACCTCGATAAGTTACAGATGGTTAAAGTCAGTGCCGATCCGTCTCGAGTGGATCACAGCCGAGGCCAGCTTGCCAAGTCAACCAGTGGCGTAAATTTGATGCATATCCAATTGGCTGGCGAAAGTTTTAATGTTCAAGATGGGCGCGAGGCCTTATTGAAACCCGGGGACTTTACCATCTGTAATAGCACTCGCCCTTATCACCTCTGCTTTGATAAACCCATTGAGATGTTAGTGTTGAAAATTCCCCACGAGATATTCGATGGTTACTTTGCTTCAGAGCAATGCTTGTTTGGGCAGAGATTTTCAGCCTCCAGTGGTGGCGGGCTGAGTCATATTATTAACGACTTCATTAAAAATATCTGGCGCCGCCGCGATGTGGACCTAACTCCAGTTCAAACTCGATCCCTTGCCGACTGCACTCTATCATTATTGTCCAGCCACCTTGATGCCTTTGCCGGGTTCGGCAAAGCTGCTGAGGAGAACCGTCGCAGGAGTTTACTGAAAACTATTCAGGTCTACATCGATCGCCATATGTCCAATGCTGAACTGAGTCCTGAATCAGCGGCTGCGGCAAATAATATTTCGGCGCGCAATCTCCGAAGTTTATTTGCCGAGCAGGGGCTGACTTGTTCAGGCTATCTGATGGAACAGCGCTTAAAAGCCGCGGCTCACTTGTTGGGTGATTACCGCTATGCGCATTTAAAGGTCATTGATGTCGCTTTTCGTTGTGGGTTCCAGAATGCTTCGCATTTTTCACGCCGATTTCGAAGCTGTTACGGAGTCTCGCCGAAGGATTATAGAGAACGGTGTGAGCACTAAACATTGAAGACTAAGAGCGGTGTGTGGTTTGTTTATGATGGCGACTGTCCAATTTGTAAGCAGGCCGCTAAAGCCTTGAAAATAAAACAACACTTTGGAGAGCTGCACACACTTGATGCTCGTGGGGCTAAATCTGATCCATTAATAGAAGAGATTACCCGCCGCGCCTATGATCTTGATGAGGGCATGGTCATTTACCTTGATGGGCAATTTTATCACGGTAAACATGCGCTGAAGTTTATGGCCAAGTACGGCGACAGTAAGAATGTTTTTATGACTGTTTTTAAGGGGTTTTTTTGGTTAGATAGCCTATCTAATCTAGTCTACCCTTGGTTTCGTGGCTCTCGAAACCTATTGCTAAAACGAAAAGGTTCTGCTCGAATTGATAATCTAGAGCTAAAAAAAGAACCAATCTTCAAGAGCATTTTTGGCAAGAGTTGGGATGAGCTAGCACCTGTGATGAAAAAGCATTACGCGAATCGCCCTTATACACAAGATCAAAGTACAGTGACGGGAAAGGTCGATGTTGTGTGTAAAGCGCCCTTATTGTGGCTTTCGCCCATTCTAAAGCTGCTAGGTCAAATTCCAATCGCTAATGAGGCCAATGTACCAGTGCTTGTACATTTCCAGAGTGATAAGAACACAAAATCATTCGAGTTTAATCGGACCTTTAATTTCTCGCAAAAAAAACCTTACAAATTTCGCTCTCGAATGCATCAAATTAGCGAAGACAAAATCATAGAAATTATGCGGTTTGGTATAGGCTGGAAGGCGAGATGCTCTTGGGATGGCGAAAAAGTCATTTTATCCCACGAAGGGTTTGCACTACAGTTGTTTGGCCATCTCATTCCATTGCCCCTGACCCTTGTTATGGGGTCTGTTTATGCCGAAGAGCGCCCAGTGGATGACTTTTCGTTCGATATGCTGACTCATATCACACACCCTTGGTGGGGAAAGGTATACGAGTATAAAGGGCGTTTCGAGGTGTTGAGTTGACGGCCTTTTCTTCAATGGTTTTTAAGCTGCAGCAGTCGATGTATTAAAGCGTCGGCGATAATCTAAGGGCGATAATTGACAGTGCCGCTTGAACAATCGCCGGAAAGCACTTTCATCGTTATAGCCGCAGCGCTGTACAATTTCACCAAATCGCAGTTGTGTAGTTTCTAGTAAAATTTTGCATTTTTCTATTCTAAGCTTTTGGGTAAACGCTTGGGGGGTTTCGCCAAGGCTGCTTTGGAATCGACGAATGAGAGTTCGGGGGCTAACCGCGACCTCGGCGGCAATTTCATCAATGCGAAAATCTTTAGTTAAATTGGCTCGAATCCAGTTTTCTGCTTTTAACACGACCGGATCGGTACTCATTAGGGCTGACAGAATGGCGTAGGGTGCTTGGCTGCGACGTTGGTTATCAACCATTAAATATTTTGATACAAGGCGTGCAAAGTGCTTGCCCGCGTATTTCTCCAACAAAACCAAACACACATCTTGATACGATGATGTGCCCGCGCCACAAAGTACATTGCCAGAAAGCGTACATATAGCGTCTTTATCCAGTGCAACATTAGGATAACGTTCAGCAAAATACTGGCTTAACCACCAGGAGGTGGTTGCTTGCTTTCCCTCCAGTAAGCCGGCTTCGGCCAATAGAAAGCTGCCGCTACAGCTGGTGGCAATAAGAGACTGCTGCTCGCCGTGTAATTCAAACCACGGCAGCACCGTTTGCCAACTGGCAACAACGCGGTCTATGTCTGATCGCGTACCCAAAGTGAAGGCGGGAATGAATAGAATATCTTCCGCGTCTATGTCTTCGAGTTTACCGTCTACGGATATGGTGTAACCGTTAGAACAGCTAACTGGCTCGCCATCAAATGACAGCAAACGTGTACGGAATAAGGGTTCATCCAAGCCATTAATGCGCTGAGAAATTCGGTTGGCGACACTGAAAATATCAATAACCCCCATCATTGATGTAGCCGCTGATTGAGGTAGTGCAATTATGCTTATTTGTTTGGACATCCTGAGTACCCCGAAATTGATCAATGAAGGTTTTAATGACTATATATGTCTTTTATAGCTTGTGCTGGGTTAATTACGACAACAATAAGGGTGAATACGCCAAACCTTCTGCTTTAGCTTAATGTTGTCAAATTTAGCATCAAAAGTGTCAGATTGGCCATTGTTGGTGGCGGATTATTCCCATTAGTATGTGTTTCAAGCCACTAGGACGGAGAAATTTTATGAAATCGCTAAATCGCCGTAAATTCCTTAGTCTATTGAGCAGTTCTGCGCTGATTGCCAGCCTACCGCTAATTACAGGCTGCGAGACCTTTGAGCCAATAGCGTTCAACACCGGTCGCACCGTATCGCCACCCATAGGCTGCACAGAACTGCTGGCGCGAGACCAGCAAGGAGATTGTTAATGAATCATTCACCAGAAACACTGCGCTTGCAGCTGAAGTCTGTTTTTCATCGGGTAATAAATAATTTCCACGGTAAAACGGATAAAGGTGAACATTGGCAAATGCCACCCGAAAATTACGACGGCAGCCAAACATTAAGAGATGATTGTGATGGCTTTTGTCTGGCTTGCCGAGTGCTATTAAGAAAACTAGGTATCGCCAGCCGCTTGGTATATTGCGAGGTGGAGGGAAGCGGCCATTTGGTTGTAGAAGCAGACGGTTGGATTCTCGACAATCGCCAGAAAACCGTGGTTGCAAACACTTTTCTTACGAGTTATCAGTGGAAGAGAATCTCAGGTTACGATGCAAGAGACCCTTGGAAGGAGATTATTTAGGTGTTGGCTTCTACCTTGTGCAAAGGCCTGTGTTGGTTTGACTTGCAAAAGGTTCGTTGACGAACTAAGATGCAGTTCTTAATTTAATGCATTAGCGCAAATCAATAGTCAGAAAGAGACAGAGATCCATGACACCAAGAACCAATGGGATTGTATTTTCTGTGGCGCAGCTAAGAGATCATGCTTACGAACATGTTGCTAGTGAGCTTAAACGTTTGGGTATGACGGATCTCGCTCCGTCTCACGGTGCCATATTGATTACTCTCTATCGTGAGAAAGCACTGTCATTAAAAGAATTGTCGATCAGAATTAATAAGAAGAAGTCTTCAACAACCGAATTGGTTGATAAGTTAATTCGTCTCGGTTACGTAGAAAAAGCGACTTCAGCAGAAGATCAAAGGGTGAAGTTGGTTGGATTAACAGCAAAAAGCCTTGCCCACAAAAAAGATTTTAAAGTCTTGTCTGAAAATGTTAATGGCCGGGTTTATAAGGGTTTTTCGATAGAAGAGCAGCAACTATTTACTGATTTGTTGTCTAGAGCTTTAAAAAACTATTAACGGAAGACTGTGGTTTATTTATTTAATATTAGGGTTCGTTAGCGAACTAATTATCGATTGAGCGCAATACAAGAGGCTGAGGTTAGCAAGCAATGAAAGCGATTTACCAAACTCAATATGGGAAAAGTGACGTACTGCAGTTCGGCGAGCAAGACTTACCTAAGCTGAAGGGTAAAGAACTTCGCATCAGAAATCATGCCGCAAGTGTTAACCCTAGAGACTGGTTGATTAGAGCAGGCCGATATCAATTGCAATTTTTAGTGCCTTCTTTTCCGCTCATACTAGGCAGCGACTTTGCCGGTGAGATTGTGGCACTAGGTGATGATGTAGAGGGCTTTCATGTAGGTGATAAGGTTTTTGGCATGAAAAACCCTTCTGAGGGCTTGGCCACCTACGCCGAGGAAGTTTTGGCTCCTGCGGAAAACGTAGCAATTATCCCCGATGGAATATCTTACGTCGACGCGGCAGGCGTGCCTTTATGTTCACTTACCGCTTGGCAGGCTCTCGTCAATAAAGCAGGTTTGAAAAGTGGTATGTCGGTACTGATTATTGGTGCTTCGGGCGGCGTCGGGTGCTATGCAGTACAAATTGCTCGAGCATTAGGCGCGGTAGTAACGGCCGTCTGTAGTGGGAAGAATAGTGCAATGGTCACTGAGTTAGGGGCCAGTCAGGTGGTTGATTATAATCAATGCGATTTTCTTAAGGAGGGAAATAGTTATGACATTATTTTCGATACTATTGGCCGTCATAAACTAGATGTTTGTAAGCCTGTCATGAACCCGGGAGGAATTTATGTTTCAACTATTCCGACACCAGAAAATTTAAAGTCGATGATGATAACGAAAATTAAGTCCTTGTTTTCCAAGCCTTGTAAAAAGACTAGCGTGGTGATGGTAAAGTCCAGTGGCGATGATCTTGAAAAAATCGCTGATTTAATTGTCTCTGGCAGGCTGAGGCCTATTATCGACCGAGTATTTCCAATGCAAGAGGCCAGTCAGGCTCACGATTACAGCAGGAGTTTACGGGCTAGGGGGAAGATTGTGTTAAAAATTTCTTAAACGAGCAGGGTGTGGCGTAATGGTTATTTCGAAACTAATGGCAGAGTCGGTGGAATCTCGTTTGTGGCGATGGGGCGGCAATTTATTTCCTGCCTATCGACGAACTGGCGCGCGCATAAGCTATGTAGCCGCTGATTTTCATGAGGTGCACATTGCAATTCCCAGCAATTGGAAAACTAGAAATCACATGGGTATAACCTGGGGAGGCGGTTTGTACAGCGGGTTAGACCCAATTTATGGTGTGATGTTGTACAAAATTCTTGGTCGTCAGTGTCGGGTAATCGACCGAAAGGCGACAATACACTTTAGGCGCCCGGCAAAAACGACCTTATTCGCTAAGTTTCGGCTTTCTAAGCAAGAGCTTAGCGACATACGAGAGAATTTATTGTTAAAACAAAAATTAACGCGTGTTTACGATATTGATTTGGTGGACGGGCAGGGTATAGTGCATGCCTCCTGTGAAAAAGAACTGTGTATTTTCCCAAGCCGCCGATAGAAAGCTGCCCGTCGATTTTCCCCACAGTTCTTTTAATTTGCCTATGACCAGTCGAAGTTTTCCAAATCAGAGAGCCGGTGCCTGAATCCCAGTACGTCGTGAGAAAATTGATGGATTGCAAACTCGGCATCATCTCGCGAATCGAAGGGGCCAACGGATGGCAGTTCTCGGCATAGAAAATACCAGTGGCCTTCGGCAAAATATATTCGATTGGAAGAGTAAAAGGTTTTGTCTGGGTCGTCCATAATTCGCGACATGAGATGAATATCCTTGTCTTAAAAAATAGCAGTAATTATTCGTCTTTTATGGTTTGTAGGTTAAATAGCATAGAGCCAATCGTGAATTTTGCTATATACCCATTTCTTATTAACTCACTGGGTTTAGATGTGAAGGTTATTTCGATTGGAGGTATCGAAAAATTACTTTTCGTCAATGATCGAATTAATATAAATTATCATTCCAGGTCCGTAACTTGGAATTAAACGACTAAGCCTAGTTGGCAAGCGTAGCCGGTAAACATCCAATGTTTATTCAGCTAACTACTCGTTATTAATTGAGTTAGCGAAGCTCAAAATTCGCTTACAACCCTCAGCAATAGATTCGGTGCTGGTAGCGAAGCTGATACGGATAAACCCTTCTCCAGAAGGCCCAAATTCCGCTCCGTCTAGAACGCTCACGCCTTTTTCCTGATAAAGACTTTTCGAAAACTCAAGCCCGCTGAGTCCGGTGGCTTCAATATTCACCATGAGAAACATTCCTGCGGCAGGTGAAGTCAATTGCAACTTACTGCATTCGCTTAATAATTCTACCGCTTTGTCCCGACGTTGTTTGAATTCCATTTTCATATCATGAACTTCGGCGAGCTCTTGCTCTAGTGCAAGTGCTCCTGCCTCTTGGACAAAGCCGGGTAGGCCGTAGGTTATGGCCAAGTTTAGGTTTGAAAAAGCGTTCACAAACGCCTCAGGGCCAATAGCCCAGCCTACCCGCCAACCCGTCATAGCGTGGGACTTGGAGAGGCTACCCACAACAATGGTGCGATCTTTCATATTGTCTACAGCAGAGATGGAGTGGTGCTCGCCATCAAAGATAAAGTCACAATAAATTTCATCTGAGACAACCCAAAGGTCGTGTTCAATCGCTATCTTAGCCATAAGCTCTAAATTCGCCGGGCTTATCATTGCGCCCGTTGGATTGGCTGGCGAAGCTAGAAATATAGCCTTGGTTTTGTCCGTAATGGACTTGCGCAAAACTTCAATGTCAGGTTGGTAGGCAGAATCAGCGGGGCATGGAACAGTCACTACTTCGGCGCCTGTTGAGCGTATTGTGGCGTGATAAGTGGTAAACATCGGTTCGAGAACCAAGACCTCATCATCTGGGTTTAGTAGTAGAGCTGCACTGGCGTACAAAGCATTTTGGGTGCCTGCAGTAACCACCACGTTACTCTCGGTAAATGGCACGCCATTGATGCGAGCAATTTTGCTGGCAATGGCTTTGCGGAGGCGAGAGCGACCGACAGTTTCGGTGTAATGGGTGTCGCCATGCTGAAGTGAGCGAATGGCCTCTTGCGTAATCGCGTCTGGAGTATTGAAATCTGGGTCACCCACGCTCATGACAATGACGTCTTCGCCTGCGGCACGGCGGGCCACGGCCAGATAGTGGTCATCCCAAACACTTGAGCCTTTACCAGACACTCGATTGCTTAATTCTGAATAGCGCATTAACCTACCTGCTTTCTAGTAATTGAATAAATTGAACGATTGTATAGTATTTTAAATGTTTTACTATGAAGTCGCAATACAGGCTTGGCACTAAAGGAATTCGTAAGACCATGAGTAATCAACAGACTAGCCTTCAGCCGAGGTACAAGAAGGGAAAATTGAAGCTGATTGAGGCTACCTTAGAGAGTTTGATGGCTGAGGGCTCTGAAGGTGCTTCGATAAGAAAAATTTGCGATCGTGCCAATGTATCAATTGGATTGGTGAATTATCATTTTACTTCAATTAACGAATTGTTGGCCGCGGCCTATAAACATCTGTCTATGGGAGTGTTGAGCGCCGCAGTTGAAAAAAGTGAAGTTCATGCCGGTGACCCTCGGCGATGCCTGTCCGCATTTATGGAAGAGATTTTTAGTCACAAGGTTTTGCAACCTAGTGTACTGAGGGCTTGGTTAGTTTTTTGGGGAATGGTCGATTCATCAGCCGCTATTCGCATGGCCCACGATGAGGTGAATACCGCCTCTTGGGAGTTCTTGGAGAAAATTATAATCGGCATGGATCAACAATCTAAAGTTAAGTTGTCGCCACGCTTAGCCGCCATTGGTTTAAGTTCGATGATTGATGGCCTGTGGTTAGAAAAGTGCCTGCAGCCGGATACCTTCACTGCCATTGAGGCTGTGCGCCTCTGTGAATTTTGGGTAGACGCTATAGCATAAGTCGAATTTTCTCGCCGCCAGAAAAGTTTTCTATTTCTTCGATTTAAAGTGCACTACCAAGAAGATCGCCAAGCTGAATATTGCCGTGCTTATGGCCAGTAAATAGGCTGGGACATAGCTGTTGCCACCCACCACCAGAAGCCCTACGACGGCGGGTCCGGCTGATGCACCAACGGACTGAAAGGCAGGGATAATTGAGGCGTAAACACTATTTTTTTCTCCCTGAGACACCATGAGTAGCTGGTAGGGAAGAACGTAGTTCCAGGCAGAGGCATAGAGGAGAAAAGAGAGGAAATACCCCAGTCGACTGTTACTATAATATAAAACGATTATAGCGACTAAAAATCCTATAGTACCTATAAATAAAGGTTTAATATTGCCTAGGCGCTGACCTGTTATGCTAGCCGCCCAGGCGCCCAGCGAACAGAGAATTAACACCGCGGCACTCATGCTTCCTATGGAGCTAGCATCAAAACCCTTGGTGTTGCCGATCCTCTCAATGAAAGCCCAAATACTTGTCTGGCCAAGAAAATATACGGCAATCGCCAATAGCCCCAGCATGGGTAAAATTGAATCTTTTGACAGAAGGCGTATAGCTTTAGTCGCGGCCTTTGGGGTTGATTCTAATTTCGTGTCGGCAGTTGCTAAGTGCTTTTTGGCCCTGTCTCCCTCAGCGCTTTTTGGTAGCCAAGGTGCGGAAAAAATTGCAAGAGCAAAGGTCGCTGCGATGGTATAGCTAAGGCCAGCAAAACCAAATCTCGGTAAGATGTAAGATTGTAAAATAAGAATCACCGCGCCCGCTACCAGACACTGCATAATCAAGGATATTGAATAAGCGCGAACCGGATTTTGCATGCCGCTCATATGGCAGAACGCGCAAGACAAGGCCACACCTGTCATGCTGCCGGCTAGTAGGTAGAAGCCAATGAGGGTGGTGTAGTTAACGAAGGCCGCGCCTGCCATAAATAAGGCGCAAGCAACACCTGATCCGCCAACGGCTAATCTCCAATCAACCTTGTTCACCCAAAGAGCGCCGGACAAATTGGCGATTAGTTGCCCAAATAAGAAAGCGGAGCCTAAAAACCCAATTTGTTTTTCGTCATATCCGCGCTGTGTCGCTAATGCTCCGAGGATAATAAACAAGGTATTATAAACCAGATTATTTACTGTCAGTACGCTGGCTACTACAAAGTAGTCTATTGCTTGGCCGAAACGCCTCACTTGAGGTTTTGTAAGGGTTACTACATCGGAGTTTATGAGGCTCGCGGCGAGGGCATCTGGACAATTTATTTGATCGGACATGCGGTTCAATACCTTAAAGTCTGCTCGAGAATGCGCAGTCATTTGAGCAGTTGCTAAAAATCTTGTCAATAGAAACTGAACATTCGTACAATACTAATTGTTAAGATTTGAGTGTCAGGCGATTATGAGACCTTACTGATACTGACAAAAACTAGGATTAATTCGAGCTGTGTCTTGCGCTTAGCGATATTTTGCTAGGAATTGCCAGTTGACGAAGCACTTGAAAAACTCATGCTGGAGCTAGAAATTCTCAATTGAGTCAAAATTTAGCCTCAATTATCCTTTGCTAGATATACTGCGTAGATTCGTTATAGCGCTATCCTTATGGCTTCTTGAGTTAAGCATGGTCTGAATAAAGACGGCTGCCTAACTATGGGCTTGAGGTGAATCTATTGTCAGCTTCGTTTTTAGAGTGGAATTTTTATGAGCGATATCCTTGAGCAATTAGTAGGTCTTCTGGGTGCAAAGTCAGTGTTGGTAGGCGACGACATTAGTGCGCGGAATGTTTCCTATTGGGACAATAGCCCCCTGTTGGCGATGGCCATAGTCCGCCCCGAAAGTACCGAAGACCTCGCGGCCGTCATGGCCCTGTGTCACCAGCAGGGTCAAAATCTTGTTCCGCAGGGTGGGCGTACTAATTTAGTGGAAAGCTGCTTAAGCACTGCAGACGATATAATTATATCACTGGAAAAAATGAATAATATTGTTTCCTTAGATGAAGTGAATTATACCGTCACGGTAGAGGCTGGTCTTATCTTGGAAACCCTACAGAACACGCTCGCGGAGTCTCATTTGATGTTCCCAATGGACTTCGGTGCACGTGGTTCCTGCACCATTGGCGGTATTCTTGCAACAAATGCGGGGGGTACCATGGTCTTGAAATACGGCATGGCCAGAGCGTTATTGCTGGGAGTAGAAGTGGTTCTGCCAGATGGAACCATTATAAGCTCCTTGAACGAATCCTTAAAAAACAACACTGGCTATGATCTAAATAATCTCTTTTGTGGCAGTGAAGGCACTCTAGGTGTAATCACCAAGGCGGTACTAAGATTGTGGGATCAGCCTATGAGTCGGTCCACCGCGTTATTGGCCTGTGATAGCTTCGAAAATCTAACAACACTGCTAAAAACATTCCAATCTCGTTTGCCCGGCGGATTGAGCGCCTACGAGGTAATGTGGAACGAATATTTTAAGCTGAATGCCTCAAGCTTAATGCCTGGTCGTGAGCCGATTGCGAGTGACTATAACTATTATGTGCTGGCAGAGTACGCCGGAGGCGATCAGGCACTTGATGGAGAGGCTTTTAACGCCGTCCTAGAATCAGCATTTGAACAATCCCTAATAGTTGATGGTGTTGTCGTTAAAACTGAGTCTGAACGTGAAGAACTTTGGCAAATACGCGACAACCCCGAGCCTCTAGAGCACAGCAGGGGCGAATGGGCCTGCTTTGATGTCAGTTTAAAAATTTCATCGATGGAAAGCTTTACAGATCAACTCAAAGCCCAGGTCGATGGATATAGTCAAGTGAATGAAGTGTATATTTATGGTCACTTAGGTGACGGCAACTTACATTTAGCGATCTGGGCTGAGCGAGAAGGGCAGCCGTTCATTGAAGACATTGAACTGTTGGTTTATACCCTAGTGAAAAAGTTTTCTGGTTCGATCTCTGCTGAACACGGAATTGGTCTAGAAAAACGTAAGTGGCTGTCTTATAGCCGTAGTCAGAATGAATTAGCGTTAATGCGTCGAATAAAAACAACATTTGACCCTGCTGAAATGATGAACTTTGGGAAAATTTTACAATAAATATTTCTTCCTGTATCAGCGCCCAAAAAATGGAGTCGGTGTCATATATTTGTATGTACTCTCCTAGGTACAATTTGTATTCAAAATAATAAAAGTGGTCTTTTGATGAGTGAAAATAAAACAACGCCAAACTCAAACGGTGAATTTACCGGCTGGGTGGTCATGGCGATCAGTATATGGATCACAGTAGTAGGTGTCACGGCGCTTTTAATACTTCCCATTATTGTTGGTGGCTTGTCGGATAATACCAATTTTAGTGATAGTCAAATTGGCTATTTGGCTTCTGCCGATATGGCCGGAATGGGGCTTGTATCAACTTTAAGTATTTTTTGGGTACGGAAAGTAAACTGGCGTGTCGCCGTTTCATTGGGTTTGATCGTGCTAATTGCCGCGAATATATTGTCGGCTTCGGTTACGGACTTTTACTCAATGCTGGCCCTGCGTTTCGTCGCAGGCTTGGGCGGGGGCTTAGCACTTTCCATCGGGCTGGCTTGCCAAAGCGATTGCGCTCTAGCTGACAAAGCATTTTCATACTTTGTTGCCTTAGAATTTTTCCTAACGAGTATTGGGTTTCTGTTATTACCTGATTTACTGAAAGAATTTGGCCTAGCCGGTTTAATGTATGTTCTGGCTGGAATGGGCCTGAGTGCACTTCTTTTCTGCGGCCTGATGCCGTCGCGAGGGATTGATAAAAGCGTTGTTGCCGGAGGGGCTGTCGGTAAAGTGCCCTTACAGGGCATTTGGGTCTTGTTGGGGTGCTTGTTTTTCTTTACTTCCCAGGGCGGCTTATGGGCCTTTATTGAGCGCATCGGAGTCAATTCCGGTATGGACAGTGGCGAGGTCGGAAATATTCTGGCTATATCCTCATATTCTGGGTTAGTGGGGGCACTCGGTGCTGTTTGGCTGCGGGAGAAGCTAGGTCTGGTATTTACCTTTCTGCTGTTAGGGGCGGGCGAGTTGTTGTGCATGTTGATGTTGTTGGGTGATATTGAAGCAGGCCTATACCTAGCAAGTCTGATTTTGTTTCAGTTTTTCTGGGCTCTGGCGATTCCATTGATGATGAGTACTCTCAATCAAATGGATCGAAGTGGACGCTTGGTGCTATTGGTGTTGGCGATCGCAAAAATAGGGTACGCTATTGGGCCTGCATTGATGGGGCAGATAGTGAACGAGTCTGGTTTTGCTTCGGTTGTTTTGTCTTCCGCGGCAATCTGTGTATTTGGGGTAATGGTCATTGCTGGAATACTTCGTCGATACGAGGAAAAGAACATTCGTTTCGCGAATGCAGTTCCATAGTATTCTGATACGGAGGTACGTGATGACAACGCGGGTGCTCTGCAGCCTTGTTTATCCTAGGGTCGCTGATACTCTGCTCCGTATCCTAATGTTCAGGAAGACTAAGAACAATAAACGCTGAGGTCTTATATGCGACGTAGATTGCCCCCTTTAAACTCTTTAAAAGCCTTTGAGGCCGCCGCTCGATATTGTAGTTTCAGTGACGCGGCCGACGAATTGTGCGTATCGCACTCGGCCATTAGTCATCAGGTAAAGCTGCTGGAAAAACACCTCAATATCGAGTTGTTTGTGCGTAAGCCACATTCAGTGAGTCTCAGTGCCGCGGGTAAACAGTTGTATCCCTATTTACGCGATGGATTTAATGGTCTTTCTGAAGGCGTAGAAAGGGTGCTGGCACCTCAAGCGCCTAGTGTTCTTACGGTTAGACTTTACAATACCTTTGCGATTCGCTGGCTAATACCCAATTTAACAAAATTCCAACGAGATTACCCTGAAATTCAAGTTCGCCTAAGTACCTCACTAACGGACGTTGACTTTGATCATGATGACGTGGATGTGTGTATTCGCTCTGGTAAAACAGATGACCCCGGTGTTCATTACGATCGACTTTTTGGTGGAGAGAGCTTTCCTGTTTGCAGTCCGGCCTACCTGGAGAAAAACCCAAACCTCAAACAACCTTCAGATCTTCTCAGGCATACGATCATTCAAGTGACGTCTTGCCCCGACGATTGGTTCAATTGGCTAAGCTTGAATAATATCAGTGATGCCAGTTTTGACTCATCATTGGAGTTTGATAGTTACGACCTTGCTTTGACAACCGCCGCTCAGGGCTTGGGTGTAGCGATGACAATAGACACTTATGCAAAAACGGAGCTTGAAACAGGCGTTTTGATCGAGCCCTTCCCTGATTTTCGCAAACCATACCCTCTCGACTGGTATCTTGCCAGTAGGCGCGATCGTCATGAAACGACAAAAATACAGCTTTTTCGCCAGTGGATGCTAGAGGAAGCGAAAGCGTTCCAGTAGTGAGCGTGGCCACTCTTCAGCAGGGTGGTTCTGGGCTTGATAATTCCTCATAGCAAGCCTTAGTTAATTTCATTGCCCTCCGTAACTCTTTGTTTTTAAAGCGGTTACAAAATAATTCAAGCCCGCGTCCATTTTTTTCATCACATTGTACAAGCGTAAAAGCGGTGTACTATTCACTCCAGTTGCAACAGCAGTCGAACCCAGCTCGCGAGCCTAATTTTGAGTGGCCGCCAAGGCTTAAGAATTACCCTTCTTCTCTGTCGCTAAAAATAAAACCCCCAAAAAGTGAGTACGCCATGAGCGCTGTAAACATCGATATGTCAGGAGGGATTTGCACGGTAACGCTAAATCGCCCTGAGCAACGTAACGCATTGAATGTGCCGATGCTAAAACAATTGAATGAAGTCATTCAGGGTGCGAGTACTGACACATCTGTTCGTTGTTTAGTGATTACGGGTTCTGGCCGAGGATTTTGCGCTGGCGCTGATTTAGCTGAGTGGGCTGACGCTGAGGCCAATGGCACATTAGAAAGTTATGGTTGGACCGAGAGCGCACATTTACTAATGCAGTCAATAGTGTCATTTCCGAAACCAAGTGTCGCGGTGGTAAACGGGGCCGCGGTTGGCGCCGGCCTAGACATGGCGTTAAGTTGCGATTTCCGCTTGGCCGTCGACAGTGCGAAATTTATTGCCGGGTATACCTCCATGGCCTACACCCCAGATGCTGGTGGTAGTTGGTTATTGCCGCGCCTAATCGGTGTTGAAGCGGCGAAACAATTTTTGTTTTTTGATCAACCTTGGACCGCCCAATTAGCGAAATCCAAAGGTATGGTAAGCGAAAGTATAGCCGCAGATGATTTTGAAGCTGAAACGCAAAAATTTATTGCGCAGCTCGCTTCTGGGCCCACATTTGCACACGTAAAAACCAAACAACTTTTGCAGGCGAGCGGCCAAAATAGCTTCTCGCAGCAGCTGAAGCTAGAACACCAAGCGGGCCTCGAATGTGGTCGCAGTGAAGATGCTAATGAAGCTTTGCAAGCGTCAATTGAAAAACGTCCCGCCAATTTCTGTGGAAGGTAAATAGTTATGAATTTTTCTCTAAGTAATGAACAAGAAATGCTCGTTGATACGGTTAAGGCTTTTGTTGAAAAAGAACTTATACCCTATGAGGCAGAAGTTGACGCGGCGGATGCGGTCTCGCCAGAGCTCGCAGCACAAATTCGTAACAAGGCTATAGAATTGGGCTTGTACGCGTTCAACATGCCGGAGTCTGTTGGCGGTGGCGGGCTCGATTATTTCACGCAGTCCCTTATTGAGCGTGAGCTAGCCAAAGTGGGTTGGGCCCTGCATGTGTTTGTTGCGAGACCTTCGAAAATTCTGATGGCCTGTAAGGGCGATCAAATTGAAGAGTACCTACTGCCTACCATTCGTGGTGAAAAAATAGATTGTTTTGCCTTAACGGAACCCGATGCCGGTTCAGATGCTGCGGGTATTAGAACCAAGGCAGTTCTAGATGGCGACGACTATGTAATCAATGGCAGTAAACATTTTATTAGCCACGCGGGCCACGCAGACTACTCCATTGTGTTTGCAGTAACGGGCAGCGAAGAAAAAAATGGTCGCTCTCGCAATCAAGTAACCGCTTTTTTGGTGGACAATGACAGCGAAGGCTTAGTGATCCGTCGTGGTCCTAAATGTGTGAGTAACCGCGGTTATCACACCTACGAATTGTTTTTCGATAATTGTCGAGTGCCTGCCTCGAAGGTACTTGGTGAAGTCGGTAAAGGCTGGGCTGTTGCCAATGACTGGTTGGTAGCAGGGCGTGTCATGGTTGCCGCGAATTGCGTTGGCCAAGCACAACGCGCTATGAACCTGTCTGTGGAGTGGTGTGCGAATCGCAAACAGTTTGGCCAAGCCATTGGTAAGAACCAAGGCGTATCATTCAAATTAGCTAATATGGCGACGCAAATACAAGCGGCCGATATATTAACTCTGCAGACGGCGTGGAAGATGGATCAGGGCACGATGAGTGATGGCGACGCTGGGATGGCGAAATTGTTTGCCAGTGAGGCCTTGGCCCAAGTAAGCGATGATTCGGTACAGCTATTTGGTGGCATGGGTTTGATGGATGAGCTGCCGATCGAAAGAATTTGGCGCAATGCGCGCATTGAACGTATTTGGGAAGGCACCTCTGAAATTCAACAGCACATTATTTCCCGTGAGTTGCTGCGTCCTTTTGGATGTTAAAACCAATAGCTTTGGATCATTTGTTCGAAGCCATCAATTCTTTTGTCTTTGCCGGCTGTTGCTGAAAAGACCTACTTTTTCTCGGTTGTTGTTATGGTTAATTCAAAAAATCTAAATCGTTTAATGGCGCCCACGTCTATTGCCTTTGTTGGTGGTGCCGCTATGGCCGAGTCAGTTCGGCGTTGCAAAGAGGGTGGCTTCAAGGGTGACATTTGGTTGGTCAATCCCAAGGCCGCTGAGATAAATGGCGTGCCTTGTTTTGCGTCGGTAAAAGATCTTCCTCGCGCGCCGGATGCTAGTTTTATTGCTACAGGTCGAGAGATTACAGTAAAAATTGTTAAAGAACTGGCGGAAATTGGCGCGGGTGGGGCGGTGTGTTACGCCTCTGGTTTCGCGGAAATGGATGCTGAAGGAGAAGAGTTGCAGCGACAGTTGTTGGCAAATGCCGGTGATGTGGCCCTCATTGGCCCCAACTGCTATGGCTTGCTCGATTATTTGCACGGTGCTGCGCTATGGCCTGCGGCTTACGGTGGTCAGTTGGTGGATAAAGGGGTTGCGGTGCTCACCCAAAGTGGCAATTTTGCTTACAATCTTTCTATGACTGATCGAAGTCTGCCCATTGCCTATTTGGTTAGTGTGGGGAACCAAGCCAGTGTGGATGTGGCTGATCTCATTCTAAATTTATTGGAAGAGCCTCGTGTTACGGCGATTGGTGTGCATTTGGAAGGGCTGAAAAATGTCCAAGCATTTGCAGAAGCTGCCAAACAAGCTTTGATCAAAGGCGTGCCAATTGTTGCGCTTAAATCTGGAGTGTCGGCAATTGGGGCGGAGTTGGCCTTGAGTCACACTAGCTCTTTAGCGGGTTCAGATGAACTCTATAACACCTTGTTTGACCGTCTAGGTGTCATTCGCGTAGATGGCCCAGTCGCATTTGTAGAGACCTTAAAAGTCTTGTCCCTGGGTGATCTACCTAGAGGTTCTCGGGTGGCTGCACTCGCCGATTCCGGGGGTGATGCAGGTATGATTGCCGATTACAGTGAAGCTAATGATGTGAATTTGCCTCAACCTACGGCGCAGCAAGCACTGACCTTAGAAAAAATATTGCCTGTTTTTGCGAATGTAGCCAACCCCTTAGATTTCACCACAGCAATTTGGGGCAATCGTGAGGCCTTAACAAAAACCATTACAACGCTGTTGGAGGAGGGCTACGATTATGGTTTATTGGTCATTGATTTTCCTTCTGAAGAAACCGGAGAAAGGCCAGACTGTATTCTCATAGCCGAGGTGTTTAAAGATGTTCTTGCGTCTCTAGGAATTCCAGGCGCTGTCGCGTCAATTTTTCCAGAGTTGATGCCCCAGAGTGCTAGGGAAATGCTGCATAGGGCTGGTGTGCCTGCCTTACAGGGAGTGCAGGAGGGTTTGCAAGCCATCGGTAATATGATGAGCTATTGCCAGACTCGGCAACAATTATTGCAGTCTGACGCCGAGCTTAGCGCGCCTTTATTGGCCGCAGAGCCTCTGCGTACAGAACCTAAGACCTTAGATGAATGGGACAGTAAGCAAGCCTTAAAATTATTTGGTTTACCTACCCCGAATTCTTGCTTGGTGGCGCCTGCCGATATTCCTGAGGCCGCAAAAAATCTGTCCTATCCTGTGGTCGCAAAAATTGTTTCCGCCGATTTACCTCATAAAACTGAGTCAGGGGCAGTGGTACTGAATATTCGTAGCGCCGATCAATTGCAGGACGCCGTGAGTAAAATGATAGAGAAGCAGGACAAAAGTCTCTTGATAGATAAAATTCTCATTGAGGAAATGTGTGCTGAACCGGTTGCAGAGCTGATTGTTGGGGTAAAAAGAGAAGCCAATTTTGGTTTGGCATTAGTGATTGGTGCAGGGGGAATGTTGGTTGAGTTATTACACGATAGCTGCAGCCTACTTTTGCCCACAACACCCGAGTCGGTGCGGGCGGCGGTTGAAAACCTCAAAGTCTATAAGTTGATGTCTGGCTTTCGTGGGCGTGCCGCAGGAGACATTGACGCGACGGTTGATGCTATTATGGCAATCGCGAAATATGCTGAAGAGCATGCAAGGGTAATCTCAGAATTGGATGTTAATCCACTGTTGGTGCTCGAGAGCGGTGTTATGGCGGTGGATGCGCTGGTGTGCATAGCCGATCAATAACAGCTAGTTGGCCAAGTTTAAGCACTAGATCAATCGCCTCAAGCGATTGATGATGGAGAGAATGATGGTAGAAAATTCAAAAGCCGTGGCGAGCTGCGGTGAAGCTTTAGTGAAGTTATTAGAAGCCTACGGCGTGGACACCGTATTTGGTATCCCCGGCGTGCATACCTTGGAATTATACAGAGGTTTGCCAAGCAGCAATGTTCGCCATGTTTTGACACGGCATGAGCAAGGCGCCGGTTTTATGGCCGATGGCTACGCTAGGGTGTCGGGGAAACCGGGAGTTGCCTTCGTGATTACAGGTCCTGGTTTAACCAACATATCCACCGCTATTGGTCAGGCTTATTCAGATTCGATTCCTATGTTGGTGATCTCAAGTGTTAATGAAACAAACACCCTAGGAAAAGGCTGGGGACGCTTGCATGAGACTAAAAATCAGCGCGCAATTACGGAGCCTCTTACCGCATTTAGCGCAACGGCCTATCGGGCAGAAGACATTCCAGACTTAATCGCGCGTGCCTTTGCTGTATTCAACAGCGAGCGGCCCAGACCCGTGCACTTGGAAATACCCATGGATGTATTGGCCAGCCCAGTGGCTTATGACTGGAGCAATGAGCTCCGCATCGCAAGAAGCCGCCCTCAGGCCGAGCCCAAACTTATAAGTGCCGCCGCAGATTTGCTTAAAGCGTCGAAACGTCCCGTTATTATCGCGGGTGGTGGTGCGCTGGACGCTGCTGAAAGTCTATTGGCCATTGCTGAAAAATTAACGGCTCCCGTGTTTACTACCGTAGCAGGTAAAGGCATTGTCTCCCCGCAACATGAGCTGCACGGGGGCGCTAATCTGTGTATGTCACCGGCTTGGGATTATCTAGAACAGGCGGACCTCGTATTGGCGATAGGTACTGAGCTTGCAGACACCGATATGTGGCGAGATACGCTGCCAATCAAAGGCGATATTATTCGTATTGATATTGATGCGCGTAAACTTAATGACTTATATCCCGCGAAAATAGGCATTTTAGCCGACGCCATGGGGGCGGCTCATCAACTCAATCAAGCCATCGACTCACTTGAGACCAAACCTTCGGTAGTAGCCGATGTAGCGAACTTAAAAAACGGTATCCTACAAGAGCAAGCAGAATTACAGCAAAAGCATCTTGCTGTATTAGCTTGTGTGAAAAACCACTTACCCGCTGAGGGATTTATCGCTACCGATATGACTCAAATTTCATATACGGGTAATTACGGCTTCGAGAGTGAAGGCACTCGCAGTTGGTTACATCCTACAGGCTTTGGTACTTTGGGATACGGCCTGCCAGCGGGCATCGGTGCCAAGATTGCGGCCCCCGAAAGAGCGGGTTTGGTTTTGGCGGGAGATGGCGGTTTCTTATATACGCTTCAGGAACTGGCTACCGCGGTCGAAGAAATTCATACGCCTTTTGTGGTGTTGCTTTGGAACAATGACAGCCTTGGTCAAATTAGAGATGACATGATTGCAATGGATATTCCCACTGTGGGCGTTTCCCCAGTTAACCCCAACTACACCATGCTGGCAAAAGCATTTTCCTGTCAAACCTATAAACCTCAATCATTGGATGAGTTGGAGTCTTGCTTAGAGGAGGCGTTTAAATACATGGGTGTTAGCTTTATTGAGATGCACGATAGCTCCGTCGATATTGCTCAATAGGTTTTACCGGGAAGCGACTATGTATCAATTTGAAAAGCTGTACATCAATGGTGAATGGGTTTTGCCAGTTGAAGAGCAGCGAGCACAGGTGATAAACCCCGCGACTGAAACCGTCGCTGCAGAATACGTTCAAGGCGGTATTGAAGACGTAGAGCGCGCGGCCCATGCAGCCCATCAAGCTTTTCCTCAATGGGCTAATTCCAGCAGCTCGGTCAGGGCCGGATATATCCTTAAAATAGCAGATTTGATGGAAGAGCGGAGCGAAGAGCTGGCGCTCGCCATTAGTACTGAATTAGGTATGCCCTTGCACCTTTGCCGAGATATTCAAGTGGCGGGTCCCATCGAAGGTTTGCGAACTTATGCTGAACTTGCCGTCAAGATGGATGAAGTAGAAACACTCGGTAACGCTCATATTGTGAAAACCGCCATTGGTGTTTGTGCGTTTATCAATCCATGGAACTACCCATTGCATCAAATGATTGGAAAAATTGCTCCTGCACTCGCCGCCGGCTGCACCATGTTGGTAAAGCCAAGCGAACAAACGCCCATTCACAGCTTTATCTTAGCGGATATAATTGATCAGGCTGGTTTACCCTCAGGCGTTTTCAATTTGCTCACAGGCCCTGGTCGTATTGTGGGAGAAGCTCTATGCACTCATCCTTTGGTGGATATGATTTCTTTTACCGGCTCCAATGGCGCAGGTACACGGGTAGCTCAATTAGGCGCTGAGTCAGTAAAGAGAGTGTGCTTGGAACTTGGTGGAAAATCGCCATTCATTGTTGCAGATGACGTAGATCTAGAGGCAGCGGTTAGTTTCGGTGTGCAGGACGTTATGCTGAATTCTGGCCAAACATGCACAGCTTTGAGCCGTATGCTAGTACCAGAAATGTTGTATTCACAAGCTGTCGAGATCGCGAAGAATGCAGCTGAGTCCTTGAACGTTGGTGACCCTATGAATGCCAACAGCGACATGGGCCCAATGTGTTCAAAGTCGCAAAGAGATACCGTTTTGCGGTATATAAACCTGGGTGTTGAGGAAGGGGCTTCACTCATCACTGGAGGGCTTATATCCAGTGATGACTGCCAGCGAGGTTACTACATACATCCTACGATATTTGCAGACGTCAATAACTCTATGACCATTGCAAAGGATGAAATATTTGGTCCTGTGTTGTGCATGATTTCTTATTCTTCACTTGCTGAGGCTATACAAATTGCGAACGACTCAGAGTTTGGTTTGTCTGCAGCTGTTTGGGCAAAAGATCAGTCCGCTGCGATGTCTATCGCTCGTAAAATAGATGCCGGCCAAGTGTTTGTTAACGGTGGTGAGTTTAATTACTCGGCGCCATTTGGTGGGTATAAAAAATCGGGTAACGGTCGCGAATGGGGCGAGCATGGCTTGGTGGAATTTGTCGAGACTAAAGCGATAATGCGGTAATTCCATCTTCCTAAGATAGAACTAATCAAGATCATAGTCGCTAAACGCAATCGTCCTCCTGTATCGCGAGGCCATAGATTAGCCGTTAAGTGGCAATTTAAGGGTATACTAGAATCTTCGATTGGGCCCTCAATATTAGGCGCCATAGTTCATCCGCAAGAAGAGGCTCTATTTTAATGAACAATGAAGTCATTATCTCCTGTGCTATTACGGGCGCAGGCAATACTACTGATAAACATCCCGCGATACCCACCAGTCCAGCAGAAATTGCCAACGCAGCCATAGCGGCCAATCTTGCAGGGGCGTCAATTGCCCATATACACGTTCGTGATCCTGAAACTGGCGCGCCTTCAAGGCGCGTAGATCTATATCAGGAAGTGGTTGAGCGCATTCGGGACAGTGATAGCGATGTGATTATAAATCTGACCGCTGGCATGGGCGGAGATGTGATGCTGGACCCCAATGATCCACACAAGACGATCGAAGGCACAGACCTAGTCAGTGCGGTAGAGCGAATGGAGCACATCGAAGCGCTTAAGCCTGAAATTTGCACATTAGATTGTGGCAGTCTCAATTTTGGCAACAGTCTCTATGTGAGCACGCCAGAAATGTTGACTTACATGGCTGAGCGCTGCCAGCAACTCGGCGTTAAACCTGAATTGGAGATTTTTGATACGGGTAATTTGGTGTTTGCCTTGCATATGATGAAGCAAGGTTTACTGGACGCACCGGCCTTATTTCAGCTGTGTCTTGGCATTCCTTGGGGAGCACCCGCCGACACCGCCACAATGAAGCTGATGTCTGATATGTTACCTGAGGGCAGTAACTGGGCAGGCTTTGGTATATCTCGGATGCAAATGCCTATGGTCGCGCAAGCGATGTTATTGGGCGGAAATGTTCGAGTAGGTCTGGAAGATAACTTATTTTTGGGTAAAGGAAATTACGCGAGTAATGAACAGCTCGTGAGTAATGCGGTCACTATTATTGAGAGTATGGGAGCGCAGGTGGCAACGGTTACTCGAGCTCGGGAAATTCTCGGTTTACGTGGTACCCAATAAAGCGAGAGCTTGGCAATGCTTGTGAACTCGGCCGCTAATGCCGAGTTCACTAAGCCTTAGTGCACAATGTGCTTATTCATTTTCACTTTCATTGTCCCACGCCATGTTTTTATCCATCCAGCGTAAACTGAGCCGATACCACAGTAGCATTGGTACCATCATAACGAACCAACTCCAGTCATTGATTAGGAATAATTGACCCACCCATTCAAACTCTGGGAAAAATAATGACCATGGCACGCAGTAGATAGTAAATAGCAGGCAGGAGGCTATAAGCAACAGGGCTGCCTTCCTAGTTGAAAGGGCTGAAAAAGCTAAAAAAACCCACATAGGTGTATTATCGTTCTTTTCCATTATTATTTTTTCATCCTTTATGTTTATTCTTTTGAGGGAACTCCTTCGCCCTCCACATTACCTTAAAACTAATCAGGGCAGTATCACCCATTAGGGTTTAAAGGCAAATTAAGCCAAATGAATTCGAATTAGTCTGCATTTACCGCAATCTCTAGTAACGTTTTACGCGTTTGAATGGGCGATCTGGGCGGTAGGCATCGAGTCGTGGTACGGTTTTGCCATTCATCAGCTCATATGCTACTAGCTGGCCAACAATGGGCGCTAGTGATACGCCACTGTGCATGACGGCCAAATAGACGTTTGGCTGTCTAACAGAGGCCCCAATGACAGGGTGTCCATCGAGCGGTAGTGGCCGCCAACCAATATGAACATCCTCAATTTTAAGGCCTGCCATTTTAGGGCAAAACACTTCTGCCACAGCAAACATACGGGTGGCGTGTTCAGCAGCAAGTTCCCTCGACGGAAAGCCATTGGGGCGGCCCTTTAGGCGGTTTTTATGCGCTTCATTCTTGGGCGGGCCACTTTGCTCACCGAGTACAATACGACCGTCTGTGCGCTGATGCATGTGTATACCTGGTGCGGAAATAACCCCATTTAGGAGTTGCGGCATGGGTTTTGTAATCGCAATGATCCCCGGCGTAGACCTTTGAGGCAAATCAAGGCCTGCAAATCTAGAGGCTGTATCTGGCGCAGCCCCCGTTGCCAGAACAACTTTGTCAATAGCAATCCCGCCAAGGCTTGTTTCGGCGCCAACTAGACGACCTCCTGCAAAGCTCAGCTCCAGAAGCTTGCAGGGGTATGTTAGCTTTGCGCCTAGTTTTACAGCGGCTTTTAATAAGCTATGAGTGGCGGCAACGGGGTCTATGGCGCCATCATTTGGAGAATAAGCGACTCGATTTTGCCCTTGGAAATTGACCTGCGGCTCATGCTGTTTAAATTCCGATGCACTCATCATTCGCGCGGGCTCTCCCCAGGCAATCTGCTCTGCAATTTGCAGTTCTAGTTTGTCCTGTCGAGTGGCACTGGCAAACCATTCTAGTGAACCTCCCCAGCGTATATTAAGCCCCAATTCATTTTGTAGTTGCCCCCAGCTAGCGACGCTTTCCTGATTTAGTGCGTGATAGGATTTTGGCTGCTTGGCCCAAGTGGCGTTGATCCAAGCGAAGGTGCCTTGACTGGCATGACTGGCGGGCGCAAGGCTATCAATGATTGTGACCTCTGCTCCGGCTTTTGCGAGTTGGTATGCAATGGAAGCCCCAATGATCCCGGCCCCAACTACCAGTACCTTTTCCTTGCTGCTATTTTTCCCGCTGGCAGAATTGTGTGGCGATGTGCCCGCCAGCGCCGTGGCGGCCATTAATTTTAGTAAAGTACGCCGATCCATTATCATTTCCTTCAGTTACTGCCAAGTTAACAATGTAACAGGGGTATCGCGAATAGCATTAAAGTTCAGCTAAAAATTCCGATAATTTTTCTAAGCCTATTTTCATGGACTGGGTATTGTTGGCGAAACCAATGCGCAGGTAGCCTTCCATATCCATAACGCTACCGGGTGTCAGCATGACACCTTTAGATTCCAAAAGCTTAACGCAAAAATCGCGAGAACTGATGTCTAAATCATATTTAAGTAGGGCGACCGTCGCCGACTTAGGTTTGATGTAGCTAATTAAAGGTTCTTTGCTTACCCACTCGTCGAGCATGGCCAAGTTAGCCCGAGTCATTTGACGGCTGCGGGCTAAAATTGCATCACGGTTTTCTAGTGCGATTGCCGACAAGTAATCGTCTATTACGCCGACGCTTATGGTCGTGTAGTCCCGATGGATGGACACTTCCTGTAAAAAATCAGCAGGTCCAACAATCCAGCCTAACCTTAAACCAGCGAGTGAAAAGGACTTTGACATACTGCCAGTGCTGATGCCTTTCTCATAGAGGTCAGCGACTGAAGTTGTGAAGCCATTACCATCCTGATCAATGCCCCGATAAACTTCGTCGCTCAATAAATATGCATCGCAAGCACGAGCGATATCAACAATCTCCTCAAGGAACTGTTCATCCATTAATGAGCCCGTAGGATTGTTTGGGTTGTTGATCGCAATGAGGCTAGTATTTTTGTTGGCGAGGTCTTTAAGTTCATTTAAGTCAGGTAAAAAGGCGTTTTCTTCCCTTAACTTTAAGATCTGAACATCTGCCCCAAAACTTTCCGGTATTGAATAATGTTGTTGGTAGGTGGGCAGTACAGAGATAACACGATCGCCAGGAGAAACTAGCGTGGAATGAACCAGCGCATTGGCTCCGATAGCGCCGTGGCTTATTAGAACGTTCTCCCGTGACTGCTTGCTGTAGAGTGTTGAAACCTGATCGCGCAGTCGATCGGAGCCTTCTATGGCGCCATAGGCTAGCTTAATCGGCAATAATTCATCCAGTATGGTTTCTTTTTTACCGGCAATTTCTAGGAGTTGCTCTAAGGTTAGTGACTCGACACAGGTTTCAGCCAAATTGTGAATGCAGTGGTTTTCGTATTCATTCATCCAAACTTCAACGCCAAACTCTTTGATCTTCATGTGAGGCTCCAGCTGTCAATTTTTAGTCCCCGCAGCACGCCACGAGTGTTCGTGATTGCGATTTTGGAGAATAAAGGGGGGGCACTTGATGGTCTATGGTAGACTTTTTAGTCTTCATCAGTCAATATGTATTCTTCAAATTGTAGATGAAGACCCGATGCCAAAAAATAGTCAGTCAAAAAGTAGCACCCTATTGGTCGAGCGCTATAGTGCTGTAGCGGATGGTATAGCCTTACTTTTTTCAGGTTATGTCGAGGTTATTATCCATGAATTGGGCAGCCAGAGCGTTGTGTATATTGCTAACAATATCTCCAAACGACGCTTAGGCGACCCGTCTTCCTTGGACGATGTAGCTTTTTCGCCTACAGACAAGGTTATTGGACCCTATGAAAAATTAAACTGGGACGGGCAGAATATTCGCTCCACCAGTATTGTGCTTCGCAACGATGATGGCGAGGCGGTGGGCATGCTTTGTATTAATATGCGCATCTCAGCGTTCGAAGCTGCCAAAGACATGCTCGACATACTACTGTCGGGAAATAAAGTGATACCGCAGCCCGAGATACTGTTCCACGATGACTGGCAGGAGCGTATTAATACCTTTATTCACGCTTGGTTGAAAGAGCAGTGCCTCAGCATTTCGATCCTTACTCATGTGAATAAACGACAGCTTGTGGAAGCTCTCTATGAGGAGGGGGCATTTAAAGGCAAAAGCGCGCCTAATTATGTTGCCAGCGTGCTTAACATGGGGCGGGCGACAGTGTTCAAGTACCTGCGGGATATTAAGAAAAACTAGAGTCAGTGAGTTAGCCGATAAACAGATCAAGTTGAATCTTCATGCCCATAGCTGCCCTGTCAAAAGGCATGAAGAGAGAGATCTTAGATTGCGGTCAAACCACCATCAACGATCAGTTCATGTCCCGTCATATAAGAGTTCTTCTTGTCACATGCGAATAACATTGCCTGAACGATTTCTTCTGGTTGCGCAGGGCGCTTAAGGCCGGCCGCTCTAGTGAGATTTACAATAGCTTCTTCACGATTGGGCGCCAGGGCTAGGGTCTGTTCAAACATGTCGGTCATCGTTATGAAAGGGCAGACACAGTTGACGCGAACTTTATGCCTTCCATATTCATAAGACGCGGACTTCGTGAGTCCGATAACGGCATGCTTGCTTGCAGCGTATGCTGACATTGAAGGCGCCCCTACAACACCTGCAACGGAAGCGATGTTACAAATGGCGCCACTTTTCTGGGCAACCATCTTAGGTATTTGGTATTTCATACACAAAAAGACACCCTTGACGTTGATGTCCATGGTCCGCTGGAAATCTTCTAGAGTGGTGTCGGCCAGTAGTGCGTGAGCGGGATCAATACCCGCGTTATTAATGGCAGCGTCGATCCTGCCAAATTTTTCAATGCAACCATCAACAAATGCTTTAACTTGAACTTCATTTGTTACGTCGCAGACGATTGAGAAAACTTCATAGCCCTTGGCTTCTAAAGCTGACGCGGTAATGGCTAGTTTTTCAGCGTTAATATCGCTAATCGCCAATTTTGCTCCCTGTTCGCCAAACTGTTGTGCCGCTTCTGCCCCGAGACCACCGCTGGCGCCTGTGATCATAACAACTTGATTCTGATAATCTACCATTCTAATGTCTCTCGCTAAAAATTGAATAATACCCATGCCTTCCCTTACCAGCCCATAAACACAGGTTCGCTGATAAGCTTGTTATATTTGCGGCTGACAATGCTACTGGTGGCAAGCTTTACATGCAACGTAGAAAATTATCTAAGTTGATAAAGAGTGTTTTAAAACTTAGCGCTGAGAGGGTAAAGTGTTGCGGGCTGAGTGGTGCAAGTGGGTGATAAAGCCTTTCCTTGCGTGACCGCGCAGTCACAATCAAAAGATTCACCGGATATACTCGATGCGATAATGCACAAGTTTACACCGGCCATAAAAACGAAACGAGAGAGAGACAAAAATGGCTTACCAAGCGAATCTACAAAACTGGATGGATATGGTTGAAAGTGGGCACGGGCAAGAAGATTTGGCAAAGCTGCTTGACGATGATGCAGTAATGATCAGTCCTGTTGTGCACACACCTCAAAAGGGCAAGATGATCACCATGGCTTATCTGATGGCAGCGTCAAAAACTATTGGTAACGATACCTTTAAATACGTTCGCACTTTTGATTGCGGCAACCGTGCGGTTTTGGAATTTGAAACGGTAATGGACGGTATCTTTGTTAATGGTGTTGACATGATTGAATGGAACGACGAAGGATTAGTCACCGAATTTAAAGTCATGTTGCGCCCACTCAAAGCTGTGCAAATGGTTCATGCTCAAATGGGTGCAATGTTGGAAGCTATGAAGGCCGGAAAAACGGCTGAATAATTATTTATTACTGCCAGGCGCTACGCATTCCATAATGGAATTCAAAGAATAAGTATTATTCATTTTATTTATGTGAAATTGTAATCCAGACTGAGCTGAATTCCTTGGAGCACGGTCATGGAAGCGTGGATTATTTTTACCTTGATGGCTGCATTTATGCAGTCCATACGCACCGCTGGGCAAAAGAAGCTTTCCATGTTCTTGAGCCCAATGGCCACTACTTTAGTGCGCTATCTGTTTGGAGTGCCCATTGCGATTGTCTATCTGTCCATGGTGATGGATGGAAACATTAAGGGCTCTTTACCCTCTTTTTCAAGCCTACCTGAATTTTACACCTACGCGTCTTTAGGCAGTATTGCTCAGATACTAGCGACATTTTTTTTAGTAAAAGCTATGGCACTTCGGAATTTTGCTGTCGCGACAATATTTTCTAAAACTGAAGTAATCCAAACTGCGATCTTTGGTGTGATTTTTTTTAGCGCCTTTCTCTCTTGGTATGCCTGGCTGGCGGTGCTACTGGCGGTACTTGGCATTGTAGTTTTAAGTGCTCCGGTGAGGGGAACTCCAATTGAGGGGCGGGGAATAGCCTATGGTTTATTGTCAGGCGTATGCTTTGCGTTCACCGCACTCTGGCTGCGGCAGGCTAGTATTAGCTTGAGTTTTTCTTTCATACAAAATGCGGCTTACACCCTAGCTTATACGGTCGTCGTGCAAACAATAGTGTGTTTGATCTACATTACACTTAGAGACGTGAATCAGTTTAAAAAAATTAGGCAACAGCTTCCTTTGGCGATTTTTGTGGGTGCCAGTAGCGCTCTAGGTTCTATCGGTTGGTATACCGCTATGACCTACGAAAATGCAGCGCTGGTAAGATCCTTGGGGCAGATAGAAATTTTGTTTTCGGTGTTGATTACCCATTTCATCTTTAGAGAGAAAATCACCTTGAAAGAATATTTTGGTTTGGCCGCTATTGCTTTGAGCGTTTTGATTTTACTGTTGGTAGTCTAATTAGAGCGGACTATTTGGCCCGCTCTTGACTAAATGCGCTTACACGGAAATGGTTAATAGGCTGCGGTAAACCTGCTGCGATGGTGCTTCGCATTCTCTGCCTCATCAATCATAGCGACGGCGAAATCCTCCATAGAAATTTTGGAAACACCTTCTTGATCAACAAGAAGCTCGTCTAAACCAAGACGAAACTTACCTGTACGAATACCTGGAACTAACATGCCGGGAGGGCTGAAATAGGCCCAGTTGGACTCATGATCGGCCTTACACATTTGATGTTGTGCATAACAAGCTTTGGCAATAGCAATAACCGATTGGGGGAGAAAGTTCGGTGCTGTTAGCACGCATGTATCTACCTGGTCCGGCATGTTTAAACTCGCAGCTCCTCCTACCACAATTACTCTTACCTTAGACTGTGCCGCTCCTTGCAGAATGGCCTGAGTAATCTCAACTAGAAGATCTTCGTCGCCACTGGGGGGGCGAACAGCACTGACAATTAAGTCTTGGCCTGCGGATAATTGGGCGACGGCCACTGCATTACTGACTTCGCAAACACTGTGCTTTGCGCCTTGGGGTAATGCCTGAATCTGCTCGGTGCGACGAACTACAGCCGTAACTTCGTGTCCACGACTGAGAGCTTCAGTCACTATTCGGCTACCCACTTCTCCTGCTGCGCCAAAAACGGTAATTTTCATTTTCTTACTCCTAATGATTAATTGAACTAATTTTCTAATTTGTTTGATTTGTAGTGTCTTTGATATCAGTTGGCTTTACCTTGGCTTAGGGCTAAAGCTGCAGGGCGATAATTTGCATGTTGTGTCATCCAAACACTGATGAAAACGATGAACACTCCGAACACTTGTAAGCCACTCAAGCTTTGGTTAAGAAGCAGCCAGCCGATTACAACGGCACTGAGCGGACTTAGGAAGCCTAGGGTAGAAACTAACGAAGGTTCTAAGCGGGCAATGCCTCTAAACCAAATCACATAGGTAAAAGCGGCGCCAATGAGACCAAGATAGAGAAAACCAAGCAGGTTGCTTTGGCTCAAGCTGGGTAAAGGAGGCTCCATCAACATAGCTACTGGTAGTAACAACAGTCCCCCAGCGGCAAGTTGCCAGCCCGTAAACGTAAGCAGGGACACGGGGGCTTGCCAACGACGACTCAGCACCGTGCCACAGGCCATTGAGATTGCACCAAGAAAGCCTGCGCCAAGGCCAATGGGGTCGAATGTTGCCTGTGGCGTAAGAATCAGAAAAGCAATGCCAATGACTCCCGTAAAACCCGCAAACACGGCAAGCGCTCGCACGGGCGATTTCAGTAATAACCTAGACAACACGATGACAATTAAGGGTTGAATTGCTCCCACTGTCGCGGCAACACCACCGGGAAGACGATAGGCTGCAACGAATAACAAGGCCCAGAAGATGGAAAAGTTGAGGGCTCCGAGTACAAATACTTTTGGCCACCAAGCACCAGTAGGAAATTGCCGTACTACCAACAAAATCAGTAGGCCAACGGGCAGTGCACGTAACATGGCGACCGTCAGGGGATAGTTTGGAGGCAAGTACTCTGTGGTAACCCAATAGGTGCTCCCCCAGATTATCGGTGCCAATGCGGTGATCAGTAAGTCTGTGTTGCGTCTCATAATCTTCTCAAGTTATTTATCTTGACGTCAAGATATCACAGATTGTCTTGACGTCAAGATAAATTCTTGTGATCATCACCTCAACTTGGTTAATGGCAGATAACTCGTGGACAAAATTGATAAGATTGTAGGGCAGTGGACAAAGGAAAGGCCGGATCTAGAGCTTAGCCCAATGAAGCTAGTAGGGCGGTTTATTAGACTTAACCAACATCTCAGCCAGGGCATGGCAAAAACTTTTGCGGCCCACGGCCTTAATCTGGCGAGTTTTGATGTTTTGGCTACCCTGCGGAGAGCGGGCGCTCCCTATGCACTTTCACCCAATGATTTACTGGCTACAATGATGGTGACTTCTGGCACCATGACCAACCGAGTAGATCAGTTGTCTAAATTGGGTTTTGTTGAACGAAAGCAAAATCCCAGTGATGCTCGAAGTGTCATCATATCCTTAACAGAGAAAGGCTTTGCTGTTATTGACTCAGCAGTTACCGATCATGTCGCCACCCAAGCCCGATTAACCTCGGCTTTGTCAGCAGATGAGCAGGAGCAGTTGAACGGCCTGCTAAAGAAATTTTTAACGGATTTCGAAAGCTAAAATCTCACCAAAAAATATTACTCGAGTTAATTTATTGAACTATAATATTCGTATACCTCTTTAAATATTGACGCCTTTGTTAAGGTTAAATGTTAATCTTTAATTCTTCGCCAAAGAGGCCCCTATGAATTTAAATCGTCGTTTATCTCTTTACGTTTTTTACGGGCTTGGGTTTTTTTTTCTCATAGTAGTGTCTGTTTATGGCTTGCTTTATTATGGCTATGCCAATCATAACTCTCCGGTATATAACGCCGTAGTGGCGCTGCCCGATGACTATTCTAATCAGAATTTTTCGTCTTACACCGGCCCACACCCTAAAGATCTTATTCGACCTAAAGACCATTTTCCTTACCCCATAGAAGCAGGGCAGGTAGGCCCGGTAGCGCCCCTATGGTCAGGGCCTTTACAGTACCCGTTTGCCTGTATGACTGAGCGTTCCCATTTGGGTCAACCTTTAGTAGACAATAATCAGGGCGTCGGCATTCCAGTATTCGAATTAGATGCAAACGGTAAAAGGACGGATCGCGTACGCGGCTACAGCAAAGACTGTTTGGTGGCTACTCAGGTTGTCTACTATGGTCAAAATATCGATACAGGTTTGTTTGAATCAATAGAGAAGATTCCACAGGCCAAGCGCCTGAAACTTAATGGCGAGGTTTTGCGCTTTCGTGTCGAAGTAGGGACTATTAATCGTTACATCTACCTAATGTTTATGCCCGCGGGTCCAAAAGACACCATTGCCCAAGCGGATACAAGCCGATGGAATAATCAACTTATTTATCAATTTCGAGGTGGCGTAGGCATTGGTAAACGTCAGGGCCGCTTATCTGTTCCCGGCATGCTCAAGCGACGAGTAGAAGAACTTAAGCAGGGATATGCCCTCGTTTATTCAACGGCGAACCAAACTTCTAACCACTACAACATGTGGGTTGCTGAAGAGGTGGCTTTTCGGCTCAAGCGTAATTTTGTGGCGCGCTTTGGGCAGCCGGAGTTTACCATTGGCATTGGCGGCTCAGGAGGCGCCATCCAGCAATTTTTGATTGCGCAAAACCATCCCGGTATTTTAGATGGGATAATTCCTCTCTATGCCTATCCCGACATGGTTTCGCAAATTACCTATGCATACGACTGTGAATTGCTGGAGTATTATTTCGATAGGGAGGGCAAAGACAATCCGCTTTGGCACGACTGGTCTTTACGGCAAAAAATTCAGGGTTTAAACGCTCTAAAAATTCCCCCTGAGCGATTTAAATACGCGATAGTGGCTGCACGTTTGATACACGGTATTCAACCCTATCAGCCTGAAGGCAGCAGCGAGTGCATAAACGGCTGGCGCGGCCTGACGCCCCTGACGAATAACCCTCAGTTTGTTCATTTTTCTGAGTACTACAAGGAGAGTGTTCGCAAGCAAACTCACTGGACACACTGGGATGATTTAAAGCAGTTTTATGGCACTAATGAAACAGGTTTTGCCAACCAAACATGGGGGAATGTGGGCATTCAATACGGCTTGCAGGCAATGGTTTCAGGGGACCTTAAACCTAGCGATTTCCTCCACTTAAATGCCTCTGTTGGCAGCTGGAAGCCTGCGGCGCAACAAAGCCCAGAGCGTTTTGGTTTCTTAAGTGACAATCGCTATTTTTGGAAGTTATCTCCCTGGAGTCACCATAATATTAGTGTTGGCTCGCTTAAACATCCTGCCAGTCGCCTAGAGGCCAGTGATGAAGCAATTCGAGGCGCCTTCCAGTCAGGTCATGTGTTTCTAGGGAGTATTGACATCCCCATCATTGACCTTCGTCACTATCTCGAAGATGAGCTGGACATGCACCATTTCTCAGCTTCTTTTTCCACCCGCAGCCGCTTGCAAGCCGCTCGGGGCAGGCACGACAACCATGTTATCTGGGTTACGCGAAAACCGCACACACCAATCAATGAGGCTTTTCAGCTAATGACAAGCTGGCTTCGAGAGCAGGGGCCCACCGCCGCAGTTGATACCTGTTTTACAGAAGCTGGGTCGATTTTAGCGTCTGGTGAGGGGGTCTGGGATGGCAGCTGGAACCACAAGCCTAAGGGCGCTTGTATGAAGCATTACCCGATTTATAGTGACTCTCGTCAGGCGGCGGGGGCCAACATCCGCGGTACCGTGTTTAAGTGCCAGCTGCAAAGCGTTAGCGATGCCATCGGCAATGGGGTCTATGGCCAAGTAAATATGGACGCTCACCTCGCGCAGCTTGAGAAGATATTCCCTAGGGGAGTTTGTGATTTTAGCAAGCCAGACATGGCCTTCAGTGCACCCCTTTAGATTGGTTCGTGCCTGGAGTAGATAAATGAAGGGGCGGCTTTAGCTTAAGTCATATTGCTATTTGCATTGCGGTGATTAATAGGCATTTTGGCCGTGGCAACCAGAACTCGCACAAGACCAAATCTATTGCTGTAATTCAATTCGAATTTGGCGTATGTTTACGCTGGATATAAAAAACAGCCCCCTAGTCAGCTCTGTGGCGCCGCGGCAAACTCCCCTTGTTTATGTGGGTAGTGGAAAATGCTTAAGCAACAAACTTACTCGGAATCACAGAGATGTTTCTAACAGAAAAGTGAAACGAAAATAATGACAATAATAAAGAAATCTCTGCTCGCGGCGCTCGCGAGCCTGTGTGTGGCTTCAAGCCTCAACGCAGAAGTATCAAAAGACAGTGCTCATGCGAAGAAAAGCTTAGAAATATACAGGGAAATTATCTCGATACCTACCGTTGCGGGCCGCGGTAATGTGCCAAAAATGGCTAATTATCTCGCTTCAGAGTTAAAAGAGGCGGGGTTTAGCCAAGGCGACATTCAGGTAGTTCCTCATGGCGAAACTGCCGCATTAATTGTTCGGTATCGCGGTGACGGTTCTGCCAAAAAGAGGCCTATTTTGCTCATTGCTCACATGGACGTTGTTGAAGCCCTGCCACAAGACTGGGAGCGCCCGCCCTTTAAACTGACTCAGGACGACACCTTTTTCTACGGTAGGGGCACTGAGGACAACAAGCTGGGTGTAACGATGCTCACTTCCACCTTTATTAAGCTTAAAGAGTCTGGTTTTGTACCCAATCGTGACTTAATCCTCGCGTTTTCCGGCGACGAAGAAACCAGTATGTCTACGACCAGAATGCTGGCCAGCAATAAAGCGCTTCTTGAAGCCGAATATGTGCTAAACAGTGATGCGGGTGGTGGGCAGCTAGGTAAAGATGGCAAGGCTTTGTCTTATGCTGTTCAAGCGGCCGAAAAAACCTACGCTAGTTTCCAGTTAACGGTTCGCAACCCTGGCGGACACAGTTCTCGACCAAAGCCGGATAATGCGATTTTCGATCTCGCGGCCGCTCTAAACAATCTGCAAGCTTATCGCTTTCCTGTTCGCTCTGCGGATATGACGCGAGCTTACTTTCGGGCCACGGGTATGCAGTTGGGTGGTGAGTTGGGCGCGGCAATGATTCAGTTCGCCGACGACCCAAAAAACAAACAAGCCTCTGATCGCCTGGCTGTTGAATCTTCGTATGTCGGTACCACCAGAACTACCTGCGTACCAACCTTGTTAAGTGGTGGGCATGCAGAAAATGCTTTGCCGCAATCGGCGAGTGTGACGGTTAATTGTCGAATTTTCCCTGGGGTATCAGTGGCCGAAGTGAAAGCCACTTTGGAAAAGGTTGTTGATAATGCCGCAATTGAGTTTGTGGTGTTAGATCAACCTATAGAGAGCCCTATATCAGCTCTGCGAGATGATGTTATGGCCGCCGTGACTAAAGCCGTTCAGAAACGTCATCCAAGCGTCGCTGTTTTCGGCTTCATGAGTTCAGGGGCAACTGACGGCATGCACTTTCGCTCAGCCGGTCTACCCACATGGGCTGCGTCAAGTGTCTTCATGGATCCCGACGATAACTTCGCGCATGGACTGAATGAACGACTTCCTATAAAGACCTTTTATGAAGGTCTTGAACACTGGGAAATTATCCTAAAAGAACTTGCTGGAAAATAGAGATTCACACAATTGTAATGGCTGCTGTGTTAGCTTGCTGGTGTGGCATCTAAAAATATCTTAGACATCAAATAAGATTTATCCGTTACTCTTTTCAATACCCAGAACAGGTTATCTCAACAATGATCAAAGTACTGTTAATTTTCCTTGCAACGCTGTGTCCTACGATCTCCATTGCTGATTCAGACGATAAAATAGTGGTGGCACACCGAGGTGCGAGTGGATATTTGCCAGAACATACTCTCGCTGCCAAGGCCATGGCTTATGCAATGGGGGCAGATTACATTGAACAAGACGTAGTGATGAGCAAAGACGACCACTTGCTTGTACTTCATGATCACTACCTCGATCGTGTAAGCGATGTTATGACGGTATTTCCCGAGCGTTTTAGGGAGATTAATGGGAAAAAACGTTGGTTTGCAATTGACTTTACCTTGGCGGAGATCCGACAACTGCGTATCAGTGAAGGTTTTGCTGTATCTCCTAGTAAGAATGATGCTTCGGGAGAATTTAAAGCTAATTATTCCCAGCGTTTCCCCTTGTTTAAATCCCGCTTTCAAGTGGCTACGCTTGAAGAAGAAATCGAACTCATTCAGGGCTTGAATAAAAGCACGGGTAGAAACGTAGGTATCTATCCAGAAATCAAATCTCCTTGGTTTCACCGCCATGAAGGCAAAGACATAAGCCAAGCCGTGTTGACTACACTCAAGAAATACGGCTATACCAACAAAAGCGATATGATATTTCTGCAAAGCTTTGATCCCATAGAACTTCAGCGTATTCGAAAAACGCTTATGCCGGCACTTAAGATGGACTTAAAGCTGGTTCAGTTGATTGCCATGACTGACTGGAGTGAAACTATGGTCTATGGAACCGACGGCCCAAAACCTTATGATTACAGCTGGATGTTTGAAGCTGAGGGAATGAAAACCATCGGTGAATACGCCGACGGTGTAGGCCCTTGGATGTCGATGATAATAAAACCCGATTCCACTCGAGAAAATCTCAACATTAGTGCACTGGTGGAGCGGGCGCACGCAGCGGAGCTTAAGGTGCATCCCTACACTTTTCGCGCTGACCCGGAAGCTTTGCCTAAGTATGTTGCTAACTTCGATGACTTGCTGGAATTATTTTTGTATCAACTGAATGTTGATGGGGTTTTTAGTGATTTTCCCGACAAGGCGGTTGACTTTGTCCGCGCTAAAAGTGCTTTATAGGTTCTCAGATTTGCCGTCAAGCCATCTTAAAGTAAAGCGAGCGCCACCCAGTGGCGATTCGCTTGCGCTTACTTCACCATGATGCCATTGCATAATTCTTCGCACAATTGTGAGCCCCAAACCAAAACCAGAAGTTTGCCCCTCGGTAGGGTTTCGCAAGCGAACAAAAGACTCAAACACTGCTTTTCTAGAGGCTTCGGGGATGCCTACGCCGTCGTCATCAACTGTAATCACAAAATGGTGGTCCACTTTGTCGAGTGCAATATTTAGGGTGTTGCGACAGTGGCGAAGTCCGTTCTGAATCAGGTTTAACACCGCTCTTTCCATTAAATGCCAATCGCAATTGAAACGTGTTTGGCAGCCTAGGTTAAGCACTTGTACTTGCACCTTAACTTCAATCGAAGAATCATGTGCAGTTAATCGCTGGACGATTTGCTGGATCAAGCTTTGCATGTCGCCTCGTTTCCAATCGAGCGTGGGGTTTGATTGATCAAAATTAGCGTAGTTTAATAGCTGGTTGACCAGCTCGTCCATTTCGGTAATGTCTTCTTTTATGCCACCTAAGCGAGATTTTATTTGCGTTAAATCTTTGCTGTCTGTAGCCATCGCCAAAGCAAATTTCATCCTCGCAAGGGGGGTTCTTAGCTCATGGGAAACTGCGTTGGTCATTTCTTTTTGAATGTTTAGTAAGTACAAGATACGGTCCGACATCCGATTAAACGCCGAGGCCAAGCTGTATGCGGCGGATTGTTGCGGCAGTGATACTCGTGATTCGGCCAATTCAGTACCGAGTGTTCGGGTGTGTTTCTCCAGCTTTGAAAGGTCTCTAGACAAAGGCCAAACCCAACCAAAAATGGCCACGGCAATAGCAAGATAAAAAATAAACCCTAAGGCCATTTCAAACCAAGGTGCTGGCGGGGGGCTCTGTTCTATTGAGAGGACTAAAGTTTGTCCGTCCAGCTTTTGATAAAGATAGCTTTTTCCTTCCTCATCATCAAAGGCTACCTGTTCACCAGAAGATATTCTTTCCAACAAAGCGGAATTTGCGAAATCCTGAAGTTGCAAAATTTTCACATCGCTGAATGTTTCTTGCGGCTGGTAGTATTCCCACAGTCGATCTAAACCCCAGCCAAGCGTTACGATAGACAGTACGATTAGAAAGTAGAGGGAGAAGAAAGCGCGGCTCAATGTATTTCCTTATACCCAAGCGTCGCGAACGAATAGGTAGCCTTTGCCCCATATGGTTTTTATGCGACGGGGATTGTCCAAATTGTCACCCAGTTTTTTTCGAAGCTGAGAAATTCGCACGTCAATGGTCCGGTCGAGTCCATCATACGCTCGACCACAGAGCGCCTGGAAAAGATCTTCTCTAGAAATGACCAGGCCTGCTTTGCTGGCCAGTAGCGCCAATAGATCGAATTCGTGACTTGATACGTGCACCGGTTCGTCGGCCAAGTTGACCGAGCGCGATGCCTGATGAATAGAGAGTGTGCCAAGGGTAATGTCTTTTGGCTTGGCTCCGTCACTGGACTTTTCGCAGCGTCTTAGTAAGGCTTTAATGCGCGCGAGCAGTACCCTAGGTTCAACCGGCTTAATAACGTAATCGTCGGCGCCGAATTCTAAGCCTAAAATTTGATCTGCATCGTCGTTGCGCGCGGTTAGTATTAAAATTGGGCCGGTAAAGTTGGGCCTACTTTCTCTGCAAATAGTTAGTCCGTCTTTGCCGGGCAACATGACATCAAGTACCAATATATCAGGTGCGAATGCCTCTAGCGCCTCGGCTACTCTGTCGCCATTTTCTTCAATATCAACCTCAAAATCATTCGCTTCCAAATAATCCTTCATCAGCGATGCTAGGCGTCGATCGTCTTCTGCTATTAAAATTCGTCGCATTAAAAAAAGTTCCAGGGTTTACGGCGGCGCTGTCTATATTGGGCCTGGGCCCTAATGACCTGATAGACCTCACTTGCCAATAAGGTATTGTCTTGTTGTTTTCTGAGTTGAAATGTCAGACTGTGATCAGTATCAAGTTGATACTGAAATTCACCGCGAGTCTGCTCTTGCCAGCATCTCAGCGGGCTAGCAATTTCTTTATCAAATAAACAGAGTAGTAAGGGTGATTCCCTAGCCCATTTGATGTCGATAAGGCTGTCGCAAACGGGTTCTTTGCTGGACAGTACGCAAAGTTTGGGCGTAAGCTCAAGGCTTGTTGGTGTTAGTGCTGCGTCAGCTCCTGCCAGTGTGGCGTGAACAAGGGCACTGATAAAAACGAGAACTGCTTTATAGTTAGAAATGGTAAATTCCCCCAACAAAAAATTGCAGAACATAATCTTCTTCTACAAGAGGGCTATTGCTTATTGCGGAGCTTAATTGTTCATATTGAACACTGCTGCTGAGTTGCCAGCGTCTATTGAGAGTTTTATTCCAAGCGAGGCGCACAAATGGGTTAAAGCCACTGTTTGCCTCATAGGCGAAGGGGGTTTTTCCTGCTTCGTCAGCGGTAACCCCGTAGTAGTAATTCAGCAGTGATTCGCTTTTCCAAGTGAAGCCGGCGCTCGCGCTAAAGGCCTGATCATTGAAGATTTGTTGTGAGCCGAGTGCAAATCGAACTTCTTTTCCCTGATGGACTTTAGTGAGGTCCTGTAATAGCTGAACCTGCCAATGAAGGTTTTTCCAGCCGCTACTTAATTCGATACCCGCTAGGCCCGCTAAACGTCGTTTGTGCAAATCATCGATGTCTAATGTTTCATCTTTCACAGGCTCATCGTTGGGCAGTATGGAACTAGTAAATTCAATAGCGCCGTCTACAAAGAAATTATTAATATCTTCGCGGAGGAAGAAACCACGATCTCGCCCTGGTGTGAAAATAGCATTGAGCATGAATTGTTCAGAATCGATGATCGTGTAGCCAAATTCCAAGTTTTCGATAAAGAAGCGCTCACCATAATAGCTGACCTGGGGAACGAGCACCAAGGGAATGTCAGAGCTGTCTGCAAGGGGGTTAGTGCGTTTCCCGACCCCTAGAGCGAGCTTAAACTCCCATTCGCCTACGGCTATACAGCCGGGGTCATCGGCGGTACATCCGGTGTCCGCTGAGACCTGTAGACTGCATATAACTAGCAGTGCAGGTGTTAGCCTGCGTATTAAGCGTTGGCTCCAGGCCTTTACGCTCCATCGTTTTCCCATGGTATCTATATTTCCGGCTTTAATGACGCAAGAGTCTATTCTGACTAAAACGCTGGGTAAATTCCCGTTTCATTTTGTTAGAGATTGTAAGTAAGTGTAGATTTTTACAGAGTCTTACAATTGCGAGCACTTTTCTTACAGTCTTAGCTTCAAAGCTCCGTTATGGTATTGGCAGGATTAAAACATGGGAGGAGCAGATATGAAATTAGTAAGGGTGTTTAGTAGTGTATTTGTTTTTAGCACAATAGTGCTACAAGGCTGCGGTTCGGGCGGCTCTGATAGCCAAGAAGAAGTGATAAATACCGATTACAGCCAACTTAAAGCGGCTACATTACAAACAGAACCCCTAGCCAAGGCCACGCAATCAGATACCTTTATCGAGTACCTAAAAAATGGTTTGCGTTTGAGGCTTCAGGGGCAGGCTAGACCTTTCGATTTAGCCGAGCAGGGCGCTGTAGCAAATGACTCTGCCAGTGGCTTCTCTGGGACGAATGTCCATGTATCCGGCGTAGATGAAGCCGATTTTGTAAAGTACGACGGTGAATACCTATATATAGCTCAGTCCCCCAGCTACGTTTTCTTTACCTCTGATGCACAGGGCGCAATCTTGGAGGAGGCGCGAGGCAAGGATCACGGTATTCGCATTTTAAAAACCTCGCCTTCTCAAGCGACGGTAAGTGAAGTGGCTCATATCGATTTTGAAGATGAGTCACTTGCCTTGTCTCAGTTATATCTAGTAAGCAATGAGCAAGGTGGCACTTCAGACGTAGCCAGTATCAGCCACACTCAACTCAACGATTGGAACGCCTCTTTTGTGGCGCCAGACTGGCGCTGGCAGAGTGGCCTTACACAAATAAAGCTCTTTGATGTCAGTACGCCAGACTCACCACAAATATCCTGGAATCTGGAATTAGAAGGCAATCTTGAGGGCAGTCGTAAAATAGGTAATACGCTGTATCTGATAACCCGTTATATACCGAGTATTCAAGCACTCAACGATGATCCCATCACCCTGCTTGAGCAGGAAGACAACGAACGCCTGATTTTAAGTACAGCTGCGAGTGATTTATTGCCCCATTACAGCGTCGGAGATGGGGAGGTTCTGCCCTTGGTGAGAAGTGGTGATTGCTATGCCCCGGAAAACATTAATCCTTCAGAAGGCTATGCGGATGTTCTAACTATCACGGCGCTAGATTTGGCTGCGAAGCAAATCGTCTCGTCCGTGTGTTTGAACGCCAAGGTAGACGGCATCTACAGCTCGCTTGACAGCTTGTACTTGGGCGGTTCTCACGGCTCCACTTGGACAGAGGGTGCGCGCCTCACTGCACTGCATAAGTTTGGGCTCAATAGCGGAGAGATTGAGTATCGGGGATCAGGCGCTGTGCCAGGATTCATGGGCTGGCAAGACCCTGCTTTCCGAATGGACGAATACCAGGGTGATCTGCGTATTGTCACCACAGAATCTACTTTTACTGGCGAACCTTTACACCGCTTGAATGTTCTGCGAGAGCGGGGAGACAGCAGGGAATTAGAGCTTGTGGCCAGTTTGCCGAATAGCGATCAGCCGGCCGCCATTGGCAAGCCAGGTGAAGATATATACGCCGTTCGTTTCCAAGAAGAGCGTGCATTTGTGGTCACTTTCGAACGAATTGACCCGCTGTACGTCATCGATTTGAGCATTCCAGAACAGCCGCGAATTGCAGGCGAGCTGGAAGTGCCTGGTTTCTCAAGCTATTTGCACCCTGTGGGTGATAACTATTTGCTCTCGATTGGGCAAGAGGTGATTGATGAGAGAAACTTTGGGGGCGTTAAATTCGAGTTGTTCGACGTGAGTGACATTGAAAACCCAAGTTCCGTCAATAGTCATGTAGTGGGAGAGCGTGGAAGTTGGACAAACGCTAGTTACGACCTGAGGAGCATCAGCTTTTTGCAGAATGGCAGCGAACAGCTACGAGTCGCTCTGCCCATTGTGGTTTACGACACCATAACAATGGATCATAAAAGTGAGTATTTTGATTGGACATTTAGTGGTTTACAGCTGCTTGAAATAAACGGCCTGAATGGGGGAGGCGTACAGCTGGATTTGGCGGGTCATCTAGTAACAGAGCACCGAGATGGGCAGCAGTCCTTTATTGGCTCGGGTGGCGATGGCAGGAGTATATTGCATGATGACAGCGTATTTTTTGTTTATGGCGATCAAGTATGGAGCAGTTTTTGGGATAGCCCTAGCGTATCTGTGGGTCCTTTATAGGCACAATTTATAGACGTTTAACTTCCTTTTTTGACCGCAGTCGCGGTCTTTTTTATGCCCAATGAAAATCACCCTATAAATGGATAAACTCAATTGCTTGGCTGAAGCGGTAATTACGCTGGTTGTTGCCCCTTGAACGTGCTATTTTCTCGTCCTTTTTTTCGGGGTGGCTTTTCATGTTTGCAGGTTTTGACTACGGTACATCGAACTGTGCTATTGGTGTCATAAGAAATGAAGCTGTCCAACTACTGCCCATCAGTAATGGGCAGCCTTTCATGCCCTCCGCCCTTTATGCACTTGAACGAGAGTTCATTTGCGAATCGGTGGCTAAAGATCTGCCCAACGCGACAGAGCGTGAGTCCTATATCCATCTCCGTAAAAACGGTTTGGCTCTCGCTAGAAATACACGCCGTGAATACGGCATCCAACCAGATGAGCAAAGTCTATTTTTTGGTCAGGAAGCCTTTGATCAATATATGGCGATGCCGGAGGAGGGGTACTTTGTAAAGTCCCCAAAGTCTTTTTTGGGTGCGAGTGGCTTGCGAGAGGAATTCGTTTACTTTTTTGAAGATCTAGTAACGGCTATGATGCAAACCGTGAAACGTCGTGCGGAAAATATTCTCAATAAATCTATTCGCCACGCCGTAATTGGCAGACCGGTAAATTTCCAAGGCGTAAACGCCGAGCACAGCAATCGCCAGGCGATTGACATTCTCACAATATCGGCAAAGAGAGCAGGTTTTACTTCGGTTGAATTTTTATTTGAGCCTTTAGCCGCCGGACTGCATTTTGAAGAAAATCTAGAAGAAAATAAAACCGTTCTAGTGGTAGACATCGGTGGAGGAACAAGCGATTGCGCTATGGTGCAAATGGGTCCTAGTCACCGCGGCAAGCTCGATCGCAAGGGCGACTTTCTAGGTCATACTGGTGATCGAGTAGGTGGCAACGACCTCGATATACAGTTGGCTGGCAAGGGCTTACTGCCTTTATTTGGGATGCAATCTCTGCAAAAAAATGGCCAACCTATGCCTTCCTATATGTATTGGGATGCGGTGAGTACCAATGACGTAGGTGCTCAAGCGACTTTTTACGGTCAGCGTACAGGCTTGAGTTTGGATCGTTTGCGCTTGGATACCACAGAGCCAAAACTATTGGAGCGATTCATTGCCATGCGGAACAACAAACAAAATCATCATGTGGTGCGCAGTGCGGAACAAACAAAAATAGCGCTATCTGACAGTGCCAGTGTTCAGGTAGAGCTCGAAAGCATAGAGGCGGGTCTTGCTTGCGAAATTACCCGCATTCAGTTTGAGCAAGCGGTTGAGCGTCCTCTAGCAAAAATACTCGCACTGATGACTGAAGCTATAACACAAGCGGGCTGCGAACCGGATCTAATTTATGTCACCGGGGGCTCGGCAAAATCGCCTTTCATTCGTGCCGCGATTGAGCGACAACTGGGTAATATCAAGGTAGTTGACGGCGATCATTTCGGCAGTGTTAGCTCAGGCCTTACGGTGTGGGCCCAGCGCTTATTCCGTTGAGCTCTCTGTTTGTCGCTGCCGAGGCTGACTCTTGATTTGCTTCTCGTAGTTACGATTACTATGCTGAAGCAGACGAAAAAAAACCGACAGCTCCGTGAGGAGTGTCGGCCAAGACCATTAGGAGTGAAACATTAAGGATAATTCCTCAAATACCAGCTGCTCTCGCAGCAAACTGGCGTTTGATTGCACTTGGGGGTTGTGCGTCACCAGTAACTATAAGTATTGGCGAGACTGAAAAATGCGCCAGTTTTTCGTCGTCCATTTTTAAACAAATTTGAGATAGCTTTCCCTACCAATAGGCCCCAAGGCTATTAAAACATCAGTTTTGTCGATTCTGCTGGATTAGCTGATCAATTTTCCCGTCCAGTTTAGCAATCTGTTCTTCTAAGGCGAGCATCTTGTCGGCTATCGCAAGATCTTGATTGTTTGTCGGGTCTTCCTGGCTGATAAAGACCGCTGTTAGCGAGGCTGTTAGCAAAGAGAACAGGCCCAAGCCAATGAGAATCAGCGCCGCGCCGAACACTCGACCTACGCCGGACGTCGGTACTATATCTCCATACCCTACAGTTGTAACCGTCACTAGGGCCCACCAAATTCCGTCTCCAACAGTGCTTATACCCGGGTCGATGGCGGCCATCATAAGGCCTGACATAACTATGATAATCGCGCTGCCGAGCAAGGTGGGGCCCAAGCTGTTTTTTTGCAAAAGTTGCCGAATTGACGTGCCTATGTGAAACAGCAGAGAAAAAAGTAGCAGCAGACGCAGCAAGCGCAAGGCGCCAAAATAAGAGGATAAGCCCCACAGGAGTGGCAAGCCCATTAGAATAATGATGAGATTTAGCCAATTATTGCGCAAATAACGGATTTTGTTGTCTACAAGCAGACTCATCAATACTGTTTCTAGGCTAAATAAACACCAAAGTGCTAAATCATATGTTTGCGGGTAATCGAAATTGGGGTCTTGAGTGCTTGCGAACCAGGTTGTAGCAATCCAAAAGGCTGCAAATATCATGGGCAGCTCGAGCAGGCGGCTGCAGAACAGCGCAGCCTTGCTCTCGTGATCGTCAACACCGCTCAGGCCTATCAATCTCTGGAGTTTCAAACAATAAGCCTCAATCAGATACCGCTAAGTCCGATAACCTGATTGATGTTGTCTTCCAGGCTAGCGGCCGTCGTAGACCTCATGACTCCCTCGTTAAGGATATTGCGAAGGTTGGTCAATTTGGCGTTAGCTCGCCTGAAGGAGGGCGTTATAGGCTCATATTCGTGGTGGTGGTCTTGAATACTGAGCTTCGCCAATTCAGAGAGTTCAATATTCAGGATACTGATTATGTCGTAAAAACGGTCTTTACGCTCCAAAGTAGAGGCTTCCCAGTAGGCATCATCTAGGCTGGCAATTAATTCTTCTAAGGTTCTAATCGCGTCTGTAATACTGGCTTTAGGCATATATTCGATTCCTATTGTAGTGATGTCTTCGGGCAATACTCGTTTAGCCTTAGTATCCGTCTTGTGAGACTCGCTTGCGAGCAATAAATACTCCTAATTATTGTTCTAAGTCTGTATGATTTCAATTACTTAGGGTGAAACCTTTGGGGGGGACCAGAATGAACCAGCCTAAATCGAACACATGGGATAACAGACCGGGAATGGAAAAGGCTAGACAAAAAGTAGAAAAGTTTAAGCAGCGTGAAGCTTCAATACTTGACGCCGCATTAGAGCTGTTAATTGAGCAGGGTGAAGAGTCGGTTACCGTCGAGCAGATCGCGGCAAAAGTAGATATTGGTAAGGGTACAATATATAAACACTTTACCTCAAAAACTGAAATCTATATGCGCCTGTTATTCGATTATGAGCAAGCCCTAGCCAATAAGCTAAAAGACGGCATAGCCCTGGCGGCTAAAGGTGACTTTAAGGCACCCGCTAGAGCCTATTTCGAATCGCGCATAGCCGATCCGGTAAAAGACCGCCTCTTTCAGCGTTTAGAAGAAAAAATAATTACTTTAAATCAAGCGCCTGAGTTAATGGCAGAGCTGCATCAGCAGAGAAATTCAATAGAGGCGTCTTTAAACGATGTGTTTGAGCAACGCATTGCGGAAGGAAAGCTGAAAAATGTACCACCTTATTTTTATTATGGGGCGTATTGGGCAATCACTCAAGGAGCGGTTGAACTCTATCACTCCAAGTCCTTTGAAGGTCTTGTGCATGACATGGACGGGATGATGGATTTCATTATGGATATCGGTGTTCATATCGGTAATAGAGAGTCACACTAAGGTGCTTAGGAGCGTGATATGCTGAAAAATGTACAAGCTACGCGGGTCATAACAACCTTGACTATTATGCTTTTGCTTAGTGCTTGTACGCCTCAGCATACGGCAAAAAGCGCGAGTGATTTTTTTGCCGGTTCTGGCATGGGAGCTAAAACCCGAATCACTCGCACCCAGAATTGGGTGCTTAATTCCTCCAGCCATATCTACTTGGCCACACCCCGATCGAGCTCTGGGATCGATTCACAGCAACAAGCAATCCAGCAACAGTTAACCGCTAACCTTGGCCGCAATCTGGAACAGCATTTTGCAGAGGTTAAATTGGGGCATAGTGGATTGTCTTTTAAGGCCGCTCTAAAGGAGGCTCGTAACAATCAGAGCGCCTATCTAATTTACCCTCGCTTGCTGGGCTTAAAAGATAACATGAGTAGCGTTGAAGAAATTGATAATGAATTTTATGACGATGAAAAAACCTTGGGTTTAGACCGCTTGGCTCTACAACTACAAATTTATAATGCTCTGACCGGTGAATTTCTTGATCGTGTCAACATTGAAAGCAAGAGTGGGTGGCTGGCAATATATAGCAATAGCCCGGATGAGTTAATGCACTCCGCGTTTAAACAAGCGTCTTCGGTACTCTCTGGCCAAACTCGGTGAGTCTCAAAAAGAATTCTCCTTCAGCCGACTCCCTGTTTGCCCAAATTGAAAGTGAGGTGGGCGCACAGAAACTTCCTCCTCTCGAATTATGGACGCCGCCCTTGAGCGGCACGATGGACCTGACGATTTGCCGCAGCGGTGTATGGCTTCACGAAGGTGAGCCAATTCTTAGGCCAAAGTTGGTTAAGTTGTTTTCCTCTATCTTAAAGATGGAAGAGGGTGAATACTTTTTGGTAAGCCCGGTGGAGAAATGGAAAGTCACTGTGGAAGATGCACCCTTTTTGGTTGAGTCTTTGGAGCTCAGAATTGGGAAAGACGGGCGGGCAATAATATTCACTACCAATGTCGGGGATATTGTAAATCTTTCAGAAAATAATCCGCTATGGGTGGAGGAAGATCCAAGCACGGGTGAGCCCTCACCTTATGTTATGGTTCGCAAAAACTTAAAAGCACTCATAAATCGCAGTGTCTATTACGAATTAGTAAGCTTGGCGATAGAGAAAGAGGGGAGCTATGTGGTTGAAAGTTTTGCTCAGGATTTTGTCTTGGGGCAAGCTTAGAAAAGTTAGCTGAAGCGCTTGGCCGCCACCCTAATGTTTTAGGGCAGCGGCTAATCGACGTTTACATATTAGGGTAGTTCGGGCCACCCGCGCCTTCTGGCGTTACCCAAACAATGTTCTGAGTTGGGTCTTTAATGTCACAGGTTTTACAGTGCACACAGTTTTGTGAGTTGATTTGTAAGCGCTGGCTCTTGTCTTCTTCGTTTTCAACTATTTCATAAACACCCGCTGGGCAATAAAGCTGGGCGGGTTCATTGTAAATGGCTAAGTTGTGGTTGATAGGGACATTGGCATCTTTCAAGGTCAAATGCACCGGCTGGTCTTCTTCGTGGTTAGTGTTTGATAAAAACACTGAACTCAACTTATCGAAACTCAACTTACCATCGGGCTTAGGGTAGTTGATTTTTGCACAATCGGCGGCCGGCTTAAGAGTTGCGTGATCAGGCTTAGGGTCAGACAAGGTCCAAGGCAGCTTGCCATTAAACAGGTTTATATCGATAAAAGCGTAGGCTGAACCCAAGAGGTTGCCCCATTTGTGCTGGGCTGGGCCAAAGTTACGCTGCGCGTGCAGCTCTTGCCACGCCCATGAAGCGCGATATTCGGTGGTGTATTCCACTAGCTCATCGTTGCTGCGTTCCTCGGCAAGCGCTTTGGCGATGACCTCAGCGGCCACCATGCCAGACTTCATTGCCGTATGGCTGCCTTTAATTTTCGCGAAGTTCAAGGTGCCTGCGTTGTCACCAATGAGTAAACCGCCAGGGAAGGTCATTTTAGGTTGTGATTGAATACCGCCTTTTACAATCGCTCGAGCACCGTATGATACGCGTTCACCACCCTCTAGGTATTGCTTAGCTACAGGGTGGTGCTTGAAACGCTGAAATTCATCAAAAGGACTAACGTGCGGGTTAGAGTAGGCAAGGTCAGTAATCAGGCCAACAACGACTTGGCTATCTTCAATATGATAGAGGAAGCTACCGCCTGCTGAGCCGCTTTCACTGAGTGGCCAGCCTGCAGAGTGCATAACCAGACCTTCTTTGTGCTGTTCAGCGGGCACTTTCCAAAGCTCTTTGATTCCTAGGCCGTAGTGCTGAGCTTCGGCGTCTTTATCCAGGTCAAACTGGCTAATCAATTGCTTGCCAAGATGGCCTCGACAACCTTCACCAAACAGAGTGTATTTACCGTGCAGTTCCATGCCCTGCATATAACTGTCTTTCTGAGAGCCATCTTCGGCCAAGCCCATGTCACCAGTGGCAATGCCTTTAACACTGCCGTCGTCGTTGTAAAGTACTTCCGCTGCGGCAAAGCAGGGGAAGATTTCGACGCCAAGCGCTTCAGCTTGTTCGGCTAGCCAGCGGCAAACATTACCGAGGCTGACAATGTAGTTGCCCTCATTGTGCATAGTTTTTGGGGCAAAAATGCCCGGTACTTTGATGGCCTTTTCTGCACTGGTCATAAAGTAAATGTCATCGCCGGTGACCGGTGTATTTAAGGGAGCGCCTTGGGCTTTCCAATCTGGGAATAATTCGTTTAAGGCTGTGGGTTCAAACACGGCGCCGGACAGAATATGAGCGCCAACCTCGGAACCTTTTTCCACGACACATACGGTGATTTCTTCATTGAGTTGGCGAAGACGACAAGCCGCCGCTAAACCAGAAGGGCCTGCGCCCACAATGACAACGTCATACTCCATTGATTCTCGATCCACGTACACTCTCCTAAGGCCAAAAGTAGGGGTTTTTATGTATATGGCCGCATTATACGGGGCAAGAAGCCGATTCACCAATGACAAAATCGTGTTTTTTTGAGGCTAAAACGCCCATTTCTCATGCTCAAGCGCGTGGTATGACCGTTAAAGCTATTGATTTTGCCCCGTGAAAGCGGCAACATACTCGCCGCTCAAACGAGCGTTTTGGCGCTATTTCCGCTAAGACGTTGTCGTCAAGAGAGTATACACAAACGCTAAATCGCCGCTTAGAAGTGATCCGTTTCGTTATCAACAGAAAAGTATGACGGGAAACCCATGAAAATTCTTGTTGCTGTTAAACGTGTGGTTGATTACAACGTAAAGGTTCGTCCAAAGTCTGACGGAACCGACGTTGACATCGCCAATGTTAAAATGTCAATTAACCCTTTCTGCGAAATTGCGGTAGAAGAAGCCGTTCGACTGAAAGAGAAAGGTGTCGCCACCGAAATTATCGCCATATCTATGGGGCCAAAACAAGCCCAAGAACAAGTGCGTACAGCCTTAGCGCTGGGTGCCGATCGCGGTATTCTGGTTGAGTCTGATGAAGATTTGCAGCCTTTGGCCATCGCCAAAATGCTCAAGGCTATTGTTGAAAAAGAATCGCCTGATCTGGTGATTCTCGGTAAGCAGGCTATTGATGGCGACAACAACCAAACAGGTCAAATGTTGGGTGCTTTAACTAGCATGCCACAGGGCACGTTTGCGTCTGAGGTAAATGTAGCTGACGGTCGTGTCAGTGTAACCCGTGAGATTGATGGCGGCTTGCAGACTGTTAACTTGAGCCTTCCGGCCATCGTTACAACAGATCTACGTCTAAACGAACCTCGTTACGCCTCACTGCCTAACATTATGAAAGCTAAGCGCAAGCCAATGGACACATTCACGCCAGAAGATCTCGGCGTTGACGCGACACCGCGCGTTAAGACACTGTCTGTTGAGCCGCCAGCCGAACGTAAGGCCGGTATTAAAGTAGCCGACGTGGCTGAGCTTGTCGATAAGCTCAAAAACGAAGCCAAAGTGATATAAGGGGAAAACGATGAGTATTTTAGTCATTGCAGAACACGACAACGCGAGCATCAAAGGCGCGACCCTAAACACTGTAGCCGCTGCGGCGGCCATTGGCGGTGAAATTGATGTTTTAGTAGCAGGCGCAAACTGTGGTGTAGCTGCTGAAGCGGCCGCGAAAATTGCGGGTGTTAGCAAAGTTATCAGTGCTGATAATGCCGTTTACGAGCACCAACTAGCGGAAAACGTTGCTTTGTTGATCGCTGACTTGGGCAAAGGGTATTCGCATATTCTCGCGCCTGCGACCACTAACGGCAAAAACAATTTGCCTCGTGCGGCGGCCCTGTTGGATGTGCAAGCTATTTCGGACATTATCAGTGTTGAGAGTGCTGACACTTTCAAGCGCCCTGTGTATGCAGGCAACGTGATAGCGACCGTTCAAAGTGGCGACGCCATTAAAGTGCTAACAGTTCGTACTACGGCATTTGACCCCGTAGCGGCTGAAGGCGGTTCGGCGAGCGTTGAAGCTATTGACGGCAGTCACAACGCAGGTAATTCTGAATTTGTAGGTGAAGAACTTGCGAAAAGTGATCGTCCAGAGCTAACAGCGGCGAGCATTATCGTTTCTGGTGGCCGCGGTATGCAGAATGGCGAAAACTTTGAAATGTTATACAAAGTGGCCGACAAACTCGGTGCTGCAGTTGGTGCGTCACGCGCAGCTGTTGATGCGGGCTTTGTTCCTAACGATATGCAAGTGGGTCAAACAGGTAAAATTGTTGCGCCAGACTTGTATGTTGCTGTAGGTATTTCTGGCGCCATTCAACATTTAGCCGGCATGAAAGACAGTAAAGTGATTGTTGCGATCAATAAAGACGAAGACGCGCCTATTTTCCAGGTTGCCGATTACGGCTTAGTCGCAGACTTGTTTGATGCAGTTCCAGAGCTTGACGCTGCGCTGTAATTAGCCAGTAGTTTTAGTTTCGAAAAAGCCGCCATATTTATGGTGGCTTTTTTTTGTCTGTTGTTTAAATGGTAGGCTCAGAGGAGAGTGATGAGTGTTATCAATTGAAGAGTTTGAGGCCTGGTCTCTATATTTGGGCGTGGGAGGCCTAATTGCTTTCATGGTTTTTATTGTGTGGGACCTGGCAAAGCAATCGAAGGCCGGAAGATTTGGCACCTTTGTTTTATTTTCAGCGTTAGCTCTGGGTCTTTTAGGCTTCGTGATTAAAACTGTATTGGTGGAAACACTAGAGTAAATATTATTTTTATTGTTGGTCTTGTTCTCTCATAATTTCCAAGCGACTTTTCATTCGCTCTTCTTTACTCATGTTTCGCCAATGTTTTCTGAGCTCACGCTTTTCTTCTGGTGATAGCGCTTTGAATTTTTCAAAGGCTTTTGTTAAGGCTTTCTGCTGTTCAACGTCAAGTGACTTAAACTTATCAAATTTCTGCCTGATAGAATGTCGGTCTTTTGGTTTGCGCTGTTCCCAGTGTGCTCGCCGAGACTCCATCTTTTTTTTACGCTCTGGCGAGGCGTTTTCCCAGCGGGAGGCAATGTTTGCTAAGCGCTGTTGCTTGTGTGGAGGCATGTCACCCCATAGTGCCTCTAACTTTGACAGCCACTCTTGCTGCTTGGGTGATAAGTCTGACCACAGTATGGGCTTGGCAGATTGCTTGCATTTATCACTCCTTAGATTTTTTGTTTCTTGGTGCTGTGATCCTTTGTGGAAAGAGTGCCTGCAGCGCTCATCCTTGCTGTTTTCTGCGGCCGTCAATTGACTACTGAAGCAAAAAGTAATCAGTATTATCAGGGCTTGTGCGTACTTATATCTATCCATGTTCTGCAAGGGCCAGCCAGCTATAAAATTCAAATTCCTGATAGAGTTCAAGGTCGTCTTGACTCGAAATTAATTCAGTATCTTTGGCTCCATTATTTATAATATCGTCTACTGGTGTTGGTTTCATCGAGGTAAAGATCACGACAAAAGCAAACAGGCTGGCGAAGCTCACGGTCAACGCCGGTTTAAAATAATTGCTGCGTGGGGCCGGGGTGGCAGCCTGCACAATGGCAGCACGTCTGGCTTGATATAGCCGGCGTGAAAGTTCTGGGCTGATATTCTGCTCCAGTTGGTTGAGATCTTCCTTGAGCTCTTGTTCCAATGTGGTTTTGTGTGGCTCGGTCATAATAACTACCTGTGCTCCTTCAGTGTTTGCCGTAGCGCAACAAGGGCCCTTGAGTAATGGGTTTTGACGCTGCCCTCGCTACAACTCATTGCCGTAGCTGCTTCTCGAGTGCTAAGCCCCTCCCAGCAGCGCAACAGAAAAGCTTGTCTTTGCCTTGGGGCCAAGTCTTCTAAACCTGAGGTGAGTTGCTGAATACGCTGTTCTGATGCTACATACTGCTCACCACTCGGTGCATTGCTATCGGCATACGCCGGATGACTGTCTTCTAATGGCAGGCTCTTTTCTTCTCCCGGTTGCCTATCGAGCCAAAGACGCCAGCGATTACGTACACTCTGGCGACGATGAAAGTCCATTATTTTGTTGTTTAATACCCGATAAAAAAGGGGCTTCCACTCATTTTGAGGTTTTTCGCCATAATTCATCGCAAATGCCAACATTGCTTCTTGAACGATGTCCAAAGCATCTTCTTGTTGTTTAACACCCATATTCGCCATGGTATAGGCGCGGCGCTCAACTTTTGCTAGAAACTGGTCAATATTCAGGGTGTTCAGATTAACAAGCCCCCGATTGGTCTGAGTTGTCCCAGGAAGACTGGGTGTATGCGGCCTTGTGAATAGATGCTGCCTCCAGCTCAAAATCATAGTTAATATTGCCATTGTTGTGGGCTTATGGAAAGAATCGGGTGTTTGAGCCTATAAATTTTCTGTAAACTCTTCGGCTATAACTCTATCAACGTTCTAAATACCAGAAGGTTGACTCTTTGCCAGAAAATTAGGGCGATATATTTTGAAATTATTTATCAATGACAGCAAGGCCAAGAAAAATCGTGCAAATATGCTCGAGACTGATGCGCGAATGGCGAAATACAGCCGGCGGGGGCTAATTACCAGTTTTTGCGCTTATGTAATTTGCTTAATCTTTGGTGATTTTTTCGAGATGGCCAAAGAAAAAGCGGTGGTGCTCGGTGCTGGTTTATTATTGATTACTATTATACGTGGCTATTACCTTTTTCGCTTTGACGCGCTCTATGCAAGAGGCCCTTCCGCGTGGCGCAATCGCTATTTCTTTGCTTCCTTCCTTGGCGCTGGATGGTGGAGCGTTATTTTGGTCGCCATAACCTTAGAGTTGGGAATGACCGGAGAAACCCCCATAATCTGGCTTTACACGGTAATATTTGGCTCTAGTGTTGCCAGTGCGTTTGCGCCTTATAGTCGTTTTTTGACGGCGTACTTGGCCTTTGGTCAACTGCCAGCCGCTGTGGCCGCATTCGCATTGGGTACGACTGAGGGTTATTTGTACGGCGTAATGATGTTGGCGTTTTTTGTTACCCTGAGCCATCAGGGGAAGGCGACATCTCGCAGTTATTGGCAGCGACTAGAGGCCAATATGGCTCTGCAAAAACGAGCGAAAAGCCTCGAAGAGGTGAACCTAGATTCAAGAGCCGCTATGGACTTTCGGGCAGAATTTTTAGGTAACCTAAGTCATGAATTCCGAACCTCACTAAACGATGTATTAGGCGCCTTAACGCTGCTGGGAAACAGCCGTTTAAACAACCAACAACAAGATCTATTAGATTTAGCCGAAAGTGCTTCAGAGCGGCAGTTGGATTTAGTGGATAATGTGATGGACTACTCCCGTATCGCTGCTAAAGAATTGGTTTTAGATGTTGCGGTATTTAATTTACCCCGGCAGATGGAAGGGCTGATAGAAGAGGCTGCAGGAGAAGCCAGTCAACACGGCATCGAGCTTAGTTATGCATTTTCTGAAGAATTGCCATCGCGAGTAAAAGGTGACGCAATTCGATTTGGAAAGATATTCACCTACTTGGTGAGTCATGCCATCCAATACAGCGAACACCGTACGCTGTTGGTAGAAGCTGGGTTTAAATATGGCAAGGATGAAAGCGGAGAACTCAAGGTAATCATTCGCGACCATAAAGATTGTTCCAATAAAAAAGCAGAAAATTTAGCAACGGATCGTGCGACAGAGGCAGCGACAGAGGGTGGGGTGGCTTTAAGTATCTGTCGAGGCCTCGCAGAGTGCATGGGGGGTACCGTTGTGATTAATATTGAGCAGGGGCACGGTGTTGAATTGCGCTTCACTGTGTCTTTGCCGATAGCCGATCAGAAACCTTGGCGAATCAATTTCAGTCCAAAACTAAAAGGCAAAAGATTATTGTTGGTGGCTCCTCCGGCCTTGGCAGAAGAGCAAACCGTATCAGAATTGAACCACTGGGGTTTGAGGGTTGAGGAAGTTGGCGATGTAGAAAGTGCTTTGATACGCTTGGATTCGGCAGTTGATAGTGAGCACCCCTTTGATGGCATGGTAATTTGGGCACCAGGCAACGAATCATCAATTTTGCCCTTCTCGAAGAAACTTGCAGAAGATGAGCGCCATTCCAGCACTAAGCAGGTCTTGGTTTTAAGTCCCTTACTGCGTCATGTTGACGAAGTGCGCGAGCATCTCGGCAGTTGTTCTCAAGTGCACATTATTAGTAAGCCTCTCTTGCGTCAGCGGCTGCACGACGCGTTAATGGAGCTTTGGTATTTAGGCGACCAAAGCCTAAAAACTAGGCGCGCTCAGCTTGAGTTTGATCCCCAAAGTCGAAATAAAGATAAGCGTATATTGCTGGTAGAAGATCACCGAGTGAACCAAATGGTGGCGAAGAGCTTATTAGAAAAACTGGGCTATGGTGTTGATCTGGCGAACAATGGCCAAGAAGCACTAAAGCAGTCAGATGACAATGATTACGATCTCATTCTGATGGATTGCCAAATGCCTGAGATGGACGGCTATGTTGCTACACAAGCTCTTAGGCGCCGCGAAGAAGAGGGTGATAAGCACACTCCTGTAATCGCCATGACGGCGAATACCACGGAAGGTATTCAGTCTCGTTGTTTGGCGGCCGGTATGGACGATTATATGGCGAAGCCGGTGCGTTTAGATGATCTAGAGCGACGCTTGCGCCGCTGGTTGGGTTGAAGCCCCCAGTCGGGGGCTAAGCCGACTAAAAATTAGCTAGTTTGGAACTCTTGCTTTTCCGAATAGATTCAATGAAGTCGATTAATATATAGCCGGTTTCATTTAGTAATGGATCTCCGTCCTCGCTAATGTTTGAGCTCTCTTCTTCTTGAGTGTTAATACTACTCACAGGGCCAGTAGGCAGGCCTGGGGCAGTATCTTCTCGAGCTTCATCGCCCTTCTTTAGAGCATCAACTGAGGCGTATTCAGATAAACCTTTTGCCTGGCGCCTTTGATTTTCGTTGCTCAAGTGCTTGTTTTCTAGCGCTTCCTTTTCGATTTTACGTTTGCTTTCCATTAGCGAGATGCTTTTGATATCGCGATTTTCTTTGACGATAGCCAGTTGCTTTAGCAAGTAGGTAAAATCGGGATCGTTCTTTACACGTTTTTTATGTTCACTGGTTAACTCCGGGATAAGTGCTTGCAGGTCATAATATTGATTGTGGGGTGCTGCGTGAATTTGGTCCCATGGCAGAGCGTTATCGTAAGAGCTCTCGCCCACTAAATCTAAATCAACTAGGGCAGGCAGTGCTATGTCGGGCAATACCCCGCGGTGTTGAGTGCTGTCACCAGACACTCGATAAAATTTAGACTCTGTGATTTTAAGTTGACCTTCTTTAACAGGCGTTAAAGATTGTACGGTACCTTTACCAAAAGATTGCACGCCAACAATTAGGCCTCGGTTGTAATCTTGAATGGCGCCGGCAAAAATTTCAGAAGCCGAAGCGCTCAGGCGATTGATGAGCACCACCATTGGTCCACGATATAGGGCATTGCCCCGCGACTGATAATGCCGAGAAATACGCTCGTTGGTTTGGCGAATTTGCACAACTGGTCCAGGATCAATAAACAAGTCAGTCAGTGTTGTGGCTTCTTGCAAAGACCCGCCACCGTTATTGCGAAGGTCTATGACAATACCATCAACTTTTTCAGCCTGTAATTCCAGAACAAGTTTGGCAACATCGCGAGTTGTGCTTTTGAAATTGGGGTCGCGTTTGCGATAGGCCTCAAAATCTATATAGAACGCGGGCACATCAATCACGCCAATTTTGTAGAGCCTTTCACCGTCGGTGAGTTCAAGCATGGTCTTTTTGGCAGCCTGCTCTTCAAGTTTTACTTTGCCACGATTGATACGCACCACTTTAGTGCTGTCGCCTGCACCGGCATTGGCGTCAATGGCTTCTAGCCTAACGGTTGTGTTTTTCGGACCGCGAATGAGTTTTACGACTTCATCGAGTCTCCAGCCGACAACATCGACCATCTCACCTTCTAAGCCTTGGCCTACAGCGACAATTTTGTCGGCAGGTTTTAGGCCGCCTTGTTTGTCAGCTGGGCCGGCGGCAATGAGTCGAACTATCTTGGTATGCTCGTCTTCAGATTGCAGTACCGCGCCGATGCCTTCAAGTGACAGAGACATTGATATATTAAAGTTTGCCAGAGTGCGGGGCGACAGGTAGCTCGTATGGGGATCATAGAGCAGGGTCAGCGAGTTAATAACGACTTCAAAGGCGTCGGCACCGTCTTGCTGGTCTATCCGCTTCAGTTGGTTGTTGAGTCGTCGACTAAGTGTTTCTCTCGCCTCTGCGACAGTTTTCCCTGCAATTTTTAAACTGAGGACGCTGGACTTAAGGCGCTTGCGCCAGAGTTCGTCAGCGGTGCGTTTGTCAGCGGGCCAAACGGCACCTTCGCGATCAATTTCAAGGCTCTCATCTTTACTGAAATCGAACTTAAAGTCTGTATCGCTAAGTTGAGCGATATTGGCCTCTACCCGGTTGGCAACACGCTGCCGATAGCTGTCAAATATGTCAAAATTAACCGCTAATTTGCCGGTTTTAAGAAAATCGTCGAACTGTAAGCGGTAGCGCTCAAATTTGTCGATATCGCTTTGATAAAAATAACTCTTTGTCGGGTCTAGAGTGTCGAGATACAGGTCTAAATAACGGCTGGAAAGCTCGTCGTCTAAGGCTTTGTTTCGATAGTGCCTAGCCCCCAGCTTTTCAACGATCTCAATTGTCGTGTCGGCTTGATCTTCTGTGAAGGTGATTGGCTCCAATACTTTGCCTAAGGCAAGCTGGGAAACCAGTAGAAGTGTTGAGCTCAATCCTAGCAAAAGGGGTGTTAAGCGAACCGTCATAAGGTGTAATCTCTAAATTGAATGCATATGTGTCTAGAACTGCTTTGATTATAATCCTATTCACAAGTTCAAACACCCTACTATCTTAGCAGACAGAAAAGGGTGAATAGCCTGAATTTCACGATGAGATGAGGCTTATTTGGGCCGAACTTAACAATAGGAAGCATTTTCGCCGAGCTTTTGGCGGGTGTTCTAGGGTTTTTATTGAAAACTGTCCGTCGATTTGCCACTAGGGCTGGATTTCTGCCTGTAAGAGAATCACAATGTATTATAATCAGAAGTTCTAAGGCTGCCCACGTTATAAGGGCCCGAAAAGCTAATAAAAAGCTCGGCGAAGTCGAGTAGGAAAATTGTTCTATTCATGGAATTACTCTCTGTAAGCGCCGTTTTAATTAGCACTCTGGTTTTGTTGGCTTCAAATCGCTTCCCCTCGGACTTTGTGTTGTTAGCCGCCGTTGGCGTTCTGCTGGTAAGCGCCATTCTGACACCCGCGGAAGCCTTAGCAGGCTTCAGTAATCAGGGAATTGCTACAATCGCGGCGCTTTATGTGGTTGTTGCAGGTCTACAGGAATCGGGAACCGTTGCTTGGTTAAGTCGCTCAATGCTAGGGCGTCCATCAAATCTAACGGTCGCTTTATTTCGGCTGCTAGTGCCTGCGGCTATTTTGAGTGCCTTTGCAAACAACAGTCCGATTGTCGCCATGTTTACTTCCGCCGTACAAAATTGGTGTAAACGTACGGGTTTCAAGCCTTCTCAGTTGTTACTTCCCCTAAGTTACGCGTCTATCCTCGGTGGAACCTGTACATTAATCGGTACCAGTACGAATTTAGTGGTGGACGGCTTATTGCGTCAGAATGGCTTTGCTGGGTTTCAATTGTTTGATTTGATATGGATAGGGTTACCTATAACGCTGATTGGCATTGTGTACCTTATGGTATTCAGTCGCTTCCTACTGCCTAGCAGAAAGAGCGCCAGCGCCAGTTTTGACCAAATGAGAGAATATTTGGTGGAGATGAAGGTCAGCCAAGATTGTGAGCTCATTGGTCATACCGTTGAAGAAGCTGGTCTACGGCATTTGCCAGGTCTTTACTTGGTTGAAATAAATCGAGGAACAGAAGTTTTATCTGTATCACCACAAACTCAAATTCATGCGCAAGATCAGCTGGTGTTTGCAGGTGCCGTTGAGTCGGTAGTAGAGCTTCGCAGCATCAAGGGCTTGCTGCCTGCGACACAGCAGGCCTTTAAATTAGCCGGCGAGCAGCAGGACCGTCGCCTGTTCGAAGCGGTGTTGGCGTCTGCGAGTCCGGCGGTGGGGCAGAGCATTCGTGAAGCAAGATTCCGGCATCGCTACAACGCGGCGGTGCTCTCGGTTGCACGCAATGGCGAGCGACTTGAGGGGAAATTGGGTGATGTTGTATTGCAGGCGGGTGATACCTTATTGCTTGAGGCTCAGAAAGGCTTTTTGTTTAAGTATAAAAACAGTCGCGAGTTTTTGTTGATCAGTCGTTTGAGCAACAGTGCCGGAGTTCGTCATGAGCGAGCCCCTATCGCGCTTGGTATTGTGCTGGCAATGTTGCTGTCAGTGAGTTTTGAGCTTATTGGCTTGCTTCAAGCGGGAATTATTACCGCAGCAGCCATGTTGTTGTCGGGCTGCCTGAGTCTAGAGTTGGCGCGTAAAAGCATTGATTTTCGAGTCCTATTGGTGATCGCCTGTGCTTTTGGTTTGGGTGCCGCAATTCAGAAGGTCGGCTTGGCTACGATGATCGCCGATGGGGCCATGGGTATTGCAGGGCCAAACCCGATGGTACTATTAGCCATTATTTATGTAGCAACGGTGTTGTTGACCGAGACTATTACTAATAATGCGGCCGCGATTGTGATGTTTCCAATTGCAGTAAGCACGGCAGCTTCTGCAGGCTTAGATGTAACACCTTTTGCGGTCGCTGTGATGATAGCCGCCTCAGCCAGTTTCATAACACCTATTGGCTACCAAACAAACCTGATGGTTCAGGGACCGGGCGGCTATCGATTTAGCGATTATGCTAGGCTAGGTTTTCCCTTAAGTATTCTAGTGGCTTGTACGTCTTTAGCTTTAATCCCGGTGATTTGGCCCTTTTAACATTTGTATCTACAGGATTTTATTATGCAATCGCAAATAATAGCTCATGGTGGAGAATTACTCGATCTCTATGTACGAGGCGATGAGCTGGCCACGGAAAAAGAGCGCGCGTGCGAAAATAAATCGTGGGACCTTAGTTGCCGTCAGTTGTGCGATATCGAGTTATTGTTAGATGGGTCTTTTTCGCCTCTACAAGGATTTCTGTCTCAAGCTGATTACCAATCTGTATTAGAGACCATGCGTTTGGGCGATGGCACCCTATGGCCCATGCCCATAAATTTGGACGTCAGCGAAAAATTCGCACAGAGCGTGGAAATTGGCGAGCAGATTACACTTCGCGACCAAGAAGGCGTAGTCATTGCCAACATGACAGTAAGCGATTGTTGGAAAGTAGATAAGGCCCAGGAAGCGATGTCTGTATTCAGTACAGATGATGATAGCCACCCGGGTGTCCATTATTTAAATAATGAATCAGGAGACTTTTACCTGGGTGGAGCCGTGGTCGGCGTAACACCACCTCTTCACTATGACTTTGTGCACTATCGAGACTCGCCACGAAGTTTACGAGCGAGTTTTTTGCAGAAGGGTTGGAGCAATGTCATCGCCTTTCAAACTCGTAACCCGGTTCATCGCGCCCACGTCATCATGACAAAACGCTTAATGGCCGAAAATGATGCCCAGTTTGTTATTCATTCGGCTGTGGGGCTCACCAAGCCTGGTGACCTAGATCATTACAGCCGAGTGCGGTGCTATGAAAAAGTATTAGCCCACTACCCAGCCGATACCGCGAGCTTGAGCTTAGTACAGCTGGGCATGCGTATGGCGGGCCCCAGAGAAGCTTTGTGGCAGGCTATTATTCGGCAAAACTTTGGATTCTCTCATTTCGTAGTGGGCCGTGATCACGCTGGCCCCGGTCGCAACAACCGTGGCGGGATATTTTATGAAGTAGAGGCGGCACAAAAGTTAGTTACAAGCTTTCAAAGCGAGCTGAATATCAAAATCCTGCCCGCACCCTTTCTCCGCTACGTGCAGCAACGCCAAGAATTTTGTGACGAGCGTCATTTGTTGCCCGGCGAAGAGGGCCTTTACGTTTCTGGGGCAGAGCTGCGACAGCTATTGCAGTCTGGAGAGAGCATACCTTCATGGTTCGCTTATCCAGAGGTTGTGGACGAGCTTTATCGAACGCTGCCACCTAGGTCACGACAGGGCTTCACCGTGTTCTTTACCGGCTTGTCCGGGTCAGGTAAATCAACACTGGCAAATGGGCTTTACGTTAAGTTACGGGAATTGGGGGGGCGCAAAGTCACCTTGTTGGACGGTGATGTGGTTAGACAGAACCTCTCCAGTGAGCTGAGTTTTTCTAAAGAACATCGCGACCTCAATATTCAGCGGATTGGCTACGTGGCCAGTGAAATCACGAAAAACGGCGGCGTCGCGATTTGTGCCCCCATTGCGCCGTATTCAGCCACAAGAGCTTGTGTTGAAAAAGCGATTTCTCAAGAGGGCACGTTTATAGAGATTCACGTTTCTACACCCATCGAGGTGTGTGAGTCTCGCGACCGTAAAGGGCTCTATGCTATGGCCCGTGCAGGAAAGATTAAGGGTTTTACCGGCATTGACGACCCTTATGAGACCCCTGAATCTCCCGCCTTGCGAATTGATACATCAACGGTTGATATGGCTGACGCTGTACAAATAGTGCTCGACAAATTGGTCAAGATTGGGGTTATCTCAATTTAACGATGAATATACTGATATCTTTAAGCAAACATTAGTGATTAAGTCTAAACTATCGTCAATACTGTAAGAATTGGCGGGCACCAAAATCTATGAAGAAAGTGTTAGTGATTGAAGATTCCCAAACCTTTAATCAGATGTTGACGCAAACCATACAAGACATGACTTCTTTCGAAGTAGTGCAAGCCTATAGCTATGCGGAAGCTGAAGTGATTTTAAGCAGTCAGGCGACGGAGTTCTTCTGCGCCATCATTGATATCAATTTACCGGATGCCACCGACGGTGAAGCGGTCGATTTAGTCATCCAATACAGCAACATCGCCCCCATTGTATTCACTGGCCAGCTCAGTGCCTCTTTGCGAGAAGATTTCGTTCAGAAGCGTATTGCTGATTATGTACTGAAGGACGGCGGCCATAACCTTAACTACATTGTTTCTTTAATTCAGCGACTGTATAACAACGGGAACATTAAAGTATTGGTGGTTGACGATTCTCGTACTGCAAGAAATCAGTTGCGGAGACTGCTAGAGACGCAGCGCTTCCAAGTGCTTATGGCGTCATCAGGCTCTGAGGCTATGGAGCAAATTGAAAAGCATCAGGACATTCGCATTGCCTTGCTTGATTGCTTTATGGATGAAATGGACGGGTTTCAACTGACGACAAAAATTCGTCAGCGATTTGGTAAGGATCATTTAGTTATCATCGGCATGTCCAGTCAAGGTGGTCATGCAATTACTGCTCGCTTTATCAAAAGCGGCGCCAATGATTTTTTGCTTAAGCCCTTTCAGCCAGAAGAGTTTAACTGTCGCTTGAATCAGAATGCTGAGTTTATGGAGCAGTTTCATGCGCTAAAAGCCGTTAATCATCAGAAAAACCAGCTTTTGGGAATGGCGGCTCATGATATTCGAGGGCCCCTGGGTATAATCAGCAATGCGGCCGATATGCTGCTGAAAAAAGATTTAAGTGTAGAGCGCCATAGTAGTTTACTCAATATGATTGCGCGCAGCAGTAACGATATGTTGGTCTTACTTGATGATCTTTTAGGAGTCTCGGCTATTGAAAGTGGCAAAGTGGCCATTGATAAGTCGCCTGTAGATTTGGCCGCTTTGCTGCGGGAACAAACGGAATTCCATCGAATTTCGGCAGAAAAGAAATCGATGGAATTACTGGAATTAATTCCGGCTGAAGCGATTGTGGAAGTCGATGGAAAACGCATTAAGCAGGTGATCGATAACCTCATTAATAATGCCGTGAAGTATTCTCCTTTGCAATCCAAAATCACTATTACCCTTAAAAATCAAGAAAACAATTGGTTGATTTCTGTCTGTGACCAAGGGCCTGGGATTACCGCAGATGATGTGCCTAAACTGTTTCAGTCTTTTGAGCGTCTAAGCAGTATCGCGACAGGAGGCGAGCCGAGCTCCGGCCTAGGTCTCTCTATCTGTAAGCGCATGGTAGATGCTCATAAGGGCGTTATAAGCTACAAGGATAATAAAGGCGGAGGGAGCTGCTTCTCGGTATGCCTACCGGCTTAGCATGGGCCGCGGCTTTAATGCACCCAAGTCCGGACTTAGTGAAGGGCTAGGATTGACTACTACCTTCCTTGGTAGAGAAAAATTACTTTCCTTAAATACCCTAGTCAGCTTTTCTATATTCCTTGAGTTGCTCAAGTAAAGGGGCCATTTCCGGCTTGTTCAGAGAGATTTCTTCCTGGCTTAGGCCATTCAACTCGTGTGGAAATACCAACCACTTGTCGGTAGAACAGTTGTAGTAGTCGGGCTCTATCTCTGTTTTGTTATTGGCCGGTTTAAAGTAGGGGGTGGCGACTCTTACTTCTGGCATGTTCTTCTTACACGCTCGTTTTAAATCAACGATGGTTTGGTTGACACTTAAACCTGTGTCAAAAACATCGTCGACGATAAGCAGGGCGTCTTCGGCGTGCACTCGCTTAATAAGATAGTTAAGGCCGTGTACGGTAACCTTTCTTCCGCGCTGACCTATGCCTTCATAAGAGGAGGTACGAATAGCGATATGGTCTGATTCAACACCTAGCAAGCTCATAAGCTCTTGTACCGCAATGCCAATGGGCGCGCCACCACGCCATACGCCTACTATGTAATCTGGACGATAGCCGCTTTCATAGACGGCCATAGCCAATTTAAAGGATTCACTCAGCAGCTCTTGAGCGTTAATGTAGGTTTTTTCCATGGTGTTCCTGCAAAATTTTTAGGGTGAATAAACAATCAAGTATTGTAGCGATGATCGGAGGCTCATACTAGCGCCTCCGAAAGCTTATCACTAGCTGGGTTTAAGATTGTGGCGCTCCTTGAGCGATCCAGCGCGCCAGAGTCGCACGCTCTTCTTCCGTCATAGCGGTTTTGTTTAGAAAGGGCATATCGTTACTATCAATGGCTCGAGCTTGAATTCTAGGGGCCCACTGCTTCATTTGTTGAAGTGTATCCAGTTCAACACCCCCTGGGGCAATGGTAAAGACCTCATCGCTGGCGTTTGCAGAGTGGCAAGTGCCACAGCGTTCAACAATTATTGCTTTCGCCTCAGCGGTGACATTGACGTTCTGCTGAGCATCGCCTTGCAGGTTTACAGTAGGCTTGTTAGGGGCTAATAGATAGGCGAGGGCGAAGGTAGCTAAGGCCGATATGATCAGTAAGCTGGGTTTGTGTATTTTCTTGTGCTCAAGCACAAAGTATTGACGAGCAAGAGCCGTGATAGCAACGATGACCAGAAGTATTATCCAGTTAAATTCGTGTGCGTAGGTCATTGGATAATGATTACTGATCATTATGAATATTAGTGGCAGGGTGAGATAGGTATTGTGGGTGGAGTGCAGTTTGGCTTTTGCCCCCCATTTAGGGTCTGGAGATTCACCTTTTTCGATGGCGGCTAATAGAGCGCGCTGCGAGGGCATGATGACTCTAAATACATTGCCCGCCATGAGGGTACCAATGATAGCACCGAAATGGATGTAGGCACCTCGGCCACTGTAGAGGTGGGCTAGAGCATAGGAAATTGCGATGGCGGCCAAAGTCAGTATGCCGGCGATTACATAGCTATTTTTCCCCAGCGGGCTAGAGCAAAGTAATTCGTATAGAACCCAACTGCCAAAGATAAAACCAAGGCCCATAGTAATAGCTTGAAACTGGGTAATATCAGCTATGCGTTTATCGATGAGATAAGAGTCAGCACCAAGATAGTAAATGATGCTTAACAATACCATTCCCGTAAGCCAGGTGCTGTAGGCTTCCCATTTAAACCAGTGTAGGGTGGTGGGCATTTCTTCCGGTGATAATTGGTATTTTGCCACTTCATAAATACCTCCGCCGTGTATTGACCACAGGTCTCCTTTAATACCTTTTTCGGCCTTCCACTGGGGAGGATTTTGCAAGCTATTGTCGAGCCAGACGAAATAGAAGGACGCACCGATCCAGGCGATCCCCGTTATTACGTGCAGCCAGCGAAAAATTAGGCTGAACCACTCAATGATGTAACTTTCCATACCGGTTTCTCTATTTTTGTATTGTTAAATAAGGCTTATCGATCTCTGTCGTGAACAAGCTTGCCAGCTGACCAGGTTTGTTTAATTGAGCGATCGTCGCCAAGCATGCTGAAAACAAACAATTCTTCAAAGAGGGTTTTACACTGACGCATCCTGAAATCCATCAGCGGCGTAGCGCTTTTATCCAAAACAACAAAGTCAGCTTCCTTTCCTGGGTTTAAATTACCGATGAGGTCGTGTAAATCCAAAGTTGTGGCGCCGCCTAAGGTTGCTAGATACAGCCCCTTAAAAGGCGATAGCTGCTCGCCTCTTAACTGCATAACTTTATAAGCTTCATTCAGCGTTTGTAAAACAGAAAAGCTAGTGCCAGCGCCAATATCGGTGCCTAGCCCTACATTAATTTTATTGCTAACCGCCTCTCCAAGGGGAAACAAGCCGCTGCCCAAAAATAAATTTGAAGTAGGGCAGAAAGCGATGCCTGATCCAGTTTCGGCCAGTCTAGCCCATTCCTCTTCTTGTAGGTGCACGCAGTGCGCGAAAATGCTGCGGCGACCCAAGAGCCCGGCTTGATCGTATGTATCCAAATAGTTTTTACAGTGTGGAAACAGCTTTTTAACCCAGGCGATTTCCGCAAGATTTTCAGACATATGGGTATGCAAATACACATCGGAATGCTCTTCAAGTAGCTGTCCCGCTCGCTCTAGTTGAGCCTCTGTACATGTTGGGGAAAATCGCGGCGTCACTGCATAGCGCAAGCGACCTCGATTGTGCCACTTTTCTATCAGTGCTTTGCTCTCGAGATAGCCGCTTTCCGGAGTATCGGTCAGTTCGTCTGGGGCATTTCTGTCCATCAGTACTTTGCCCGCTACCATCCGGAGGTTGCGGGCTTCACAAGCTTCAAAAAATGCGTCCACAGATTCTTTGTGTACCGTACCAAAAACTAATGCGGTGGTTGTGCCTGCTCGCAGCAATTCATTGAGAAAACGCTCTGCTATGTCGCGAGCGTAGATACTGTCCCCGAACTTTGTTTCCGTCGGAAAAGTATAGGTGTCGAGCCAGTCCAATAGTTGGGAGCCGTGAGCCGCGATCATTTCCGTTTGCGGGTAGTGGGTGTGAGTATCTACAAAGCCCGGCATGAGCAAACTGTTGCTATGCTCGGTGATCTGAGTGTTTTTGGGCAGTGTAGGTAAAAGCTCCCCAGCATGCCCAAGGGCAATAATTTTTCCCTGTTCAATAATCAGCAAGCCATCATCAAAATATTCATAACTGTCTTCGAGCTCAACATCGTCTGGATCTGCAAGAAAATGCAGTAGACTCGCTCTATGTGCGCTTAACATAATTATTCCTAGTGGCTTACAACAATTGAGAGCGTATCGGGAATTTCTACTTCGTCACAGTTGTTGCCTTCACCGCTTCGATCAATTACCAAAAATTGGTTTTCGCATTCCAAACCTAAACAATAATGATGCCATGTGCCTTTATGATAGTTCACTCCTTGCTTGGGAGTTGCTAGAAAGGCACGCAAGCAAGTTGGGTCAAATTCGCCTGCCTCACTGACGATGACGATATAGGGCTTTCCTGTGGTCATTATAAAAGTCTGACTGCCCAAAGGGTGCCGTTCCATAATTTTTACTGAAAATGGTAAGTGAATCGCTTGTGTCTTGAAGAGACTTACAATGGCATGACCCCCCGCATCGGCGACATCAATTTTAGCTAGATCGTGATGTCGTTCAGTCAATCCGTAATTAATGGGAATTACCTGATTGCTGCTATTTACTTCAATTACGTCACCGTAGGGCAGAAAAGCTTCTTGTGTGAGCGCTTCGATTTGTAAGTTTATGACTGTCATTAGCTGCCCCGGTAAGTTGAATGACCATAAGGTGAAAGCAGTAACGGAATATGATAGTGCTGTCCATCGCCGCCTATTGAAAAAATCACATCGGCCCAAGGGTAAAATACTGGGTCTCCTTGCGCGCTAAAGTAGCGTTCAGTGTCGAAGTGCATTTGGTAGGTTCCAGCAGGTAATACAGTATTAGGCTTACATAAATCGCCTATCCGGCCGTCGCTGTTAGTAAGGCCTTGACCGATTAGTTTCCAGTCTTCGCCTTCCTGTACCGAAAGTGTAATTGGAACTTGTTGGGCGGGTGCGCCACGCGCTATATCTAATATGTGTGTGGTGATCTGACTCATAATATTTTCTCGATGCGAATTTGAAAAATCTTACGCTGTTCTTCGCGAGCGTTAGCCAATTCTGTAGGTCGATCATTTGGAAGCCGCTTCTCTAGTAAGCTCAACATTTCCATGGCGCTTTTTCCGCTTGCACAAACGATAAAAATAAAACCGAATTTCTCTTCGTAGGCCTTGTTTCCTAGTGCCAAGCGCTCAATAATTTCGCTGCTAGCCTGGTTAACACTAGATTGTTCGCCTGAGGCCAAGGCCTTTGTATTCGCGTATTTTTCTTTGAGGGAGCTGACGTTGCCAATTTTCGGATGGCCATCAAAAGCCTGTAAATAATCGGCTTCGCTCATGTTTTCCCAATGTTTATCAGCTGTGGACTTAAGCTCGGCAGCATCACTATAGGGAATGGAACACAACATTCGCGCAACCCATTCTTCACTCGTGCAGCACTGTTGAAAGAGCGTTCGAGCCGTTTCAGAGCTCATTGTATTCAGTTCGCTAATGCTCATTTCAGTGACCAATTAGGAAAGCCGAATATTCTTAGTCGACTAATTCCGCCATCGGGAAATATTCTAATCCGTACATGTGTGAATTCGGCCTCTTTGGCTACTTCTATTTGTGAAATGAAGAGGTGTTCTCTATCGGCATAAAGGGGAGTTTTCTCAATCACCGTGTGCCATGTAATGTCAGCGGAGTTTAGATCATTGCTTTCAGCACAAGCAGCCTCCAGAGAGAAATGGTCCGGGTAGTTTCCCTTGAAGTGTGCCGTGTCGACAATTACCTTGCGTATCGTGCCGCGAAGACCAAGTTCTACTATAGCCCAATCATGTTCTGCATTGCGCCGACGTTTGGTTTCCCAACCATCACCCATGTTGACGCCGCGGCCCGGCATAACAAGATTGCTAGGTGAGCTAAAGAATCGATCACTGGCATCAATTCCTCGTCCACCATTCATAACAGACGCTAAATCGACTAATTCACCCTCGACAAAATTCTCGGCAACTATCTGACCCTCGCCATAGGCTCGGAATCGGGCAATGCCTCCATCTGGGTACATTTTTAAGCGAAGGTGGGTCCAGACCTGCGCATTGTCGCAAGCAAAAATATTTTGGCTGTGTGCGCCAGTCTCCGACTTTGCCAATATCTCCGTCCACACGGTCGATTCGTTTACTTCTCCTAGGGTGTTGGCCGCTTCCACTGAAACAAATTCAGGCGCGTTCCCTTTGAAGTGATTAGTGTCGATATCGAATCCATAAATTCGTCCAGGAATACCTAATCGGAGTACACACCAGTCAAAATCGCGCTTCGCGGCAGCACGCTCACGACGAGCAAAACTGCGCCGCGATTCCCATCCATCCATCCACTGACCCGTTGGCACAAAATGGCCTGGTTTAAAGACACCGCGCCCCGGCTTTACCAGATTGGCGCATTCTGCAAACCATTCGTCGCTGCACGCTAACGCTCGCCCACCGACTTGTTCGCTGAGTAAGTCGATGTATTGGGCACTGAAGCGGGTGTCTATATTATCTTCGTTTGTCATTTATCAACTCGGTTTTGTGTTGGCGTATTATTCGCTAGTAATGGCTGTCCAATGGGGGCGCCAATAAGCTCGCCCTTGGCATAGACCCGCTGGCCCCTAACAAAGGTGGTGAGTACTTCTCCCTGCACATTCTTGCCTTCATAGGGTGTAATTTTGTGTCGATACTTAATTAAGTCTGCCGTGATCGTGTAGTGAGCCAAGTCATCAAATACAATCAGATCAGCGTCGTATCCCTGAGCAATTTTACCTTTGCAGTGACCCAGGCCGGCAAACTTGGCAGGGCGTGTGGCCATCCATTCAGCTACTTGTTCTAGGCTGTAGCCCTTGATCAAAGCTTCGGTCCAAATAATAGACAAGCCAAATTGAAGCGATGAGATTCCACCCCAGGCATGTTCAATGTCCCCGGTATCAATATGTTTTAATTGCGGCGTGCAGGGGGAGTGGTCAGAGACAATGAATTCAATAGTTCCATCGGCTAGACCTTCCCACAATGCTTGTCGGTTTGCGTCTTCGCGGATGGGAGGGCAACACTTAAAGAGTGTCTTGCCATCCGGGATAGTCTCAGCAAATAAGGTCAAATAATGCGGGCAAGATTCCGCACTTAACTGGAGGCCTTCTGCCTGCGCTTTCTTTATCGCGGGTATTGCTTCAGCAGAAGACAAATGAACAATATGGACTTTCCCTTGAACACCTTCGCTTTTCGCTTCTCGAGCCAAGTCAATCATCATGTCAATGGCATCGTTTTCCCAGCTCTTGGGCCGTGACGATAAAAAGCTTTGATAGCGGTCGCCAATTTCAGGCGCAGGGGATTCCTCTCGGTCCAGTTCGGCGTGAATAAGATAGGGTACATCGTATTTAGCCAGCACCCGGATTGCTTGACTGAGGTGCTCTGGGTGAACCTGGGGGAATTCGTCGATTCCTGAATGGATGGTAAATGATTTAACGCCCAATACACCGGCCTGAATAAGAGAGTCCAGCTCGTTTAAACTGTCTGGCACCACGCCACCCCAAAAACCACAATCAATCCAAAGCTTACCTGTTAATGCGTCTAGCTTTGTTTGCAGCGAGCTTGCTGTAGTAGTGACCGGCGAGCAATTTAGGGGCATGTCGACTACGGTAGTTATTCCTCCCGCGGCGGCGGCTTGTGTGGCGGTGTTAAAACCTTCCCACTCTGTTCGGCCGGGCTCATTAATGTGTACGTGGGTATCAACCAAACCCGGCATGATTGCGTGGCTGCCAACATCGGTGCAATTATCCTCCGATAAAAGTGTTGAATCGTAGGGAAGAATTTTTTGAATCTTTCCACCCTCAATCTGCAAAGTGGCTGGACGAAATTGACCGTCAATTAAGACTCGCTGGCTTTTAATTGTGCTGACATTATCGTGTGTCATGATGTGGGTGCTTCAGTAGTTGGTAATGTAGATGAATGAGCTTCGCTTTGCTTAGTGGCAAGTGGCTTTAAGTCGCGCCAATGAACCCCTTGCTGAACCGGTTTATCTTTTTGCTTGGCTTGATAGTCAGCAATGATCTCACCTGCGATTGACACCGCCACTTCCATGGGTAATTTCCCCGGTACTTGGCTGAGCCCAACAGGACAGCGTACAGAATCATAAAATTCAGACCCGTATTGGCGATGTTCAAAACGCATTTTAAATCGCTGCCATTTTGTATTCGAGCCAATCAAGCCAATATAGGCCGCGTCTTTGCGTTCTAGTGCCGCATGGGTGATAGCGAAATCTAAAGGGTGGTTGTGCGTCATCACTAGGTAGTAAGTACCGGGTGGCGACACGGCTACTTCTGCCTCGGGTGTTTCGCTTATAATACGTGTTGTGTTTCCGGGTAGACTGTCAGGAAATTCTTCTACCCGACTATCAACCCATTGAACCCGACAGGGCAACTGGGCCAAAATACTGACCAAAGCTTTACCCACATGGCCGGCACCAAACAACATGATATTTGCCTCGGCCGCGGAAAAACTCTCAAACAGTACGCTCGCACTGCCACCGCAGCACTGGCCTAGACGAGCGCCTAGGGGGAAATGTTCAATTTCCTGAATATTCTCACCTGACAATTGGCTGCTTTTTAATAGCGATTGTGCTTTTGCGATCGCTTGAAATTCCAAATGCCCACCGCCAATGGTGCAATAGCTTTTATTCGCGCTGACAACCATTTTTGTGCCGCTATTCCTGGGGGTCGAGCCCCTTGTGCCTAGCAAGGTGATTAATACATACGCTTCACTGCGAGCTTCTAGGTAAGTAATTGCTTCATGCCAAAGATTCATCTTACTCAGCTCCTGTTGCGAACGTCATTGCAGGCGGCGAGAATACGCTCGGGAGTGGCGGGGGTGTCAAGTGACGGGCTTAGCTTATAATCCGCTAAGCTCGCTACAGCGTCACGCAAAGCGCTCCAGACAGATATCCCAAGCATAAGAGGTGGCTCACCCACCGCTTTGGAATGGAAAATCGTAGCTTCGACATTTGGGCTGTCAGGTAGCAACTCTACATTAAACGTGGGTGGCGTATCGCCAATCGCAGGTATTTTATAGGCGGCCGGGTTAATCGTTTGTAATCTACCATCCTCTCCCCACACTAATTCTTCCGTCGTCATCCAGCCCATACCCTGAATGAAGGCGCCTTCTATCTGACCAATATCAATAGCCGGATTAATGGATTGGCCGACGTCTTGGCAGATATCTACCTGCAGAACTTTGTTTTCTCCAGTCAGGGTATCAATTAGGACTTCCGAAACCGCAGCGCCGTTAGCAAAATAAAAGAAAGGACGACCTTGTGCTTTGTCTCTGTCGTAATGAATTTTTGGGGTTGCGTAATAACCGGTGGCCGACAAACTCACTCGGTTGGTATATGCCAGCTGTGAGAACTCGGCAAAGCTAAAAGAACGCTCCCCGGCAAACACTTGATTGTTGGCAAACCGGACTTCGCCTTCTTTCAGCGAAAAATGTTTGATTGCAAATTCAGTCATTCGGGTTTTGATTTTTTGCGCTGCATCACGCGCCGCCATACCGTTTAAATCTGTTCCCGAAGAAGCAGCGGTGGGCGAGGTGTTGGGTACTTTGTCGGTGCGTGTGGGCATGCATTGAATAGTATCAATGTCGACTTGGAACTCGCTGGCCACCACTTGTGCCACTTTGGTAAATAGGCCTTGGCCCATTTCCGTGCCACCGTGATTCAGCTGTATTGAACCGTCTGTATAAACATGGATGAGTGCGCCAGCTTGATTTAGGTGTTGAACGGTAAAAGAAATCCCAAATTTAATGGGCGTTAGCGCTAATCCCTTTTTGAGTATAGGGCTGGTCTTGTTGAATTTAGTAATTGCGTCACGGCGTGCGCGGTAGTTTGACGTTCGCTCTAAACGTTCTACAAGCGCCGGCACTATATGCTGCTCAATCTTTTGCCCATAGTGCGTAGTATTGCGATTGTCTTCGTCGGTATAAAAATTGAGTTTGCGTACATCTAGTGGGTCTTTACCGACTACGCGAGATATGTTGTCAATAATATTTTCAATAGCAACCATGCCTTGGGGGCCGCCGAAGCCTCTAAACGCCGTGTTGGAAACCGTGTTAGTTTTAACCCTATGCCCGACGATTTTTGCGGTCGGTAAAAAATAGGCATTGTCGGAGTGGAACATCGCGCGATCAACAATCGCATCAGAGAGATCAGGGGAAATTCCACAGCCACCGGAAAGCTCCATGTTCAACGCTTCCAGGCGACCCTCAGCGGAGAAGCCCACATCGTAGCGGCTGAGAAAGTGATGGCGTTTTCCAGTGGCAAGCATGTCGTCAGCTCGTGCCAAACGTATTTTTACCGCTCGCTGAGTTTTTTGGGCGAGCAGGGCGGCGATACAGGCCCACTGATTGGCGTTGGTTTCCTTGCCGCCAAAGCCACCGCCCATGCGGCGTATGTCCACGCTCACCTTATTCATGGGGATATTTAACACTTCCGCAACTAACTTTTGCCCTTCTGTTGGGTTCTGAGTCGAGGTGTGCACCAGCATACCGCCGTCTTCCGTTGGAATGCACAGTGAAGCTTGGCCTTCGAGATACATTTGTTCCTGACCACCAATTTGCATTTCACCGTTCAAGACATGTGCTGCCGACTTGAGTGCTGAACTTGTATCACCGCGTTGTTGGGTGTGACTGGGTCTTACGAAGCTGTTGTTTTCTAACCCTTGCTCGATGGTGACATCGGCAGGCAGAACCTCATATTCCACTACAGCTTGCTTCACCGCTTTGCGAGCCAGTTCATGAGTGCGTGCGGCGACTGCAAATAATACCTGACCATAAAATGTAACTTCTTGCCCTTGGTTCACCATGAGGGGGTCGCCAGGAAATACTGGGCCTATGTCTGTGTGCCCCGGAACATCTTGCAAGCTTAAGACGGCTTCGACGCCTTCGGAAGTTTGCACTTTGGCTAAGTCGAGTAAGGTAACGCGACCTCGCGCCACAGTGCTTAAGCCAACGTAGGCGTGAAGCGCATTGGCAGGGGCTATTTGGTCGTCGACATAACACGCTTCACCACTGACATGTTTGTGGGCGCTTTCATGTTTTTGTGACTGTCCGGGCAAGCCCTTTACCTTTGAGGTATCACCGGCCTGCGCTACATTGGGCAGTTTACGCATATTGGCTTACTCGCAGTGTATCGTGAGAGGAATTAAGCTCTAGGAAAAGTCGCTGTAGGAAGTTCTGCGAAACCAAAAGGCGATATTCAGCGCTGGAGCGAAAATCACTAATTGGAGAGAAGTCTTTTGCAAGCTCAGCCATGGCCACTTGAATATTGTGTTCACTCCAATCTTTATTCAGCAAAGCTTTTTCGCAGTGCTTGGCACGCTTGGGAATTTCTGCCATGCCGCCGTAAGCAATCGCAACACGTTTCACAAGGCCATTTTCAATTTCGATATTAAACGCGCCGCAAGTAGCTGAGATATCGTCTTCCATGCGCTTACTAATTTTATAGACTCGAAAATTCTCCTGAGCTTTAGGCTTCGGAATTAGGATGCGCTCAATAAATTCTGAGCTTTGCTGCGACGTGACCTTATATTTTAAAAAATAATCAGCGACATTAATGGTTCGCGTGGTATCACCTTTGCGCAGTACCAGCTGCGCGCCCAAGGCAATCAGCACCGGTGGCATATCGCCAATGGGGGAGGCGTTGCCAACGTTTCCGCCAATAGTGCCTTGGTTGCGAATTTGCCGGGAGCCCAGACGCTCAATGAGTTCTTCTAAGTCCGGAAAATACTGAACCAACAGGCTTTTGGCTTTGGAATATGTCGCCGCGGAACCGATGTCTATTTGGCTTTCCGTTTCAATAACGGTATCGAGACCTTCTGCTCTGCCGGTATAAATCAGCACGTCAATGTTTCGAAGAAATTGCGTGAACTCTAGACTAAGGTCTGTGCCGCCCGCAATAAGTCGAGCATGTGGATGGTTTATTAACAAACTTGATAATTCTGTAACCGTGGCAGGGGAATAAAAAGTTCGACCCAGCGCGCTTAAGGCTACTTCACTATCACTCAGTTTAATTTGATTGAGTTTCTTGCTTGTGACAGATTCAGTTTCAGTGAATTGATCTTTTGCGTCCGGTTCAAACATTTGCACGGCCGCCTCGACAATGGGCCGATAGCCAGTACAGCGGCAGAGGTTGCCGCCCAGAGCTTCGTTAATGCCTTCTCTTGTCGGTGTTTGAGTATTTTTGCGATAGGCAAACATCGACATCACAAACCCTGGAGTACAGAAACCACACTGTGAGCCATGGCAATCAACCATAGCTTGCTGTACAGGATGTAGTTGCTCATCGTTCTTTAAATCTTCAACGGTGATCAGTTGTTTTCCGTGCAAGCTGGCGAGTAATGTTATGCAGGAATTGATTGATTTATAGCGCATTGTCTGGCCATCGCTTTCGCCCAGCACTACGGTGCAGGCGCCACAGTCGCCAGAGGCGCAACCTTCCTTGCTGCCTTTTTTGTGTAGATGCTCTCGCAAATAGTCCAATAAGGTAATATTTGGGTCGATATCGCTAACACTATGTTCTGTTTGGTTCAGCAGAAACTTGATCACTGGCTAAGCTCACTTGTTTGTGGAGTACTGGAATTGCGGGTAAATGTGACTATTTGAGAATTGTATTCGCCGCCTTATAGTTATAGCTGAGTATAAGAATATTTGAATACCTGACACAAGTGTCAATAAAATGAAATTTTGACGCTTGAGTCAAGCTTTATTTTGGGCTTTGTTGGCTTTAAGGCGTATTGGTGCTCTTTGGGTGTTCTTAAGTGGGCTTTGTTATCGCCGCGTAGGGCTTAGCACCGATGAGGCTCTGCTCAAACTTGATGCCACAGCCTTTGAGTATGATGTGCTGTAGGTTTGCAGCAATGCCTTCATAGTCTTCATCGGCAAGCTCCTGCTTGCCCAAGACCGTTGTTACCTGCACAGAGAAGTCAGCGTAATGCTGGGTAGACGACCAGATAAGTAAGATGAGGTAGAAGGGGTCGACAGGGTCCATTTTACCTTGGTTGATCCATGACTGCATAACCTCAGCTTTGCCCATTAGCCATTCCCGGTAGTCTTGATTCAAATACTCCGTAAGATGTGCTGCACCATGAATTAATTCGTTAGCAAAAATTTTGGAAGCAAGAGGGTTTGTCTTCGAGTACATGACTTTTGCGTATATGTAAGCACCAATTGCGTCGGCGGGATCATCATCCGCAGTAATGCGATCAAAAGCTTCGTTCCACAGGGCCAGTACATCCATAAGAACGCGGTTGTAGAGTTCCAGCTTACTGGGAAAGTAATAGTGGATGTTTGGCCTGGGCAGCTTGGCTCGCTTCGCAATGCTCATTATCGAGGCGCCTTTGTAGCCTGAAAGGGCAAATTCGATTTCAGCGGCTTCTAGGATTTTAGCGAGATTATCAATTCGAATCTTGCCGGTTTTATAGTTTTTTGAGGAGCTGGTCATTGCGCCAGAATATGAAATGTTGACACTAAGGTCAACGAATTAAGGATCGTGGGTGCGTGTTCGTCGAAATGACGCTCCAATCAAGGTGAGTGCCTTAAATTAGGAGCGCCACCTGGTATCCAAATTACCTGCCCCCATGAAGAGGGGAGCAGGCAATAATTACCTAAGCCTGACGTTTAATATCTAAACGACGCGCGTGCAAGAGAGGCTCGGTGTAGCCGCTTGGCTGTACGCGACCTTCAAACACTAGCTCACAAGCCGCTTGGAAGGCTATGCTGGCATCAAACTCTGGTGCCATTTTACGGTAGTCCGCGTCGCCTTCGTTTTGCTTATCGACAATTGCGGCCATACGTTTAAATGTCTCCATCACTTGAGCTTCAGTGCAAATGCCATGGCGCAGCCAATTAGCCAGATGCTGACTTGAAATGCGCAAGGTTGCACGGTCTTCCATCAGACCAACGTTATTAATGTCGGGCACTTTGGAGCAGCCAACGCCCTGGTCAACCCAGCGAACAACATAACCAAGAATACCTTGAGCGTTGTTGTCCAATTCGTGTTGCACAGTTTCAGCGCTAAGCTCTTCACCGCCCAGCAGAGGGATGGTGAGGATGTCGTCTACGCTCGCCAGAGTGCGGCTGCGCAGTTCTTGCTGTTGTGTCTGCACATTAACGTAGTGATAGTGCATAGCGTGAAGCGTTGCGGCGGTAGGCGAGGGCACCCAAGCAGTATTCGCTCCGGCTTCAGGGTGCGCAAGCTTAGCGCTCATCATTGCCGCCATGTTGTCTGGCTCTGGCCACATGCCTTTGCCAATTTGAGCTTTGCCTGGAAGTCCACAGGCCAGGCCTATGTCTACGTTCTGATTTTCATAAGCGCCAATCCAGGTGGTCGCTTTCATTTTGGATTTTGGCACAAATGCACCGGCTTCCATGCTCGTGTGAATTTCGTCGCCCGTACGATCCAGAAAGCCTGTGTTAATGAAGACAACACGATCTTTGGCCGCGCGAATACATTCTTTCAAATTGACTGAAGTGCGACGCTCTTCGTCCATAATGCCAACTTTGATAGTAAAGCGGGGAAGGTCATACGCGTCTTCTATGCGAGCAAACAGTTCGTCGGTGAAGGCCACTTCTTCAGGGCCGTGCATTTTGGGCTTTACAATATTTACGCTGCCGACGCTGGAGTTTTTGAAAGCGCTATTGCCTTTCAAGTCATGAAGCGCAATAAGGACGGTGATCATGCCGTCCATGATGCCCTCTGGGATTTCTTCGCCATGCTTGTCGAGAATCGCGGGATTGGTCATCAGGTGGCCAACATTGCGAATAAACAACATGCTGCGACCTTTCAGGCTGATAGTGCTGCCATCCGCTACTGTGTATTGACGATCAGGGTTTAAGCGACGAACAATTTTTTTGCCGCCTTTCACCATGGTTTCTTCCAGATCGCCTTTCATTAGACCCAGCCAATTGCGGTAGGCCAGCGATTTATCGTCTGCGTCAACGGCGGCAACCGAATCTTCGCAATCCATAATGGTGGTAATGGCCGACTCCATCAAAATATCTTTGATGCCAGCCGCATCGTCTTTGCCGATGTTGTCTTCTCGATCAAACTGAATTTCAAAGTGAAGGTTGTTTTGACATAGAAGTATGGCCAATGGCGCGCCTGCTTCGCCCTGATACCCAACAAAATATTCAGGGGATGCAAGCTGAGTAAGGCTGTCATCTTTCAATTTGATGCTTAGAGTGCCGTCAACTACAGTGTATTGAATGGCATCAAGATGCGAACCCTTGGCTAGGGGAGCGGTTTTGTCTAGGAAGTTGCGGGCATAGGCAATAACTCGGGCTCCACGAACAGGATTGAAGCCGCCAACTTTGTCAGCGCCACCATCGCTGGGGATAACATCGGTGCCATACAGAGAGTCATATAGGCTGCCCCAGCGGGAATTCGCCGCATTGAGAGCAAAGCGAGCGTTCATAATGGGAACTACTAGTTGTGGTCCAGCTTGTCCTGCAATTTCAGGTTCAACATTTTCAGTAGTGATGTTGAAGTCATCGCCCTCGGGTACGAGGTAGCCAATATCTGTCAGGAAGGCTTTGTAAGCCTTGGGCTCGTAAGAATTGGCTTGATGCCACTGGTCGATTTGCGACTGTAAGGTTTCGCGTTTTTCGAGCAGTGTTTTGTTTTTGGGGCCGAGATCGGTGAGGATGTTTTCCAACTCGCGCCATATTGTGCTTATTTCAATACCGGTGCCGGGTGCAATATCATTAACCACTAAGTCGTAGAGTGGTTGGGCTATTTGTAAGCCGCCAATTTGAGTGCGTTCTGTCATGATATTCCTACCTTAAAATAATAATAATTACTGTGCCTTGTGAAAAAAACCCGCGCAGTTTATCAGGTAAGCGATTAGGCTGCATTTTTTAATCAACTTTAACGTTTAAGTTGACTAGTTGGACAGTTTCCTGCATTCTCCTATTCATTGTATATTTAGCAGTCAAAGGTGGCCTAATTCATGTTAATTCAAGACATAATACGCAAAAAACGTGACGGTGAATCGTTAGACCTAGAGGAAATCCAAGCAATTGTTAATGGCATTGCCGACCAAACCCTTTCTGAGGGGCAGGTCGCGAGTTTTGCTATGGCGACTTTTTTCCAGGGTATGCCGCGATCTGAATGTATGGCCTTAACCCACGCCATGCAAAACTCCGGTACAACATTGAATTGGCAAGATCTAGATCTTGGCGGTCCCGTGGTAGATAAACACTCCAGCGGCGGTGTTGGTGACAAAGTGAGCATCATGCTTGCACCTATGTTGGCGGCCTGTGGCGCTTATGTACCAATGATTTCAGGGCGAGGCCTTGGGCACACTGGCGGAACGCTCGATAAGCTCGATAGCATTCAGGGTTACCGCTCACAGCCAGATATTGTTGAACTACAGAAAGTAGTAAAAGAAGTTGGCTGTGCCATAGTTGGCCAAACGGCTGAATTGGCCCCTGCCGACAAGCGCTTTTATTCAATTAGAGACGTTACTGCCACGGTGGAATCTGTTCCCCTTATAACAGCGTCAATTCTTTCCAAGAAGCTGTCGGCTGGGCTCGACAGCTTAGTTATGGATATTAAAACCGGCAATGGTGCATTTGCGGCCTCAAGAGAAATGGCCAGTGAGCTTGCTGAAAATATTGTTGCCGTAGGTTCCGGTTTAGGTCTGCCTATTACCGCTCTGATCACTGACATGTCTGAAGTACTTGGGCGAACGGCAGGAAATGCACTGGAAATATTAGAAACTGTGCAATACCTCAAAGGTGAATTCAAAGAACCAAGACTGCATCGAGTGGTAGTGGATCTGGGTGCTGAGCTGCTCGTATTATCAAAGTTGTCACCTACACTTGAAGATGCCGTAGCAAAAATGGAAGAGTCTTTGAGCAGCGGTAGGGCGAGTGAATACTTCAGCCGCATGGTATCCGCTTTAGGCGGGCCCAGTGATTTTATGGACCGACCTGAGCACTATCTAGACGCCGCGCCTATTATCGTTCCCGTGCATGCCCTGCAGTCTGGTACTGTTAACCTTATTGACACGCGATCTGTTGGTAATGCCGTCGTTGAATTAGGCGGTGGCCGACGTTTAGTAGAAGATATTGTTGACCCTGCGGTTGGTTTAAGTGAAGTTCTGGGTTTGGGTGAGCAAGCTGGGCCGGACCGTCCTCTGGCGATGCTGCACGCAAGAGACCAGAAAAGTGCCGATGCGGCGATTGCCCGCTTACAGGCCGCTTTCACTATTGGCGATGAACCGAATTTCACGCGACCCGGCGTGATTTTAGAAAGAATACAACACTAATTTAAGGCAATTACCATGAGTGCTGAGAAAAAAAACCGCAATCCCGCTAAGCCTAGCGCTGTATCGCTCAAGTCTGTGGCCGTTGACCAGCAGAGTGGTCACGATGACCTGCTGAACCCGGGCACTTCTTTTAATGCCGAGTGGGTTAATGATATCCGTATTAACCAGAGCGCAGTAGAGCGGCGCAGTGACAGTTTAAAAGCTCGTCGATCACCGAAAAAGAATTTCCAAGCCGCTTGGTTGTTGAAGGCCGTATCCTGTATGGACTTAACAACACTGTCGGGCGATGACACGCCGGGTCGAGTAAAACGACTCTGCGCAAAAGCACAGCATCCGGTGCGAACTGATCTGCTAAAAGCAATGGGAGCAGAGTCACTTAACATCACTACCGGCGCCGTATGTGTTTATCACTCAATGGTTGAGACTGCGGTCACCGCGCTGGCAGGTTCTGGCATTCCGGTGGCAGCCGTTTCTACGGGTTTTCCAGCGTGTATGTCACCAATGCCACTGCGTCTACAAGAAATTGAAGCCTCTGTGGAAGCGGGCGCAGTAGAAATCGATATCGTTATTACTCGCCATTTTGTGCTTACTGAAAATTGGCAAGCGCTGTACGATGAAGTGCTCGCCTACCGCAAAGCCTGTGGCAAAGCGCACATGAAAACCATCATTTCAACGGGCCAGCTCAGCACCTTAAACAATATTGCAAAAGCGTCAATGGTTTGCATGATGGCCGGAGCAGACTTCATTAAAACGTCCACCGGAATGGAAGCCGTAAACGCGACTTTACCTGTGAGTCTGGTGATGGTTCGAATGATTCGTCTCTACCGTGAATTGACAGGCTTCAAGGTGGGCTTTAAGCCGGCCGGTGGCATCGGCACGGCAAAAGACGCCATCAATTACCTAGTAATGATTAAAGAAGAGCTGGGCGACGAGTGGCTTAATCCAGAAATGTTTCGCTTTGGCGCGTCCAGCTTACTTGCAGATATTGAACGCCAATTAGAACATCATGTGAGTGGACAATATTCAGCCCACAACCGTCACTCAATGGCTTAAATAATTTATACAGATTGGACACTTTTATGAACGTTGCAGAAGCATTTAAAACTATGAGCTACGGCACGGCACCTGAATCCTCTTCAAATGTAGAAGCATGGCTAAAAGAACACAAAGCCGGCTTCAAAATGTTTATCAATGGCGAATGGGTGGCGGCGAGCAAAAGCTTCGATACTAAAAACCCCGCTAATGGCAAAGTTTTAGGCAAAGTAAGTCAAGCCAGTGCCGCAGATATAGACAAAGCTGTAAAGGCGGCGAGAGCTGCTCAGCCCGCTTGGGCCGCTTTGTCAGGCCATCAGCGCGCGAAACATTTGTACGCTATTGCTCGAATTTTGCAGAAATATTCAAGATCTTTGGCTGTATTGGAGACCATGGATAACGGCAAGCCCATTCGTGAATCTCGCGACATCGATTTGCCTAAAGCCATTCGCCATTTTTATCACCACGCCGGCTGGGCTCAGCTACTGGATACAGAGCTGCCGAACCAAGAGGCAGTGGGTGTAGTAGGGCAAATAATTCCGTGGAATTTTCCTTTGCTAATGGCCGCATGGAAAATTGCTCCCGCTTTAGCCGCGGGCAACTGTGTTGTGCTAAAACCGGCGGAATTCACCAGCCTGAGTGCGCTCATGTTTGCAGAGCTCTTAGAACAATCTGGGCTACCTGCAGGTGTAGTGAATATTGTTACAGGAGATGGTGTTGCCGGTCAGGCCTTAGTTGATCACGAAGACGTCAATAAAATTGCCTTCACCGGTTCTACCGATGTTGGTCGGATGATCAAAAGCAGAACCGCAGGCAGCGGTAAAAAGCTGACACTGGAGCTGGGTGGAAAATCGCCGTTCATCGTTTTTGATGATGCAGATTTAGACAGTGCTGTTGAAGGTTTGGTTGACGCAATTTGGTTCAACCAGGGCCAAGTATGCTGCGCTGGTTCTAGGCTATTGGTGCAAGAGGGAATTGCTGAGACTTTGTTGGCCAAAGTCAAAGTGCGTATGAGTAAGTTACGCATTGGTGATCCGCTGGATAAAAGCATTGATATGGGCGCGATTATCGATGAGCGCCAAAAGAAGCGAATTGAGGCCTTAGTAAAGCAGGGTGTGGCCGAAGGGGCAACCCTCTGGCAGCCAGAAAATGCTTGTCCGTCTGAGGGCTGCTTCTATCCGCCTACTTTACTAACCGACGTGGAGGCGAGCAACGTAGTTGCTAGCACCGAAATTTTCGGACCAGTGCTAAGCGTACTCACATTTAGAACTCAAAAGGAGGCGATTGATCTTGCAAATAATACTCGCTATGGCTTGGCGTCTAGCGTTTGGTCTGAAAACATTAACCGTGCACTTGATGTTGCGCCGCAAATCAAAGCCGGCGTGGTCTGGGTTAATAGTACAAATCAATTTGATGCTGCGTGTGGTTTTGGCGGTTATCGCGAATCGGGCGTGGGCAGGGAAGGGGGCATTGAAGGTCTCTATGAGTACCTTAAGCCGATCGAAAACCTTGCCCCGGAGGCGGAAGTTCCTAAGCCTGAGAAGGCTAAAAAGACGTCGCCGCTCGCCAATGCTGAGATTTTTGTTGACCAAACCGCAAAATTCTACATTGGAGGAAAGCAGTGCCGACCCGACAACGGCAACAGTCTAAAAGTTATTGCCCAGAGTGGCGATGTCTTGGGCTCGGTTGGTGATGGTAGTCGCAAAGATATTCGCAACGCCGTCGAAGCCGCTTATAAAGCTGAGGGCTGGTCTAAAACCAGTGCCCATGGTCGAGCACAAATTTTGTATTTTATTGCAGAAAATTTAAGTTATCGAGCTGCTGAATTCTGCCAGCGATTGATATCTTCGGTGGGAGTTTCTGCTGACGACGCTCGTCAGGAAGTTGACTTGGCGATAGAGCGCTTGTTTTTCTATGCGGCCTGGGCCGACAAATACGATGGCGCAGTACACCAACCACCAATTCGCGGTGTAACACTGGCAATGAACGAAGCGATTGGCGTCATGGCAATTGGCTGCCCAGATAGATCTCCGCTGCTGGCGATGATCTCAATGTTGGCTCCTGTTATCGCCATGGGAAACCGCGCCGTATTAATTCCTTCTGAGCGCTATCCGCTGTTGGCTACAGATTTTTATCAAATCTTAGAGACTTCAGATGTACCAGCAGGCGTTGTTAATATAGTTACTGGTCAACGAGAAGGTTTGATGAAGGTTTTGGCCGAGCATCAACAGGTAGATGGTTTGTGGTATCACGGTACCCCTCTTGACTGTAAAGCGGTCGAAGAGGCGTCGGTAGGCAATCTGAAGCGAACCTGGGTGAATCGTGGCTTGGCTCGGAATTGGAACGACAAAACCGAAGGTCAAGGAAAGCAATTTTTGCGGGAAGCCACTCAGGTTAAAAACATTTGGATTCCCTATGGTGATTCAGTTTAATCTACCGTGCATGATTTCCTATTTAGCAGGCTTGCTGAAAATAAGCCTGCTAACGCTTGCACTAGGAGCATGCGGACTCAAAACTATGCCTGAACAGCTAAAAAAAGATGGCACAGAAGAGATTGTGTTCGCTACGTTCAACGTCAGCATGGAAGCCACCAACTATCTCGGGCGGGAAATTGAATCGGCGAGCAGTGAAGTGCTCGCGCAAAGACTGGCCACCGGTAATGACCCTCAAATTCGGAACATAGCCGAAATTATTCAGCGCAGTAAGGCCGATGTAATTCTGCTTAACGAGTTTGATTACATTGCTGACCCTGCTCGCGGTATTCAGGCCTTTGTCAAAAATTATCTTAATGTCAGTCAGCAGGGTGCGGGGGCGGTTAATTTTCCTTTCGTTTACTTGAACACCTCTAATACGGGGCAGCCGACACCCTTTGACCTAGATAAGGACGGAGTTGCCAGTGGCGTAAAAGGCGATGCTTATGGCTTTGGTTATTTTCCGGGTCACTACGGTATGGTGCTTTTATCTCGCTTCCCAATTGACCAAAAAAACGTACGCACATTTCAGTATTTTCTCTGGAGTGATATGCCTGGAGCCTTGCGCCCCGGCACTAAGGCCGACGGCTTTTGGCACAGCGATGAGGCTTGGCTTGATTTAAGGTTATCCTCAAAATCTCACTGGGACATTCCCGTGATCGTTGGTGATACATCGGTTCACATTCTCGCCAGTCACCCGACACCGCCGGTGTTTGATGGCCCAGAAGATCGAAACGGCAAACGGAATCATGACGAGCTCCGTTTTTGGCGTGATTATATTCTCGGTGCAGATTATATTTATGATGATAAAAAGCTTGTCGGCGGCTTAGCGAAAGACGCACGGTTTGTTATTTTGGGTGATCTGAATGCCTCTGCGCTAGAAGGTGGAGCTATTCGACAAGGTATTGGAAGTTTGCTCGAGCTGCCTCAGGTGAACAGTTTGTTGGCGCCAAGCAGTTTGGGGGGAAGTGAAAACAAGCCCGAAAACCCTCTAGCGCTTAATCATACGGCACACTGGGGTATGAGAGCCGACTATGTTTTGCCTTCTTCTGCTGGCATAAAGGTTTTAAGCCAGGGAGTATTTTGGCCGGTGATCAATGATAATTTGTACCGTTTGGTAGAAGATCGCAGCGCATCCTCCGACCATCGGCTAGTTTGGTTGAGCGCTCAGCTTAAGCCTTAACCCGCTTAACTGAGTGCCGCTCTACCAGCTCAACATCAAGTAGAACTGTACGTATTGGCATGTCTGGCTCGCTGATTTTTTCGGCGAGGATGTCAACGGCTTGCCCACCCATGGCGCTGATGGCTTGATTAATAGTCGTGAGCTTGGGTGTCACTACTGTGCTCCATGGAATGTTGTCAAAACCCGTGACAGACACGTCCTCAGGCACACGCTGACCAATTTCATTCAATGCACTAATGGCGCCTACCGCGATTAAATCATCCGCCGCGACAATCAAGGTAACGTCTTTTTCATTTAGGCGTTGTAGTGATTCTGGGGAGAGCTCGGTACTAAAGGGGACTTCTAGGTCCCAGACGATGGTGAGGTTTTTGTCGGGGCCTGTTACTGAGTCGATGAAACCTTGCCGACGCTTTCTCGCCCCTTCAATATGCTTCGGACCAGACAGCAAACCTACCTGTGTATGCCCCATTGAAAGTGCATATTCGCCTAATAATTGTCCCCCTTTGTAGTAGTCCGAATAGACCGAGTCGAAGCCCGAAATCGGTCGGTCGATGAGTACCACGGGGCAACCTACACTGTGTATTGAGTCTGGCGCTATATCGCTGGAGGGGCACCAAATAATGCCGTCGACGCCTTGTTGTTTCAGTAAATTAAAGGCTTCAGCCTCTGTATCAGGATTACTTTGGCAATCAACCAGGAGGACGGAGAAATCGCGCTGTCGAGCGGCATTTTCAATTTTTTGTGCAAGCTGTGGGAAAAAAGGGTTGGTTAAATCTGGTAGAAGTAATCCAATAGATTGAGTGAAGCCTGTACGCATGGCTTGAGCGGTGCGATTTGGTCGATATCCCAGCTTTTTTACCGCAGCCATTACTTTGAGGCTGGTTTCTTTACTAACGGAGCCACGGCCGGTCAAAACATAGGACACGGTAGCAACCGAAACGCCGACAGCATTCGCAACATCTTTCAGGGTGGTCATAACATTGCAACACCAGCAGTGGATAGGTCAATTTTGAGGGTATCTAAGCACAGAACTTAATATATGTGAAACGTTTAAGTTAATTCTTGTTGCCAATAATACGGCCTAATTCTTAATTTCTCTGCCTCTAAGGATGAGTGGCTTAAGCGGCGCACATCACTGTCACATGGTGAATTTAAGCCCTCAATCCGCAACCTGACAGTTTTGTAATAAAAGAAGTTCCGCTTATAGGAAAAAAATGAACAATAAGTGAAACGATTAACTTGACGCATTAGTCAAGATTGGCGACTATGGGGCGTCCTTATTTGATGCTAATTAAATAAGGGTTAGTTATTTAGACATAAATAAGAAAAAGATAAGCGATTTGAGAGATCTGTAGGTAAATCGTAGCGAGTTGGCAAGCTGTAATAATATCGTAAACAGACTTGTCTACACTGCTACAGGTTAGCGCAATGTAAATAGCGCTCTACAAAAATTGATTACGACGCGCAAGATCCTATAAAAATTTGGAGGCAAGCATGATATTCAGCAAAGCAACCACGACCCTAGGCCTAGCCTCGGTACTCGTGCTAGCAGGGCCAGTCGCAACATACGCTCAAGAAACAACCTCAGCCATTCGCGGTAAGGTCATTAGCGTAAATGGCTCACCTTTAGACGCCGCAAGTATCGACGTGATCGATTCTAGAACCGGCATTAAAAGAAGCTACTCAACCAACTCATCGGGCACTTTCTTCGCCTCTCGACTTCCCGTAGGTGGCCCCTACAAAGTAGTTGTTAATGGTGATAAGACCATTATGGTTGACTCCATTGCCTTGGGTGACACCTTCAAGCTGGCCATCGATTTGTCTGGCATTGAAGAAGTTGTTGTCACTGCAGAGCAATTGCAGGGCGGCGATGTGGCTCCTGGTCCTTCGGCTACCTTTGGTGCATTTGAACTAGAAACTTCTGTGGCCATTAACCGTGACATCGCCGATGTTTACGCCATGGACCCACGCATGAACATCGACTCTGACGATGACGGCTTCTCTGTGAACTGTGGTGGTAAGCACCCTCGCTTCAACAGTGTAACCCTCGACGGCGTGAGCCAAAATGACCGTTTCGGCCTCAATGAAAATGGTTATTCAACTGCTGTTGGCATGCCTTTCCCTTTCGATGGTATATCACAGGTATCAGTTTCATTGGCACCATTTGATGTAACATACGGCGGCTTCTCGGCTTGTAACATCAACGCCGTAACCAAAAGCGGCTCTAACGAGTGGGACGGCGGTGTATTTTACGAGTACAGCAGTGACGACCTGAAAGGCACTACTCTGGGTGACGCTGCAAGCGATCAAAGTGGTCCTGCATACACTGAAAGCAAAAAAGGCTTTCATATAGGCGGCCCACTAATTGAAGACAAGCTATTTATCTTCGCCGCTTATGAAGAATCTGAAAAGCCTCGTTTCCTACAAAAGGGTTACGCGGGTTCTGGTAATGGTGTTGAGCGTGATTGGCTAAGCCAGTCTGACTACAACCGCATCGTCGACATTGCAAATAACGTTTACAACTACGATGCAGGTGGTCAGCCTGGAAATGGCACTCAAGAATCTGAAAAATATATGGTTCGTCTTGATTGGAACATCAATGAAGACCATAACTTGGCCGTAATATACAACTACTTCGATGGTTTCCAGCTGCGTGATTCAGATGGCGATTCGAATGAGTTTGAGTTTGCCAATCACTACTACACAAAAGGTTCTGAGTCTGAAACCTTTACAATGTCACTGTCTTCTCAGTGGACTGATGCGCTTTCTACTGAAATTTTCTACAGCACCAATGAAATGAATGACTCCCAGGTTACCGTTGGTGATCCTGATTTTGGTGACATGCAAATCAGTATTGGCGGTAGAACAGGCACTGTATATTTAGGTGCGGACGATTCTCGTCAAGCCAATGCGCTCAATACAGAGTCTAAGTATTTCAAATTCTCGGCCAAGTATTTAGTGGGTGAGCATCTGATTACAGCGGGCTTTGATAGCGAAGAGCTGACCGTGTTTAACCAATTTGTGCAACACTCAAACGGTGGCGAATACGATTACTTCGACAGCTCATCAGGAAACTCAGCGGCTTGTGATGCTTTAAGCGCACAAGGTCGAGCTGATGATGATGCTTGTGGTTTGTCTGGTATTGACCGCTTTGAGTTGGGCACTCCTAGCCGCATTTACTACGGTAGTGGCGGTGGCACCAACAACCCCGATGATGCAGCGGCAAACTTCGTAAACACCATTAACAGTGTTTATATTCAGGACGAGCTGTACCTCAGCGAGCAAAATCTAACAATCACCGCCGGTTTGCGTTACGAGTACATGGAAAGTGATGATAGACCTAACTTTAACCAGGCTTTTTTCGATGCTAACGGTGTGCGCAACGACGCCAACGTTGACGGAATTGATATCATCATGCCTCGCCTTGGTTTTACTTGGGAATATAGCCCTGAGTTAACCGTACGCGGTGGTTTGGGTCTGTACTCTGGTGGTAATCCAAATGTTTGGATTTCAAATGCATGGAGTAACGACGGTGCGACCAATGTTCAGTTGCGTAATTCTTACGGTTCTGACTCAGTCCTAAGTGATATTCCTTTGTCGGGTTCTGGTCGACCTGGTTACGATGTTCCTCAGGATTTGGTAGACGAGGTTGCAGCAACCACTATAGACAATGCTTCTTCTACAAGAATTGCTTTGCTTGATCCTAACTACAAGCAGCCTTCTGAGTGGAAATTTGCCTTAGGTGCTAGCTATGACTTGCCATGGGGCGGCGTTCAGGCAGAGATCGACTACCTGCATACTGAAACCAAAGACTCAGCAATATATCTAGACCTGTCGCAAGAGATTGTCGGCAATACGATTGATGGCATGCCAATTTACGACTACGTAAATGGTGAAGATAACCATATGTTGACCAACTCTAGCGAAGATGCATCTTCAGATTCTATATCTATTGTCCTGAAGAAGAGCTTCGATTGGGGCCTTGACCTGCAAATGGGCTACGCCTACATCGATGCAGAAGATGTGGCTCCTATGACCAGCTCAACTGCTGGTTCAAACTGGGATGCAACTGCAACGTCTAACCCTAATGATCTGACCGCGGCAACCTCTAACTACACTGCGCCACATCGCTTTACGGCGAGAGCCAGTTACGCTACAGAGTTGTTTGCAGATTTGACTACTCGCGTAACCTTGATGGCCTATTCTAGTGAAGGCCAGCCACAAAGCTATGTGATGGGAAGTGGCGATTTGGAAGGCGACGGTTTCTTTGGGCGTCACCTATTGTATGTACCTACTGGTGCAGACGATCCCAACGTAGTATTTGAAGATGGTTTTGACTCTGGTGCATTCTTCTCTTGGGCGCGAGCTCATGATTTAGATGCTGGCTATGTGCAGCGCAACGAAACACACGCTCCTTGGAGCACACGTATGGACTTGCGTATAGACCAGGAACTCCCCACGTTTGTTGACGGCACTAAAGGTAAGATTTACTTTAAGATGTACAACTTGGGCAACTTCCTGAACGATGAATGGGGTCACGTGAACGACGCTCAATTCTTCTCAGTTCAGATGATTCAATCTTCTGTGAACAGTAGTGGTCAATATGTATTTGAAGAGTTTAACGATAGTCGGTCTATCACTGACCTCAAGGAAAACCCTTCTTTGTGGACAGCACGTATCGGCTTAGAGTTTGAATTCTAGCTTAAAGTGTTTGGAGTGCGCCTTGCCGGGCCGCTCCTTTTGGAAATAAAAAAGCCGCGACAATGTCGCGGCTTTTTTATTCACTAAATATTCTAAGCTAGATCACTTGAAGAAAAGGAGTAAGGTAGAAGGTCTTCCATACTGACTGTTTTGATCCCGCCATCGGAGTGATATACATAAACCTTAAAGTCAGAGCTAACAAATTCACTCATAAACTGCCGGCACAATCCGCAGGGCATAACGAAGTCTTTGGCTTCACCAGCAATAAGGTGTATTTCGGTAAATTTATTATTTGCCTGCCCTTGAGAAATGGCACTTACAAAGGCAGATCGCTCGGCGCAAATCGTGCCTCCGTAAGAAGCATTTTCAACATTAACCCCTTTGTATTCCTCGCCATTTTCGCAGACCAAAATGGCGGCCACCTGAAATTTTGAGTAAGGGCAGTGTGCATTTTTTTGCAAGTTCTGAAGTTGTTCTAGACGATTATTCATAGTATTAGCCAGAGGTAAATTAGGAGACGATTGTAGCGCTTGTTTATAGTCACTGTCGACGGCCATTTTAGTCAATTTTCCAGCAAAAAACCCTACAAATACGAGCATCTAGCACTTAACCTATGCTAAACTATCGGCCCAAACTTAAACGATTAAGCGCCTGTCGCTTACAGCCGAAAATTTCACAAGAATAAGGATAACAAAGCGTGGTCGGTTTACTCGGAATTGGAATATTACTCGGGATAGCAGTGTTGCTGTCGGACAACCGGAAAGCAATTAATTTCCGCACAGTGGGTGGCGCATTTGCCCTACAAGCCGGAATTGCTGCATTGGTCCTTTATGTGCCTGTTGGTAAAGATATTCTTGGCGGTGCTGCAGCTGGCGTGCAAAACGTAATTAACTATGCCAATGCAGG
>ENA-OSET01000028-OSET01000028.1-sediment-metagenome-genome-assembly--contig:-NODE-28-length-174262-cov-7.970204_pt1 | contig 174262 bp, 138 predicted proteins | sample MGYA00237882_ERZ534229 | MGnify/ENA primary metagenome ERZ534229 (study PRJEB26408, sample SAMN06266212) | sediment metagenome | isolation source: Hudson Canyon methane seep mesocosm | place... | reverse complement strand
GTGCAGACACAACAAACACAGAACAGAGCTTTGATTATGACTGGACGTTTGACATGTCATCGCGCAATTTTGGCTTAGGGGGTCGGCCAGCCCGCCCTGTCTGGGCCCACAATTTTCTAATCGACAGATAGTACTTGTGCTGAGTTGTGACACTACGATTTTTCAATGATAAGTAACCATAGAACTCGTGAACATGACGACGCCCGATGTTTTCAATCGATTTAACACCTTGCTGAGTCTCAGTTAGCCAATCTACAAATCGATTAAGTTTCGCAATCTCTTCTCGGCGTGCAGTGAGCGCCCCCTGACGACTGAATCGATTCATCGACGTGCGAATTTGATTCTTCATATGATTCGACATATCTCAGCCCAAATACGCGTTTGTGATTTGCGTTCGCTCATGGCCTAGCTCTCGACTAATAATTAGTCTCGCATTTGTGTCTATTTTTTGTGCCGCGACAATGCTTATATTCAGCTCCTTTGATAGATATTGAATATGCGCAAGTCCGTGTTTCACCTTAGCCAAGACGGGACAATCTGCGCCGACGATTTGCCGATATCGCCTATGGGCGTATCCGTGACGATAAGCATGAAAATTATGCCTTCGTTGACTACTACCACTGTACGCATAGTCACGGAATTTCGCATAGCTTAGATCCGCGGGGATCATTGAGTAATTAGGCCCCTGAAAATGAGTAGCATGCGCTAATATTTCTTCCTGTGTTTTATCAGCAACAGGCACCTGCCTAGAGCGCCCGCCTTTGGTTCCACGGCTCACAACAATAGAACCTACTGCCCGTACCTGCTCCAACGCAGTGCGAGCGTTCAACTTGCAAGACTCCTCGAACCGCAACCCCCACAAATATTGCAGACGAAGTAGACAGTCGAGCAAGTCTCTCGGTGGGGTCGAGCTCACATCAATTTTCGCCCCTTTGTTAAGCGTCGTGATGTTTGATCGATTCGGAACAGAAGTATCGAAACGCGTTGAGACCCAAATCTTCCTATCACCCCTAAGAATATGCATCACTGTGTTGATTGCTGAGACGTAATTGTGCGCAGTGGAAACCGCAGTACATTCCAATTTGACGCGACCCTCGATGAATTGGCAGTACGAATCAACCGATTTCTTATCAATATCCCGTAAATCTTTCAGGCTCTCTGCGATAGACGCTTTCCATGAGATGAAGCGAAAAAATCGCGACGCAACATGATGCGCTGATGCATACGACTGATAGTGCAGCCGGCAAGCATTATGTACAGCTTTTCGTGGACATCTAGAGCCAAATCCAAAATTTCGTATGTCATGATTTTGCCTGTTTTTCAGTTTCATAATTATCCCTATTCATAATGGTTTTTTGGTGTAGTTACGCTCCCTCCCAAATTCTCGTTTAGTGTTACGCACCCTAGGCAGGTGCTCGCCAGCGTCTACAGGTTCTGAGTTTTTAGCTCGATTGAGCTAAATATCTTTTGTGTTCGCGGCTATTGTCGGAGGGAGGACTCGCTAAGGAAGCAATCAGTTGCTTAGGCTTACGAACTAGAAGTGAAGGAAATATCCCTTACGAAGGCGCAGCCTGCTCGCAGGCCTATCGCAATTGGGCGGATCGTTTACCAATAAAGTACAGTCACAAAGTCGCAAACAACCAAATAGGTTTAACTTAGGCGACAACTGCAGAGCGGCATACGATCGAGATCGACTGCTATAAAAACAGAGCTATAGATTTGGAGGAACAGAAAACCGGTGCGCCCGCGCTTTCATTCAAGGGCACTTTAATACCCAAAAAATAAACACTCGAGCTCGTCGAAGTTTATTCTTAAGCGAATATTCAGCTAGAAGAAACAGCTGAACACTGCGTTGATCATTGTTGCGGAGAATGCAAAACGAACGTTAGCTCGTAAATTTTCTACCACAAGGCTTCACCACTTTTTGATGGGATTTTGCTCTTTTAGGCGAGCTACCATTAGTACACAGAAAGCCTAGAACGCAGAACGCCTGAAATCAATACATTTATGTGATCGCAAAACCGCATGTCGCCTCATGTGCCAAAATTCGACGCTTAACGCGACTAGCATCATATTTGCCACCCCTCGTTCATCAAAGTGCCCCAAGTAAATGCAGATAGAGAACGCCGATTCCATGATATTCCATTCGATAATAGGCTAAAACGAGCTCGCTCGCCGCTGCAATATAGGCTCTCCCGCCGCCCCACCAAGAACGTCTAGTTGTAACGAATTAATAGATGATCATTTCCTTGAAGCGTCGCTATGTTTGGATCGAAGTCGTAATTAAACAACATCTTGACCTCGAAAGACCTGTTGATATTTTTAAAAAAGCTAAACTGCGAGTGAGGGTTTTCTGCTCTTCAATTTCAGCGAACAGCGCCGTTTGATTAACTAAGGGAAAGCTATATTGCAGTCAGGTCTATCAGGAACAAAATAAATGCTTAGCTCCATTAAAAGAGCATAAAAAAGCACTTCTAAGCAGCAATGGTGACTTTGCACTTGTTAGCCTATATAGCATTTTTTAGGCGAGCGACTTGTTCCGATCAACTCCGCACAAACATTTCTAAAGGCCGATGTTGTTAAAGCAACTAAACCGTTACCTCTGTCACTTGAGATCCGTTTCGCAGGTCAGGTCCAAGAGCAGTTTATGTATAATGCCGCTCAATCAAATTGAGATAGGCCGATTCCACCTGATTAGCAAAACCTGCACCATCTGCAAGCGCGCTCTTGCTTAGTCGCTCTCTCAATACTGGGCGTAAATCGGAGAAGGACAATGGTTGATTTCCTAGTTTTACGGCGAGCTCGATATACTGCTCTAGAGAGTCTGCAACAAACTGATTAAGCCCGGCATGATGCATTATTGATGCGCTAACGCGAGACGCGTGCACCTGACCTGTATACGTTATCGTAGGGACCCCCATCCAAAGAGCTTCACACGTTGTTGTTGTTCCATTATATGGAAACGAATCTAGCGCAAGATCAATTTCATCGTACATTTTTAGATGGCTATCCTTACCACTTACTGCGCCACGAAACTCAATTCGTTCTGTTCCAATACCACACTCCGCGAATAGTTTTGAGTAATTATCGCGTACCGCCGGATCAACTAACTGCCTTGACTTAACTAGTATTTTTGACCCTGGAACTCCTTTTAATATTTCTGACCAAGCAGAAATTGTTGAAGCCGTAATTTTATTCAAATTATTAAAAGAGCCGAACGTTACGTAGCCATTTTCTGTATACGGAGGCTCTCTTCGACAAGGCAGGTCACTGGGAAACTCGTAGCATAGAAACCCTTTCGGCAATCGCACAAGCTCTTCTGTGTAATAGCTCTCAGTCAACCCTTGCGGATCGGTAATTTCATCCGTAAATCGATACTGAATTTCTTTAACGCCAGTGGTATTCGGGTATGCCAACCAAGTAACTTGGATCGGTGCGGGAGCTTGCGCAAAAACACCAAGCCTAGACCCTCCAGTGTGGGAGATAACATCAATGAGTACCTGAATTTTATCTTGAACTATCACCTGGACTACGCGGTCGTCAGAAAGCCCGCGAATAGGACGCCAATGATGCCCTAGACCTTTGAAGGCCTCGGTCATTTCATCACAATGATTTGTATTATCGTAAATATAGACTTCCACCTTTGAACAATCATGATTTGAAAGCAATGGCTTTAGAAAATATGCGACCGAGTGAGAGTTTAAATTACTTGAAACATATCCAATCCTAATTGTCTTTGCAGCCGCGTCAGGCGGATTGATTTTTGGGCTACCACGCTCGAACATCTCCCCATACTTTTTAGACAATTCGTATATTTCAGAAGGGGGAATAGTTGGAATGTAGTTCATTCTCATCAAGATACTTGACCTAGCAGACTCAACCCCTTTATTTAGGTTCAAAGCCACCTTAAAGCATTCTATTGATTCATCAAATCGGCCCAAGTCCCCTAAAGTATTGCCAAGCAATAACCAAAGATTAATTTCCTTCGGATGGTGGTGCGTTCCTAGTGCTAGGACCTCAGCAGCCTCACTTAAACGACCGTGATGGAGTAAAACATTTCCGAGCTCTCTAGTCGCGAGCATATGCTCAGGCAGAATTTTTAATGTCTCCCTCATGCTGCGCATCGCGTCTTCATACTGATGCAGGTACATCTGGCATACAGCAAGTTCAAAATGAACATTTGGGTTATTGGGAGCGAACGTAAGGGCTTTTAAGATCTGCTTACTCGCAAGCTGAAATTTCCCAGAGCCAATTAAAGCCTTACCGAACAACCACAATGCTTCTGCATTATTGGGTTGCGCTGCAAGCACTTGTTTTAATAGTGCGCTCGCCTGCTCTAACTGCCCTTTAGCAAGCAGTTCATGAGCAATTTTTAATGGATTTTGTCGCTGCATTTTATAATTAGTCACTTTTACTTAGAACAAAGCAGCCAAGTATATCGAAGAACGAATCGATTACCCACGCCAACGTACATTCCTATGGTTGCGGTATCGAGGCCGAAAACGGCGATGACACGATCAACGGGCTGACGCTTTCAACAATGTGTCTCCGCTACGCATCATTTGATGTATCTTCGTCGACCAGCAATACAACAAGCGACCCACTCACGCCGCAATACCTGGGGGGGTGTTCGATAGTCATCGTATTCGGCTCGAAGTCCTCGAAACACTCCAGAACACCCGAATCGACAGCCAAGTAAGCAATCGTTTCTAGCGACGACACTGAAACGATGTTTGCTTCAGCCTCACAAGAAGCCAACACAAGTTAAAAACCGAACTTATCGAGAACGGGAAAGGATCTTTTAAGCTCTAACACTGCCAGGAATTGAGCCCACAGTCGCAACAGTGCGAAAGACTGAAGACTAAAGCGCGGCGACCTTTTTGATCAAAAACTGCAGGCGTTTAAATTGACGGTGTTGTTCTGGAATATGCTTGACGTTCTCAAGGCAAGTCTGGCACTTGCGCTTCAATTCTGGGTTGCCGCCCTGAAGTTCAATTTGTTTAAGCATGACTTGAATCATATTCAGGTTCAACGCAGGATGCTTAGGCGTGACCACCATCGCCTCTTCAAAGACTTTGATAGCCCCTGCCAGATCACCTTTCTCAAACGCACCAATACCTTCTTTGTTTAGCGCACGCGCTTTCGCTTTTTGTTTCAGACTAACAGGCTCATCAAGCAATTCTTCTATTTGAGAAATGATTGCGCTATTTGAAGCGTGCTTGGCTGCAAGATCGCTTAACAACGACTCGGCTTCGCTTGCGCGCCCCATTTGATACAGCGTCTTTGCGAATTCCAACGCCGTCTGTGGGTCAGCATCGGCAACATTCATTACCTTTTCCGCTTTGGCCATTGCTTCATTTGATTTACGTTCGTCGCCTTGACCCTTGTGAACCCGCGCCTCAATTAGCGCAGCACTCATTCTGACATTACTATCATCTTTGAATTTTTTCGCGACGCGCTCCATTGTATGGACCGCCTCTTTTGCTCTTTTTTTGCCTTCTTCGGTTGGATCACCTTCAGCTAAATCAGATAAGCAACGCCCAAGGTTCAAATAGTTTTCTGCCGACTCATGCACCGAATTAAAGCCAAGCTTCATCGTTTTTCGGTGCGCATCACTGGCCGACTCATAGTCGCGGTTATCATCAGCAACTTTTGCCAATTTCTTTTGACGCATAATCGCATGCGGCGAAATCGCAACCGCCTCCTCTAGCGTTTGCTGTGCTTGCTTCGCTTTACCGAGATTTAAGTAAGCATCGGCTAAAGCATCATAGGCTTCAATAAGGTTGCCGTTGCTTTGGAGTAATCCTGTCAAATCTGCGACAGCTTCTTCGTTTTCTCCCAACGCGATACGCACTTTACCCATTCCGAGACGAGCCCATCCAATATCTCGTTTTGATAAGACGTTTTCATAGATTTTCTTAGCGAGCGCAAACTCTTCTTTTTGGTAATAAATGTTCGCTAAGGTACGTAAACACCATGTCACATATTTCGTATTACTTTTGATCTCTTTGTCCAGTAACTCAACCGCCAAGTCGAGATCTTCTTTGTCGACAGCCGCATTAATAGGTTTTAGCGTTTCGCGCTGCTCAACTAAATTATCAAGCCTCTTCTGGAGTACGGCTTTAGTAATGGGTTTAGTAATATAGCCATCGGGCAAATACTCTAGCGCACCCATCACCATGTCTTTAGAGGTTTCTGCCGTCACCATCACAAACAGGCTGGTATGCTTGAGCACTTTGTTATAACGGAGTTCCTCTAACGCCTGTTGACCATTTTTCCCTGCGCCCAAATTGTAGTCGCAAATAATGACGTCAAAGCTTTCGCGCTCACAGCGTGCAACAGCGTCTTCACCGTTACTAGCGACCTCTATCCTTTCAACACCAAAGGAGCGAATCATTTGCTTAATGGACAGGCGAAAATTCTCGAAGTCATCCACGACTAATATTTTTAGTTTGCGATAAAACTTTGCTAGCTGAAGTTGTCTTTGAAGTTCTGTCATACGAGGTCTATTGATCATCCTTTTTTATATAATTGTAGCTACAATTTTGGCAAATTCTCCCTCAAATCCAGACATTCGTGATTTTCCGCTTTAGTTTTTTCTAAAAATACCTACAATCGTCAAAAAATCCATATCGATCCAAACCGGTCCCACTATTATGCCAACGGCTCTATTTCTAGATATCATCCCTAGCTCTCCTGATGATGGAATGTACCCAACCGAAATTGCTTGGTCGCTGGAAGATGGTCAGCTTAAGTCGGTATTAATACTCCCTGACGATGATTGGGAGCCATGGGACAACGCTAGCTATGAGACGGATGTCCAACATTTATTCGATCATGGTGAGACCCCTGCAGACATCGTTAGCGAACTCAATGATGACCTAAGTGGACATACCGTTTTTATTGACGGGTTAGATGATGATACAAAACTACTTGAACTGCTTTTTGAAAGCTGTAATCAAGAGCCAGATTTTGAACTCGCTCCAGTCACCGAACTTTTTCTAGATGACAAACTTGAGACAATTTTGCGCCTCCGAAATGAAGTGGCCGCAACGCGAGGCTTAGACTTACACCAGTGCGCAGATACGGTAAAAAGCCTAATTTTTGTTGCAAGCGAACGATCAAAGAAGGAATTGTGACGGCTATCTTCGAACCTATCTTAAATTCATGTCAACATCGCCCGCATCCAACTTAAAGAATTCGTACCGTTAGGACTACCCTCCAGCATGTTTAAGCTTCCCTGCTTCAGCCTTACCTCCGCACTTAGTTTGCGCACATGTTTATTGACCATCATTTCCTTTTTGATATTCAGCAGTAACGCAATCGCTCAAAAAGGTGACCAAGGAACAGGCAAGTCGGGCAAAGATTACGTCTCGGCTGGGATCGTTTTAAATGAATTTCGATCAGTATTGCTAGCACTTGATACAGGAGCAGCTTATGACAATGAAGGCGAGTATCTAGGGGCCAACGTTCAGAACGATTTTCCACTAACGGCTCAAACCTATGGTTACCAGTTTTCCTATGGAAGTTATATAAACGACTATTTCAAAGCAGAATTTCGTCTCGGAGGCAACCTTAGAGATGACACACTCAAAGAAGCGTATGACATTAATCTGAGTTATTGGTTTAGCGGGTATTTGGGCTTCCAGCACCCCATTACAGATTATATGAGCGGGTACTTTATGTATGGGGTTTCTTTTTTCGAAGCCGACACCTCGCGGCGTCAAGTTGAGATCAACGTCACCACGACAAACGATTTCGGGCAACAAAGAACTGACAGAGTGCTAGTCGAACCATCTCCAGAATTTATGGAAGATGGGCTTTTTGACAAACATTTTAGCCCGTCGTGGACGTTAGGATTGGAGTTCGATATTTTTGACGATTTCTTTTTGGTGTTTGAATATGGCCGCCTTTTAAAAGACTCCGGTACGAACATAAAAGTCCGCCAAGCTGGCACCCACATTCGCTATGAGTTTTAGCTTAGCGGACAACTATCTAAGCGTCTTTACGTGTAATTTTCCAACAGTGATGAATTGACTGATTTCTCTCAAAGTCTTTATCTAGCGACTTTGTTTTCCAGTCTTCTACGCAATAATATTCTGATATATTTTCCGCTAATTTAAACTTTCTCAAGTTGTTTGAAAAGATTAGTACGCCATCGGCCGATAAGCGCTTCATAGCTCGACGAATCATTTGTTCATGATCCCTCTGAACATCTAATATCCCTTCCATATTTTTCGAGTTAGAAAAGCTCGGGGGATCTAAAAATACGACGTCATACTCTCCGGCCCCCTCATCCGACTCTAGCCATTCGAGGCAATCAGCCCTTTTTAGTATATGCCGCCTAGAATCTATGCTATTTTTTTCGTAGTTTCTCTCGGCCCAAGCTAGATATGTTTTTGACATATCTAGACTTAGACTTGAGCTGGCACCACCGAGCGCCGCTTGAACAGACACAACCGAGGTATAGCAAAATAAGTTCAATACACGTTTTCCTTCACAGTTCTCATTCATCCAGCGCCGGATAGCCCTGTGATCAAGAAATACGCCCGTATCAAGATAGTCGTTGAAGTTAACCCACAATTGGGCATTTCCTTCGTTAACCAGCACAAAGTCGCTCGTTTCTGACTGTTTCTCATATTGAGACTTACCTTTCTTAACGCTTCTGCTTTTGAGCGCAATATTGCTAGGCTTAACATCTAGCGTATCCCGCAATACCGCTAAACCTTCGGATAAACGCTGTATTGCGGCGTCAGGATCAACCGTTGATGGCGCCGCATACTCTTGAACGTGCAGCCAGCGCTGACCATCGACACTTGAGTAGCTATCAACCGCCAGAGCGAATTCGGGCATATCTGCATCATATAAACGAAAACAACTAATATTATTTTTAGCAGCCCACTTGCCTACCAGCTTTTGATTCTTAACGATTCTGTTCTTGAACATCGTTGCGCGAGATTCATGACTAATTTTCCAAAGAGCTGGATTCTTTAATTGCTTTTCTGGCGACACCCAAGCCGACTTAAAACGATTGCTTTCAAGCAAGTCGGCCAGGATAAGCTGACTCTCTATCGCACCGTTATACAACTGGTATTGTTTGTGACTACGCCATCCTAGCTCACGCCCTAACTCTAAGTTCCCCGTAAAAACTGCAGCTTTCCAGCCTAAAAGGAACGATAGAAATGTTTGGCCAAGATCTCTATATAAGTCGCCTAATTTTTCGACCTCACCCAGCCGCTCTCCATAAGGCGGATTAACGACCAGCAAGCCCGTCTTCATTGATTCGAAAAGGGTAAACTCACCTAGCGCTCTTTTCTCGACATGAATAAACTCCTCGAAACCTGCGCGTCGAACGTTATCCCAAGCCTTTTTTACGACACGCGAGTCTTGATCGAAACCAACTACGCGCCCCCTAAAGCGACTTTTTCCTTCTTCATGCGCAGTCGCCGCTTGCTCAACCACATCCTGCCAAAGCGAATCATTATGCTGCAGCCAGTGCGAGAACCCCCATTTTTCGCGTCTCGTTCCGGGCGCATAATCAGTCGCTAGCTGCACTGCCTCAATGAGAAATGTTCCCGAGCCGCACATAGGGTCGATTAGACAACCTTCGACACCAAACTGCTCCGGCCAGCCACTAAGCATTAGAATCCCAGCCGCTAGATTTTCCTTTAAGGGAGCCTGACCGGTTTCCTCTCGATAGTGCCGCTTATGAAGACTATAACCCGACAAATCCAAGCCAAGGGTAAGCCTGCCCTTTGACAAACGTGCAGAAATATAAATGTCGGCATCACCCCGATCAACATTAGGCCTCTCTCCAAACTGCTCACGAAATCCATCAACAATCGCATCTTTAATTTTTAACGCGCCAAATGCACTGTTATTAATAAAAGCGTTCGTGCCAGAAAAATTTACTGAGAAGGATCGGGAAAGCTCGAAATGCTCGTACCAAGGTAAGCACAATGCTGCTTCATAAACCTCGTCAACGGAATCAACCTTAGTATCGCTAAGAATCAGTATGATTCGATTCGCTATACGAGACCAAAGCAAGGACCTATAGCACACCGCTTGCGAAGCAGAGCAATGAACCCCCGAAGGAATCGCTTTAGTTTTAGTAGCCCCGAGACCAATCAATTCTTTTTCAAGGGCGTATTGCAAGCCCTTTGGACAGGTCACGAACAATTCGAAGTCAGTATTTTTAGTCATGTGTTACCAATTCAATACAAATTTAAAAACAAATAAGCGGGTGATTTTAGTCTTTTAAATCAGTTAGCTATATTCCTTATAGCTCTTACCGCTAAAGAAGTTACCTTATAGAGCAATATATTCATGTACATTCAGCGAAACATGAGATTAACTTTCCGTAGGCACTGCCAATAATGCGGCGCCCATCAAACTTCTAAATAATGATAGTTTGATCATTACAAAACAACTCATAGGAGAAACCATTTTTGTCTCGTTGACTTCCGTCAGCGCTTAATTCATGCAATTGACATTGAAAGAAATTTCGAGAGGTTCGATAAGAATGAGAAGACAAAAAAGAGATATTATCCAGCGTACCTTTAATAAAGGCTACCAAGCCGGCGTGAGTGGAAAGTCAAAATCCCTCTGCCCCAACACAACAGAAGAACAAAAACAAAGCTGGCTTAACGGCTGGCGTGAAGGACGAGAGGATAACTGGGACGGATTTAGAGGCGTCTCTGGCATTCACAAATTACCGGGTATAACGACCTAAGCATACAAACCCAAACCCAAAAGCCCTGCACGACAGGGCTTTTTTATATAATTTCTATCTCTTAAAACGAATCGCCTCGACACACTCTCTAACCAATGATGGTCCTTGATAGATAAAGCCACTATACACCTGAACCAACTTTGCTCCTGCCTCAATTTTCTCAAGCGCATCATCTCCACTCATAATTCCGCCGACGCCTATAATCGGAATCGTATCGCCCAGCTCAGCCTTAAAACACCTAATAATATCCGTCGACTTCATGGTCAATGGCGCACCACTTAATCCACCCGATTCATGGGCGAACTCAGAGCCATCGACTTTATCCCGATCCAGGGTAGTATTTGTCGCAATCAGACCGTCAATCCCGTGAGACTTAAGCGACGCCGAAACGGTCTTCACTTCGTCTTCAGACATATCAGGAGCTACTTTAATTGCGATAGGAACATAGCGCCCATGCTCTTTAGCAAGCACTGACTGCTCCTCTTTAACTGCCGACAGCAATTCGTTGAGCGAATCACCGAACTGCAACGTCCTCAAGCCTGGGGTATTTGGCGATGAGACATTAACCGCCACATAAGAGGCGTGAGCATAGACCGCTCTCAAGCCAGCTAAGTAATCCGAATTCGCTTCCTCAACAGGCGTGTCAAAATTCTTTCCGATATTAATACCAAGTACACCGCGATACTGACACTGCTTAACTTTTTGGACTAAACGCGCGACACCATGATTATTGAAGCCCATTCGGTTAATAATCGCCCGGTCGTCTTTCAGGCGAAATAGACGAGGTTTAGGATTACCCGGCTGTGGCCTTGGCGTCACCGTTCCCACTTCAATGAACCCAAAACCAAAACGACTAAGGGCATCAATGTTATCAGCATTTTTATCAAGTCCTGCAGCTAATCCTACTGGGTTCGCAAATTGTATACCCATCACTTCTTGCGGGTCGTCTGCAATCGGAGACACAAAAGGCTTCAACAAACCCAAACGATTCGCAGCACTCATCCACTCTAGAGACAGATCATGAGAGCGCTCTGGAGATAGCTGAAAAAGCATGGAACGTAGCAAGGAATAGGACATAAATTCAAAATACCTGTCGAAAAAATTGGCGGCGTAATTATAGACTCAAATCAATCCAAATATCGAAAATGATTTTATATGAATAGCCGTTGACAGCGACCAAATTTTAGAGATCAGTCTTTTGCAGAATGTTATCAACAGATTTTGTGGATATCTTTGTTGATAACCTCCCAGCAGTTCCTCAAATCCCTTGTTAGCTATGAAAATAGGTCAAATTGATCATTTTTTGATCAGGTAAAATTACCTTAAATATCATATACTTACGTTTATCAACAGGTTTTTAAGTAAAATTTATACAAAATTCCAGCGCCCATCCTGACAATCGCAATCTGTGCACAAAGCTGTCAAATAATTGTCATCACGACAATAAAATGACTGATTTAGCCACCCATTAATCGGTTTCTTACCTCGTGAATTTGATCGCGAATCAACGCTGCGGCCTCGAAATCCAAGGCTTTAGACGCCTCATACATTCGATCCTCTAACGCTGATATTTCTTTCGCCAACTCACTTGGGGTGCGTGATTTTAACGTCGCCACGTAATCAGCAGTTGATTCGGCGACTTGTTTGGTCTTACCACTCGAGTTCGTGACCAAACGTGCCCCTTCCATTATATCGACAACTTTGTTGTTCAAACCGGTCGGGGTAATGTTATTTTCGAGATTGAAAGCTTCTTGCTTTTCTCTTCGTCTTTCCGTCTCTGTCATCGCTTTTTTCATCGACCCGGTAATTCTATCGGCGTAAAGAATCGCTCGCCCGTTAATGTTTCGAGCTGCGCGGCCAATTGTTTGAATCAATGCTCTTTCTGAGCGAAGAAAACCCTCTTTATCCGCATCAAGTATCGTCACTAAAGACACTTCCGGCATATCAAGGCCTTCACGCAATAAGTTGATACCTACCAGTACATCGAACACACCAGATCGTAAGTCTTTGATTATCTCCACACGTTCCACTGTATCGATGTCCGAATGCAAGTAGCGCACTCTCGTTCCATGCTCCATCAAGAAGTCTGTCAGGTCTTCCGACATTCGCTTGGTAAGCGTAGTCACCAAAACTCGCTCATCGCGCGCGACCACCAGCTTAATTTCAGCCAATAAGTCATCGACCTGAGTCGTTGCGGGCCGAACTTCGATGACCGGATCAAGCAAGCCTGTTGGCCTAACTACCTGCTCGACGATCTTACCCGCGTTCTCGGCTTCATAAACAGATGGTGTCGCCGAGACAAATATCATTTGAGGCGCTATACGCTCCCACTCATCGAATCTCATTGGCCGATTATCAAGCGCTGACGGCAACCTGAAACCATATTCAACTAAGGTCTCCTTTCGAGATCGGTCACCTTTATACATTGCGCCGATCTGAGGGATCGTTACATGAGACTCGTCCACAACTAACAGAGCATTGCCCGGAAGATAGTCAAATAGAGTCGGAGGAGCCGCGCCAACGCCACGCCCGGATAAATAACGGGAATAGTTTTCTATCCCATTACAATACCCAAGTTCGAGCATCATCTCTGTGTCATAGCGCGTACGCTCTTCAAGGCGCTGAGCCTCGACCAACTTGTCATTGTCTTTTAACTGCTTGAGTCGTATCTCAAGCTCCGCGCGGATACTATCCACGGCATCAATAATTTTTTGCCGCGGCGTCACATAATGGGACTTAGGATAAATAGTCACTCGCGGAACACGACGCCGGACTTCACCTGTCAAAGGGTCAAAGTAACTTAAATTCTCTACCTCATCGTCGAATAACTCGATACGAACAGCCTCCTGCTCCGATTCAGCGGGAAAAATATCAATAACATCGCCTCGTACACGGTACGTCGCTCTTTGCAGCTCAACATCGTTGCGAGTGTATTGCAGTTCAGCCAAACGCTTTAAAATGGTTCGCTGGCCGATACGATCTCCGCGATCTAAGTGGAGCATCATTTTCAGATAAGACTCAGGATCGCCCAAGCCGTAGATAGCTGAAACGGTCGCAACAATAATAGCGTCAGGCCTTTCCAATAGAGCCTTAGTTGCCGACAGACGCATCTGCTCGATATGTTCATTGACCGACGCATCCTTCTCTATAAAGGTATTTGAAGAAGGTACATAAGCCTCTGGCTGGTAGTAGTCATAGTAAGAAACGAAATACTCGACCGAATTGTTTGGAAAAAAGCTCTTGAACTCGCCATAAAGCTGAGCGGCTAACGTTTTGTTATGCGCCATAATGATCGTAGGACGCTGAACTTGCTCTATAACGTTGGCGATCGTGAACGTCTTTCCTGAACCCGTTACGCCTAATAAGGTTTGATGAAGCAGTCCATCATTTATACCCTCAACTAGCTCTTTTATCGCAACTGGTTGATCGCCCGCTGGGTCAAAGCGGGACTCTATCGTAAATTCCTTTGTCATCAAGATTCCGAATTAAATTATTCAATGGTAGAATTGCGCTGCGCCTCTCGGCCCGACTAAAGAAACTTATCGGGAGAGCTCGTATGTTTGCGCCAAAGCTTAGCTTTTATACTACCGCAACATAGTCAAATTAGTTACAGACATAATCAAACAAATTCACCGCTGTCACTGGGACAGAGAGATTCGATCGAGGAAAGCACCTTGGACCTGCCATTGTCAAAAAGAGTTCAACTGATAAAACCGTCTCCAACACTTGCTGTTACCAATAAGGCGAATGAATTGCGCGCTGCGGGCCAAGATATCATTGGGCTTGGCGCCGGCGAGCCTGACTTTGATACGCCGCAGCATATCAAAGAGGCTGCGATTAAAGCGATCAATGAAGGTCAAACAAAATATACGGCTGTCGATGGCACGCCAGCACTTAAAAGCGCGATTATTCGCAAGTTTAAGCAAGACAATGGGCTTGATTACGAAGCGAACCAAATTCTCGTTTCATCGGGTGGAAAACAGAGCTTTTTTAATTTATCTCTTGCCCTACTGAACCCGGGAGACGAAGTTATTATTCCGGCTCCTTATTGGGTCTCTTATCCTGATATGGTGAAGATAGCCGAAGCTTGCCCGATCATTATTGAAACCACGCCCGCTCAACGCTTTAAAATTTCTCCCGAGCAGCTAGAGCAGAACATTACGAATAAAACGCGCATATTCGTCCTGAATAGTCCGTCCAACCCAACTGGAATGGCCTACTCTCTCGACGAACTTAAAGCCCTGGGCGAAGTGCTGCGCCGCTACCCAGAAGTAATGATCGTTTCAGATGACATGTATGAACATATCCTTTGGGAAGAAGATTCTTTTTGCAACATTCTGAATGCCTGCCCCGATTTATATGCCAGAACTTTTGTTCTCAATGGCGTCTCAAAAGCGTATTCAATGACCGGCTGGCGCATAGGTTATGCGGCGGGCCCGACCAAAGCTATTGCCGCCATGAAGAAAATCCAGTCCCAAAGCACGTCCAATCCAGCTTCGATATCTCAGGCTGCCGCAGCAGAAGCGCTAAATGGCTCCCAAGCATGCGTCAAAGAGATGGTGGTTGAGTTCAAGAAGCGACACGACTATCTGGTCACCGCACTTAATGAACTTCCTGGTGTTGAGTGTGAAAAAGGAGATGGGACGTTTTATGTATTTCCAAACTTTGCCGAGGCTATCAAGAACAGTCGGTTTAATGATGACGTATTGTTTGCAGAAAACCTACTAAGCGAAGCGGGCGTCGCACTGGTTCCGGGTTCAGCATTTGGCGCTCCGGGCTGCATGAGACTAAGCTTCGCAACCAGCATGAGTACCCTAGAGTCTGCGATCAAACGGCTATCAAAAGTCTTGTAGAATAAAAAAGCCCAGCGCACTCACTGTGCACTGGGCTTTCACTTTCCTTACTATGCTACATCACGGTTTGCGTAATCTGCTCAGAAAACTCACCTCTTACGCCATCGCTATCTACCGTAGCAATCGCAAAGTAATAAGTGCCCGCGCTGAGATCTTCGATCGACGCATCTAGCTCCCCGCCTCCTGTTACAGTAACCGTTTCACTTAAGTTGTTTGAGTCGGTGCCATACGCAATGACATAACCGTTAATCTCGTATAACTCAAGTGCTGACCCATCTTCACGTTCGGTCGGTGTATCCCAGGTTAAGGCAACGGTAGCGACAACCGGCACATCAATCACCACCTCATTAACTTGAAGCAAAGCGTCTAGTGAAACATCTGAACCCACACTGTTGCTGACGATAACGTCGTAAACACCTGCATCTGCTAGCTCAGCAGATCCAATGGTTAGAGTCGAAGCGTTAGCGCCAGAGATATTAACCTCATTTTTACGCCATTGATAAACAAGTGAGCCACCACCCTGAGCAACAACACTCAACTGGGCTTGAGCACCCTCATCAACTTCAACAGCAGAAGGCTGAGACACGATTTCAACCGGCGCGACTTCTTCTGGCGCCTGTGCAACTTGGTCGTAAGAACTTTGAGTTTCGTCAGCTACCGAGGCTAAAGAGCTCGTATATTCACTCTCTGGATCCTGCGCGATAATGTCTTGAGCAATCTCGTTAGCATTATAAAACACATCATCTAACGCGACCTCCGGAAGAGCTCCTAGGTTCACAGATGCAATTTCACCACCGGACGCTAGCTTTGAAGCTAAGTGATCGAGAACTTCATCAATAGAGTCCCAATCTGCAGTATTCACTAAGCTTAAGATCGCAGCCGACACGATACCCGACTCCAGTTGTGCTTTAGTGAGGCCCGCCATCGATTGTAGAGAAGTAATATCAGCCGGCGCCAAAGTAATCGAGCCAGCATCAAGGTCAAACTGAGATTCAACATATTGCATCGCAGCACTTATATTTTCGGTAGACAGTCCTTCCAATGCAGCACTTGCTCGCGCTACAACCATGTGGGTCAGAGGGCTAAGGTGCGCATTGACGCTCTCACCAGTGTCGACACCTGTCACCAAACCCGTTAAAGAAAAATCTTCGTTTAGGTCAAACCACTGCCCAAATAATATTGGGTTGCTGTCCGAGTCATCTCCACATCCATCCGTTGCGTCACACATCATCTGAGTTTGAGAATCTGCAGTTACCTCAACAATCAGCGTTTGATTGTTGAGCTCGCCATCGACTGTTAATGAGTAAGCGCCGCTAGCGTTTGTTCTAACCGAAGACGATAACGCTGTTGCAGACCGTTCAAGAACACCATTTACGTTCTCAACTGGGTACGCGGCTACAAGCCCGTTGCGAATAACACCCTTAATGGCACTACCTGACAGCGTCGACTCTGCACGCGGGCTTGTTGGCAAACTACTCTGCCCCTCTGTGCCACCACCACTGCAACCAGCTAACAACAGTGACGCAGTTGCAACCGCCATGATTAAAGATGCTGGCTTGCGAGTAAATCTGATGCTTGGGTTTTGCATAATGCCTCTCGGGAATATCCTAGTAACGGAATCTAGATTAGTAGACTAAATGATTAAATGGACGGATTTAACACACATTTGAAGGTCTTTATGCGTCATGTTTTTGACTTATGTGTAATTGTGTGAATTCTGCAAAATTATGTGTGAGACAAGGCTCACACAGGTAGTGAGACGTAAAGCGTGCCTAGATTTAAAGGCGTGTATTTTGGCTTGAACAAAACCAGGGCTTATAGCGTGTAAATGCGCTACCTAGAGAAACTCACGAATATATGAAAACGAAGGAGGGAAAAACTTAGGTCTTAAGGTTAATACTAAAAAAAGCGATCTATTACCCTAAGCGATTAATATAAGCTGAACGGGGATATCGGCTAGACCAAAACCGTACCTCAACATAAAATAGATCGCTATGCTTTGGGTATCTCTGTATCCACCTCTATCTCTAAAATAGCATTACTACTTAGCTATATTCGGTTATCAACGCGGCGAGATTAGACCATTAACTACGACTTAGGATGCGCGTTACTGGCCCAAACGTTTTACGATATAAGTCGTTGACGCCCAATCGTTCAAGCGCCTCAATATGCGCCTTCGTCGGATAACCTTTATGTTCCGCAAGCCCATAGCCCGGGTATTTGATATCGAGTTCAATCATTTCACGATCACGCGAAACCTTCGCGAGAATAGAGGCGGCAGCAATCGCTTGCACTCGCGAGTCTCCCTTTACCACCGGCTCACTGGGAATTGCCAGCTCTGGGCATCGGTTACCATCAACTAAAACATATTCAGGGTTTGGGGATAGCAATTCAACCGCTCGCTTCATTGCCAGCATCGAAGCGTGAAGAATATTCAAAGCGTCTATCTCTTCTACTGACGCCCTCGTAATAGACCAAGCGATCGACTTTTCAACAATTTCCGCATACAAGCTTTCACGCTTTTTTTCGCTAAGCTTCTTTGAATCCGCCAAGCCCAAGATTGGCTGATTTGGATCGAGAATAACGGCTGCCGCGACTACGGGGCCGGCTAAAGGGCCTCTTCCAACCTCATCAACGCCGGCCAACAGAGCACCCTCATAGCCACATACAAAATCGAACTTATCGTCAGCACTCAAGTTTTTTGTTTTCCTTCGATCACTTCAACAATGGCATCTGCCGCTTCTTCGCTAGCGTTAAGTCTCAAACTTTGGTGAAGCGCATCGAATGAACTAACAATAGGCGCACTAACTTCAGGGCTCATCAGTTTAAGCGCTGCTTCTGCAATTCGCTTAGGCTCTGCTGCGTCCTGCAACAACTCAGGCACTAACTCCTTACCAGCGAGCAAATTCGGTAATGACACAAACGGAACCTTCAGCAGTCGTTTCATGATCACATGTGTCAGCCACGCGACTCGATAAGAAACAACCATTGGTTTTTTTAAGAGCATGGCTTCAAGAGCTGCAGTACCCGACGCCAACAAAACAAAGTCACTCGCCGCCATTAACTCTCTTGATTGTCCATCAATGAGACGGATCGGTAAATCTGCGCCATGCTCGTTAACCAATGCTTGAATTTGATCACGACGATCCTTATTGACACACGGAATCACAAACTGAACATCACTCCGAGCGTCTCGAATATAGCGCGCAGCTTCTATAAACGACTCCGCAATGTACTTGACTTCGCCGGCCCGGCTGCCTGGCAATATCGCGACTAACGTTTCCGATTCCGCAATACCAAGCTTTCCCCTCGCCCCAAGCTTATCGTTGGCCAACGGAATAATATCTGCGAGAGGGTGACCGACGAACTTAACCCGCACATTGTGATCACGGTAAAAACCAGCTTCAAACGGCAAAAGGGTTAGCATCAGATCAACGGCACGCGCTATTTTATAAACTCTTTTCTGACGCCACGCCCAAACCGATGGACTTACGTAATGACTCGTTTTGATCTGTGCCTTACGAAGCTTTTCTTCTAGCCCCAAATTAAAATCAGGTGCATCTATGCCGATAAAAATGGCGGGTCTTTTTGATAAAAAATAATTTTTGATGCGACGGCGAATGCCAATGAGTTCGAATATGCGCCCCAACACTTCAACTAAGCCCATCACCGACAGACGCTCCATCGGCACCTGAGACTTGAACCCTTCATCTAGCATCAAAGGCCCACCAATTCCCTCAAATTCGGCATTTGGGTAACGGGCCTTTAGCGACTTAATCAAGTTGGCGCCAAGGATGTCTCCTGACGCCTCCCCTGCCACCATACCTATCAGTACTTTTTCACTCGAAACGACCTTAGACGGCTCAGCCAACTCGCCAGTCATTACCGAATGATACCGCGATCAGAACGCTTGATACTGTCGACAAAAATACGGACGTAAGGATTGTCTTGGGCTACGCTTTCTAACTGCTCTAACGCTTCAGCTAAACGTAAACCTTGCCGATAAAGCGTTTTGTAGGCGCGCTTAAGTTCAAGAATGGAGTCTGCATCGACGCCTTTGCGCTTAAGGCCTTCAGTGTTCAAACCGTGCGCTGAAGCGGACTGCCCACTTGCCATCACAAACGCGGGAATATCTCGAAGTACGATACTGCCACCCGCACTCATAGACTGAGTACCGATTTTACTAAACTGGTGGACCATCGTTCCGCCGCCTAGAATAACTGAGTCATCAACATGCACATGACCCGCTAGCGTTGCGCCATTGGCCAAAATACAATCGTCCCCAACTACGCAATCATGCGCAACATGGACATAAGCCATCAATAAATTTCGGCTACCTATCGAGGTAAGACCTTGGTCTTGAATCGTTCCGCGGTGCAAGGTACAGCTCTCTCGGATAATGTTGTCATCACCAACAAGTAATCGCGTTGGTTCGCCAGCGTATTTTTTATCTTGGCAATCTTCACCGACGCTAGAAAACTGATAGATCGTGTTGTTTTTTCCTATCGTCGTCGGACCTTTGACAACAACGTTTGACATAATTCGTGTGCCGTCACCAATTTCGACATCCGGCCCAATCACTGAAAACGGACCGACTTCTACGTCTTTTCCAAGCGACGCTTTAGGGTCAACTATAGCCTGCGGGTGAACTGTCATTAGCGAGACCTCTCTGCGGTCATGATCTCGGCAACACATGCAATCTCATCGCCTACCAACGCCCGGCAATCAAACTTCCAGATACTATGCTTTGCGCTAATTAAATCCGCTTCTAAAGTAAGCTGATCCCCTGGTACAACCGGACGCTTAAACCGCACCTTATCGGAGCCAGCAAAATAATGAATTAAACTATCACTAGGCTTTTTGTCTGTTGTTACAAAACCCAAAATACCGGAAATCTGTGCTAATGCCTCAAGTATAAGTACACCGGGCATGATCGGCGCATCAGGAAAGTGTCCCTCAAAAAAGCTTTCGTTAAAACTAATGTTCTTATAGCCACGAATGCTCTTCCCAGACTCTACGTCAGTGACGCGATCAACAAACAGAAAAGGATACCGGTGCGGCAAAAACGTTTTGATTTCATTGATGTCCATCATGACTGCTTATCCTGTTGAATCCCCGAGGTATTGTGTTCGACACGCTGCTCAAGCGTTTTGAGGCGCGCCGCCATTTTATCTAGCTGCCTGAGCCTTGCGATACTTTTCTTCCACTTTGCGTTGGGCTGAACCCCAGTGCCAGATGAATATACACCGGGCTCATTAAGACTTTTGATCACCATCGTCATCGCCGTTATGTGCACACCATCAACAATATTGAGGTGTCCGGCAATGCCACTAGCACCGCCCACAATGCAGTTCTTACCAATGGTGGTGCTGCCCGCGATTGCTGAACACGCCGCGATTGCGGTGTTCTCTCCAATCACCACATTGTGAGCCACCTGAATTTGGTTATCTAAAATAACACCTTTGCGAATAACTGTGTTATCCAGCGCGCCCCGATCGATGGTTGTGTTTGCACCGATCTCTACATTGTCTTCAATAATGACACCGCCTAGCTGAGCAATCTTGACCCAGCCTTCTGCACTTGGTGCAAAGCCAAAACCGTCCGAGCCAACTACCACACCACTATGGAGTATGCAGTCCGCGCCGATACTAACACCATGATACAGCGTCACGCCCGCGTACAAATGCGTATTTGCGCCAACGACAGAGTCACGCCCCAAACAACAGTTAGGGCCAATTCGAACGCCGTCCGCAATCGCAACTCCCGACTCTACAACGACACCGGCTGAAATATGCGCTCCCGCGCCAATCACAGCAGTGTCGTGAATAGACGCCGCCGGATCAATATAAGTCGCGGCGACAGCGTTGCTCGGCTTATTAAATGGAGACCAAAGCATACTAAGTTCTGCGTAAGCTAAGTATGGGTTTGAGTGTACGAGGCACGCACCAAGAAATGTCTTACTATCCGCCTCAGTCAGAATCACCGCCGCCGCTTTCGTCGACGCTAGAAACCGACTGTAAGCAGGGTTCGCCAGAAAAGCTAAATGCCCTTCGCTAGCGGTTTGCAGTGTCGCCAGACCAGATATAACCATAGCGGGGTCGCCGACAACTTTTGCATCGATTCTTTGTCCTAGCTCTGAAAGCGTGAAAGACGCATTACTCATCGCGATATTCTCATTCTATTTACAATATGGCCGAGCGTTAATAGAAACTCGGCCAAGCTTATTTTGCTATTTTAGCGCGTTAAGTTTGTCTACCACTTTCTCTGTGTAGTCCAATGCCTCATCGGCGTAAAGCGCTGCTTCTCTAGGCATCAATAAGTTTAGGCCTTCTTGCTCAACTAAATCATTGATCGCTTTATCAAGTCTTGGCTTAGATACACTCAGAAACTCTTGTCGTTTCTCAGCAAGCGCATTATCTAATTTGCTCTTGAGATACTTATATTCTTGAATCTTCGCTTCTAGGTCAGAAGCAAGTTTCTGTCTTTCGCTGTCGCTCATAATTGCCGCATCATTCTTGAGACGCATTTCAAGCTTTTGACCTTCTTCGCCCACGGCACGCACTTCCAAGTCTTGCTGTTTGAATTGCCCAACCGTTTCCTCAGTAAACGCCTTTGCTGACTCAGATGCGAACAACGCCGTTCTCACGTCAAGCAGCCCTATTTTCATCTCTGCGCTCGCCGAAAAAGCGGATAACAAAACAATCAGTCCGATAGAAATAGTTTTAAAGTTCATTTGGATTATTCTCCGTAGACCCTTAATGAGTCTTATCTAAAAAGGTTGTCCGAGTGAAAACTGGAAGAATTGTTTCTCATCCGTCTCAATCGCGTTAAGTGCTTTGCCAAAGCTAAAACCTAGAGGCCCGATAAATGTATTCCACTGCAAACTCAAACCCGTTGACCAACGCAGCTCCGAAACGTCAAAGTTATAATCCCTATTCGTATCAAAAACATGTCCGCCATCTACGAAATAAGACAACCGCATCGATTGCTGGTCCTTAACAAACGGCAGTGGAAATATGAACTCAAAGCTATTTTCGTACAATAAATTACCGCCGTATGGATCGTCACCACCCACTGCACTCGGGTTCGGGGTTGTTCTTAAACCAAGCGTGTTATTTTCGTAGCCGCGAACGGAGTTAATACCGCCGGCGAAATAGTGCTCAAAGAAAGGTAGCTGATCCGTATCTCCATACGAATCACCCCACGCAAGTTCATTACGAATACGGAATAAGTATTCATGTGATTTATCGATTGGGAAGTACACGTTCGAACGGTAGGTTGCCTTATAAAAGGTTAGGTCACTGAACGGCGCCATAACATCTAACGCAATACCTTGCCTCCAACCGTTGGTTGCAAACATCCCCCGGTTTAACGTGCTTCGTGACCAGCCACCGGTAATTTCGTACGTGTTATATGTTGTGCCATATTTCTCAACAAAACGATCAATTTGCAAGGGTAAAAAATCACCCGCCGTCAAACTTGTATTGGTAAACCCAAGTCCAAAACTCAACCTCGACACATTATCGATCGGGTATCCAAATGTGACCGAACCTCCCGTGGAGTCGATAACGTAATCAGACCGGTTATCCTCTTCGAAGTCAGTCTTGCGAGCAAACACACTGAAACCTCGACTTACGCCATCAACCGTATAATACGGATTCAAATACGAAAAGTTTGCCGACTTAACCGAGTCACTCGTATTAATCCCAAACGAAACCCTCTTGCCGCTACCGAAGAAATTGCTTTCGGACACACTCAAACCAAGCGTTAAGCCACTTCCCTGCGAAAAACCAAGGCTTGCAGACAAGTTACCTGACGATTGCTCTTCGACTTGATAGTTAACGTCAATCTGATCATTTTTACCTGGCACGGAAGGTGTATCGACCGTCACGTTCCCAAAAAAACCAAGACGCTGTAAACGAGTCTTAGATAACTCAATTAAATCAGTCGACGCAGAAGCCCCTTCCATTTGACGCATTTCTTGTCGCAACACTTCATCTTTTGTGTTGGTATTACCTCTAAAATTTATACGCCTAACATAGTTTCGTTTGCCAGGATCGACATAAAAAATAATCGAAGCAGTGTTGTCATCATGAGGCTCTGGAATCGGGTTCACATTTGCATAGGTATAGCCTTCACCTCCCAAAACCCGAGATATCAACTCGGCCGAGGCTGTTAGCTTACGCCTTGAAAAAGTTTCCCCCTCTTCAATTAGTACCAATTCTTCTAGCTCTTCTTTCTCTAAAATTAAGTCGCCTTTGAGGTCAAATTCTCGAATGGTATATTGCGGGCCTTCGGTTACGTTGAGCGTGATAAAGACATTTTCTTTATAAGGAGATATCGAAACCTGAGTGGATTCAATCAGAAATTTAATGAAGCCATTGTCTAGATAGAATGAACGAATACGCTCTAAATCACCGCTAAGCTTTTCCTTTGCATATTTATCGTCACTGGTGACAAAGGACCAAAACCCACCGGTCTTTAACTCCATTAGATCAATCAACTCTTCGTCTGTGTAAGATTCATTACCGACGATATTGATATGCAAAATGGAGGCTACCTCGCCCTCGTTGATATTTAGTGAGATCTGTACCCGATTACGTGGCAGCTCAATCAACTCGGCATCTATAGATGCGCTATAGCGACCTTGAGCGACATACGAGCGTAATATTTCTAACTCCAGGCGCTCTAGGGTAACGCGTTTGAACACTTTTCCTTCAGACATGCCCGCGGAACTTAGTCCTTCGCGTAGCTCGTCTTCCGATATATTTTTATTGCCCTTTATCTCTATTTTACTAATGGCAGGACGTTCGAACACTTCGACAATAAGGTCGCGCCCTTCTCTTTTTATCTTTAAATCAGTAAACAAGCCCGTTTTGAACAGACTTTTTGTTGCCGACACAATTCGTTGAGGGTCAACTTTGTCGCCAACACTAATCGGGAAATCACTAAAAACCGTTCCAGCAGACACACGCTTCAGGCCGTCGATACGAATATCAGAAACAACGAACTCATCCATCGCATAAGCAGCAGCACTGACAAAGGCCAGTAGGCATACAAAGAAAGAAACGCCCAAAACCTTTTTAAATAAAATACTCATTCAGTCAATAATTTCCGAAGACATTAAACAGTCAAACTGTTGGATCACAAACGCATGATATCGTTATAAAAAGCGATCGCCATTAAAGCAAAAACAAACGAAACACCAATTTTCAAACCTATTACTTGCCAGGATTCAGGCACAGGTTTTCCTCTCACCGCCTCCATCAGACAGAAGAGAATATGGCCACCATCCAAAACCGGTATCGGCAATAAATTTAAAACGCCAAGACTAACACTCAGCAAGGCCAAAAAGCTTAGAAAACTCTCTAATCCAGAACTTATCGACTGGCTAGCGACCTGCGCTATCGTAATCGGGCCACTAAGATTGTCTAGTGACAACAAACCAACCACCATCTTACGGATCGCACCAAGTGTCATAGTGGTGTCGGCCCATGTCTGATCAGCCGCATTTTTCAACGCATCATACGGACCAAACTGCACTACGCGAATCATTTCATCTGGATAACTGAATGCAGCAGGGCCGACTCCAAGCCGACCTTTCTTTTGACCCTTATCTGCCCCTTCTTCAACGACATGCAATGCCGGTACGGGCCTTAACGTGACTAAGTCGACGCCGCCATTCTGAACTTCTCTCTCTACGACAACTTCGAGTACCTGTCCCGGAGAGCTCTCTATCATCGCCACTAGATCAAACCAATCACCAACAGGCTGCTCATCGACTGACAGGACAAGATCTCCGGAAATAAAACCAGCAGCGTGAGCTGGGCTGCCTTCAACAATTACGTCAAGCAGCGCTGGAACAGAGGGACGATAGATATCCAAACCCAAGCTGGAAATCAGGTTCTTTTGGTCACTACCGCGCAACCACTGATCTAACCTAAGCGTATATTCTTGTTCATTAGAACCCTGATCTGACGACTGAGCACGAACCACTACGTCAGCAGTCTCTCCCACAAAATTCACCAAAGAGATATTTACATCACGCCAACCAGCGGTAGACCTATCGGCTACTGCTGTAATCTCCATCCCCTGCTTTAAGCCGGCTTCGGCCGCAATTGAGCCCTGAGTAACGTCACCGATGACAGGCTTAACGACACTGTACCCGAGTGAGAACATCGCCCAGTAGGCGAAAATAGCGAAGATAAAATTAGCAATGGGCCCAGCAGCCGCGATGGCGATACGTTGTGAGACAGATTTATTGTTGAAGGCTAAGCTACGTTCATTCTCTGCGACCGTCGCTTCACGCTCATCAAGCATTTTGACATAGCCGCCGAGCGGAATGGCTGCAATACAGAATTCTGTTCCTGCATCGTTTTTCCAGCTAAAAAAAGACTTACCGAAGCCTACTGAAAACTTTAAGACTTTAACGCCGCAACGCTTTGCAACCCAATAATGGCCAAACTCATGAATCGTCACCAAAATACCTAAGGTGACAATCAGAGCTAACACTGACTCTATGGCTTCCATGAAAGAGAACTCATATTAAGTGGTGACATCAGACTAAACGACTCGCCTGCACACGCGCTTCCTGATCCGCTAGCAAAATGCTCTCGATTGAGTCAGCCTCGTTGCTACTTAGCGTATCCAAAACGCGGCTAATAATATCAGGGATTGCAGTAAAGCCGATATTACCTTTTAGAAAGGCCGCGACTGCAACTTCGTTTGCGGCATTCAACATTGCGCAGGCTGTACCGCCTTGCTCAAATGCCTGACTCGCCAGACTAAGACAAGGGAATCGCTGCGCGTCGGGACGTTCAAACGTTAGCTCTTTCGTCGCGAACAAATCCAACGCACTCACCCCCGCATCAATACGTTCGGGCCACGCCAAGCCATAGGCAATCGGCGTGCGCATATCCGGGTTGCCTAGCTGAGCGAGCACAGAGCCATCATTGTATTCAACCATTGAATGCACAACACTTTGAGGGTGTATATGCACATCAACAGCACTAGGAGACACATCAAACAACCAACACGCCTCTATTAGCTCAAGCCCTTTATTCATTAATGTGGCCGAATCTACTGAGATCTTTTGGCCCATGCTCCAGTTAGGATGCTTACACGCTTGCTCAGCGTTAACACTTTTTAAAGACTCATATGAATGTGTGCGAAAAGGCCCACCCGAAGCAGTCAGCAAAATACGCTTCACCGATGAAGGCACCGTCTCCCCACAACGATAATCACTTGGCAAGCATTGATATATAGCATTGTGCTCACTATCAATCGGCAACAAAAGCGCACCGGATTTTTCTGCGGCCGACATAAAAAGCGCCCCCGACATCACTAATGCTTCTTTGTTCGCAAGCAGCACTCTTTTTCCTGCACGAGCAGCGGCTAACGTAGGAAGCAACCCAGCAGCACCGACAATTGCCGCCATCACAATCGGCACGTCAGTATGCGCTGCCAACTCAACCAAAGGCCCCTCTCCCGCCAGCACTTCCGTCTTTAAACCCACCCCCTTAATCTGCGACCTTAAAGCGATAGCGGAAGCCTCATCGACCATCACAGCAAATGCAGGATGATGCTCACGACACAAACCCAACATTTCACTCACATTGGTATTTGCTGTCAACGCAAAGGCACGGTATCGGTCTGGGTGCTGAGAAATGACACTTAAGGTATTTTTGCCAATTGAACCGGTCGCGCCGAGGATACAAACGTTCTGAATCGCCACGCGCTATTCTATCCAGCCAAAGATTAGTAATAACGCAGTCATCACAGGAAATGCCGCTACAAGGCTATCGATACGGTCCATCACGCCACCATGCCCGGGTAGCAGCTGGCTACTATCTTTAACTCCCGCCTCCCGCTTAAACATGCTCTCCGTCAAATCGCCTACAACAGAAAAAATGGATGTAATAGCCGTTAGAATGACCAACTGAAGATAGAACCCTGCTGGCGCATCCAACTGTATACTTGCCAACACGGCTAGAACACAAGCTAAACAAAGCCCACCCCAAAATCCCGCCCAAGACTTACCCGGCGACACTTTTGGTGCCAACTTAGATTTGCCCCAAGCCTTGCCAGAAAAATAAGCACCTGTATCTGCGGCAAACACGACGAACAGAGTATAAAAAATTAGCCAGAGCGGAGAGAGACCAGGATAAACAACAATGTCCGCACCACGCATCGTGACAATCGCGACCCAAAATGGCACCAACACATAAACGCCTATTACTAAACGAACCCCCGACGAAGCCCAAAACTCACTAGAGCGCGGAAACGAAATAACAAGAAAAAGCGCCACTACCCACCACGCTAGCGCAGCGTAAAGTATTAAGGAACTGTCTACCTGACTAACACAGGCGATAATCGAGAGCACTAGAAGCGCATAAATGATACGAGACACCTGGCGATGAAATCCCGCCAAACGCCCCCACTCCCATGCTGCCAGCGCAACAACAGCAGCAACGAACAAAGCAAAGCCATCAGGCTCTAGAAAAAACAAGCCTGCCAGCACGATTGGTAGCAGAATAAGCGCAGTAATAATTCGTTGAATAAGCAAGTTGATTCTCTCGATAACAGCGCTAGGCTGACTTTAAACAGAAGAGTCTACGAATAGTTTCGACTCTATTTATTATTGATCTGATCATCCGTCTGGCCAAACCGTCTTTTACGCTGGCCATAAGCCGTAATTGCTTCCAGCATCTGCGCGCTTTTAAAGTCGGGCCAATACAAATCAGAAAAAACAAATTCAGCGTACGCAAGCTGCCAAAGCATAAAGTTACTCACGCGCTGCTCTCCAGCCGTTCTCACCATCAGGTCCGGCATCGGCAAGTCACCTAAGCACATTTGGCTTTGAAGAAGCTCCTCGTCAATCTGTTCAGCGCGAAGCTCTCCTGCTGCAACCTTCTCTGCAAGGCGGCGAGCCGCCTGCGTAATATCCCACTGCCCACCATAATTGGCGGCAATGACGAGCGTCATAGCAGTATTGTTCGCGGTTAACGCTTCCGCCTTAGCCATGTGATCACGAAGCTGTTGACTAAACTTGCTCCGGTCACCAATTATTTTCAAACAAATATTATTCTTATGTAGTTTTTTAACTTCTCGCTGCAAGGCGATCAGAAAAAGCCCCATCAAGGCACTTACTTCATCCGCAGGACGACGCCAATTTTCGCTACTGAACGCGAACAGGGTGAGAACTTCAACGCCCTGCTCAGCGCAAGTTTTTACAACTTCACGAACAGAGTCAACACCCGCTTTGTGGCCGGCGACTCCCAACAGTTTTCGTTGCTTGGCCCAGCGATTATTGCCATCCATGATAATCGCGACATGCCTAGGCGCCGAAGAGGCTGAAATTGGAATATCAGCACTCATGTCTGCCACCTATATATCGCGACGCCGCGCTTAAGAGTATGCAAGCATTTAGGGTCAACGCTATACTTCCATCAAATCCGTTTCTTTTTGCTGCAATAGCTGTTCAACCTTTGCCACGTAGCTATCAGTCAGCTTCTGAATCTGATCCTGGCCACGCTTATCGTCATCTTCTGAAATTTCTTTTTCTTTAAGAAGCTCTTTCAGAAGAGAGTTTGCATCTCGACGCGCACTGCGTACCGAAACTCGCGCGCTTTCTGCATCCGCTTTCGCGAGCTTAACCATATCGCGACGGGTTTCTTCAGTTAAGGCTGGCATTGGAACTCGAATCAGATCGCCTGTCGAAGAAGGGTTCAACCCAAGATTTGCCTGCATAATTGCTTTCTCGATCACTGGCACCAACGGTTTTTCCCAAGCAGAGATCGCTAGGGTACGCCCATCCTCAACACTCACGTTCGCTACTTGCTTCAGAGGCGTATCAACACCATAGTAAGACACCATAACACCATCCAGAATGCTAGGGTGCGCTCGCCCTGTACGGATTTTCGCAAACGCTACACCTAGGGCGTCAATACTTTTGCTCATGCGGGCTTCTGCATCACTTTTTATTTCGTCGATCACTCAAATATCCTCTACTTAACTATTGCAGTTACTGGCCTGGGTGAGCCATTGACGTTACTCGCCTTGATAAACCAAAGTCCCTTCAGGCTCGCCTACCATAATATTCTTTAAGGCTCCGGCCTTATTCATATCAAAAACTCGAAGCGGCATATTGTGGTCTCTACACAAGCAGATCGCTGTCAGGTCCATCACGCCAAGCTTCTTATCCAGCACCTCGTCATAACTCAACTGATCATACTTTTCTGCCGTAGGATCCTTCATTGGGTCAGCGCTATAGATACCATCAACTTTTGTTGCCTTTAACACAACATCAGCATCGACTTCGATGCCGCGCAAACATGCCGCGGAATCCGTAGTAAAAAATGGATTTCCCGTACCTGCACTAAAGATAACAACATCACCATCCTTCAAACCACGAATCGCACGACGGCGGTCATAGTGCTCAACCACTCCGCTCATCGGAATCGCTGACATAACTCGTGTTGCAATATTAGACCGCTCTAAAGCATCACGCATGGCCAAAGCATTCATAACGGTTGCAAGCATACCCATATGATCACCAGTCACGCGATCCATTCCGGCCTCACTGAGCGCAGCTCCCCGAAATAGATTCCCACCACCAATGACCATACCAACCTGAACACCAATACCGATCAGCTGCCCAACCTCAAGCGCCATGCGATTAAGCACTTTGGGATCGATCCCAAAATCACCATCGCCCATTAAGGCTTCACCGCTAAGTTTTAACAGAACACGTTTGTATTTGGTTTGCTGATTTGACGGCATAAAACCTCTCTTAGGACCCTGCATCAGTAAAATATGTTGCCACATACACTAATGCCGCAAACTATCGAATATTTTACGATAGGCTATGCGGCATTTAGGGCGCGATTTTAACAACAAACCACGCTTCGCTTCCACGCTTATTATTGCCACCACGTGACAAAATAAACCTGCGTCAGGTCATTTCTAGACCAGACAACAGCAAAACAGTACTTAGCCTTTAAGCTGAGCAGCTACTTCATCTGCGAAGTCGACTTCTTCTTTCTCAATCCCTTCGCCCACTTCAAAGCGAACCATTGAGACAATCTCAGCACCAGCATTCTTTGCTAGAGCACCAACTTTAACATCTGGGTCTTTAACGAAAGGCTGATCAACCAAGCTAATTTCAGCAAGGTATTTATTAATACGACCACCGATCATTTTCTCAATAATTTCAGCAGGCTTTCCGCTTTCTTGCGCCTGAGCAGTGAAAATTTCTTTTTCTTTCTCTACTACTTCTGCAGGAACAGAATCACGCGTAATGTACAAAGGGTTAACCGCCGCAACATGCATCGCAATATCGCGCGCAAGCTCTTCGGTGCCGCCACTCAGGCCAATCAATACGCCGATGCGATTGTTGCCATGAACGTACTGACCAACCACTTCGCTTTCGGTTTGAACAACACGGCGAACACTAATGTTCTCACCGATCTTTTGGACCAATGCGCCGCGTGAATCCTCAAGCTCACCTTCCATCAACTTCGCCACATCCAACTCTTTAGACGCGAACGCCTTGTCAGTCACTTGACCAACAAAACCCAAGAAGCCGTCATCACGCGCAGCGAAATCAGTTTCGCTATTAACTTCGACCAAAATACCGAAGCCGCCTTCAACTTTCGTCGCAACAACGCCATCAGCAGCGGTACGACCAGCTTTCTTCGCAGCTTTCATACCACTTTTCTTGCGCATTTCTTCGATCGCTTTCTCAATATCTCCGCCAGACTCAGCAAGCGCTTTCTTACATTCCAACATACCGAGACCGGTACGATCACGTAGTTCCTTAACCATTGAGGCACTAATAGCAGCCATTTCAAACCCTCACAAATTCTTACACTCAAGCAAAGCTTAGCCCTGCCATTTAATAAAAAAATCAATCCCCGGTCAGGGATTGATTATAAAATCTAGCCATTAAAAAGGCCGGTAGACCGGCCCTTTAAACTACTTTTCAGCTTTCGCTTCCGCGTCTGCTTTAACTTCAGGCTCAGCCGCCGCAGGCGCTGTTTCTTCAGCAACTTCTACGTATTCACCATTAGTCGATGAACCAGCAAGCACCGCATCAGCAAAGGCTTTCGCATAGATCTGGATAGCGCGAATTGCATCGTCATTCCCTGGAATAACGAAATCGACGCCATCCGGGTTGCTGTTAGTATCGACGATACCGATGACTGGAATACCAAGCTTGTTAGCTTCTTTAATCGCGATACGCTCGTGATCAACATCGATAACAAATAATGCGTCAGGTAAACCGCCCATATCCTTAATACCACCAATACTGCGCTCTAACTTGTTCATTTCACGAACGCGCATCAAGGCTTCTTTCTTAGTAATCTTTTCAAATGTTCCGTCTTTACTCTGACCATCTAGGTCACGGTAGCGACGAATGCTTTGACGAATCGTTTTGTAGTTCGTCAACATACCACCTAACCAACGGTGATTAACGTACGGCATACCTGCACGCAACGCTTCTTCTTTAACAATCTTGCCCGCTGCTCGCTTAGTACCAACAAACAACACTTTATTTTTGTTGCTTGAAAGCTTTTTAACCATTGCTAGGGCTTCATTCAACGCTGGAACAGTTTGCTCCAAGTTGATGATATGAATCTTGTTACGGGCACCAAATATGTATTTGCCCATTTTTGGATTCCAGTAACGCGTCTGGTGTCCAAAGTGTACGCCTGCTTTAAGCAGGTCTCGCATAGAAACTGCAGTCATCATTCTTTCCTTTAAAAAGACTTGGGTTAGACCTCCACGCCTCCCACCATCCAACCAACTCGCGAGAGCCAGCACCCAGGACAATGTGTCGAAACGTGTGCGGATTTAAATAATTTCGAACCGAACACTGCTCGCCTCGAAATTTAGCGAGCGCTTTATACCATATCTACCCAACAGACTAAAGTTTTTTTATGCCCATAATCCTTCTGCGCATGACAATCTTGAAATTAAAGATGGAAAAATATACCGAATAGCGTAGTAGCGACCTTAAAACGATATTTTTATTCGCGCTCTTTCGGGTTAGAATGCCGCGCTTGGGCATGCACTACTTTTTATAATCTGGGTTATCGAAGCCTTGAATGGAGCCACTACGCATTTATGAATGTCACGATCAAAACTGCAGATGAAATCGATAAAATGCGCGTTGCCGGCAGGCTGGCCGCGGAAGTGCTCCAAATGATAGGTGAGCATGTGGTTGCTGGCGTAACGACAGAACAGCTCAACACAATCTGCCATAACTATATCGTTAACGAACAGAATGCCATTCCAGCGCCTCTCAATTATAAAGGTTTCCCAAAATCGATTTGCACGTCTGTCAATCACGTCATTTGCCATGGCATCCCAAACGATAAAAAAGCATTAAAAAATGGCGACATCATTAACATTGATATCACTGTGATAAAAGATGGCTATCATGGCGACACTAGCAAAATGTTTTACGTCGGCGAACCCAGCATCATCGCCAAGAGACTGGTTAATGTAACGCAAGAATGTACGTACATAGGCATTGAAATGGTGAAGCCGGGAGTTAGATTGGGCGACATTGGCGCGGCAATACAAAAACATGCTGAAAGTAATTACTTTTCAGTCGTGCGCGAGTACTGCGGCCATGGTATTGGTGCTGTGTTTCACGAAGAACCACAAGTCATGCACTATGGAAAAAAAGGTACCGGCATGGTCATTGAGGAAGGCATGACCTTTACGATTGAACCCATGATTAACCAAGGCAAACGTCACTGCAAATTACTGCCCGATGAATGGACAGTCGTCACTAAGGACCATAAGCTTTCGGCGCAATGGGAGCATACTATTTTGGTCACAAAAGATGGCTTTGAAATCTTGACAATACGAGACGAAGAGCGAGCTCGATTTTCCTAAGATATGCTAAAAACTATTGATATCGACACACAAAACGCAATCCAAAAACTTGCCTCGTTCGGCGTTCATCGCGACGAAATAAGCGCAGCAATACAAAGCCATGCAGCGCCGGCAATAGAAGCTCGCCGCTTTCTGGCAGAAATCAAAGAGCATCTCGACGAACAATACTTAGCGGGCGCTAATATTCGAGAACTGGTCTACCTAAGATCTTTGCACATGGACTGGATCCTCGCTAGCCTCTGGGAAAAGTTTAATTTTGACACTCTTGCTAGCCTTATAGCCGTGGGTGGCTATGGCCGAGCAGAGCTACATCCTCATTCAGACATTGACCTACTGATTCTGACGCCACATGAACTAGACAGTAAGCTAGGCGAACGAATTTCAATGTTTATTACCCTGCTTTGGGACTTACGTTTAGACATTGGCCACAGTGTCCGTTCGATATCGGAGTGTATTGCGTCTGCAAAGGACGACGTGACGATTGCAACTAACCTGCTAGAAACACGAACCATTGCCGGAGCAGATATGCTTAGGGTTCAAGTTTCTGAGCAGCTATATTCCGACGAAGTTTATACGTCTGAAGCCTACTTTCTTGCGAAACAAGACGAGCAAAATTCGCGGCATAAGAAGTACGGGGGGACGGAATACAACCTCGAGCCCAACCTAAAAGCGTCGCCTGGCACACTTAGAGATATTCAAACCTTAGCATGGATAACCAAGCGCCATTTCGGCCCAACCGCGACTAACACGCGCAGCCGATATCACTTTCTGACAGATGATGAGTTCACAATGCTGGTTTCTGGCGAAACCTTTCTATGGAGACTTAGGTACGGCTTGCAAATGATAGCCGACCGGAATGAAAACAGGTTGTTATTCGATCACCAGACCAAGCTAGCAAGTATCCTTGGGTATCAAGACAACGACGAGAAACTTGGCGTTGAGCAAATGATGCAAAGTTACTACCGCACCGTCCTTGGACTGGCAGAGCTGACCGACGTCATCCTGCAATATTTTGATGATTACTATCTGAACCCTGAGAAAACCCAATCAATTAGACCCATAAACAAACGATTTCAGATCAACAACAATTATATCGAGACGACAAATGATACCATCTTTGACCGGTCTCCCTATGCTCTGATAGAAATTTTCCTGCTTAAAGCGCTCGACCCTTCGATAAAGGGAATTAGAGCAACGACTATTCGCTTGATGCGAGAATATAAGTTTCTTATTGACGAAAAATATCGCAATGATCTAGCGAATACCACGTTATTTATGGAGCTGATTCGCACGCCCCATCGTTTGGATAAAACCCTCAACGATATGCTTAAGTACAATGTACTCGGTCAGTACCTGCCAGAAGTGGGAAAAATCACTGGGCAAATGCAACATGACCTATTTCATATCTATACCGTTGATGCTCACACGATAAATCTTATCAAGCGCTTGGTATTGTTGGATGAAGAAGAAGCCGATGATGAGCTTGCACTGCCTCGCAGACTAATCAATACCGTTCCCAAGCGCGAAATCTTATATGTAGCCGCTATTTATCATGATATCGCCAAGGGTCGTGGCGGCGACCATTCAGAGTTAGGTGCCGTGGATGCGGCCAAGTTTTGCGAACGGCACCATTTTAGTGACCGTGACGCCAAATTGGTTTGCTGGTTAGTTGAGAACCACCTACTCATGTCGATGACCTCGCAACGAAAAGACATTACTGACCCTAGTGTGATTCAGGAGTTCGGCCAAAAAGTACCCAGCACGTCTCACCTTGAGTATCTCTACGTTCTAACCGTTTGCGACATCGCTGCGACAAACCCGAGTTTGTGGAATAGTTGGCGAGCTTCGCTACTACAACAGCTCTACATCGAAACACGCCGTGCTCTGCAGCGAGGTATAGAGCAACCTATGGATCGCGACGTTTGGGTCGACGCAACAAGGCAAGAGCTGCGTGACAAGCTTTTGTCCGAAGGTTTCGTTACAAACAACGTAGACCACTTGCTCAATAACCTTGATGACGACTATTTTCTGCAAGACTCAACGAACGAATTAGTCTGGCAAACATCCGCGATCCTCAAGCATGGTGAGTCACCGGAACCACTCATTATCATTCAAGATATTGAAACCGACGCAAAAGACGGCTTTAGCCAATTGATGATCTATCTTAAATCTGAACAAGATCTTTTTGCTGCCACAACGGCCGTACTGGAGCAATTAAACCTAAACGTTCTTAACGCTCGAATCAGTGCGACGGGAGGCGCTTTCAGTTTAAGTAATTTCGTCGTGACCAACGCGCAAAACCAAGCCTTAGCTGAAGACCCAGAACGTAGATTAAAGGTCCATCAAAAATTGATGGAAGAGCTCGATGACCCGGCCGATTATCCAGAAATCATACAGCGTCGAACGCCACGCCAGCTCAAGCACTTTCTATTCCCTACGGAAGTCACGCTAAGTAATGACATGCTGAATCAACGTACAATCATGGAGGTGGTGACGCCCGATAGACCAGGACTGCTTGCTCGTATCGGCAGTATCCTTTTGTCTTACGACCTGATTCTGAGTAATGCACAGATCACCACGCTTGGTGAGCGCGTGGAGGACGTTTTCTTTCTTACGCAAAAAAATGGAGACCCCGTCAGCGACCCGGAAGTATGCGAAGCACTGTGCAACGAAATTCGTGTACAACTCGACGAATCATCAGAAACCGCTGATTAACTTAACCTGGTCAGAAGAAACGATATGAATAGTGATTTGGATAAGCTACAACCTTACCCCTTCGAAAAACTAACCGCGTTGCTAGCGCAGGTAGACATTGCGGATAAACCACCAATCGCGCTATCAATTGGTGAACCGAAACATCAATCTCCCCAGTTTGTAATCGATGAATTAGTTAGTAATATCGAAAAACTTGGCGTTTATCCGACGACCAAAGGAGTCCCTGCACTCAGAGAGTCTATCTCTACTTGGGCTACACAACGCTTTAACTTGAAACAGAACTCTCTTTGCCCTGAAAAAAACATACTCCCCGTTAACGGGACTCGAGAAGCAATTTTTTCATTTACACAGGCCGTAGTTGACCGCGCAAGCATCCCGCTTGTGATTAGTCCAAATCCGTTCTATCAAATTTATGAGGGCGCTACATTTTTGGCTGGCGCTGAGCTTAGGTTACTACCCTGCACCGCTGCTAATAACTTTTGCCCCGACTTCAGTGCAGTAAAACAAAGCGACTGGGAGCGATGCCAAATTCTATTTTTATGCTCCCCCGGCAACCCGACCGGTGCTGTTATACCCGCTGACACGCTGCGTGAACTGATTGCGCTAGCCGACAAATACGACTTCGTCATTGCGTCCGATGAGTGCTATTCAGAGATCTACTGTGACGAGGCTACCCCGCCTGTTGGGTTATTGCAGGTTTGCGCTGAACTCGGTCGCAATAATTATGAACGGGTTGTCGTATTCCACAGTTTGTCGAAGCGGTCAAATCTTCCGGGCCTTCGGTCCGGGTTTGTCGCTGGCGATGCCTCTATCATGAGTGAATTCCTCCGTTATCGCACCTACCACGGCTGCGCTATGCCGATTCAACATCAACTTGCCAGTATAGCTGCATGGAACGATGAGCCTCATGTCATTGAGAACCGAACCGCTTACCGAGAAAAGTTCAGTGCTGTATTAAGCATACTCAGCCCCGTTATGGATGTGATGCAAACTGACGCTAGCTTCTATCTATGGCCAAAAACGCCGATCTGTGATCAAGTATTCGCGAAAGAATTATATCGCCAACAGGCTGTTACAGTAGTTCCCGGCAGTTATCTTTCGCGCACCGTCGATGGCCACAATCCCGGAGAAAACCGAGTCCGAATGGCGCTCGTCGCACCAATCGAAGAGTGCATTGAAGCGGCAAACCGAATCAAAACCTACTTGAGCACACTCGAAAAATGACCACCCCAAAGCAAGTCAAAATTTATGGTATCAAAAGCTGTGACACGATGAAGAAAGCCTTTACATGGCTCGACGACAACGACATTGCATATGTGTTTCATGACTTCAAAAAGGAAACGCCTGATGCGCCGACGATCCAGAACTGGATAGAGCACCTGCCACTCGACTCTCTCATCAACAAGCGCGGTACTACATGGCGTAAGCTTGACGACGAAACCAAGCAGAGCCTAGATGACAAAGTTGCGGTATCATTGATACAAACAAACGCTAGCATCGTGAAACGCCCTTTACTTGAAGTAGACGGACAGTTCCATCTTGGTTTTAAAGCAGATCAATACGGTACTATTTTTAACCAATAACACCCAATTTCGCACTCTCATAAACGGGCTGAAGCTCTACTTTAAGACCTGTTTATAGGCGGCACAATGAACACTCTAGATTAGGACAAGATCAATATGACTATCGCACTAGGCCTCGGTATCGGCACTCAAAACTCAAAAGGCGAATGGTTGGAAACTTTTTTTCCAGCGCCTGTTTTTCAGCCGTCGGATGAAGCCACCAAAGGCTTGCAGCAAGTCTTATCAATTGCAGCGGGAAATACAACGACTGAACTCTCTGTCGAGCACCTTCAAACTATCTCAGAGTCAGACGCAGTCGACCAATCTTTTCGCGACTTGGCCGCTCGCTTTGTTGACTCTCAGCAACTAGCCGTTCTGGTGGTCATAGAAGAAGATCTAACTGCAACGAGTACGCCAGAGGTTTACCTAAAGCTTCACTTGCTTTCCCATCGCTTGGTTAAACCTCACGGCATTAACCTTGATGGAATTTTTGGTCTTTTACCGAATCTAGCATGGACAAATAAAGGGCCAATCGATCTCGATGAGTTAGCCGAAAGGCAACTTGCCGCGCGCCTAGATGGAGAGATTGTTGAAGTTAAGTCCGTCGATAAGTTTCCGCAAATGACTGACTATGTTGTTCCGTCTGGCGTTCGCATTGCCGATACTGCGCGTGTTCGTTTGGGGGCATATATCGGTAGCGGAACTACGATTATGCATGAAGGTTTTGTCAACTTTAACGCAGGCACCGAAGGCACCTCAATGATCGAAGGTCGCATATCCGCAGGTGTTATGATCGGATCAGGCTCCGACCTTGGTGGCGGTTGTTCAACGATGGGCACACTTTCAGGCGGTGGGAACATTATAATTGCTGTTGGTGATAACAGTCTTATCGGTGCAAACGCGGGTATTGGCATTCCTCTGGGAGATCGTTGCACCGTCGAGTCAGGGCTATATATTACAGCCGGTACGAAGGTCACCTTGCTTGATACTAACAATCAAGTCGTTGAGTCAATTAAGGCTCGGGACCTTGCGGGTAAGCCTGATTTACTGTTCCGCCGTAACTCTGAAAATGGAAGAGTTGAGTGCCTGACCAATAAAACAGCCATTGAACTTAATGAAGCGCTTCACGCTAATAACTAGATTTATAGGCTATTTTAATGTCGAATTCATACTCTGAAACCACGCAGTTAACGGACGCACTAATCCGTAGAGCATCCGTTACACCTGATGATTGTGGCTGCCAAGATTTACTAACAGAGCGTTTGGGAGCAATTGGGTTTTCTTCAGAAAGAATGAATTTCGAGGATGTGACTAACCTTTGGGCAAGACGTGGCTCTGAACCGCCGCTGCTTGCTTTTGCTGGACATACGGACGTGGTTCCAACCGGTCCTATTGACCAATGGAACACTCCTCCATTCGAACCAACCATTATCGATGGAGTCATGTATGGCAGAGGAACCGCCGACATGAAAGGCAGCATTGCGGCCTTCGTGACCGCTTGTGAACGATTCATAGCACGGCATCCTAATCACAAAGGCTCGATTGCATACTTAATCACTAGCGACGAAGAGGGCCCATCCATAAACGGGACCGTCAAGGTAATTGAGGTACTTGAAGCTCGCCAAGAAAAGATGGACTGGTGTCTTGTCGGCGAACCGTCAAGCACCGTTCGAGTCGGCGATATTATTAAAAACGGCCGAAGAGGTTCGCTTAACGCAAAGCTGACAATTAAGGGAAAACAAGGACATGTTGCCTACCCACACCTAGCAGAAAACCCGATACATCTCGCTAACCTCGCGTTATCTGAGCTGTCGAATATCGAATGGGACAAAGGCAACGAACACTTTCCTGCGACCACTTTTCAAATTACTAACTATCATTCTGGAACAGGAGCAACGAATGTTATTCCTGGCCACGTAGACGTACTTTTCAATTTTCGTTACTCAACAGAAGTAACGCATGACGAGCTTAAAGCGATCGTGATTGCGCTCTTAGAGAAGCATCACTTAACTTACGAAATTACGTGGACTTTGAGCGGCCAACCCTTTCTAACTGCCGAAGGGGAGCTAGTGGAGGCGGCAAAAAATGCGATACTAGGTATTACTGGTGAAGCAACAACGCTATCGACTAGCGGCGGCACCTCTGACGGCCGATTTATCGCTCCGACTGGCGCACAAGTATTAGAGCTCGGCCCATTAAATGCTAGCATCCACCAAATAAATGAAAACGTAAACGTTGCGGACCTTGATACGCTTTCAAGCATCTATCAACGCATGCTTGAAGAATTGCTGGCAGTGTAATGACATTGCTGTGCTGCCCTGTTTGCCAAGAAGAGCTAACTCAGACCTCAAACAAAAAAAGCTTTGAGTGTGCGAATAAGCACATGTTTGATAAGGCAAAGCAAGGCTATGTAAACCTACTATTAAGCCATCAAAAGAAAAGTAAACATCCCGGCGATACAGTAGAAATGGTTAATGCGCGGACTGCGTTTTTGAACCAAGGTTACTATCAGCCCATCCTTAATTCCTTTATTGATATTGCCTTACAGAATCAACCATACGACACGTCTCAACCTGGCATTCTATCTTATCTCGACATTGCATGTGGCGAGGGTTACTACACAGCAGGGATACACAGCGCGCTCTGTAACAGCTTTCCAATGGCGTCCCCAAAACTAAGGTCATACGGAATCGACATCAGTACGCCCGCGATTAAAGCGGCCACCAGACGCCATAAAGAAATCACTTGGTTAGTTGGCTCTGCTTATCAACTCCCCTTTCCCGCTCTGTCATTGGACCTTGCTAGCTGTTTATTCTGCCGCGTCGATTACACCGAAGCGAACCGAGTACTAAAGCCCGGTGGGTTATTTATTGTCGCCACCACGGGAGTCAAACACCTGATTGAGCTTCGTGAAAAAATCTATGATTCCTTAAAACCGGACACGACGACCGAAGACTTGACTGAAGTAGCGGGTTTAACAAAAGTAAAAGAAGTACGTATTACTGCCCCGGCAACAATAGAAGATCAATCGATGATTAGTAACTTGTTGCTGATGACCCCTCACTACTGGCGATGCTCTCCATCTGCCCAAAAACAGCTAAGCCAACAAAACCAATTGAGTGTTACGATTGACATTAACTTTACCGTATTCAAGAAGAACGAGAGTCTGGAAACTGCAAAATGCCGAAATCCAAACGACAGCCTCTAAGCACCGAAGCACAAACGTTCAAAAGATTTTTGATCAGCGCAATTAGTTTTGTAGCCTGTATGTCCAGTATCGTTTATTTGAACTTGTTAGTAACTCCATCCGAAATACAAGAAGCTGCGGCTCTTATCTCTCTAGCACTAGCCGTACCCTCTGGAAGCTTTGCACTGTATTGTTATATAAAACTGATGCTAACTCGGTTTAATCACTTTTTTAAAAGATAGGATAAAAATGAATACGGAGCAGCTCGATATAGAGATATATGTAAAGGACACTTCCATTTCGGACATCGCAGCATGGCTTGGCCAGCACTTTGAGTTCCAAGTGATTTGCAATTTTCAGGAAAAGATTCAATCTATCGATTTGAACTATCTAGGGAACGTCGTTGAAGTCATGATCACGCCGAAGGCCGCCGGTAAGGCTTATACCAGCATTTGGTTTAAAAGCGACAAAACACCATGGTCTTCTGACCTTTTGTGTGCGAACAATTTTTTGCAGCAATTCGATACAGAAGTACGCTGCTCGGCAGAAAGCTGGCAAGAATCCGAAGCAGAATATAGTGAAAAATGGTGGAAACTAACCCGTGATACTAAAGAACTGGTGAGTTGGGGTTAACAAGGATGAAGCTGTCTCTTGCTAAGTAGAGACCACTTCATCCATTTCTAAATAACTTTAAAATGACCTCGCATCCAGCGGATCATAGCCATTAAATACCTCGTATCCATCCTCCCAAGAATCACCATCGGTATCTTTTAGACGAGGGTTAGTCCCGTTCTCAAACTCACCAATATTCGTCAAGAAGTCACCATCTGGGTCACCAAATCGGCCATTCTCGCCGGCATCATCAGTATCATCCAGACCGTAAAACTGTTCGTACAAGCCATTGATTCCGTCAGCATCCTGGTCACCCAAGCCTAGCACTTCAAAGGTTAAAGCCTGGCTATCACTGCGGACATAGACTAGCTCGTCATCCCTAGGAATTAGTGCTAGCAAGGATTCATCGGCAGTCTCAGTATCAAACTGATAGTCATTTTTGCCAGCCGTCTGAAACGCTAACAAAGTATTAGGCCGGATTAGCGGATCATATCGTCCAGAATCTACATCAAGAGGCACAGACAGAATGACGTGCTCATTTAATTCTCTCGCTGACGAAAACGTCATCAGTGTTTCCTGAGCCGTATCAAACGTAAGCGTTTGGATCAGAGTAAAATCCAAATCGATAACTAACCCTGCAGCCATAACGAGAGAGTCAGCAACGAGAGGGTCAGCACTTTTACTAAGCGACAGCTCACCCCTTAAGTCTCTTGCACCGAAATCAGCACCAGAAAATATGACGCCTCCAGAAAACTCACCACCTGAGATCGCAACATAGCCGATATCGGTTGCCGGTAAACCTGGCGACGCTTCGACGCCGTATAGACGTGAATTCGAGGGTACCCACAGACCATTTTGAATATCGAACGACTGATTTACCAAGGTAGTGCCAGCATTGCCGGCGCTGTCGTAAACATAAAGGTCCGTTTCGCCAGACCTTTCTACTTGAACCACGACGTCGGAGCCTACAGCAATAATACTCACCGGGGTTCCTGAAGGTAAGGCATTGCCTAGCGATATTGGGCTAGACCCACTACTAAAACCGACAGGATCAACGTATCTGATCGCGCCACTGGAACCTAAGAGATACAAACGGCTAGGTGCTTGGGAGTAGGCAACTGAAATGATGTCGGATAACCCATCAACTTGATCCAGGTAGGCATCGACTCCCTCAGCATAATCATATCTAACGATCATGTCCCATGATGGATCAAACAAAGCGGCCTGCTTAAGGGCTGGCTGATTAGTAAAACGAATTTGTTCAATGCTGTCTTGCGCAGCTAACCAACTTGAAAAACAGGCCTTATCTACGCCTACCCCGAAACCATCTCTCGCTTCGCTACAGTTTCTATCCAATGGGAAGTTGTCGACTAAATCATCCGCACCGTCCCTGTCACTGTCTGCGACAGTCGGAAAAGAGAGGTAACTGAAAGCGTAGCAGTAATCGTTACCTGCTATCGCCGATAACCGTACTTCATCCGCATTACATAACTCATCAGATGATACTGACCTCTCAATAATACCTGGTGGCGCCAGCTCGTCATCATCCAAAATTCCATCGTCATCTGTATCATCAGAAGTTGGATCCGTCCCCAATAATAAAACCTCTAAACCATCGGGAATACCATCCGGTGTCGGCGCGAGACCAAAACGATCAGAGTCGCTTTCAAGAATCGTTCTTTCGTTTCCTTCTTCAAAAAGATCTAGTTGATTTACCAATCGATCTTCATCAAGGTCTTCCATTCCATCATTAACAACAGCACCTGTATCAATGTCGGTCTGAAGATTGGTATTCAAATTAAGCGGGTCTGCGAATTCAAACAGATTTGCGTTTAGATCCGTTGCGGCGTAAATGGTACCGGATGTTAAATCTGAATTGAAATCAAGGGCAAATTCAGAATCAGATGGGATCGCAATCGCCGTTCGATTCGCCTCTATAACGTTAAGTTCTACAAAGTCTGGCAGGCCGTCCGCATCCGAGTCGAATTCAAGAGGATCCGATATTCGCCGTATATACAAAGTCCCTATTGGTGCTCCGCTAGCGTCAACAATATCCGGGACAATAACATGCGTTAAAGGGTTCGCATCTGCTAGCACCTCGTCAAAGGCAACGGGCACCCATCCTGGAGTCGCACTGCGAGAGTTAAACGTGTTATTCAGTATTGGTGGATCGGTAGGTAACACACCGGGGCCAAAAATATACACCCAAACTTCTTGCGAGTCGGTCAGACCATCATCGTCACTATCAGTTCCGTTGCCGAGTCCAGCAACGTTGCTCGTACCCAAGTAAAAACGCTCTATTCCGTCTGCAATTCCGTCATTGTCAACATCAAAAACGCGAGCTTCAGTTTCTGTCGTCTCGTCTCCGTCAATAATCAAGTCGCCATCAGTATCTATATTTCTTGGGTTTAGATTGAACGTAAACTCCGTCAAATCATCCAACCCATCACTATCCGAGTCTTGCAACAACGGATCAGACCCAAACGTAAGTTCATCAGCATCAGATAGGCCGTCGCCATCTGTGTCTATGGCGGTTGGGTCGATACCATCGTCCACCTCCTCCTTATCGGTGAGGCCATCACCATCGGTATCTTTGTTATAGGGGTCTGTATTGATTGCGAGTTCTTCGCTGTTCGAAAGCCCATCGAGATCTGGGTCTTCGTCTCCGTCAAAAGTTCCATCAGAACCCACAATAATATACGCTCCATTCGCGAGAATGACTGAACCCAAACTGTCGACAACATCGCCAGAGCCATTCAAACTATCAGCGCCGTTTATCAAAGGCAAAATATCAGGAATGACTACAAAACCAGACAACCTCTCTAGATTTGCACTGCTAGGGACTAACGACCCCACATAGACCAAGGAACCTTGACCATCTTCCGAAACTGGGTCAGTAAAAAGCTTGTTTAACTCATCAATCGTTGTAATACCATCGTTATCATAGTCTTCTAACGCGTCACTAATACCGTTGTCATCAGAGTCAACATCCAAGGGGTTCGTACCTAACAAGTTAACTTCTATTCCATCTATAATTCCGTCAGAGTCACTGTCTCGATTAAATGGGTTTGTATTGAGTTGCAATTCTAGACTATCGCTCAATTGATCGTTATCTGAATCCGCCTCCGCTAAATTTGTCCCAAGAGCTAGCTCTTCGCTATCTGACAGTGTATCGCCATCCGTATCGTTCGATCTAGGGTTGGCTTCGATAAGGGGGCGTCCAGGAGGAAATTCGAATCGTTCAGGGAGTTCTCCGTAACTAAACCGATACGAATACTCAAACTCATCGCCAAGGCCGTCACCGTCCGTATCTTGCAAGAATGGGTCACTATTAAACGCACCAAGCTCTATGCCATCTGACAAGCCGTCACTATCCGTGTCTGCCAACAAGGGATTGGTAAAAACGACTATCCCATCGGAATTTAAGAATCCATTTATTTCTTGCGCATCAGATTGCCCATCTCCGTCTGTATCTTCAGAGTCCGGGTGCGTTCCACGCTGATACTCTATTAAATCGGAGACCCCATCGGCTTCTGTATCTGCCGAAGACAGCGAAGAGCCAAATAACGCTTCCTCCGCATTCGTTAGTCCATCTAAATCGCTATCAATTGCCGCATCGCTTGAGAGCAATGGATCTAGCCCTGCGATTTCTACCTCAACGTTATCATCAAGGCCGTCGCCGTCTGAGTCTGAATCCAAAGGATTTAGGTCCGTAACGCTGTAATTATTCGAGTCACCATCAAAAGAAACTTCAAACAGATCCGACAACTGGTCGCCGTCCGTATCACTTAAATATGGGTCAGTACCAAATGCGATTTCTTGCGCATTGCTTAAGCCATCCTCATCAAAATCTTCTAAGCCATCGTCAACGCCATTCTGATTACTGTCGATGGTGGATGGATTGGTCAACAAAATGAAAACTTCGTCATTATCGTCGATACCATCACCATCTGTATCTTGCTGGGCCGGGTCAGTATTGTAGGTATTTATTTCGGCTCGGTTCGAAAGCGTATCCCCATCAAAATCTTCGTTGCCATCGAGTATCCCGTTATCATCTGAGTCAGCATCATTCAAATCGTAACCTAGAGATACCTCCAAACCATCGTTTAAGAAATCGTGATCTTGATCAGAGTTAACGATGCAGCGCCTATCGGCACACGTTTCGGCAGCATCCGAAAGACCGTCAGCATCGCTATCTCGAACATAAGCCGTAATATCAGAACCGTTTTGATAAGCTTGAAGGTACGTCGATATACCGTCGTATAAATCCGTAGCCACCAAGCTTTCATTAAGCCCTCCACCATAGAAATACTCCCACCAGCCCGGCAAGCCATCACCATCGGAGTCGCCAACAGGGACGCGATGAGTTGCTAAAACATTTGCGTTGCCTACTTTTTCTTCACCGATAATCGCGACATCAACACCTAATGGCGCAATATAACGAGGTAAAAAATCTACCTCTGTATCAAGAGCCTGATAATCCCCTTCACTGGGGCCCGAAAACTGAATTAGCTTCAACCTTTCGTCAGTAACAGGGAGAACAATGCGATGACTAGCGTGCTCTATACCTTGACGAAAACCTGTCGCTGCTTGCTGCCAAGTGTCTAAGTCTGTGTTGTAAAGCGCTCCAGAACCAAAAGCCAAGAGTTCATCGGTTAGGTTACGTTTAAAAATAGGTCCGTCTAACTCATAGCCAGCCGGGACAAGAATCTCTTGCCTGACACTATTAGAAGGGACCCCCGAGTCATAAACTGCTCTAAATAGACGACTATTGGCTTGCTCATTACTGAAGAACCATAGCTCCAATTTAGAGCTATCTGTCCAAGTCGAGCTGACAATACTGACTGGACTGGCTATTGAATAGGCAGGAACATTCGCCCCTATCGACGCAGGCAAGGTAAATAAATACTGCGAAAAAGAGTCTTCCGCAGTTTGTTGTTCCACTATCAACAGGTCACCTTGATCAATAATCTTAGTGATCTCACCTGTTCCACCTGTCGTAAAAAAACTTTCCGACGTTTCATCAAACGGTACATCGTAACGGGACGTATCCATCAACAAAATACGCCCGCCTGCTTGCCCAACATAAAGTAAACTAGAGTCAGATGCGTGGAATCCAAGAGCTTCAACCTCTGACAGCAAGCCCAAGGCATTAGCTCTAATTGAAGGCTTGAATGCTTCGTCAACTAAATCAAACAAGAAAACCTCGTTCCAATTGACGCCTGAAATGGCGAGTTTTTGATCACCAATTACGTCAATCTGAGGAACATCAGAGACGGTTTGCGTCGATTCTGGCCGATTCGCAATCCATGTCGCATAACAGACGCCCTGAGGCACATTTGAACTTGCGTAACGCTGGTCCGCATTATACTGAAGACCGTCATTAATTCCGTTCCCATCAGTATCCGGATTAGTAGGAGAATACCCTTCTAAATCAAGTTCAAACTTGTCGCTCAGGCCATCTCCATCGGTATCAGCAACTAACACCTGAGTATATATATATCCGTCTTCACCGGGGACAAAAGGACTATCCAAGTCAGCGACGCCAGCAGCTTCATCCAAATCACTAATACCATCACCGTCAGAATCATTTGCTAGTCGAGGAGGATCAGTCGGGTCGGAAGGGTCAAACCCTCTCTCAATTTCTTCTCCATCACTGAACCCATCACCATCTGAGTCAGCAACATTCATATAGATTCGTTGCTGTCCTGCCCCCCAATTTAGTTCAAAAAGATCACTCAGCCCATCCAGATCACTATCATCAGATGTAGCATCGCTCTCAAGAGAGCAAGCTTTGTCATTACGGGCGTAATCAAGACTATTGCGCACCCCGTCGCCATCATCATCGGGGCTATCCTCTCCACCTGCTGAGAGGTCATAACCAATGACAACTCTCGCATCACCTCCCGCCAAAAATTCATCAGCAGGCTCGTCACCTTGCAATATATCTAACTGTAAAACGTCACCGCGATTGAGACTAGAGATAGAAAATTCATACTCTATTGCCCCAGCAACTTCTTGACCATTCACGTACCAGGTGGCATCAAAGTCGCCGACGCTATTTACATTTACATTATCAAATTCGGCCGCCACAGAATCTCCCGCTAACGGATAACGCGGAACCAAACGAAACTCCTCGGCAAGGCTCTCTTCAACATCGATTACAGCCGCAATAGTTTCGTTTGTTTCATTTTCTTGATCTCCAATACTGTAGAAAAAAGCTACTGAGAGAGCACTTCCAAATAAAAGCTTGTTCGGAGTGCCTGGCTTGGGATAGCGAAAGGAGGTTTGATCCTCTTGAAGCTCTTCATCTATATACCAGCGTGGCTCAAAGAAGCGCGATAGGAATTCGTCATTAGGTGTATTTGCAGAAACTTGAACCGTTTTAGATGGACTGACCCCAGACACCGCAATATCAACCGATAGGTCTCTATAATCACCAATACTAACGGCTATTAGCTCGCGGATATCATGAGTACGCCCGTTTCGGCCCAAACGAACCATCGCTTCCACGATATCCCCATTTTCATGATTTAGCGCTGGTAAAACAAACGGGTATTCAGACGATTTGAGAACTCTTTTCCCATAACTTTCTGCGACCCCATTAACTAACCATTCAACATAAAAAACATAGCCATCTTGCAAGATTGACTTGGAAGCAATCAACTCCAGAGACTTACCAAAGCCAACCACTCGCATGTCGTCATCTGAAGTATAGGAATCCTCACTAAAAGCTATACGGTCTAAATCTAATACGGGTATTTCTAGTTCAAGGACGAGCTCTCCAGAACGCTCTATACGCACAAAAACCACTTCGCCAGTTAAGGTTTGTCCTGCAAGGAGCTCGGTTCTATCGGTGGACAAGGCGAAGTTATTCAACGTTTCATACATGGCACTACCGGAATCAAAACGCTCCAAAGACCATGTAACATCGAACGCTCTAAATAGTTCAGAGACATTAACGTCGTCGCTTACCAAGGAAATACTCGCGCCCGCACGAGGAAAAGCTTGCTGAGATGCGATAGAAACAAACGATCCATCAATATTGATGAGGCGTGGCTGCCCGTCAGAGAAGTCGACCAGCAAGGCTCTATCAACGGTAGTCAGCAACGTTACACTCGGTTGCGGATCCCCAAGCGACGCCCCTTCGAAAATACGGGTAAACACATTATCTTGATAACCATACCGCCATATGTCCCCATTCTCTAAGCCAACAACAACTTGCCTTGCTAAAGGGTATTCAGCCAATGTCGTAATAGGGCTTTCGAGTAATGCTAAGGAGATTGGCTGACGTAGCTCGGCATTATCTGCCAAGCCCCGACGGAATATGAAATCCGCCCCCTCGTAAACTAGCCACTGCTCATCTTCAAAAGCAATGTCGAAAACCTGCTCTCCACCAATAGGCTCAATAGTGGCGCGACATACAGGATTATCATTTGCATCAATAACACCATTGCCATCAGTATCGAGAACACCATCGATCGCGGTATGACAAGCAGGGTCAAATGGGAACAAGTCATCAGCGTCTGAGACTCCATCTTGATCTGCATCTCCAATTGAGGCTCCTGCTGAGTCTAATCCGTTTACCAACACAACGTCCTTGGAAAGGGAACCTATTTCATAATCAGTGAACCCCGACTGAAACAGAACCGTAGCAGTTACTAAAGAATCATAAGAAGTTTGGGAAACTTCTGCGCTTGACACACCACCGCTGACCGTAGAATTTGTTTGGTATGGCGCATCGTCATCACGTGATGCGCTCCACCCGACACGAAAGTTATTGCCTATCGATGAAAGGTTAACAAAATCATCCAAGTTGTCAGTCAAATCTGCGGCCAAACATTCAGCATTATCGGCAGGTAAGCTTTTACATAGCGACTCAGTTAATTTCACTTCGACGGCCGGCACTTCGCCAAGAACCGGGTTTAGTGGATTCATTCGAAAGGTCAGCATCCTAGGATCAATAAGCGATACACTCAACGTCACCCGGTGCGTTTGAACCGGCTCCGCTAAAGACCTCAGTACCCCGTTGATCAGGTATTCACCAGGTACAGTAACTGAGACATCAAAGCCAACCACATTACTGTCGTCCGGCTCCGACAACTGCATATCACCTTGGTTAGGCGATTTCACAACACTCCACTCATCAACGACCAAGGAAGACAAATCGCCCAAACTAACACAAGGAGCCGCTAAGCAGGGCCCTTCTCTTTGCTCTGCGGTAAACTCAAGACTGAACTCTCCGTCAAGATTAGCGTAATGCTTGTTACCAATATCCGCCTGAACCGACCACAAACCAGGATAGCCTGCCGGAATATCTGATATCTGCTCTTGATCAAGTACCCCGTCATTATCTAGATCCGCTCCGCCAATTGCCGCGGAGAAACTCTGTTGAGAAAAATCTACCAGAAAGTCTGATAAATTAAGTGTAGGCTGAATCAAAGCTAGTTGGTCTCTAACCATAATTCCAGTTTGGTCTACTGTATAGTTCGTGCCTGGAACAAAGCGCTCTGCTGGATCAACCTTAGCCAAATAGTCTATATATGGTACAGACGCTAAGCCCGGCAAAATGGAGCCATCTAAACGTCCATCTACAACCCCGTCCGCCAAATCATCGACCATTAAGTCTTCAACAGACTCAGGGGCCAAGTTCGCCGCGTTTGCTATCTCGAGAAGCAACGCAGAGTAGCTCTCCACCGCAGCTCTGTAGTTAATGACTTGCTGCTGCTTGACCGGATCAAACTTCATTCCTTCGGTAATGACCGCCGGCGCGTCAAAAATACTATCTATACCATCGCCACTAACACTAAAGCTATCTGACAAGAGTTCAGAAACTTGACTCATTGTTGAGCGAAACACCGAAGAACTCAGGCTCACGTTAGGGATCAGGTCTTCGTCAACATCTACGTTCATATAAGTAAGTGACTTTAGGCTCTCACCGACCAACTTAACACCAAGCGTTGTTAGAGGAGATGCAAATCGATCTGGATAAACAGTGTCGTAACCTCCCGCGTTGTCTCCAAGCTCACTAAACAGCGTTATCAGGTCACCTTTCTCATCTCTTTGTTCTTGCGCACCACTTCTAAAGACGACACTTCGGTTTTCAATGGAATTGTTACCGTACCCTTTAATGCTGTCTGTATGAAAGATACCGTTGATTCGATCTAACGCTGGAGCGTTTCCAGAATTTAGGTCAATGGTGTTCAGCCCTGCCTCGGTTTCAAAATAGACAAGCCCGTCAATGGGGCCTAGAGTAACGCCATTAAATATTGCTGTTGAATCGATTTGAAGCGCACCAACAATGTTGTCAGGCCTCCCATCAGCATTCAAACGTTCATTCACTAGCGCATCTTGGTAAGCCCTTTCAAATTGAACGTCAAGCAAACCAATCACCGAGGCTATCATCTCGCTCAGCGTCAAGCTTTCCTCCAGTAGTTGCACTAAACCTGGAAGCTGATAAAGAGATCGGTACTGTTGAAAAAGAAAGACCGCGTCATCGACAGTCTTAATATCCTCGAGGACACTTGCGTATACTTCCCGATAAGAAGAGCTACCTTCCTCCCGCAAAGCTTGTGAAAGCAGCTCATCTGCCCGAGATACACTGCTCGCTGACGAAAGATCTGAATCCAACACTTCGAGCCGTTCAAATGCAACAGAATCAGAGGGAGCAACAGAACCTTCGCTCTCTAGGTCCCTAAATTCACGAACTCTTGCGCGAATTTGACCCAACGATATCGCATTGGTTTCAATGTCAGCTATGTCCGAATTAAAGCGCTCCCAACCTTGCAGCTTAATAGCATCCGTTTCTGCATCTGAGTACTTTTCAAGTGTGCTTTTTAACCCCCTAAAAGAGGTAGCTTTAGCGATATCATAATCTAAAGACTGTAATTCGATAACATCGCGTTTCAAGCTCGCGAAAGTGGCATAAGACGAACTAATCTTCTCAAGTTCCTCACGAACCAAACTGTTGCTTTCATCGCTTATGCGGGCACTAATTGTGTTGAGAAGGCTGGCAAGAGCAGTACTATCGAACGCTTCAGCCTGCAACGCAGGTAACTGTGTTACGAAACCGTACTCTTCAATACGTAGGCGAAATGCATTCAACAGTGCGCCTGCGTCACCCGTATAGCTGATATTACCATCGGCATAATCAATACCGAGATCCGTAAGCAAACTAAATAACGCAGTTACCGCGTCGCTTTGCTGTTTGATCAAACCTTCGTCGAGCTTAACCTCATAAAAAAACAGCTCAGTGTTTGCCAAGGGTCCTTTTACCGCTGATACGTTTACGACCAGAGAATCTTCAACAATGGCCGCATCAACATCCGCAGGGACGAATCCACGGTCACCCTCACCACAGCCAGAGAGTATAAGTGCAAAGCAAAAAAAACCGATAAACGAAGCGAGTCGAGAAAAACGAGTAACCATAAATAATAGAGCTTCCGTTAAAGCGCTAGAAAGGAAAGCCAGCATGGCTTATAACCAAAAAAAGGGCATCGCTCTAATTTACGAAAAAGAAAAAAAGCTTACAAACTAAGCCGTACTGAAGCGTGAACTGTTAGACGAAAAGAACTAGGGGCGGAAGGTCCGCCCACCAATCACTAGCCTTATTCTAAAAAATCCGGTTTAAGCCATTGAGCGCAGCGACACGATATGCCTCAGCCATCGTTGGATAATTGAAGGTCGTATTCAAGAAATAATCTAAGGTATTTGCATCACCATCTTGACTCATAATGGCTTGCCCTATGTGGATAATTTCAGCAGCTTGGTCACCAAAGCAATGAATCCCGAGTAGCTTTTTGGTCTCGCGATGAAACAGTATTTTTAACATGCCCACCGCTTCTCCAGTTATCTGAGCACGAGCCAAATCCTTGAAAAAAGCCTGACCAACTTCATATGGAATTTTTTCCTCCGTCAGTTCGCGCTCGTTTTTACCCACGGAACTAATCTCCGGAATGGTATAAATACCGGTAGGAACATCATCAATAAAGCGAAAGTAGCTATCATTTAACATCGCTGAGGCAGATGAGCGGCCCTGATCATAGGCAGCACTCGCCAAGGCAGGCCAACCGATCACATCCCCGACTGCATAAACCCCTGGAACGCTCGTTCTATAATGATCATCGATTGCTAATTGCCCCCGACCATTTGGCTCCAAGCCAATATTCTCTAGGCCCATGAAGTCAGTATTCCCTGTCCGACCATTGCACCAAAGGAAAGAGTCCGCTCGAATCCGCTTACCAGAATCAAATGTGACTTCTATACCTGACTCAGTGCCCACGACTGTTTCATAGGTTTCATTATGGCGTACCAAAACACCGTTATTCCTAAGGTGATAACTAAGCGCGTCGGAAATCTCATCGTCAAGAAACGACAGTAACTTGTCACCTGGATTAACCAAATCGACCTTCACACCCAGCCCAGCAAAAATAGACGCATATTCGCAACCAATTACGCCGGCACCATAAATCACCATCGTTCGAGGGGTATGGCTCAACTGTAAAATAGAATCACTGCAATAAATACGGTCATGGGTAAAGTCGACATTGGACGGTTTATAAGGTCTGGAGCCCGTCGCGATAACAAACTCTGCTGCATGCAAGACGTCCGTTGACTGCGCATCATGAAGCTCGACTCGATTAGCATCGAGGAAAAATGCTTTACCTGTGTATAGGTCGACGCGATTCCGCGCATAGAACTGCGTTCTCAACTTAACCTGCTTAGATATTACCTTCTCCGCACTTTGAAGCACGCGAGGAAAAGAAAACCAACGCGGTTCGCCAATGTCCCTAAACATCGTATTCGTATTAAATGTAATTATTTGCTTAACGGAATGACGAAGCGACTTAGACGGGATTGTACCAACATGGATGCAGTTACCGCCTACAATCGCCTTTTCCTCAATCACAGCAACCCGCTTGCCGCCTTTCGCCGCGTTCATCGCAGCTCCCTCTCCCGCCGGGCCCGCGCCAATAACAACCACATCATATTGATATTCAGCCATACAATCCTTAACTCCTTCTATAACAAGGTTAATACTTTCTTGTCTTACTTTTGATCATTCGGCTCGGAAGCATCGTAACTTAGATCAGCTAACGTTGACCCCGGTTGGGCTTCGTTCTCTTTATCACATCGAGCTTTATCGCCCTTACAGATATCACAAGCGACCTCCATTCCAAGCGCACTCATACCACCACATGATCCCGAAATTGGCTTACTACCGAATAAAACACCGACAGACATTGCGCCGACAAGCGTAATCATAAAAATAAATACTAAAAAGAAAAGTTCCATCACTCTACTCCCGTCAATTTACCAACGCCTTTAGGCCGCCAGTTGCTTTATTCACGAAGCCATCACCTGCTTTCACGATAAACAGTGTATCTAGGTTGTTTTGCGCAGCAAACGCTAAGCCTTCTGTTTCACCCATCACCATTAGCGCTGTCGCTAGCGCATCTGCTTGCGCGCAAGTATCCGCTAATACACTTACCGAAGTAACTTTATGTTCAACTGGATAGCCCGTGCGCGGATCAAGCGTATGAGAATAGCGAACGCCCTCTAAATCGATATAGTTTCTATAATCGCCAGACGTCGCTATTGATCTATTTTTAAGCGCCAATGTGGTATGAGAACTCCGAGAAGACTGAGTCGGAACTTCAATACCAACGCGCCACGGATCTCCCGATGCCTTATATCCCGATGCACGGATTTCTCCGCCGACCTCGACCAAGAACCCAAGGGGTTCAAACTGGTTCAAAAAATTAGCAACTCGATCGACTGCATATCCTTTTGCGATAGCCGACACATTAATCTGAACTGGCCTCAGTTTGGTTGCAGTCGAATCAGAAAGGTCTAACGTCAACTGATTCAAGCCAACGTTGGCTTTTGCCAAATCAACAGCTTTTCGCGTCGGAGTCTCTAGTGGCGAATCCGACGCGCCAAACCCCCATAATTCAATCAGTGGGGAGACACTAATATCGAACGCTCCATCGGTCAGATTATATATATCGACCGATTGTGACAACACCTCAAAAGTCGGAGTAGAAAGGCCAAAGCGAGTAGCGATAGGCGCTCGGTTAAAACGACTGATCTCAGAATCGTCATCATAGCTAGACATTAAACTATTGATTTCGCCTAAGGATTTAGCAATATCGTGTTCTAAATCATCTAGCTCACTGTCTTTAATAGATTCGCGAGAGACTAACTTAACAGTGTAATAAGTTCCCATCGTGGAACCGTTTATGACATAGGTTTGCGGACCGCTAAGACCACATCCCACCAGTAAGAGAGGAGCGACTACAAGAAAAACTAAAACGCTTTTGTTCGCGGAACAGGAGAATGACCAGATAGGTAATGAATACCTATCTGGTTTTTTTAAAGGACTAACCGCCAAAATCATCCAACAATATATTTTCTTCCTCGACACCTAATCCTTTAAGCATCTCGATCACAGCGGCGTTCATCATTGGAGGCCCACACATATAATATTCACAATCTTCGGGCGCGGGATGGTCTTTCAAGTATTGTTCAAACAATACGTTGTGTATAAAACCAGTATAACCTTCCCAATTATCTTCAGGCTGCGGGTCCGACAACGCGGCGTGCCACACAAAGTTGCTGTTTTCATTAGCAAGCGAGTCATACTCTTCCTGATAGAACATTTCGCGCAAGCTTCGCGCGCCATACCAAAATGAAATTTTTCGGGTAGAGTTCAATCGTTTAAGCTGATCAAAAATATGTGACCGCATTGGGGCCATTCCTGCACCGCCGCCGATAAATACCATTTCAGCATCAGTATCTTTTGCGAAAAACTCACCAAATGGACCGTATACCGTTACTTTATCACCCGGCTTCAAATTGAACGTCCAAGAAGACATCTGACCAGGTGGAAGCGTGGTCCCTGGAGGGGGCGAGGCAACCCGAATATTGAACTTAACGATCCCTTTTTCTTCAGGGTAGTTAGCCATCGAATAGGCACGAATAACCGTCTCTTTAACCTCTGACTTGTACTGCCAAAGATTAAACTTGTCCCAATCGCCTCGATACTCATCCTCAATATCAAAGTCTTTATAGTCAGCTACATGAGGAGGACATTCCAACTGGACATAGCCTCCAGCACGAAAATCAACATTCTCACCTTCCGGTAAGCGCAGCGTGAGCTCCTTGATAAACGTTGCAACATTTGGATTTGACTCGACCGTGCACTCCCACTTCTTTACGCCAAACACTTCTTCAGGCACTTCTACCTTCATGTCTTGCTTAACGGGGACTTGGCACGACAAACGCCAGCCTTCTGCTTCGTCACGCTTGGTAAAATACGCTTTCTCAGTAGGAAGCATAGAGCCCCCACCTTCAAGAACTTTACATTTACACTGCGCACATGTTCCACCGCCGCCACAAGCGGACGATAAGAACAAACCTTCTGATGCTAAGGTCTGTAGCAGTTTTCCGCCAGCCGGCGTTGTTATCGCGGCACTAGCGTCACCGTTAACTTCGATAGACACATCACCTGAACTTACTAGCTGCCCTCGCGCTGCGAGAATAACCGCTACTAGCGACAGCACGATGACCGTAAACATTACGACACCGAGTATGATTTCTGCATTCATAAAAACACCTTACTTGAACCTGATTCAGTGACTAATTAAAGCGAAATGCCTGAGAAAGACATGAAGCCCAACGACATAAGCCCAACGGTAATGAACGTAATTCCAAGCCCCCTGAGACCTTCTGGAACGTCACTGTACTTCAGCTTCTCCCTGATTCCTGCAAGCGCAACAATTGCTAACGCCCAGCCAACACCTGCACCGACACCATAAACCAAGCTTTCACCGAAGTTATAATCACGCTCGACCATAAATAGTGATGCACCTAGTATTGCGCAGTTAACGGTAATAAGGGGCAAAAACACACCTAACGCGTTATATAGATCCGGAAAATACTTATCTAATACCATTTCAAGTATTTGAACTAATGCTGCAATGACGCCTATATAAGTCAATAATCCCAAAAAGCTAAGATCAACTTCTGGGAAACCGGCCCAAGCTAGCGCTCCTTCTTTCAGGACATAGGTATAAATCAAATTGTTAACAGGGACCGTGACCGCCAGTACGACGACCACCGCTATACCCAAACCAAATGCAGCTTGAATCTTCTTAGAAATCGCCAAGAACGTACACATTCCCAAGAAAAACGCCAATGCCATATTTTCAACAAATACGGCTTTCACGAAGAGACTAAGATAGTGCTCCAGCATTAGAAGGCCTCCTTAACGTTATGAGCAGACATTTTGAAATCCTCTGCTTCGACCTGATCCTTCTTCCAACCTCTTAGCGCCCAAATCAACAAGCCTATTATAAAAAATGCACTTGGCGGCAGGAGCAACAATCCGTTAGGGACATACCAACCACCATCGTTAACGGTTGCCAAAATCTCTACGCCAAACAGTTTTCCAGCCCCTAGCAGCTCTCTGAAAAACGCGACGGCAATTAGAATTACCGCATAACCAAGACCGTTGCCAACGCCATCAAGAAAACTCACTCCGGGAGAGTTTTGCATCGCAAAGGCTTCTGCACGCCCCATGACAATACAATTTGTGATAATGAGACCGACAAATACCGATAGCTGCTTACTAATTTCGTAGGCGTATGCTCTCAATATTTGATCCACGACGATTACCAATGACGCAATAATGGTCATCTGAACAATAATTCGAATGTTCGAAGGAATCTGGCTTCTGATTAATGCAATAAATAAGTTTGAAAGACCGGTAACCGTACAAACCGCCAAGCCCATTACCAACGAAAGCTTCATACTTGTTGTAACAGCCAACGCTGAACAAATACCAAGAATTTGAAGCGCTATCGGGTTATTCGTAAAAACCGGTTCGAATAGCACTTTTTTTGCAGTTGACCCACTCATGCTATACACCCTCCCGCAATTTGTTTAAATACTTCTGAAAGCCTTCCTGTCCGGTCCAGTACTGGACGAGATTGGTAATACCCCGACTCGTTAGCGTTGCACCTGACAACCCGTCTACTTGATATTTTGCTTCATCACGAGTCTTGTCTACCGCCCCCTTGATCACTTCAAGCTTCGGCGTTGTACCCGACGCTAAATCGTAGACTTCCTTACCCGGCCAAATAGCTTTCCAGCGAGGGTTATCTACTTCACCGCCAAGGCCAGGTGTTTCAGCATGCTCATAAAAGCCAAGCCCTACGACCGTATTAGCGTCTCCCTCCAGAGCAAGAAAACCGTGCAGCGTAGACCAAAGACCATAACCGCTTACCGGCAATATGATCGTTTCAAGCTTGCCTGCATTTTCTACAAGGTAAACTTTTGCGTACTTAACTCGCCGTTTAATGCTAGCAATATCCTTATCACCATCGATCGGCGCAGATAAGCTTGGATCCTTCGCGGCTTTTCGCTGATCGTAGTCAAGAGCCTGCTCTTTACCCACAGCGCTTACGTCAGCATACTCGCCTGTATCAAGGTCAACCAACTTAGGCTTAATCGACGAAAATTTTGTTTCGATTTCCGCAGGAGTAGCGTTAGCTTGCAGCAGACCTGCAGCCGCCAAGATATTTGCTTTGAGGTTTAACGCTTTGTTCTTTTCCTGAATAGGCTTAAGTAAAACAACAGAGCTTGCCACCACAATGGAACAAACGATACAAAGTAGAAATGCTACGGTTATTGTCTTGGTTGTCGATTCTTTATTAGACACGCGCTAACCTCCGTTTGATATTCGCCTGAACCACTACGTGATCAATAAGCGGCGCGAATAAATTCGCAAAAAGAATAGCCAGCATCATGCCTTCTGGGAAAGCTGGATTAACAACCCGGATTAATACCACCATAACGCCGATCAGTGCACCGAACACAAACTTGCCTGTGTTCGTCATTGAGGAAGAAACTGGATCTGTCGCCATAAATATCATCCCGAACGCAAAGCCGCCAGAGACTAAGTGCCAGTGAGCGGGCATCGCGAACATCGGATTAGTATCCGAACCAATCGCGTTGAACAGCAAGGACATGGCAATCATTCCACCCAGCACACCAAGTACAATTCGCCACGAAGCAATCTTTGTTGCAAGCAATACAGCGCCGCCAAGCAAAATCGCTAACGTTGATGTTTCGCCAATAGAGCCTTGTACGGTTCCAAAGAAAGCATCTAACCAAGTAATTTGCCCCGAAAGCCCCTCAACACCGTTAGCCGCAACAATACTGAGCGTGGTAGCGCCGCTAAAACCGTCGACGGCCGTCCACACTGCATCGCCAGAAATTTCAGCAGGGTAAGCAAAAAACAAAAACGCCCTTCCCGTCAACGCGGGGTTTAGAAAGTTTTTGCCTGTGCCACCGAAAATTTCTTTACCGATAACCACACCGAACGAGATACCTAGCGCGACCTGCCACAACGGAATGTCAGGCGGCACAATAAGAGAAAAAAGAATAGACGTTACGAAAAACCCTTCGTTAACCTCATGCCCTCGAACAGTAGCGAACAAAACTTCCCAGAAGCCACCAACAACGAAGGTCACTGCATATATAGGTAAGAAATAGGCTGCCCCATAACTTAGATTATGCAACCAGTTGCCTGCGTCATGCCCAACAAAGAACAAACTATGCCAGTCAGTCGGGATAGAACCGATACCTGCCGCAATTGCCGTATTGGCCTGAAACCCTACGTTCCACATGCCAAAAAACATAGCAGGAAAGGTACAAAACCAAACAGTAATCATCATTCGTTTGAGATCAATCCCATCTCTCACATGCGCGTTCGAGCGAGTAACGCTCGACGGAGAGTAAAAAATTGTATCAACTGCCTCGAATAAGGCATACCAGCGCTCGTGCTTACCGCCTTTGTGGAAGTTTGGCTCGATACTGTCTAAAAATGCTCGAAGTCCCATGCCTAGCCCTCTTTCTCTATACGGGTCAAATTATCACGAAGAATTGGCCCGTATTCATATTTCCCAGGACAAACAAATGTGCACAATGCTAAATCTTCTTCATCAAGCTCCAAGCAACCCAAGAATTGAGCCTGCTCAGTATCCCCTACAATCAAAGACCGTAGCAGCTGCGTTGGCAGTATATCTAGTGGCATAATGCCTTCGTAAGTACCGATCGGCACCATCGCTCGGTCACTACCGTTTGTCGTCGTGGTAAAATTGAATCGCTTGCCAGAAAATAATTTCGATATATATATATTTAGTACCGAAAATTTATTGGGCCCAGGAGACAACCAACCCATGAACTCGCGCTGTCCTGGCTCTTCAATAACACTTACCTGATTGGCATATCGCCCTACAAAGTCAGCAGAATTCTTAGCGGTGCGGCCGCCGAGCACAGAACCCGAAATTTTTCGCGAAGTGCCGTCTTTAAGTTCGCCAGCAACCAAGTCTGAAATATTTGCACCAACTCGAGATCGAACCAAGCGAGGCTTCTTAACCATTGGCCCAGCCAAAGAAAACACTCGATCTGATGATATCTCACCGGTCACAAATAGCTTGCCAATTGCAATCACGTCCTGATACCCAATTGACCAAACAGTCTTTTTATCATGCACTGGGTCAATGAAATGGATGTGTGTACCGGCATTGCCAGCTGGATGCTTACCAGAGAAAGCCTTCACCTCGATACGGTCTGAAGGCGCGACCAACGGCTGTAAGCCAGCCTCTTGGCACACAAAGACCTTACCATCAGTAAGCTTTGATAGAACAACAGCCCCATTCTGAAATGCATCAGACTGCTCTGCGATTATTACCGCAGGATCTGCTGAAAGTGGGTGTGTATCCATAGCGGTGATAAAGATCGAGTTGGGAACTGAACCTGACTCTGGCACTTTACTATATGGCCGAGTTCGCAACGCGGTCCAAGCGCCTGACTCAATCAAGTTGCCTGCAACTTGCTCCCTAGAAATGCTAGTTAAAGCAGAAGCGTCATAGCTCTCGAATTGAACACTATCGTTGCCAGAAACTTCAATCACGATCGATTGAAAGACTCTTCGCTCACCGCGATTGATCTCTTTTATAGAGCCACTCGCAGGTGCTGTGTATTTTACGCCGGGCGTTTTCTTGTCTTCGAAAAGAAGCTGTCCTTTCTTAACCTGGTCGCCTACTTGAACCGCCATTGTTGGCTTCATACCAACATAATCAAAGCCTACAATTGCCACTCGGCTAACTGCATTACCTTGAGAAATGGACTGTTCAGGAGATCCGGTTATTGGAAGATCAAGGCCTTTCTTAATATTGATCATTCAATTCTGCCTAATCATCAGAAAATATTGAACCACTTCGCCTCCGTCAGCGCCAAACTGGACACTAATTAACCAAAAAAGCCCAAAATCAAGCCTTATTTGAAGAGACGAGCTAAAAAATCGCGACAATTATAATGACGCCGCAACGAATATGCCACACCGTATAACAAAAATACGCTCAGCAAATGAGGGCAGCCTCACCCATCACTGTTATTCAACAAAAAGCTTAATACAGAAGCAGCAACTCTGCTTGTTTTATTTACTCACAAAAAAACCCTTGGCTTTTCAGCCAAGGGTTTACAAAAACAGCAAAATTAGCCCGACTAACTAAGACAACTTAGGAAACGATGGATAAACCACGCCCGCCATTTGGTTAACAATCCGAATCACCTGGGCGCTATAGCCAAATTCATTGTCGTACCAAACATACAGAACAAGTCTTGACCCATTCGCTATTGTCGCGCGCGCATCTACGACACCCGCACGCCTAGAGCCGACAAAATCCGTCGAAACGACTTCCTCAGAGTTAACAAAGTCAATTTGTTTGGCGAGGGCCGAATGGAGCGAGACATCGCGCAAATAGTTATTTACGTCCTCAACCGAGGTGCCGTCTTTCAAATTCAAGTTAAGGATTGCCATGGATACGTTAGGGGTTGGAACCCTAATAGCGTTACCTGTTAGCTTTCCAGCCATCTCTGGGAGAGCTTTAGCCACAGCCTTTGCTGCCCCAGTTTCAGTAATAACCATATTCAGCGGAGCACTTCGCCCGCGTCGACTACCCTTATGATAGTTATCAATGAGGTTTTGATCATTGGTGAAAGAGTGCACAGTTTCAACGTGACCATCAATAATGCCAAACTCATCATCAATCGCCTTCAGGACAGGTGTGATGGCATTCGTCGTACAAGAAGCCGCCGACAGAATAGTATCCTCATCGGTTGCGTCGGAATGATTAATACCATAAACGATATTCTTGATATCGCCCTTACCCGGCGCCGTTAGCAAAACCTTTGACACGCCCTTTGACTTCAAGTGAAGCCCTAAACCATCTTCATCGCGCCAAATACCTGTATTATCAACGACGATCGCGTTATCAATACCATATTCGGTGTAATCGACTTTATCAGGCCCGTCTGAATAAATAACCTGTATTCGATTACCGTTTGCAACAATCTGGTTATTCTCGGAATCAACACTAATAGTCCCCTCGAAAGGACCATGCACGGAGTCACGCCGTAACAGGCTCGCTCTTTTCTCCAGATCGTTATCAGCTTTTCCGTGTCGAACAACGATCGCACGCAAACGCAAGTTGTTACCCCCGCCAGCCTTTTCGATTAAAATTCGAGCTAACAAACGCCCTATCCTACCGAAGCCATATAAGACCACGTCTTTCGAGTGCTCTTTCTGTGCCCGAGCAGTTTCCTCATCGTAACCGCCGGCAACTTCGGAAACCTCGGATTTCAAAAAATCCTCTAGCGAGGTGTCATCACCCAGCTCCGAATATCGAACTGCTAATTTTCCTATATCAATACGCGCTCGACCAAGATTCATCTCATCTAGTACTTTCAATACGGCGTATGTATCGTGCACAGACAACTCTTTATTCTCCACCTGACGAACAAAGCGATGCGACTTCAGTAAGCCAATGACTGACTGATTAATAATGGCCCGACCATAAATGGATGTGACCACATTATTCTTGCGGTACAACCGACCAATCATCGGAATCATCGCTTCAGCGATCGTCTCTCGATCAGTCCAATCAGAAAAACAGTTCTCTAGTACATCTTTATTCACGCTTGGCACCTCAGACATTGATCTGCGCTTGAAATTTGGGAGCCGTATTATCCTGATATCTCGCTCAATAATCAAACTCCCTTATGATCCCCAAAAAATTAAGCCCTTGATTCAAAACAAGCTCAAACTTTCAGCGTGATTTGCTACCCATCTGTTAGACAGTTGCTACACTCTTCTTAATAATCATATTTACTACCAATTCCACCAAACAAGCTCGAGAGAAGACAATCGTGTCACAGATTAGTGCACTCGTTGTTGATGACTCATCAACATCCAGAATGCTTTTGACCAAAATCCTTAAGAAGATGGAGGTACATTGCGAACAAGCTACGTCGGGCGAAGACGCCATTTCTCAGTTGAGCTGGTATCACCCAGACTTCATATTCCTTGATCATTTAATGCCAGGAATGGATGGCTTTGAAACATTAACTGAACTCAAGAAAAACCCCGAAACCAAACATATTCCTGTGATCATGTACACATCACAGCACGCCCATCGCTACTATGAAGAAGCTCACAAGCTCGGCGCTGCTGGCGTCATCTCTAAACAGATAGATAGAGACAAGCTCTACTTAATGTTAAATAGACTTTGCCAGAGCACTGAAGAGACCTCAAATGAAAAAGATAGCGATGTGCCTACAGTCTACGAGGAAGTTCAAAAGAACCTTACGCAATCGATCGATGACTCTGATAATGGACTTTTGTTCGCTCGAATCTCCACACTAGAAACTGCGTACGAAGAGCTACATGAAGAAAACAGAACCCTAAGGCTAGAGCTCACTCAAACAAAAGTACAACAAGAAGAACTCAAACATAAAAGCCAGCACATATCTTTTCCTCAAGTTATTTTGTCTACGTTCTTAGCGCTTGCTCTATTTGGATCAACGTTTACATGGTTTACTACTCAAAAAATCGAGCAAGCCTATATCGAAACGCAGTCTCGAGTAAAAATCATGAACGAGCTGATCAATGAGATCATTGATTTAATTGAACAGAAGTCTGATTCCTAATTGAGAGGCTCCCCTGGAAGAAATAAAGCTCAATAAACTATACCCCAAGCTGAGATTCTTAATTGTTGATGACTTCGAAAGCTTTCGCTCATCACTAAGGCTTATGCTGTCCTCATTTGGCGCCACCCAGGTTGAAATGGCGAGTACGGCCGACGATGCAATGCACAAATGCAAGTATGATTATTATGATGTGGTGCTATGTGATTTTAATTTGGGCGCAGGAAAAAACGGTCAGCAAATTCTAGAAGAGTTGAGAGTTACCAAACGAATCAAACACACACACCTGTTCATTATGATTACAGCCGACACCTCCAAAGATGTCGTTCTAGGCGCACGCGAATATCAACCTGACGCATATATCGCAAAGCCGATTACCCGCACTGTTTTAGAACAAAGGCTTGGGCAACTGCTAACACAACAAAAAATCTTGAAGCCAATTAACAAAGAGATTGATCTAGATAACTACTCAAAGGCTATATCTTTGTGCACGCAAATGATTGCAGACAATTCACGCTATAAATCCTGGTGCCTTCAAACACTCGCCCGGCTTTATACACTCATTGGCGATAACAGTAGCGCCGAAAAAGTATATCGGGATGTACTGAATGTGAGAGATGTGCCGTGGGCTCAGCTAGGCATGGGACAAGTGCTTAATTCCGAAGAACAGTTTCACGATGCAAAGACTGTCTTTAAAGAGGTAATAGCTAACAACCCGAACCTCATTGAAGCATATGACGGCATGTCCGAATCTTGCCTAAAACTTAGACAGCCCAAAGAGGCACAAGCGGTGCTTCAAGAGGCTGTAAAACTTTCGCCTCGACTCGTCCTCCGCCAAGAAAAATTAGGTAATATTTGCTTAAAAAATAACGACCTAACTAGCGCAACGTCAGCATTCAGGCAAGCTGTAAGCTATGGTGAAAATTCAGTTCATGAAAAGCCTGACCACTATCTTGACCTAGGTCGCTGCCTATCCGACCTTTCTAGAGACAAAGATACCGAAGAAGCTAAAGCTCTCGCAAAAGAGGCAATTAACGTGCTCGAAAAAGCGAGCACAAAATATTGCGACAATGAGGATGCTAGCGTTAGCGCGCTCTTGATTGAATCCCGAGTATTCAAAGGGCAGCGTCAAGATGAGAAAGCGGCCGACACCCTTCATAAAGCAGAGTGCTTAATTGAAGAGTCTGAGCTTTCTGCGGAAGTAGGTATCGAGCTTGCAAAAACGCTTTATGACCTAGGCCAGGAAGAAAGAGCTGAAACGCTTCTAGTGGAGCTATCAAATCGCTTCCACAATGACGCGGAAATTCACGCGAAAATTGAAGCATTGATGGATGAGCCCGAAGATCTAGAGACTCGCCTCAAAGCAAAAGAGCTAAACAAGCAGGCAATAAGATGTGTCGATGAAGGCCGAATCGAAGATGCGATTTCTTCGTTTGAATCAGCACTGACGTTAACCCCGAAACACGCCGCGCTAAATCTTAATTTCGTGCAAGTCTTGATCAAGCTATACAAGAACATGCCAGAGCCTGCACAACTGAGCAAGGCTAACACAGCCCTTGAACGCATAAAGCATATCCCAGAACAACATAACCAATTCAAACGCCTAGAGCACTTTACAAAATTGACAGCGACGTTAGCAGCGAATAGTCAAAACGAAGGAGCATCACAGTGAGCAATGAGCAAGAACATCCAGACTTTTCACTAATCATAGCCTCGGCAGTTCATGATATGAAAAACTCACTAAGCATGTTAATTCACTCGGTAGATAATCTGTGCGACGGTATACCCGAGGACATAAAATCAGAGCTCAACACCTCAACCATCAAGTATGAGGCAGAGCGCGTAAACAGTTTTTTGGTTCAGCTACTCGGACTTTACCGACTTCAAAACCAAAAACTAAGCTTACATATTGACGAATACTACGTTTCCGATCTTTTGGACGAACACAAAGCCCAGTACCAAGAAGTATTCGACAGTCGTAACATTGAGCTACTCATCTCTACCGACCCCTCGTTAACATGGTATTTCGATCGTGAATTGATACTTGGCGTTGTAAACAATGCCTTGAACAACGCTTCGCGTTATACCAACAAAACCATAGAGCTTTGCGCCTTTGTTGAGGATAACCAATTAGTTATTCAAGTGCATGACGACGGCGAGGGATATCCTCAAGCCATGCTAGAAACAGACCCTGCAGATATCAATAAAAATATCAATTTTAGAACTGGCAGCACTAGTCTTGGTCTTTATTTCGCAGCAAAGGTAGCCGCACTTCACCAAGTAAAAGATATTTCTGGGAAAATAGTGCTAGACAATGGCGGCAGGCAAAACGGCGGCGTTTTTTCCGTTTACCTACCGTAGGCTAAAAAACTAACGAGGAGAAATCGTGTAACTTGAGTTCGGTCCGTAGGTGATATCGCTCATATAGATACTGCCCAACGTCGGGCCAGATGTATTACCCTTAACTCTCATATTCTCCATACTGATTCGATCAATTGACTTCGGCATGTAAAATTTCATTTTACCGCCTTCAAGCATTTCCATCATGGGCTTGTCCGTATGATACTCCAAGCCTTCGATAGTTATATCCGCTTCAATCAAACTAGATATTGGTCCCAAGCCTGCAACGGTAAGAACCGTGTCGGCTAACTCGCCCGCAATCTGTTCATCTTCAGGCTCTTCCAAGTCGCCATCATCTTGATACTTGTGGAACATTCCAGCCGCGACGCCATCTGCATTTTGTCCAATCCCAATTCCCGGAGCCATTCCAGGGAAGAAACCTTGTGCGCTAACATCTGATAAAGCCTCATCATCTAAAGCTTGAAGCCCTTTGAGGCCTCCTAACTGCTTATCAGTTACTTCAACGCGATGGTTGTTGGTTAACGGCAACGCTGATGGTGATGCCGCAAGCGCAAACATCGGCTGTAAAGGAGCAACGACCAGTGTCACTGCAGCGGTCGCCAAACGATAATTTTTCTGATGACGTAGAACGCGCTTCAGATCCTTTTCACGGATCCATTCACGCTCTAGTAGCACTTCACCTAGTAAACAGCCACGGTCTGCTTGAGCAACCAAAGCCTCCGCTAACTGACTTTCAGTAATATAACCACGATTAACTAATAGACGCCCGATTCTGGACTTCTGTATCTGCTCATGATGGCGCACGTTGTTCTACTCCCGTCGGAAAGATGATCAAACCGTTATGGTGAGTAATAGTGGACCCTAACGAGCACAATGTATGTGGGTAATTAATTTCTCGTGGTAACGGATTGTTAGCGACTGTCCAGTACTGTTAAAGAACCAGATCCGCGAGACAGAACAAGAAACAAAAATACGGAGCTCTACAGAAAAACCATTTATAATTTAATAGCTTATTGAATATACTGTTAGGTAACACAACACTTGAGACAAACGGACGGATGACACATGAGCAACAGACAGCCACTGCTTTTTCGCAAAGTTGCGAAAACACTCACTCTTTTGCTAACCCTCGCTTCGAGCCAGGCTTGGTCTCAAACACAGGAAACGACAAAAACAGCTACCATTACAACCAATTTGGGTACTATTACGGTTGAGCTTTACGAAAGCACCGCACCGATTACCGTCGCCAATTTTGTTGAGTACGCAAAGTCAGGCTTCTACAACAACACAATATTTCACAGGGTCATCCCGGGCTTTATGGTGCAGGGCGGAGGATTCGATGCTCAACTTCGCCGCAAGGCGACACAAGCACCAATCAAAAATGAAGCCAGCCCCAAACTCAGAAACCTTATTGGTACTTTAGCTATGGCGCGGACCTCAGCACCAGACTCTGCAACATCTCAATTCTTTATTAATGTTGCAGACAATCAGTTTCTAGACCGAACTCTCGCCAATCCTGGCTATGCCGTGTTCGGGAAAGTCATCGCAGGAATGGCAAGCGTATACCAAATCGCTGACAAACCAACCGGGCCAAGCCAAGGAATGCAAAACGTTCCGATTGAACCAATCACAATAGAAAAAGTTATCGTCGAAACAAAACCAACACCACCCCCACTAGCTAAGCCTGTCGCTAGTCCTTAGTAAGCGCCAACAAAAAACATATAGACACTCTACCCTTCGCGACCGGCGATACCCCAATGAATAAAATCACCCCAGCCCAACGTCTGCAGAGTTGTTTTGTGCGCAGTCATTACAGGGACGCACTTGTCACGCATGACTCAGCATCCCCGTTTACTATCGTCGATGGAAGTTTTGGTCATGGCGTAAATTTTTTACTCGCCCTTTCTCTTTGGCGAGAACTACGAAACCCAAAGCCCCCTCTCCACTATATTGCAATTGCTGAAAACCCTTTATCGAAAAACATCCTATCTAAAACGTTAGCTGCCCTACCAGACCTTAGGGAAGAAAGAGACTTACTTCTTAACAGCTACCCTAGCCTCATAGAAGGCAGTCACACTCTTAAACTTTTAGGCGGACAGGTTACACTGCAGATTATTATTGACGTACCCAACAAGCTCTCAGACTTTACTTTTACTGCGGATAAATGGCTAATGGAAGGTGGGTTGATCAGCGTACTGGACGATGACATAAATGCCGGATGGCTTCTGCAGTTGTTGAAAACACGGTCCCGCCACAACGCATATGTTTCTTGCATATCAAAGTCGTTTACGGCATCTACGAAAGAAAATTTAGAAAAATTAGGTTTCACCGTTAGCCATGAGAAGCAGACAGAGTTTGCACTGCTAACCGCCAAAAGAACGCTAGAAAACGGCCAACAAGCAGGTTACTACTCAAGCTCCCTGCCCAGCTGGATACACCCTAGTAGCTGCCTAGTGCGTCCGAAACAGGGTATTGATGTTAAGGATGTCATTATTATTGGCGCAGGACTCGCTGGGTTAACAACCGCTTGGACGCTAGCAGAGCAAGGGCTATCGACAACCATCATTGATAGCCAAGCGGCCCCCGTCATGGGCGCGTCAGGTCAAACTTGCCTCATAATGTATTCGAAACTTCCAACGATTATGAATCAAGAAGCAAAACTCGCTCTAGCATGTACGCAGTTTAGCCAACAGTTCTTCTCCCGACTATCTGAAAATGCAGCGCTAGAAGACAAACTATGGGATCAAAGGGGCGTGCTTCAATTAGATTGGAACCCGCAGGAGCTAGAGAAAAATAACCGCCGAAGCGAAAAACTCAACCTTCCTTCCGATTTCATGGAAAAGATCAGTACAGAAGAAGCCTGCCTAATTAGCGGAAGCCAACTTGAAAAAGGAGGTTTATGGTTCCCCAAGAATGGAATCGTTTACCCTGGAGCGTTGGCAAAACGCTGCACGGCTCACCCAAACATCCACAGTATATTCAACTGTAAAGCCAACAGTTTTAGTTTCGATGATGAAACCGAGACATGGAGTGTCACGACAAACTCTCATGGCTTATTACGCAGTCGTTATCTGGTTGTTGCATGCGCCTACGAAGCTCAAACTTTTCCACAGACTAATCAATTTCCTGTGAGGCTTATTCGTGGTCAAACCAGCACAATTAAGCACGAAGGTTTATCAACACCTAGCTGCGTATTATGTGGCGAAGGGTATCTTGCAGCTACGAGCAAAGGGGCACATATTGGCGCAACTTACGACCTTAACAACTCGAGCGATAAACCGGAAATAAAAGACCACCTAGCGAATATTCATAAGCTCGCGCGCTGGCTTCCTGAATGGGATAAATCTGAATTACTGAACGCATCCGACTATTCTACAAAAGCAGGCCTTCGTTGCACGACCCGAGACTACAACCCAATTGTAGGAGCAGTACCAAAATTCCGCTCCATGCAAGAAAAATTCTCACGACTAAGACAGGACGCAATGGCCTGCAAGGGAATAAAAGGAGACTATTACAAAAATCTATTTATAAATATTGGTCACGGTTCAAAAGGCGTTGTAACAACGCCCATGGCAGCAGAAATTATTACAAGCGAAATAGTCAACGCACCGCTGCCCATCAGCGCAGAGCTATCAAAAATGCTTCACCCTGCTAGATTTTTAATAAAAAACCTTGTGCAAAATAAGATATAGTTTGGTGATTAGAAGTCAGGACTGAGCTTACGCCCATCAAAAGCAAACGCCGATATTCGATAACGAGGAGAGGAGTCTCCAGAGGTAAAGTCTTCCTGCCATAAAACAAGGAACTTACTCTCCCCCACTGAAATACTGTCTATAGCCTGATCATTACCGGGCGTACCAAACTGTGTAATCGTACGCAGCCTCACGCCGTCTTCAGTCGATATGACCGCTAAAAAGGCATCCTCTTCACCCACCGAAATATTGTTGTCAAACTCACCCGTGGTTGTTCCAAAAACGCCTAGTAACTCTTTATCAACCAAATAACTTTGAGATGCGGCGATTTCCGTACCATTAGTAGAAATAACCAAGCTTGATCTTCCCTCAAGCGTTGCATCTGAAAGGCTGACAAAAACATCCCGGGTCCGGCTCGCCGAGGCTTCGCCGGAGAAGGGACTGCTCGACCCGTCGCTCAAAATCGTAAACGTATCTCCCACCGGGTTTGCTAAAGACGATCGAAAATAGTGTGGTGAAATAGGTAGCAACGAAAAATCTTCCACATCACTATCAATATCTCCGTCTTGATCTAACAACCTCAAAAATGCCCTGCGCCCGTCAATATCATTTGATATAAGCGGGTATATCTCTAACCTTCCCGCCGCTAGCGCTAGAACAGAATTAGGCTCTTCGTTACCAACAAAAGTCGCCCACTGCTTCGCACCATCGATTGTTCTTAAGCTGTATACGAACCCGTCACCGCCGCCACGATTGATCTGCGATCCACCTTCTCCATCGAACTGTAAACCCTCCGTACTGCCATAAATATAAAGCGTAACGTTATTTAGAGAAACTCCATCCACCAAGTCGTTGGACTCAGTGCCGTATTGAGCATCGAACTTCAAAGAAGTAAGGCCCGCATCGTCAAAGGAATACCCCGTCACTAAAATATCAACCAACCCTTTATGATCGCCGTTAAACGCTGCATCAACCTCACTCACTACCGTTAGAACAGCGTCTTCTGCCTCAGCAAAGATAAGGTCCTTTGGGCTTATATTAACGCCAGGCTTTCTAATAAGAATATCATTTGAAGCGTCGGTTAAACGATAGCGGCTTCCATCACGATACATTGCAGATACAACGCCATAGCTAAACCCTAGGGAGTCGACCGCATGCTTCAATACATATACACGACCATCTATATCACCTGCGATTGCAACGACTCGCACCTCATTATCTGCCAATGTTACGAGTTCATTTTCAGGCAAACCACCAAAAGGCCACTCATTAACTGTAAATACAGACGCGTCTTCATCATCAATGTAATCTGCTGCACTAAACAAAACGACCTCAGGATCTGGTCCAAGCTTATCAGCAGTAGGAGCCACAACCCGCACCCCCATAGATGAGTCTCTCTCCCCTTCCGGAAATACGGCAATGCCAGTTTGAGGCACAAGCTCAAATGAGCTTGGCTCTGCCGTCGTTAGGCGCTCGTCAACACCGAAATTTAGATACGTCTCAGCCCCGCTGATTGATAGCTTCAGCGGAACATTCGCGCTTTCGGAGACGTTAATAACGCCAACGACAGGCTCAACCGCTATCGAGCCTTCGTTATCTGTAATTTCAAAAAAAGATTCCTCAATCGCCGAGATATCGACCACGGCACCAACCCCATCAAACAACTCAATTTTAAACCCTTCCTCACCTTCGACCACAGTATCGTCAAAAACTTGAACCGTGATCATGCAAAACCTAGCACCCGGCTCGAAAATCAACCTACCTTCGCTTGCGACGAAATCAACATCAGGTCGTGCAACCCCAAGGTTTCCGCTACCGGTTTCTAAGTCAGACTCCTCATAGTCGGACGTTATGCGATAAGAAATAGAAAAAGACTCCAACAGACCACGCTGTAGATTAATGCCTATAGCGGTTGTTCTCACAGGGCGGCCGTCAATTTCTGATACGAAGGGGTACGCCGACTCTTTAATGTTATTGCAGTAAAAAGCCTCGCGTCCGTTTGCTAAGTTATTCAGCGCAGAATCAAAGATTCCTAGGTTATCGGCCCTTTCACCAAGCGATGATGCCTGAGGGTAAGCCAAGGTGGGTGTGAGCAAATTATAGACAAACTCTTCTACAATCGTGTTTATGCCATCGGTCACTTCAATATAATACGCGGACTTTGTAGTGCTAGATGAATCACTATCATCCGCCGCCAGCACTGCTCCTTGAAGCCTAAATGAAGACTTTGCCCCACCACCTTCCAAGATATTAAATTCAAGACCGTTTTCTGCCTGAAGCGTATCAAACCCAAACCCCTCTGGCTGCTCTTTTAGGTACCGGTATCGATAGGGAGCCTGTCCACCACTAACACCAAACTCTACATCAAATCTTGTTCCAGAATACAAAGTGCTTACTGGCGTACCAATGAGCCTAAGCGGACCATATGCCTCAGGCGCGTCGAATGACTGCTCCGTCTCACACGCTGAAAGTAATAGTGAAAAGACTGAGAACCAAAAAATATTCGATATTTTATTCAATTTATGACACGCCGGCATAGTGGATTCTGAAAGGGGCTATAGTAAACAGTGTCTTGATGATATTAGACGAAAAAGCGAGATAACAGCTTATCTTACGGGGAATGACTTGTCGGTCACACAAATTTTTCAATAGTTACAAAATGATCTTGAACAAGTCATCACAGCCCAACGAACTTCGTGATTAGCAAAGCGACTATTGATCGAAAAAACGGTCCAACTCTGGCTCAAAAACAACCCTTATGCCCAGGTCTTGAGCTTTAGTCAATTTAGAACCGGCCTTATCGCCAGCAATCAAGTAGTCTGTTTTCTTTGAGACGCTACCTGACACCTTGGCACCCAGCCCAAGTAAGCGCTGCTTCAACTCATCTCGGGTGTAAGAACCAAATGTTCCAGTTATCACCATTATTCTGCCAGCTAAAGTACCAGCCGTCTCCACTGCCGCTGGCTTGTCCCAAACGATACCAGCAGCTAATAAACCCTCAATCATCTCTTGATTCTTTGTCGACGAAAAAAATTGATGAATATTTTTAGCGACGATAGGCCCTACATCCTCAACTAACAAAAACTCTTCCTCATCAAGTTGACTTATTACCGCTATGTCACCATACGCTGCCGATAAAGACCTTGCCGTCGCCTCACCAACCTCTCTTATACCTAACGAAAAAAGAAACCGCGGCAAAGTCGTTTTCTTAGAAGACTCGATAGCCGAAACAAGCTTCTCTGCAGACTTTTCAGCCATCCTATCTAGAAGTACAAGGTCAGCGACACGAAGGTCATAAATATCAGTAACGCAATTCAATAACTTTTTATCAACAAGCTGTGCGACTAACTTCTCTCCAAAACCGTCTATATCCATGGCCTTGCGAGAAACGAAATGCTTAATGGACTCTTTTAGCTGAGCTGGACACAACAACGCACCTGAACACCTTATCGCCGCCTCTTCGTCAACTGAGACAACCTCAGATCCACAGATAGGACACTTCGTCGGTATCGCAATGGTAGTGGCAGTCTTTGGCCTGCGTTCTGCCACAACTCTGACGACTTTAGGAATAACATCCCCAGCACGATGGACAACCACGCTATCGCCAAGCCTGATATCAAGGCGATTAATTTCATCGACATTATGAAGCGTGGCATTACTAACGGTGACACCACCTACGAATACGGGTTCCAAGCGAGCAACCGGCGTTAGAGCTCCAGTTCGTCCTACTTGGAATTCAACCCCCAAAAGCGAAGTCACCGCCTCTTCCGCAGGAAACTTGTAAGCCATTGCCCATCTAGGCGCCCGCGACACAAAACCCAGCTTATCTTGTTGGGCAAAACTATTTACTTTGTATACGATCCCGTCAATATCGTAATCAAGATCGGGCCTTAGCTTTGTCAGCATCAAGCGATAGGATTCGCACTCAGCAGTGCCAATAAGCTTTTCAACATGCTCATTGACAGCGAAACCCCAACCTCGAAGAGCGACCATTGCATCGTAATGGTTATCCGGCACCCTTCCTCCATCATAGTAACCAATAGCGTAAGCAAACATATGCAGGCGACGATTAGCCGTAGTTTTGGAATCAAGCTGACGCAAACTCCCCGACGCGGCATTGCGTGGGTTTACAAAAGGCTTCTCTCCCAAAGCTTGAGCCTGCTCATTCAGACGATGGAAAACAGCTTTAGGCATTAATACTTCACCGCGCACTTCAAGTTCGGAAGGATAAGACGAGCCGCTTAAGGAAAGAGGAATCGAATAGATTGTGCGTATGTTTTGAGTAACGTCTTCACCGGTCTCTCCATCGCCTCTTGTGGCAGCATACTCAAGCTTCCCATCGCGATAGAACAAGCTAATAGCAACACCATCAAATTTCGGCTCCGCAACAAACGCCAGATCCGAACTCTCACTCAGTTTATCTGCAACTTTGGTAACAAAAGCGCTTAACTCGTCTGCGCTAAATAGGTTGTCGAGCGACAACATTGGAATTTTGTGAGTAACCTGATTAAACGCCTCTAGCGGCGCGGCACCGACCCGCTGCGTCGGAGAGTCCGACGAAACCAGCTCGGGATGTTTTTTCTCTAACGAAAGGAGAGACTGAAAAAGCCGATCATACTCGGCGTCAGGAATAGATGGCTCATTTAAAACATAATAACGATGGTTGTGTTTATTTAACTCATCACGCAATCCGGTGACGCGCTCTAAAAGCTCTGTCATTTTTAACTGTCAGTCACAAATCAAGATGGAGGGGGAACACTTTTTACACTTTTGCGCGAGATAGTTGCTTGCGCTCAAAGTCTCTAACACGCGTTCTAAAGTGTTCAATGGTTTGCTTCGTCAAAACACTTCGGCGCTCATCACTAAGCTCGCCTTTCAGGTTCGTTGCAAAACACTGCGCTGTTTCAAGCATGTAATCAAATGCTTTCATGTAGTTTTTTGGGCCTGGCAAGCTTAAAAAGAAACTAACACCAGGGGTTTCCAAACTATCCATCACTGCTGGGTCAAAATAACCGGGCTCAACTGCGTTCGCGACACTAAACTGAATAGGACTAAGCAAGTCCTCCTCTTCATGACGGTGAAAAATGGACATATCTCCATGGTCCATTCCGCATGCCTCTAGCAACTTCTTAATTTCTTGTCCGCTAAATACCTGATTCGCTTTGGCATCAACGTTTATCACAATCACTTCTTGGTCAACCAATGCCTGAATATCACGACCGTCTTTGTCTACTTTTCCTTTGGCATTTTCCTTAGGTTTAGCTTTCGTTTTACTACTTTGTTTTTTTGTTGTTTCGACGTTAGCAGAAAAGCTTTCAGACACTGAAGACGTGTTCAAAGGTACCGTAGGACGGTCAGAAATATCTGCGGAAATTGGCACATCCGCAGACGAAGAAAACCCGCCCTCATCGCTGGCACTAAAAGCGGCTGCATTCTCAGCCTCAAGCTTTTCAGCGAGAGCGCCAACGGTGTCCCCTTCTGAAGGAATAATACGGGCACCACCGCCAGGAAGCTCGGGGTTGTAGTCATCATCTAAAGGCGTCGATTCAATTTCCCCGCCCATGTTACGGGACATTTTCAACGAATCTTGCTTCGCTAATCGCATCCGGCGATAACCATCGACCAAGATGCCTAGAATAATCACAATACCAACGACGATTAACCAATCTCTAAAATTCATTTTGGTGATCAATATTCCTAGATTAAAGATCCAACTGAGACCTATTTTTTTCCAAAATAAAAACCCCAGCGTTGTAGCGATATAGTAACGGTAAATCTACGCCAAGGCCAAGCGCCTCAGACACTTGTCGCACAAATGCAGATTAAAAATTCGTTAAGCTTGAGCTAACGCTGCCGCTTCATCCACATCGACCGAGACCAAACGAGACACGCCCGGTTCCGACATTGTGACGCCCATTAACTGGTCAGCTTTCTCCATCGATACTTTGTTATGCGAAATATAGATAAACTGTACTCTGTCGGACATCTCTTTAACAATTGCCGCGAAACGGCCCACATTAGCGTCATCCAGCGGTGCATCTACTTCATCCAACATACAAAATGGTGCCGGATTAAGCTCAAAAATCGCAAAAACTAAGGCAATTGCAGTCAGTGCTTTTTCACCGCCTGATAACAGGTGAATCGTTGAATTTTTCTTGCCGGGTGGGCGCGCAATAATGGCAACGCCGGTTTCCAGCAAGTCTGCTTCAGTAAGCTCTAGATGCGCACTACCACCACCAAATATCTTGGGAAACAATTCCTGCAGACCTTCATTCACCTGATCATAGGTTTCTTTGAACCTAGCTCTTGTCTCTCGATCAATTTTCTTAATCGCATCCACTAATATTTCAAGCGCCGAATGGAGCTCGTCATTCTGCTTATCAAGATAGCGCTTACGCTCAGCTTTTTCATCATACTCATCAACGGCGGCTAAATTGATCGCTCCCAAGCGCTGAATCTTATTCGCTAACGATGCCAACGAAGACTCACAATTAGCAATACTGTCGTCAACAGACAGCTCAGCCTCCACACTTTCCAGAGCAAAGCCTTGTTGTTCTATTTTCTCGGTAAGCCCGGCCTGAGTGATATCAAGGGCCTGTTTTTCCATTCTCAATGACGCCAAACGCTCCCTGTTTGCTTGAATTTCTGACTCACAAGACATCCGAAAATGCTCAGACTTTCGAATCGCATCGGCGACCTCATCAAGCTCTCGTCTTGCATCTCCCATTTTATCCTCAAGGACTGCACGCGAATCCAATAACCCTTCAAGGCGAAGATTGTCGTCCTCCAGACTCTCTTCGCTAACCGTTGCGATTGCGAGCTCCTCCATCTCCTCTTGTATCCGGAGTTCATCATCGCGCAGTTGACTTAACGTTTGTTCTAGCAAGCCCTTCTGGCTCACATGCTTCTGGTAACGCAACTCCAATCCGTGAACGTGCGCCTGCAAGCGCTGCAATTCCCTTGAATTACGTTCGATTTGAGACCGTGCCCTGTCTCGCTCAAGCGAAAAACTTTCTCGTTCCACATCAAGAGATTCCTGTGCATGCAAGGCAACAACCAGACGCTCTTCGTCCCGCGCAATCACTTCATCTTGTTCCGACAAGCCCTGAACAAGCATACCTAGCTCGGCCTGAGCCCTCGCTAATCTAATCTCTTGCTGTTCGGCCCGAGCCTGAAATGCACTTTGTTTCGCTCGCAGCTGAGAAAGTTCAAGCTCAAACGCTCTCAGATTCGACCGCAGTGCTTGATCCGCTTTAATGGAATCCAGCACTTCTTGATTCAAGGACTCATATTGATTTTCAAGCGCCGCCAATTGCTCAGAAAAAACCTCGTGCTGAGCGCCCAATACTTTTATCTGCGACTCACGTGCAACCATTCCGGACTGCTCAGGCGCCGGATTATAATAACGCACCCAACTGCTTCCCAGCCACGTACCATCCGGCATAATTATCGACTGGTCATCCTCTAACGAAGACAGAGCTAACTGGGCCTGCTCAGCACTGGAAACACAACAGATTTTGTTCAACCAAGGGTAAAACGCCGTCACACCGTCAACGCATGCAGCCAAGGAGCCATTCACAGCTTCACAACCACTCGACTCCGACGACACGATACTGAGGCTACCAGACAAGCGGGCACTTAAAGCATTCTGCGAAGAGGAAGCAACAAGGCGCGTCAAATCGGCTTTTGCATCACAAAAGACTGCCTGCATATGCTCGCCCAAAACATGCTCGACAGCCAATTCCCAGCCCGCCTCAACACGAACCCGAGAATACAAACGCGATGCATCATCAAAACCCTGCTCTCGCAATACCATAACGTCGTCACCAGCGGCACGCCTTTGCGCCTGCGCCTGCAATTCAGTCAGCGACGAAAGCAATGCATGACTATCACGCACCGACGAAAGCACCACAGTTTTTTCCTTTTCCAGCCCTGACAGTTGTGTCCGAAGATCAGCAGATTCTTCTTGATGAGACTCTAGCTCTGCTTGCGCACAATCCACACGTTCTTGCGCCTGCTCAACGCTCAATGCCGAACTCTCCAGTCCGCTCTGATCTAACTCCTTTGATAACTCGTCACACTCTTTTTCAAGACGAGTTTGGCGCGCATATTGTTCTGCGCGACCTGCACGCGCCTGCTCAAGCCTAGAAGCGAGAGCGTCTTTGCTACGTTGCGCATCTCTAAACTTATGATCAAATCTATCCCATTTTTCTTCCCATTCTAGCGAAACCGCTTCGCCATCTTCTGCCATCAATCGCGTTTGCTGCACCTGCTCACGAACTTCTTCTAGTTCTGGCTCAAGCTCCAGTATAAGAGCCTGCAACTCTTCTAGCTCGCTCTCTAACTCCGTTTTGCGCGCGCTCACGACCTGGCCATCTCGTTTCAATTTTTGCTCGCTAGCGGCCTTAGCCGCAGCCTGCTCTCGCCGATACTTCAAAGCTTGCTCTAGCTTTGCAACCTCACCACCGAGTGCATAAAACTTACTTTGAATCGCCGCAAATGCTTCTTGCTTGGAGTGATGTTCCAAACGCGAACGCTCTATCAAAGACTCATTCTCGGTTCGCGCCAAAACTGCCTTTTCAACCAGCGTCTCTTCTTCACCAATTGAACGTGCAAATTTACTTGCCTCAAGACCAAGGGCCAGCCAATTCAGCGCGTGTAATTTCGCCGCAGTAAGCCGCTCGTCCTTTTTATACTCGCTGTACTTTTCAGCAGCTTTTGCTTGCCGAGATAAATGCGCGAGTTGCTTTCCCAGCTCTTCACGCAGGTCTGCCAAGCGGTCAAGGTTTTCGCGAGTACGCGCTATACGGTTTTCAGTATCCCGTCGGCGCTCTTTGTACTTCGAAATACCCGCGGCTTCTTCTAAGTAGACGCGCAACTCCTCCGGCTTAGACTCTATCAAGCGAGAGATCATGCCTTGCTCTATGATCGCGTAACTTCTTGGACCCATTCCTGTACCAAGGAAAATATCAGTAACGTCGCGCCGCCGGCACTTTGCACCGTTTAGATAGTATTGAGACACACCCTCTCGCGTTACCTTTCGGCGAATAGAAATCTCGTTGAACGCCGCATATTCACCAACCAATTTTCCCGCCGTATTATCGAACAAAAGCTCGATCGACGCCTGACCAACGGGCTGCCTACCAGTCGAGCCATTAAAAATAACGTCTGTCATTGATTCGCCGCGCAGGTTCTTAGCCGAACTCTCCCCCATCACCCAACGGACAGCGTCAATCACATTTGACTTGCCACAGCCGTTCGGACCTACGATCGCAGTCATATTGTGCGGGAATGAAACCGTAGTCGCATCGACGAAAGACTTAAAACCCGCCAGTTTTATTGACTTCAAACGCATTTAAATGACCTGCCTCAACTAACCGTCCCTCTTTAATAGCTCACTTGTAAGCGTAAACTAGCCCGCCGTATGCAAGCTCAGGCCTTAGAATATATTCAGCTCAGATTCTAGATCAGATTCCACAATGATAAAACTAAACGAAGACAATCATCTCCACTCTTTAATTCACTACATTATTTTGACGTCACCCACTCATGAAAGCTGCCAAATATTGCCGTTTTTTTGACAAAAACAACATGCCGCGCAAACTTTATGCTCACATACTGTTGTTTTACAACACCTTTTAGACCATGGCACACAAATAGCTTATATCCAATCAGCGATGAAATAGCTTAATACAGGTGCAGACATGAGAAAATCCGATAACAACGCCGATACGATAGATTTTAACAAAGCGAAATTAGTATCTACGTTCAACGACATCAGTCGTCAATACGGTGACAACAACGATATAATCTCAAAGCTCACTCGCCGTCTGCAGACGACACTCGACACAAGAAAAATCGTTGAGCTTTTTTCGGACGAGCTTTCTCAAGTTATCAAGTTTCAGCAGTTCTCATACCAAGGCGCTGATAACATCTCGTTCAAGAGTAACGATAAGGCTGGCGTACACTCTTGCCAGTTCAACCTTAGCTTGGACCATGAGGCACTGGGTACAATTAAGCTCTCGCGAAAAACACGTTTCTTAGAAGAAGAAATGGCGATTATTGAGCGCTTGGCAAGCACGCTTGTTTTTCCTTTAAACAACGCAAAAATGTATTACGCTGCTTTACAGTCAGCACTGATTGACGAACTAACAGGACTAGGCAACAAGCGCGCTCTTCAGTCAGATTTGCATCGAGAAGCCGAACGCTCTGTTCGCAGAAACACGCCGCTCTCCGTCGTCATTCTAGACTTGGATCATTTCAAAGCAATTAACGACACGCATGGGCACCTAGCGGGCGATCAAGTACTTCAGAATCTAGCAAAAACATTGAGCGCCTCTGCCCGTCAAAGCGATCTTTGTTTTCGGTATGGCGGCGAAGAATTTTTAGTCATTCTAGACGAGACAAGCCCAGCCCAAGCCGCTCTAATTTGTGAGCGCCTAAGACTCTCGATTGCGCAACAAAACTTCTATTACGGGGCAAAGCCGATCCCTGTGACAGCAAGCCTTGGCTGCGCAACACTGCAAGAAGGCGAATCATTAGAAGACTTTATTGGCCGAGCAGACAAAGCGCTCTACGTTGCCAAAGACAGCGGCCGCAATCAATCTGTCTGCTTTGAAAACTTGGATCCAGTTGATAGTGAACAAGGAGATGTCAGCCAAACAGCTTAAGTTCTGACTGAACTGGCAAAAAAAAGCGCTCTTTATCGAGAGCGCTTTCCAGAAAAACCTTTGCGGTGCATCGCACGTTTATGTCGCCGAGAGTCATCTTCAACACTTTTAACATCGCGACGCTTAACCCTGATAGGGTCCATACCAACGAGCGAACGAAGCTCATTAACATCTTTGTTATTTAGCTCTTCCCATGCACCCACTTTTAAACGGCTTGATAGAAAAATACAACCATACCTAACACGCTTAAGACGACTTACTTGTATCCCTTGCGACTCCCAAAGACGTCGAACCTCGCGATTCTTACCTTCCATTAAGACCGCATGAAACCACTCATTGGACGAATCTCCACCAGCGCGCTGAAGATCGGTAAACTTCGCCATACCATCTTCGAGTAGAACGCCCTCTTTGAGGCGCTCCATCATTTCGTCGTCAACGCCACCACGAACTCTAACCGCATACTCCCTATCAACTTCATAAGAAGGATGCATCAGCCTGTTTGCTAACTCGCCATCGGTTGTCAAAATGAGGAGACCAGAGGTATTGATATCTAAACGGCCAACCGAGATCCAACGTTGATTCTTCAGCTTCGGCAGGTTCTCGAAAATAGTAGGACGGCCGCCCGGGTCTGAGCGAGAACAAATCACACCTTCCGGTTTACTGTATACGATCACTCGGTACTCTTGCTCAGACGCTGAAGCGAGGGCACTGACCTTTTTTCCATCTAAGTAAACCCGATCTTTCGGCACAACACGCACGCCAAGGGTAGCTTTCTCACCGTTCACTTCAATTCGACCTTCTGAGATCCAGCGCTCTACCTCGCGCCGTGACCCCACACCCGCCTGAGCCAATACTTTTTGTAACCGTTCACCTTTATCGACGTTCTCACTCATGCGATTGTCTATGCCTTATTTACTAATAGAGATGTAAAACTATGAACTCTGAGTTTCACTAACTTTCAAAATTTCTTGCTTAAGCTCTTCATACGTATGGACAGCAGGAAACTGCGGAAACTCGTCGATAACGTTTTGCGGCGATTTGAACAAAATTCCGGCTTCCGCTTGTTTTAGCATCGTGGTGTCGTTGTATGAATCACCGGCAGCAATAACGCGGTAGTTCAACAATTGAAATGCCCTAACCGATTGACGCTTCGGGTCTTTCTGGCGCAAGTGATAATTAACAATATCGCCATTATCGTTGACTTCGAGCTTATGGCAGAACAGGGTTGGATGCCCTAACTTTGCCATCAAAGGCATACCGAATTCGTAAAAGGTGTCTGACAGAATGATGACTTGAAAGCGCGTATTCAGCCATTCCACAAACTCTTTTGCACCGGGGATTGGGTCCAATGTATCAATGACTTCTTGTATTTCCTTAATGCCGTAGCCATGCTTAGCCAGAATATCAAGGCGCTGCCTCATTAGGACATCGTAGTCAGGAATATCACGCGTGGTTGCTTTCAGCTCGTCGATCCCGGTTTTTTCTGCAAATGCTATCCATATTTCTGGGATCAACACCCCTTCAAGATCAAGACAAACCAATTCCACAATACTCTCCTAGTCACTAATTTTTAAGGCGCGCGTATTCTAACGAATTCAAGGTATCTTGCATATTGATAAATCTTCTTTAGAATTCCGTCCACATTCCGCAAAGATTGATACTCAATGACCATCGACTTCTCAGATCGCGAAACAATAACATCCGAAGCTATTCAGCAGTTAAACGAAGAGCTTAGCGGCAAATCCCCACGAGAAATTTTGAAATTCGCGATAAAGCATTTTGATAACATCGCCATTTCATTCAGCGGCGCTGAAGATGTCACACTGATAGAGCTTGCCCATAGACTCACTGACACCTTGAATGTTTTTTCTTTGGATACTGGCAGGCTTCACCCACAGACCTATCGATTCATTGAAAAAGTTCGACAGCACTACCACCTTGATATTGAAGTCATGACACCAAACCAAGAGAAGCTTGAAGCCTTTGTTAAGAAAAAAGGCCTGTATAGCTTTTTCGAGGATGGCCACAAAGAATGCTGCGGTATTCGAAAGGTGGAGCCGCTTAAACGTAAACTTGCGACGCTTGATGCGTGGGTAACAGGACAACGTAAAGACCAGAGCCCAAGTACTCGTTCAAGTGTACCGGTGATAGAGATTGATGAAGGAAACTCTAACGACGCTCGCCGCCTGATAAAGTTTAACCCCCTAGCGAACTGGACGTCTAAAGAAGTGTGGGATTATATGAGAATGTCTGAAGTTCCATACAATGAACTGCACGAACAAGGTTTTATCAGCATAGGCTGCGAGCCCTGTACTCGCCCAGTATTGCCAAATCAACACGAGCGAGAAGGACGCTGGTGGTGGGAAGAAGAAACGCAGAAAGAGTGCGGACTTCATATCACACAAACCCATTGACGCCGATTACTGGCGAGAGCGCTTCGCAAGTCGCGAAACGTTCCAAGACTTAACTAAAAGCTTGGTAACTCAATGCCCGTAAATAAATCACTCACATCCTCTCTATGGATGTGCATATGGTACGCCTCATCGACAATTTCTTGAGTAAGATGGGGCGCAAACTGTTGCAGGAACTCATACATAAAACCACGCATAAATGCCCCCTTCCTAAATCCTATATTCGTGACACTGGGAGCAAACAGATTATCAGCACTTAGCGCCTCTAAATCACCGTCTTTTGTCGAATCGTAAGCCATAGAGGCTACAATACCCACCCCTAAGCCAAGCTTCACATAAGTCTTAATGACGTCCGCATCTGAAGCGGTGAAAACGATATTGGGCTTTAGCCCGGCCTCAGCGAAAGCTTCATCCAATTTCGAGCGACCGGTAAACCCCTTAACGTAAGTGACAATCGGAAACTCCGCCAAACGCTCGAGAGTCAAATGCCCTTCACTCAAAAGCGGATGGCCCTTCGGCACCACGATCATCCTATTCCACTTGTAGCATGGCATCATTATTAAATCAGAATGCGACCCTAGAGCCTCTGTCGCGATCGCAAAGTCGACCGTGCCATCGGCCGCCATTTCAGCGATCTGAGCTGGATTGCCTTGATGCATATGCAAAGAGACATCAGGAAATCTATTCATAAAACGGTCAATAACGGAAGGCAGCACATAGCGCGCTTGTGTGTGCGTGGTGGCGATACTCAAGTCGCCTTTTTGTTCATGATTAAACTCTTGCGCAATTTTTTTGATGCTTTCAACTTGGCTCAGTATATCGCCAGCCACTCGCAATATGGACTCACCAGCAGGAGTCACTCGCGTCAAATGCTTTCCGCTTCGAGAGAAAACCTCAACACCCAGTTCGTCTTCCAAAAGTCGTATTTGCTTACTTATTCCAGGCTGAGAGGTGAATAAACTTTGCGCTGTTGCCGAAACGTTTAAGTCATGATGCGCCACTTCCCAAATGTAACGTAACTGTTGCAACTTCATAGCCTTCTCCCTAAACCTTTCTTTTGGTTATAAAACTATAATCAAATATTCTTATATAGAATAACCTGGCTGATTTATAGTTTCACCGTACTTATTCTTATAATGAATCAATATAGACCCTATCCCATGGAATTTCTCGCGTTCATCGATTTTATTATGTACGTCGCCGCAGGCGCAGCGGTTGGGTTTTTAGTCGGCCTCACAGGTGTTGGCGGCGGCTCTTTAATGACGCCACTGCTAATCATGTTTAATTTCCCCCCTCATATCGCGATCGGAACAGACTTAATTTATGCAGCTGGAACGAAAGCAAGCGGTGTTGTCGCGCACGCGAGGCTCGCTACGATTAACTGGGGTATCGTTCTTAGGCTCAGCATGGGTAGCATTCCAGCGTCGCTTATCACTGTTTATTTACTAAAAAATGTATTTGGCAGCGCCGAAAATTATCAAGAATTGCTGCTCACAACATTAGGCGTCATGCTCATATTGACCGCGATGGTTATCCTCATTAAGCCAATGCTAAATCGCTCAACGTCTCTGTCAAACGAAAGCTTCGGTCTGCTTAAAAAACACCAGTCGGGACTGACTGTTCTAATGGGTATATTTTTGGGGATTGCAGTCACGCTAACCTCTGTTGGGGCCGGCGCTTTTGGCGCTGCGATACTAATGACTCTCTACCCTAGACTGAGCCCCGTTACCATTATAGGAACCGATATCGCACACGCCGTTCCTCTAACGCTTATTGCAGGCCTAGGGCATATGCAACTCGGAAACGTAGACTTCGTCTTGCTAGGCTGCCTGCTTGTTGGCTCTTTGCCAGCGATACATTTCGGATCGATACTGAGCAAACGCATTCCATCGAAGGTCTTACAGCCCATTTTGGCCGGTTTGCTACTAATCATTGGCGTCAAATATGCGTTTTTCTAACTCGCCTCTCAAAAAGTGCAGTTAATACTTACCAAAGCCTCCTATCTTATTGATTATTAATATAAGATAGCCTTTCAAAACATCTTCTTAGTGAGTACCGTCAGCAATGTTGTTGCAGACCAAATTCCTGGCGCCTGCCTACAATACCTCGAGTGTCGACCGTTCACGGTTATTGAACCGCTTAGACCCACGTAGCGCGCGTAAGCTTGTTCTGATATCCGCACCGGCGGGCTTTGGCAAAACGACATTGGTTCTGCAATGGCTTCATTCTCACGACAAGTCTTTCAGCTGGTTATCCTTAGATGATACTGACAACAATGCGAATCGCTTTTGGCGCTATGTCGTTGGGGCTATCGCAACCCATATTGCCAATTTTGGCGATGAAGCGATTACCATCCTCGATCAGCAGCATCCAAGTGAAGGAGCTGTCACCGCCTTAATTAACGAACTAAGCCAATGGTCACTTCAAGGCAATCAGCTCACACTGGTCCTAGACGACTTTCACGTCATCGACGACCAGGAGTGCCTTCGAACGTTTGCCTACTTTATTGACTTTTTACCGCCTAATGTCGAAATCATTATTACCACCCGCTTCGAGCCCACACTGCCTATTTCGCGCTGGAGTGTAAAAAACTGGGTCGATAAGATATATGCGTCTGACCTAACCTTTAGCTTCGAAGAGTCCAAGTTGTTCTTCAATGAATACATGGGGCTCGCGCTATCTGAGAAACAAGTAGAAGAGATATTCTCCAAAACCGAAGGCTGGATTGCCGCTATGCAGCTCACGGCTTTATCTGCATCCGGAACGCCGAACCATGAACAACGATTCTTGCCAACGGCAAGAATTCTAGAGGACGACAAGTACTTCTCAGACTACGTCATTTCAGAAATACTCGAACACCAGCCTGCAGAGTTGAGCGAGTTTATGCTTGAAAGCGCGTGTCTATTGCGCCTAAATGCGAGCCTGTGCGACACAATTAGGGAAACCGATAATAGTCACGAGCTGTTAAAGCAACTAGTCGCGAAAAACCTTTTTATTATCCCTATGGATAAACACAATGAATGGTTCCGCTATCACGAGATATTCCGTGATGCTTTGCTCTCAAAGCTCCGCAGCAGCTCTCCAAAACGCCTGCTTGAATTGCAACAAAAGGCAGTTACTTGGCTGATCGACCACAATCAACCCCACGAAGCTATCGAGCAAGCAGTCTTGATCAAAGACTGGACCCTGCTGGCAGACTTACTTGAAAAAAATGGCAATAATCTTATCCACGAAGGCCATCACCTTCCGGTATTACAGTGGCTGAAACACCTACCTGAACAGGCGGTGTCTAGCTCGCCGCGTCTACTTATGCTTAAGGTCTGGGCGTTATTTTTTGGCAATAAAATAGAAGTCATTCCGCCATTTCTGGACGAACTTGAAGCACTAATTGACAAGCAACGAATCGAAAACATTCAAACCAGCGCGCATGAACTAATCGACTTGCATAGCGAAATTTCGCTGATTCGGTCTTACCTCGCCCGTTCACAATCTGACCTGAGAAGCGCCAACGAGTTAACCCAGCAGGTTTTACAAGAGCTTGATAATACCAATATGCCGCTTAAGTCCGTCACCTATTACGGTATCGGCTTGGACTGTTTCACTATTGGCGATTTAGAGTCTGCGGAGTCCGGGCTATGTGCAGCCATTGAGCACGGAAAACGCGAGAAAAAATACACCACGGTACTATCTAGTAGCGGACTGTTGGGCTGGATCTATTATTATCAGGGGCAGCTCGAAATCGCACTCGAAACGGGCATCCAGTGCCAACAATGGATCGACAGTTATCAAGACCCCAGCCAACCTCGCGTCATCTCTTGCTGGCAAAATAGCTGCTTAGCAATGATTTATATGCAGCGAGCTGAATATACGATCGCACAGTCCTACATAAACCCTTTACTAAAACACATAACGCTGGGTACTGAACCAGGGCTCCATATCCTGATTCAATACACCTACGCGTCGTTTCTATTTGCGCAGGGCGAATATGTAAACGCAATAGAAAGAATCGAAGACGCCCAGTCTGTTTATGAACACAAAAAGGAATCCATTGTTTTCGAGCCACCAAGCCTTAGCGCGCTGAAGGCGCGGTGTCTAATGGCGATGGGACAACTCGAAAAGGCAGAGCGCGTTCTCAATGGGCTAGATAGCGAAACAATCAACAGTATTCCGCTGAACTTCGAAGACATCAACCTGACTAAAGTCCGAATTTTTTATTCGAAAGGCGAATACGCCCTGGCGATCGAGATTACAGAGCGCTTGATCGAGCAAACGAGAGAAAAGCAGCATACATTCCATTTGATACAAGCTCTCTGCTTAAAAGGTCTATGCCTGCTTAAGCAAGGCGAGAAGCAAAAAGCCCAAACCGCAATTAACGAATCGATATCGATGGCATCAAAGGAAGGCTTCGTTGCTGTTTATACTAATGAACACAAAGACATCACCAAGTTGCTCGCACTGAGCAACGAATCGAGCGTGCCAGATACCTACCTACAAAAGCTTTCGAGTGAGATGGGTTTGAAACAGGAGCAAGACAAATCGGACGATCAACTGCCTGGTGCCGCTGCATTTGAGAATAACATTCAGCTTCTTGAACCGCTGAGCCAGAGAGAGCTGGAAGTCTTGGGCTTGATAGATGAGGGCCTAGCTAACAAAGAGATCGCTCAGAAACTAACGCTTGCACCAGCCACCGTAAAAGCGCATATCCGAAACCTATATGGAAAGATTTCTGCAAAGAGTCGTACCGAAGCGCTATCGAAAGCACGCCAAATGGGGCTTATCTAAGCCCCCCAATAAGGCAAATCACTGCGAACAAAGGTAAAAACCCTTTCTTTTTGTGACACGTGTCACACATATATTCGAAAAAACGAAAGGACTAAGCCCTATGGACGATCCGCTTACGCCCCCTTAATCCTTAATATGAACTCATCGAAACAAACTTCGTTAGGGAGAGGAACTCAGGCCTCCTCGTCCTAACCCAGCTTTCCGATCAGGGCCTCCCTACAAAGCCCTACTTGAGAATGCGGTGTTCTGAGATGTTCGGCATCAGATCACCGCTTTTTTTTGCCTTCAATTTGACTAATGCCCCCCTATTCAACCCAGCGCCTCTAGCAAAATGTATTTGCAAATACTCTAAACTCAACGTCGCGCCGCTGGACCAACAACTACGCTATCTGCCTATTACAAAAGTCTGTAGGTCAAGGACAAACGCTTAAGTCAGAACTCCCTGCGGTAAGGAGGCAGTGCATTAATCAACATGCCACCGTAGCGTCGCGTGAGCAGTCGACTATCAAGTATCGTGACTTTCCCCTTATCTGACTCGGTACGAATAAGCCGACCACATGCCTGAATCAGTTTCAGGCTCGCATCTGGGACAGACACCTCCATAAAGGGGTTACGGCCCTGTAGTTCCAACCACTCACTAATACTCTCTTCCAAGGGGTCATTCGGGACCGAAAAAGGAATCTTCGCGATCATAACGTGCGTAAGATAGTTGCCGGGCAAATCAATACCTTCCGCCATGGAAGCCAAACCAAATAAAATACTTCGCTTTCCTTGGTCAATCGTTTCGCGGTGAGCATTCATCAGCTCAAGCTTACTCATATCATCTTGCGTCATGACATCTTCCCTAATATCGCGCGCTATTCCATAAAACACGTCATTCATCTGTTTACGCGAGCTAAACAAGACCAGCACCGCTTGGTGCTCACCGATCAACTCTTCAAAACGCGCACAGATTTCTTCGGTATGCGCCGCTGGATTGCTAGGTTCAGACGACATCTTTGGAATAGATAGTGATGCCACATTTGGGAAGTCGAAGGGGCTGACAACCTTGTGATAACCGCTTCCTGATGGCAACCCGCCTTTCTGCGCCAAACGGTCAAACCGGCCTAACGCCGTAAGCGTTGCAGACGTTAACACTGACCCGTATACATTTTTCCAAAGCGAGTGATAAAGTACTTCTCCCGCGCTCAAGGGACTGCCAAACAACAAAATATCTGCCTGATTTTCATATTCTTTATAGACGAGCCAGCGCGCGTTCGGAGAGGCTCCCTCTTTTTGCTCCTTGGCATAAAACATCCAAAGCTCATAATAGCTTTCAGCGCGATTACACAGACCGCCGAACACAGGGAACCACTGCTCTCCTTCGTCTTTACTCAAGCCACAATCAGACTTCTCATCCACCGCACTGGTGACTTCTTTTCGTATGTCATCAAGTAAACGAGTCAACGAAACAAATAATAGCTTCATCTCACCGGCTTTGACTAAAACATCAGGAGGCAACACGCCCTCCTTGAATCGAAAGCGGCGATCGCTACTTCCTTCTTCTATTTGCCAATCTAAGCCAGATAAAAGCCCTTCATAAAGAACATCGCATGCCTCGTGGATCTGCGTACTTAGCCCTGAAATCTCGCCGATGTTTTTACTTAAATAATGACTGGGCCCAAGGTATGGGGAGAACTCAGCCAACGACTTCGTCAGCGATTTGAGCCAATGCTGCGTCGCTTTAAGCCCTGCGTTAACGGTAAAGTGCCCTAAAGCTTTGTCTGCTAAGTGGTGCGCCTCATCAAAAATATAAATTGATGATTCCAGATCCGGCAGAATAACCCCGCCACCCAAGGCCAGGTCAGACAACACTAAATCGTGGTTCGCCACCACCACGTCAGCCTCTTCCCACTGTTTACGCGCTTCGTAATACGGACAGGTACTGAAATAACTGCAACGACGGTTTGAGCACTGCTGGTTATCGGTCGACAGGCTGCGCCAAACTTCTTGTTCAATATTTTTTGGCCAACTATCTCGATCGCCATCCCACTTTCCAGAGGCATACTGAGACAAATAAAACTCAAGATCTTCCTGACCCAGCGCACTATCACCCTGCTCGAGTAGAAACATCGGCAAGGTATTCTGGTCTACATTCAATGCTTCTAAGTGCTGATCCAGCTTGCTTAAACAAACATAACGTCCCCGCCCTTTCGCAAGCGCATACGAAAAGTTAAGGCCAGAGTGCTTTGAAAGTTCAGGCAAATCCTTTGACAATATTTGGTCTTGCAAAGCGGTGGTTGCAGTCGACACAACGACCTTTCGATCTTCCGCAATCGCAAGTGGCAACACAGAAATGGTGTAGGCCAATGTCTTACCGGTACCCGTGCCCGCTTCCACCACGCAGACGTTTGGTTTGCTGGTTCGAAACCCTTCGCTATTCACCTCAATCGCACCAAGGTACTTCGCGATCTCAGCGATCATTACGCGCTGCCCATAACGAGGTAAGAAACCTTCTCGCGCGGTAAATTTACGATAGCTGGATTGAATTAATTCTTTTTGCTGTTCAGAAAGCATGAATACTCGAGGGGCGAATCAAAATAAGGCGGACAAAACGAGCAGGCATTTTGAAGCGCAGACCTAGCTAGGTCAAACTATTTTGACTGCGATCGATAAGCACTAGGTGAGGCTCCAACCACCTTACGAAACACTCGTGAAAAATACAGAGGATCCTCATACCCTAACTGAAAACCGACTTCGGCTACGCTCATATTACTACTCTCCAACAACAAGCAAGCCTGCTCTATCTTCATATGTGTAAAGTGCTGCATAGGGGCATACCCATTCTTGAGTTTATATTGGCGATTAAAATGGTACTTCGACAAATTTCTTAGTTCCGCCAACGCCTCCAAACTAAAGTTTTTGTGTACATTCTCTCTAAGAAATTTAGTCACGCTTGCCATCGAGTCATCGAAGTGAGTTTTTGAACCATGCTGTCTAAGCAAGTTAATGCATGAAAAAATCACCTTCATCTGGCTCGATGCGTGTACGAACACAGGCAGCCCATGTCCCGCAGTGATCGTGCTCATTAGTGAACGAAAGTGCGACTGCAAGGCAATATCATTGAGGCCGCGAATAATCGGCTCGGCGTTATTTTTCAGCAAATACTGGCAGCACCGTTGTGCAGAATCGCCGGTAAAGTGAAACCAAAAAAGCGACCAAGGGTCATCAGCATCAGCCGCATAGTGGTGCCTTGTTCCCTGCTCCAGTATGACTATATCACCAGTACGAACCTGCATCGTCTCATCACCGACGGTCACTCCCCCCTGTCCATCGCGGCAATACAACAGCAAATTGTCATCATGTCGGTAACGGCGCATCGCATGCCGATGCGCTTTCGGATAGTAACCAAGGGCAGTCGGATATAGATCTCCACATAGCGCATCATTATCCAGCTCTCTAAGGATGGAACCTGGCACAAGAGTTCTGATAGCTCCTGACGATAATGGCCAATTCGATGTTTCACTCATCTCTATCATCTACCTAGGCTAACAACATAGTTAAGCAATATAGTCCATCCCCATGGCAATTTAGTCAATTGTTTCGCAAGCAAAAGGGGTTAAAGTAGAACAAAACAAAGACACTAAAAGGTATGTATTCAGATGGCTCAATCAACGTCAACGAACAAACAGGTTCCGCTCCTCCTAAACGGCGAGTTTGTCGCCAGCACTAGCTCAGAGACCATGCCGGTCTTAAACCCAGCTACACAAGAGGTTCTAGCCCACGTTCCATTCGCGACCGATGACGAGCTTTCCAACGCAATTGAAGGCGCCAAGGCCGCATTTCAAAAATGGAAGGACGTTCCAGTTACGGAACGAGCGCGACTAATGCTGCGCTATCAACACCTGCTCAAAGAACACCAAAAAGAAATTGCTGAAATTCTCGCTGAAGACACCGGCAAAAACCTAGAAGACGCGATGGGAGATGTTTGGCGCGGAATCGAAGTGGTCGAACATGCCTGCAATATACCAAGTCTGCTGATGGGCGAAACCGTCGAAAACGTTGCTAGTCAGGTCGATACGATCAGTCTCGTGCAACCTCTCGGCGTTACGTTCGGAATTACCCCATTCAACTTCCCCGCCATGATTCCGTTATGGATGTTTCCGATTGCCACCGCGTGTGGCAATGCAATGATATTGAAGCCCTCCGAGCAAGTACCGCTTGCGACAGTGCGCTTGCTTGAATTATTTCAGGAAGCAGGAGCACCGGCCGGACTCGTTCAAATGATTCAGGGCGGTAAACATCAAGTTAATACCATCCTCAATCATCCTGATATTCTCGCGACGTCGTTTGTTGGCTCGGTGCCTGTCGCTAAGCATGTTTACCAAACAGCGACGCATAATCTCAAACGCGCACAATGCTTTGCTGGTGCAAAAAATCATATGGTGGTGATGCCAGACGCGGATAAAGACACTGTGATGAATGCACTTGTAGGCGCCACAGTTGGCGCAGCGGGCCAACGCTGTATGGCAATCAGTGTCATTGTATTTGTTGGCGAAACCATTAGCTGGGCCGCTGAACTTGCCGATAAGCTAAAGGCGATCCGACCCGGCGCCTGGGATGATCCAGAAGCCGCTTTTGGGCCTCTGATTAGCCCTGCCGCAAAGCAACGTGTGGAAGGCTTGATCGCTCAGGGTATTGACCAGGGCGCGACATGCTTGGTGGATGGCCGTGGTATTGAGGTCGAAGGCTACCCGGACGGAAACTGGGTGGGGCCCACCTTGTTTACCGACGTAACAACGGAAATGGAAATCTACCAGCAGGAGATTTTCGGGCCAGTTGTGTGCTGTATGAACGTCGACTCTCTGGATGACGCCCTAGCATTAGTTAACAGCAGCCCGTATGGCAACGGGACATCAATCTTTACGCGTTCAGGCGTATCCGCTCGTCGCTACCAGCATGAAGTAACTGTCGGCCAAGTAGGCATCAACCTGCCCATTCCTGTCCCCCTACCGTTCTTTTCGTTTACCGGTTGGAAAGGTTCGTTCATGGGAGACTTACATGCTTATGGTAAACAAGCGGTTCGCTTTTATACCGAAACCAAAACAATAACATCGAGCTGGAAAGACGCGCCAGCGCAAGCACCTAACATGAGTATCTCACTGAAATAACGAACGCACGAACAAAGCAATATAGCCTCAGGCTGAACGGTACAAACGATGATAAAACACCATGAACTATGACTTAAATGAAGATCAAACGGCATTTAAAGATACGGCCAGAAAATTTGCTGAGCAACATCTTGCTCCCAGCGCAAAGCAATGGGACGAGAACGCCGAGTTCGACAAAGATGTATTCGTAGAAGCTGGCAACTTAGGCTTTATGGCGATGTATATCTCAGAACAGCACCACGGCATTGGTCTAAGCCGCCTCGACAGCGCCCTGATCATTGAGGAGCTTGCCAAAGGGTGTACTTCCAGTGCGGCCTATATCAGCATTCATAATATGGCCTTTAACATGCTGTCTAGGTATGCAAAACCAGCGCTGCTAGAACAATGGTGCGATGGCCTTGCGTCAGGCAAGAAGCTGGCAAGTTATTGTCTGACAGAGCCCGGTGCAGGTTCTGATGCAGCATCGCTTACCACGAAGGCTCAACGTGACGGAGACGATTACATCGTCAACGGTGCCAAGGCTTTCATCTCCGGCGCGGGCAAAACAGACTTACTAGTTGTGATGGTGCGTACTGGCGGTGCCGGCGCAAAAGGTATTTCTTGCATTGCAATCCCTGCCGATAGCGACGGCATATCTTTTGGCAAGAAGGAAGAGAAACTGGGCTGGAACAGCCAGCCTACTTGCACGATTAGTTTCGAAGATGTTCGTGTGCCTGCTGCAAACCTACTCGCCAAAGAAGGCGACGGCTTTAAGCTCGCGATGGAAGGTTTGGACGGCGGCAGAATTAACATTGCCGCGTGCTCTATTGGTGCGGCGTCAGCTGCCCTAAAACACACAAAGCACTATGCGACAGAACGCCAGCAATTCGGTAAAGCAATTACCGACTTTCAAAATACGCAGTTCACCTTGGCCGACATGCTAACGAACTTAACAGCATCAAGGCAGATGGTTCGCCTTGCAGCGTACAAGCTAGATAGCAATGCCGACGATAAAACCATTCACTGCGCGATGGCAAAGCGCTTTGCGACCGATGTTTGTTTTGATATCTGTGATCAAGCATTGCAGTTGCATGGCGGTTACGGATACATTAAAGAATATCCCATCGAACGCTATTTTCGGGACGCACGGGTACACCGAATACTCGAAGGCACGAATGAAATAATGCGCGTCATTATCGCTCGAAAATTATTAGAAGACGTAAATTCAGCACTCATAGACTAACTGACTGTTTTACTTGAGTGAATGACCCAACACACATCAGGAATCCTAACTATGTCCGAGACCCAAGCGGCGACTAATCAGTTAAGCGGTACAAACAAAATATTGGTCAGTATTGATGGCGCGGTGGCTAGCATTACCATCAACAACCCGCCTGCAAATACTTGGGATACAGAAAGTCTGCCAGGGCTAAAACGCGCGGTAGAAGCGCTTAACGCCGACCCTGCCGTCATCGCGCTCGTTATTCACGGTGAAGGTAACAAGTTCTTTTCTGCCGGCGCGGACCTCAAGCAGTTTTCAACGGGCGACAAAGGCTTGTCGACAGAAGTTGCCACTGTGTTTGGTGAAGCTTTTGAAACGCTCGCAAACTTTGAAGGGGTCTCGATTGCCGCCATTAACGGCTATGCCATGGGCGGAGGGCTTGAAGTCGCCCTAGCCTGCGATATCAGAATCGCAGAAGAACAAGCACAAATGGCGCTACCCGAAGCTGCCGTCGGACTACTCCCCTGCGCAGGCGGGACTCAACGCTTACCTTGGCTAGTTGGCGAAGCATGGGCTGCACGCATGATACTGTGCGGCGAGCGCTTGAAAGCGGATCAAGCTGAGAAAATCGGGCTTATTCAACAAGTGGTTCCCACCGGTGAAGGCCTATCAACAGCACTTAGCTTGGCGAACAAAGTCGGCAATCAAAGTCCGGACTCAGTAAAAGCCTGTAAACGCCTGCTTAGCGCACCACGTGAGGCCGCTATTGCGAACGGTTTATCTCAAGAGCATACAGAGTTTGTCAGTTTAATTGGTGAAAAAAATCAATTAGAAGGCACCAATGCGTTTCTTGAAAAACGAACGGCTGAATGGAAATAGTCTTCATCCTATAGAGAATCTATCCTATTCGCTTGATCTCTAGATCATTAATAAAGGTAACTTGCGTGAGTGATACAGAAACAACAACGGCAACCGTAATCGCCGACGTGCGCGATGCGAAAGAAGGGAAAATTGGCTGCATTACCCTCAATAGCCCGACGACACTCAATAGTTTGTCTCTCGACATGGTACGTCTCATTCGCAGCGCCTTAGACGAATGGGCAGCCAATGATGATATCGCGCTGGTACTGCTGCGCGGCCAAGGCGATAAAGCCTTCTGTGCTGGCGGCGACGTTCAAGAACTATATAAGTCAGCAACCGCGTCCCCCGGCGGTCCCTGCAAGTATGCTGAAACGTTTTTTCTTGAAGAGTATCAGCTCAACTATTTAATCCACCGCTATTTAAAGCCAATTATTTGTATCGGCAATGGCATCGTCATGGGCGGTGGGTTAGGTTTAATGGCCGGCGCTAGTCACCGCATCGCGACAGAAACAACACGCATTGCGATGCCGGAAATATCGATTGGCTTGTTTCCTGACGTAGGAGGCACCTCATTTTTGAATAAAATGCCTCAAGCCCTCGGTATCTTTTTCGCACTGACGGGGGCTCATCTGAACGCCGTTGACGCGCAGCACACCAACCTGGCTAATTATTTGGTCGAAAAAGCCCAGTTAGAGGCCTTTGAATCAAGCCTTATTGAAGCAAACTGGCAAGCCGATACTACATCAAATAAAGCAACGCTCCAGAACTTACTAGATGAACATAGTTGCCGTAAAAAACCGACAGATAAGTTTCCGCAAAGTGAAATCACTCCGTTCCTTAAAGAGCTTTCTATTGCTTGTCAGCAACCTTCATTAGGGGAAGTCATCGCTGCAATTCGTCAGATAGATGGCCAGTCCAAATGGCTGAGTAAAGCAAACAAAACACTCACGAACGGCTCGCAACTATCGGCACTACTCATTTTTGAACAGCTGAAGCGCTTTCGTTATGCATCGCTTGAAAAAGTCTTCGCCCAAGAGCTATCTCTCGCTACAAATGTGGTTCGCTACCCTGAGTTTTCGGAAGGCGTACGCGCATTGCTTATCGACAAGGACAACGCGCCAAAATGGGCGTTTGAGCACTTTAGCGATGTTCCTTCGGTTCTGCTGGAATCATTCTTTACCCCACCCTGGCCAGAGAACCCTTTAATTGACTTGTTAGACGCCATCGACGCGACCCTCAAACAAAAATAACGCTCTCATAGGAGAAAGACATGACGACAGTAGCATTTATTGGCCTTGGAAATATGGGCGGACCAATGGCTCAAAACTTAGTACGAGCGGGCCATCAAGTACGCGTTTTTGACCTAGTACCAGAACTGATGGGCACACTTGAATCACAAGGCGCAACGGCATCGCCAAGCGCCTCTAGCGCAGCCGATGGCGCACAAGTCATCATCTCAATGCTGCCCGCAGGAAAGCATGTCTTATCGTTATACACTGGCTCAGACGGCCTGCTCAGCGTCATTAAGGCCGGTACGCTGGTGATTGACTCATCAACCATCGACGCAGAAACCGCTAGATCCGTCCATCAAGCCTGTGTAGAAAAAAACGTAGAGATGCTCGACGCTCCAGTATCCGGAGGTGTCGCGGCTGCGGCGGCCGGTACGTTGTCGTTTATGTGTGGTGGCAGTGCATCAACCTTTGAGAAAGCAAAACCGATTCTCGCGGCAATGGGACAGAATATTTTTCATGCTGGCCCTGATGGCGCGGGCCAGGTCGCGAAAATGTGCAACAACATGCTGCTTGCGATTCACATGATCGGCACCAGTGAGGCACTGCGCCTTGGTACTCAAAACGGTTTAGACGCAAGCGTCCTATCTGAGATCATGCTAGCCAGTTCAGGTAAAAATTGGAGCCTTGAGCGTTACAACCCTTATCCCGGCGTGATGCCAACAAGCCCCGCGTCAAACGACTACCAACCTGGGTTTATGGTTGACCTCATGACCAAAGATCTTAACTTGGCAATCGACAACGCGAACGCGATCAACAGCCCGACACCACTTGGCTCAGCAGCCCTTAAAATGTACCAAAACAAGCAAGCTGCAGGTGACGGGAAGAAAGACTTCTCGAGCATTATTGAATCATTATGAGTCGGTCATTCGCCCATCCTATGATTTAATATGGTCATCAACAACGTTCACGGGAAGCCGAATACACGCAATGATCGCCATAATAAAACCAACACATACGCATCTAGCTCCGACTAACTTAAAGGCCCCGGGTAGACCAAAGAAAGCACGTTATTCTGCGCTTTTTCTATCTGTACTCTGGGCGTTGCTCGGCCTACTCGTTTGGTCGACGCCCGTGGCTAAAGCTGAAGACTTTGTTGAGTCTCATGGCTTTGCCCTGCACGGAGACTTGAAATACCCGAAAGGTTTTCCTCATTTCGATTTCGTCAACGCCTTGGCGCCAAAGGGCGGAACGCTAAAGCTGATGGGCTTTGGCACCTACGACTCACTCAACCCATACACGCTAAAAGGCACCAGTCCGTTTAACACGCCCGGCCAATTCATGTATGGGTTTTCCGAACTTAATGAAACCTTACTCGCTGGCACAGGCTCCTACTCACCCTCGGGTGATGAGCCGCAAAGTGCATATGGTTTATTGGCTCACTCATTACGCTATCCCAAAGACTATCGTTGGGTTGAATTTTCCATTCGTCCTGACGCCGCGTTTCATGATGACCATCCCGTTGACGCGCATGATGTGGTTTACTCGTATAACGCACTGTTAAAAGATGGCCATCCTCGATTTCAGCAGTCTCTGCTTAACGTCAGCACCGTCGTCGCCGCCTCTGCCAAAACTGTTCGCGTAACGTTTAAACAAGCAGGGCAAGGCGCTAGCATTCTTCGTTTTGGGGAAATGCCAATACTTCCGCAACATTATTGGCAAGATAAAGAGTTTGCTAGTTCTTCACAAATACCCCCGCTATTAAGTGGGCCTTACCGCATCGAAAGGTTCGACATAGGGAATTCTATTCGTCTAGAGAGAGTGCCCAACTTTTGGGGCGCATCACTAAACCTATATCAAGGTCGATATAACTTCGACAACGTTGATATTCAATACTATCGAGACCAAACCATTGCGTTCGAGGCGTTCAAAGCGGGTGAGTTTGATTTGTATTATGACTACACGGCTAAAAATTGGGCAAAAGGATACGACTTCCCCGCGCTTAGGGATGGACGCGTTCTAAAACGAACAATCGAGCATGAAATCCCCTCGGGTACACAAGGATTCTTTTTTAACACCCGACGCGCGCTATTTAACGACCCCAAAGTGCGCGAGGCGATCAGCCTAATGTTCGACTTTGAATGGACGAATGCGAACCTCTTTAACGATGCCTACAAACGAAATCACACTTACTACCCAAACTCTGACTTCTCCGCCGGCGCGTCAATATCAGAAGCAGAGTCGGCCCTATTGGAGCCGCATAGAAAGCACCTGCCTGCGGCTTTGTTTGATGGGCCTTTCGTTGCATCGACGACAAAAGGAAATGGGAATTTACGACCACAAATTCGTCGCGCATTAGCCCTTCTCGATGAGGCGGGTTGGAGCATGTCGCAACAACGCTTAGTTAATACTGACACCAACAAACCATTCGAATTTGAGATTCTATTGCGACAAGCAGGGCTTCAACGGATCATTCTGCCGTTCACTAAAAACCTAGAGAAGATAGGGATAAAAGCCACAGTAAGACTTGTAGATTCCACGCAATACAAAGTCCGCATCGACAATTTTGACTTTGACATGATGACCTACGTACTCAGTCAAGGAAAAGCACCTAGCTTCGAGCAACGCGACTACTTCCACTCCGCCACCGCGAACCAGATTGGCAGCCAAAATTACGCCAGCGTTAACCTTCCAGTTGTGGACACATTACTTGAAAGTGTCCTCGCGGCCACTTCGAGAGACGAGTTGCGCAGCGCCATGAAAGCACTAGACCGCGTGCTACTTTGGCACCACTACATCATCCCAAACTGGCACGTGGGGCATCATCGTCTGGCACAATGGGACAAGTTTGAATACCCAAGCAGTCAGCCAAAATATACGCTTGGCGTCGAAAATTGGTGGGCACCGAAGCCGGCTAAGACAAAACCTTCTAAGAAGTAGCTTGTTTTGCAGAGGAGCCCAAGCGCTCTAACCGGATAAAGTATGAATCCATCAAAAAGTATTCACTAAATTGGTGAAAGTGGCGAACTCTACATCGATACCTTGTTATGTTTACTGGTTTTGAAACATTGCGAAGATTTGGTCATCAAAGGTAAACGTATTAAGAACCCACTCTTGGTCTGGTTTATAGTAATAGAATTTCCAGCGTAAAACATGCTTCTCGAATTTTTGCAGATACATCACTAGCATAAGAGAGTCGCCGACTTCTTCTATTACAGCCAGCTCTATACTCAGAGTTTTTCCAAAGCGTTGCGTAATTGCTGGACCCTGCATTTTCATTTGATCTAACATTCCAAGAAACTCATGCTCTGGGATAATGAGATATGGCCGTGTTAATTGTACTCCTGCCTCCATATTTCCTTTTCCAATGTGCGACATAACATCACTTGCTAACGTTTTCGCTTCTTTTTTCGACGAAAGTGTCGCCGAAAAGGTGCTTGACGCAAAGACTGAAAGAATAAGCCCGAAAATTAATACCTTCATATATACACCGTAATAAAACTCATTGAAAAAACACCATTGAACAAAACGATCGAAGACCTACCTTCTTGATTATTGTTAAGCATAAGCTGCACTTAAATTAGCCACGTCGGCATACTAACAGACGAGGGAGTTCAATTTCTTCTCTTCTCGGCCGAATCTAAGCTATTGGTGGACTTTCTGTTTTGGTTTTTGATCATCAATCAAAGCAGTTTTCACGCTGCTAAATGTCTAATTGTCAGACGCTTGATATAGGTAAACGAGCTTTAGGCGCTTCCTACCCGTTCCAGTTGCCATCTCTCCATCTTTTCGCCGATAACTCGCTATCGCGCAAGCATCTCTGCATGCGCAATGCCGTCTTCGTCATAGACCTCAGACGACACCTCAAACCCCAACTTCGCGTAAAAACTCTTGAGATGAACTTGCGCCGAAATGCGGATGGACTGGCTAGGGTATAGATCACGACAGGCGGCGAGCGATTCATGCATAAGTTGGTAACCTAAGCCAGAGGCTCTCTCACAGGAAGAAACAATTACACGCCCAATGGATGGCTCTTTGAATCGTGTATTTGGACACAATATTCGACTATAAGCGACAAGCTTTCCTGACCGATAACCCTGAATATGCAACGCTAATTGATCGTTCCCATCGAGGTCTTGATACAGACAGTTCTGCTCTAACACAAACACCTCTTGGCGCAGCCTTAGCAATGCATATAACTGCTCATTCGAAAGCTCGGCGAATGCACTACACTGCCACGAAATATCGTTGTCCATAAAAAAAGCGTCCAGTTGATGAATATCAAGCCAAAGAGTTGATTATCAGCCGTCAAACTATGGAATAATAACGACTGCTAGCTGTGCCTGTATAGTGCCGCGTTGTACCCAGCTTATTAAGGATAAAAAATGGGCTTGAAATCATTTCTGAAAGATACACTTGTCTCGAAAGAGTTAGACGAACAGCTCGACCGAATTGAAAAGCCGGTCGGAAGCCTCGGATATGATCCATGGGGGTTTAACAAAGACACCAGCAAAATTGTCTTTTCTTTGTTCGACTCGGTCTATAAAAAGTACTTCCGTGTCAAAACGAATGGCGTAGAAAATGTGCCTGCTAAGGGCCCTGTTCTGATCGTCGGAAATCATAGCGGGCAATTGCCTATCGATGGAACCTTGATTGCGTACGCGGTTGCCAACAGAGAAAAGTCTCCGCGTTACCCGCGCGCGATGATTGAACGGTTTTTCCCGACTGTTCCTTTCTTGGGTAATTTTTTGAATCAGCTTGGCGCGGTGCTTGGCGACCCGACCAATTGCGCTCGCATGCTCGAAAACAACGAAGCCGTCATTGTCTTCCCTGAAGGAGTTCGCGGTTCAGGAAAATTGTATAAAGACCGCTATCAGCTGCAACGCTTTGGCAGTGGCTTCGTCCATTTAGCGATGAAACACAATACGCCGATTATTCCGGTTGGCGTGGTAGGTTGCGAAGAAACCATCCCAGCAATCGCCAATGTAAAACCCTTGGCGAAACTTTTGGGCGTTCCTTATGTGCCAATTGCCCTGCCTGTTGTGCTGCCTGCAAAAGTGATTCTTAGTTTTGGTAAACCTATCTATTTTGAAAATGAAGAGCTGACTGAAGAGCAAATTACGCGACGCGTTGAAAAGGTGAAGAACTCTATTAACGGCCTCATCGCCAAAGGCTTAGAAGAAAGACAAGGAGTCTTTGAATGACCGCTACACCTACCCCGAGCCCAAAGAAACAGCGTTCACCAAAGAAAACGGTTTTGATAACGGGCGCCGCAGGTGCCTTATCTCAGCAAGTCATTAACCGACTACGCGGTAAATACCAGATTGTAGCCGTAGATTTCAGAGAGCTTACGTTTCATAGCGATGATATTCCAAGCTATAAAATCGACTTCACGAAACGTGTTTTTGAAGACCTTTTTAAAACCTATTCTTTCGACAGTGTGATTCATTTAGGCCGGATTTCGTCGAGTGAAGAAACCCGATTGCGCCGCTACAACGCCAACGTTATTGGCACTCAAAAGTTGCTGGATTTAAGCCACAAATATGGCATCAGTAACGTCATCGTTTTGTCGACCTATCACGTGTACGGCGCATCCCCTTATAACCCAGCCCTCATCGATGAAACAGCGCCGCTAAAAGCGGCCGAGCTAACGATGGACTTGGTGGACTCTGTCGAGTTAGAAAATTTGGCGAACATCTATCTATGGCGGTATCCAGACCTGAATATCACCATTCTCAGACCGTGCAACATTGTCGGGCCTGGTGTAAAGAACACCATGAGCCGACTGCTATCGCACAACTACTCTCCCGCTCTAATGGGTTTTTCACCGATCATGCAGTTTATTCATATTGATGACATGGCTGACGCAATTGAACTGGCTCATAAGAAGAGCAAGCGCGGAGTCTACAATGTAGCGCCAAGCGATTGGATATCATACCAAGAAGCACTCGATTACTGTGATTGTACGGCAGTCCCCATACCGTCCATTCCACCTTCAGTGCCAAGGCTAATTACCCGTTTGATTAGTTTGAAAATGTTCCCCTCATACCTGGTTAACTATTTCAAATACCCCGTCGTAATAAACGGCAAGGCGTTCGAAGAAAAGTTTGGCTTTAAACCTAAGCGTCCGCTTAAAGAGATTTTTCGGTACTATCGAGAAATAAAAAACTAAACGACTCGAGCATAATTGTGCACATGTAAGTGCGCAGGTATCCCTATGGCTGGTTTTGCAAGCCTGACCATAGGGCGAGGATCGTGGCGCAACCTACTTACACACACAGACTCCTCATCGTACAAATAGTTAGCCTCTTGATGGAGCAATATTCTGCGTTAAGCAATCCTGTTAGAGCGTTATTGAAGCGAAAGAATGACGCCTAAAAATTCATCTGTCGAATTGAATACGGACCTTTTAGCACTATACTTCTGGCTATTAAATAATCTTTGCCTGCAAAGTTGTATGCTCTATGATCCAAGCAGATAAGCACCTCGACAAACTGTCGTATCACGAAATAATCGAGACCATTGCGCTAGGCTCCGAGCTTCCTGAATGCCTGACTCAAATTTGCGAAGCAATCGAACAAGAAATGGGTCTTGAGGCCTATAGCTCCATTTTACTTCTCGAGGGTGAGCATCTAAGACATGGCGCCTCCCCGCGACTTCCACCGGAGTACACATCCGCCATTGACGGCGTGACGATTGGCGAAAGCGTTGGTTCGTGCGGCACTGCAGCCTATTCTAAGCGACAAGTTATTGTTGAAGACATTGCGAGCAGCCCTCTGTGGGAGGACTTCAGCTCGCTTGCGCTCGAACATAATTTACTCGCTTGCTGGTCAACACCCATTTTCTCTTCATCGAATGAAATACTAGGTACATTCGCGATTTATCATCGCTCAGTCAAAACCCCTAACATTGAAGCGCTGAATATCATCGCTAGTTACACCCACCTTTCGGGTGTCGCGATTGAAAAGCACAAAAGCTCAGCACGCCAACAGACGCTCATTGATGCGCTCAATAATGCGAACAGCAAACTCAACGCATTTTTGTCTGTCATCCCGGACCTTGCTTTGGTTATTGATGAGTTTGGAGCATATGTCGATATATTCGGGACAAACGGTAAGTCGGGCTCACTTTTCGAAAATCAACAGCGGGTTATCGGTGAAAATGTGCGCGATGTTTTCGAACATCAAGAAGCCGAAAAAGTGATGAGCGTCATCGCCAAAACAATTGAAACGGGAGACGTACAAGTTTGTGAGTACCATTTGAATGTCGAGAAAGGCATCTGTATTTTTGAAGGACGCTCGGCCGTTGTCGAAAATTACCTTCCCGATGAGCCAGATAAAAAACATATCGTCTGGATGGGACGAGACATTACTCGCCGCAAACAAAACGAAGACAAAATCGAAAAGCTCGCCTTCTATGACTCACTGACTGAACTCCCCAACCGGCGTTTGCTGCAACAACATTTGCAAAAAGTTATCGACCAATCTAAAGACCATCGCCATGTTTCTGCATTACTTTATTGTGATCTAGATAACTTCAAACGCATAAATGACTCACTAGGCCATGCCATCGGCGACGAGCTGCTGCGCTTAGTGGCCAAACGCTTAAAGCCGATTCTTAAAGCCGATGAAATTATTGCTCGAATGGGTGGCGATGAGTTTGTCATTATCCTGTCGCCTATTGCGGGTGATAGCGAGAAAATTAATACCGAGGCGCGAACGACGGCAGACAAGATTATAGCAACCATGTCACGCAGCTTTAGACTGAATGAAGGTGAGTACAAAATATCAACTAGCATTGGCATTGCGATTATAGAAAACGGAGACCATTCCGCAGGTGAAACACTTCGACGTGCAGATTCTGCCATGTACCAATCAAAGTCAGCGGGTAAAAATCGTTACGCTTTCTATAACCCAATCCTGCAAAGCGTTATCGACCAGCGCCTGCAACTCGAACGTGAAATAAGCGCAGCGATTAGTCAAGATCAGTTCATTGTTTATTATCAGCCTCAAATCAATCCTGTCACCAAGCGTATTATTGGCGCCGAAGCACTTATACGCTGGCAGCATCCAGAGAAAGGAATAATTTCTCCTGACCACTTTATTCCCGTCGCTGAACAATCAGGCCTCATTTTTAAACTACAAGATGTGGTGATGAAACACTCTTGCGATCTAATTAAAGGCTTTGACCAAAATCCCAACTTCAAAGGAAAGATGTCGATTGCGATTAACATCAGCGCGAGCCAATTTAGTGGCGATATTGAGGACGCATTGCGTTCAAGCTCAAGCGAGCAAGACGTCGATCCTAAGCGATTAAAGCTGGAAATAACGGAAAGCATGTTAATGGACGATGTCGATAAAATCGTTCAACAAATGCTACGTTTAAAGCAAGAAGGTTTCAGGTTCTCGGTCGATGACTTCGGTACTGGTTATTCGTCGCTATCGTATCTTCAACACTTCCCCATAGATGAACTCAAAATTGACAAAAGCTTTGTCGCTCAAATTGATATCGATGGCACAGCGATCGTGGATACCATTATTTCACTGTCCCAGACCTTGGGCTTTAATATCATTGCTGAAGGGGTAGAAAACGAGAACCAACTAAAACACCTCACACACCACAAAGTGCGTGGAGTCCAGGGATATCTAATCGCGAAGCCAATGCCGGAGAATGAATTCATTGAGTGGGCGATAAAAAATGAAAGATAGTGCTCAAATAACACCGTTCCTTTGAAAAAGTTGAACATCGTCACTCATCGCCTCTGCGCAATGATCTATACGCGGCTTTAGCACTGCTCTCCTAAAGTTTGTCACAATAAAGCGCGCTCCAGCTTGAGAACACCGCCTCAGGCATTTATGATTCACCTTCACTTTTTCTCGTTGCACTTACAAATTAGGTGCAGTGATTGTTTCGCCACACAGCAATGGACTTTCAGAAATGGGTAGAGCCTACCAAAACCGAAAAGAATCAATGGCAAAAACCGCTGACGCTAAAACAAAGGTGTACAGTAAATACGGCCGTGAAATATATGTATGCGCCAAAACAGGCGGTTTCGACCCAGATGGCAACCTTTCTTTGCGTGGCTTGATTGATCGTGCGAAAAAAGATCAAGTACCAAGCCATGTTATCGAAAAAGCGATCGACAAAGCTAAAGGTGGTGGTGGTGAAGACTACTCCACAGCTCGGTATGAAGGTTTTGGTCCAGGCAGCTGCATGGTGATTGTAGATTGTCTGACAGACAACCCCAATCGCACCTTTGGCGACGTTCGCATCTGCTTTACAAAAACCAAGTCTAAGCTTGGCGCGCAAGGCAGTGTCGCTCACATGTTTGATCACAGCGCCATTTTTGTCTTTGCTCACGACGATGAAGAAGCCGTGCTCGAAGCACTTATGATGGCTGACGTGGATGTCGCCGACATTGAAAACGAAGGTGGTAAAATTTCAGTATTCGCACCGCACGACGAATATTTCAAAGCGAAACAAGCCCTAGGCGAAGCCTTTGGTGAAATAGAATTCGAAGTTGACGAAATTCAGTTCGTTCCACAAAACACAACAACAATCACCGGCGAAGATGTCGAGATGTTTGAAAAGATGTTAGATATGCTGAACGACTGCGATGACGTTCAGAATGTTTATCACAACGCCGAGTATTAGAGCTCGACAATAAAAATCAAAATAAAAAAGGGGCTACAAAGCCCCTTTTTCTATTGTGTGGTTTGGCTCAACTACTCACCAACCACCGAGACATTGTCTGCTTGTAAGCCTTTTTCGCCAGTACTGATATCGAACCGTACTTTCTGACCTTGTCGCAACGAACGACGCCCACGACCGCGAATTGAGCGAAAGTGTACAAAGATGTCTTCGCCCGCTTCAGTCGTAATAAAGCCAAAGCCCTTGTTTACGTTAAACCATTTAACCGAACCTTGCTCATTACCTTCTGGCCCTGACTCCGACGGCGCTTCTTCGCTAGACGAGCGCTCCGCCTTTTTCTTAGCCGCAGGGGCTGCCGGAGATGCGCCTAACAAAGAAGAAACTAGCGCAACAATAGTCACGAGCAACCACGTTGCGATGTAGTAAGCCGACGCTGAATCCTGTGACAATACTTGCGTCCAACCCTGACCAGCACCTGCTGCGTCCAATACATAAGGCAATACAAGTGGCACAGGCAATGCGACTAAGCCTGATATAAATAGTGATTTTGGAAAATTCGAAGACATTATTAATACTCTCAAAAAAATAGAAACAAACACCTCTGTTATATGAGACGCGCGCTAGGGGCCGAAACAAACTATCGGCTACACACCAGCAAGACGCACACCACCCAAAGTAGAAAGAGGCAAACAAAAGCAACCGAAACGATATCGGGTTGCGCGCGGAATAATAACAGATTTTTAGAACGGTACATGTTCTATTTTTTTTGACTGAATCGGCACTAGGCAACGCGAGCTGCGTAACACTAATTCAGAAAGGTTTTCTCAGTAATGCGGCGGCGGCCCGTCGTTTCCTTCGGCGTCAGAGCCTTTAGACTCATCCAGCTTTTGGCGCAAGAAGCGGTTCGCGTCCCAAAGTTTTCTTAAATCAAAACTTTGCTCTGACACCACTTCATTTAGCTGGTCGATCAGATCTTCCTGAAACGCTAGTTTTTCCTCTAATGAACGCAAGCGCTCTTCAATCTTCTCGCTACCCGACATAAACAATTTGGCTCCGTTTCGTTAAGGCGCTATTGATGTCACAAAAACACCATCCTTAGCAACTAATATTTGATGAACAGCTTTACTATTTTGCCCTACACTTTAAGCTACAGCCCAGAAAATGAATTCAAATTAAAAGCGTAATCTAAACAAGGTTTTATCAATATAATGACTAAGAAAGCTCTCATCACTGGCATTACAGGCCAAGACGGTTCATATCTAGCTGAATTCCTTCTTGAGAAAGGCTATGAAGTGCACGGCATTAAGCGCCGGTCCTCTTCTTTTAATACTGAGCGAGTCGATCATATTTATCAGGACCCGCATGAGCAAAACCCTCGCTTTTTTCTTCATTATGGAGACCTAACGGACACCTCAAATCTAGTTCGATTGATGAGCGAGATTGAGCCGGATGAGGTATACAACCTAGGCGCACAAAGCCATGTTGCTGTTTCATTTGAATCGCCTGAGTACACAGCCGATGTCGATGCAATCGGCACGCTGCGACTGCTCGAAGCGATACGTTTTTTAAAACTGGAAAAGAAAACACGCTTCTATCAAGCATCAACCTCTGAACTTTACGGGCTAGTTCAAGAAATCCCACAGAAGGAAACCACCCCTTTTCACCCACGCTCACCGTATGCTGTAGCAAAGATGTATGCCTATTGGATTGCCGTCAACTATCGTGAAGCGTATGGCATGTATGCCTGCAATGGCATTCTGTTCAATCATGAGTCACCGCGACGTGGAGAAACTTTCGTGACTCGCAAAATCACACGAGCTATGTCACGTATTTCACAAGGACTTCAAGACTGCCTTTACCTTGGTAATATGGATGCACTCCGCGATTGGGGTCATGCAAAGGATTATGTCGAAATGCAATGGCTCATGCTCCAGCAAGACCAAGCCACCGACTACGTTATCGCAACGGGTGTGCAATACAGCGTACGAGACTTTGTCGACAAATCCGCCGCGCGTCTCGGTCTAACAATCGAATGGCGGGGTACCGGTGCTGAGGAAGAAGGCTACGTATCCGCACAATCAGCGGATATCTGTGGTAAGGGCGTCGAGCTAGTCGGTAAGCGCATCGTCGCCGTTGATTCTCGTTACTATCGCCCTGCTGAAGTTGAAACCTTGCTCGGCGATCCTTCAAAAGCCAAAGATGAGTTAGGCTGGACGCCAAAAATCACGCTGGACGAGCTGGTCACAGAAATGGTTGATACAGACCTAAGCATTGCGAGACGCGATGCCTTAGTAGAAGCCCATGGTTTCCAGTCTTTCGCCCACAACGAATAGCCATACGCCCAGGATTCGAAAACGTCCCTGGGCAGCTTAAGCTCTTTGGAATTAAGTATGAGTAAACGCAATACACAAATGGATACCTCGGCTCGTGTATATGTCGCGGGTCATGCTGGTATGGTTGGTGGCGCTATCGTTCGCCAGCTGGAACAGCTTGGCTATAAGGATATCGTCACACGTACACGTGCAGAACTTGACCTAACAAACCAGTTCGAGGTCGACGCGTTTTTTGAAGAAAATAAACCCTCTCACGTCTACTTGGCTGCCGCACGTGTAGGGGGAATTCACGCCAACAATGAGTACCCAGCGGACTTCATCTATGACAATTTGATGATCGAGGCTAATATAGTTAAAGCTGCTCATCAGCACCAAGTTAAACGTTTGCTGTTTCTCGGTAGCTCGTGCATCTACCCTCGTGCTGTTGAGCAGCCAATGAAAGAATCGGCACTGCTGACCGGTACGTTAGAACCGACAAACGAGCCTTACGCGCTGGCGAAAATTGCGGGCATCAAACTCTGCGAATCGTTTAATCGTCAACATCACACTGACTTTCGCTCAGTCATGCCGACCAACCTATATGGACCCGGTGATAACTTTCATCCAGAAAACAGCCATGTCATTCCAGCACTACTGCGCCGATTTCATGAAGCAAAGCTCAGTGAAGCAAATGAGGTAGCGATCTGGGGAAGCGGAACACCGATGCGAGAGTTCTTGCATGTAGACGACATGGCCGCCGCCTGTATTCATGTTATGTCCTTAGATAAAGAAACCTATCAAGCGAACACTAACGCTATGCTGTCGCACGTCAATGTCGGCACAGGTAGGGACGTCACCATCAAAGAGCTAGCTGAAACCATTGCCCGAGTGACTGGTTACGCTGGACGCATTACATTTGATTCTAGTAAGCCGGATGGCTCCCCCCGAAAACTAATGGACGTCTCGCTGCTCAGCAAGCTTGGCTGGCAAGCGACGATTAAATTAGAGAAAGGCCTTGAGAGTGCTTATGCTTGGTTTTTGAGTCATCAAAATGACTTCAGGCAGAAGTGAGTTCACTTTTTTGCAACACAACGAAGACGCTGAACCGATCCTATTTTTTTGATCGGCAATACACACTACACGAACAACGAAGCGGACAAAATGACTAAAATTATTCCAGTGGTTATGGCTGGCGGAAGCGGAACACGACTTTGGCCGTTATCACGAAAGATGTTTCCGAAACAATTCTTGCCGCTGATGAGTGAGCTAAGCATGTTTCAAGAGACGCTTGGACGCCTAAACGCTAATCTAGATCAAAACAATAACCTGACAATCGCGCGGCCTATTGTGGTCTGTAACGAAGAGCACCGCTTTATCGTTGCCGAACAACTTCGAAAAACCAAAGACCAAGCGCATTCTATCTTGCTAGAACCTGTTGGCCGAAACACGGCGCCGGCGGTTGCACTCGCGGCGCTAGACTCTTTGGCGCAGGATGAAGACCCTTTGTTGCTTGTTTTGGCAGCTGATCACGTTATTCGTGAGCCAAAGGCATTTCACGACGCAATCGCTATTGCGGCCAATGCGGCCGAGACCGGCAAACTTGCGACTTTCGGTATTGTTCCACGCGGCCCAGAAACCGGCTACGGCTACATTCAAGCCGAAGCAATTGATAATAAGGTTGGCAAAGTCGCTCAGTTTGTCGAAAAACCAGATATTGAAACGGCACAAGCCTATATCGACGATGGAAACTTTTATTGGAACAGTGGAATGTTCATGTTCCGCGCGTCTACCTATTTGAAAGAACTCGGCGAGCACCGCCCAGATATATTGTCGGCGGTAGAAAAGGCCTACCAAAACAAATCCCAAGACATGGACTTTACACGCATCGATAAGGCTCTTTTTGAAGCATGCCCAGACGAATCAATTGACTATGCCGTGATGGAAAAGACGCAGCAAGCAGTGGTTACTCCGCTCGACGCAGGCTGGAGTGACGTTGGCTCATGGTCATCATTATGGGAGGAATCTGGTCAAGATCATCAAGGCAACGTTCATCATGGCGATGTCGTCACTTATGATACTCACAACAACCTAATCATTGCTCAAAACAAGCTAGTCGCCGCGGTTGGCGTCGATAACTTAGTGATTGTTGAAACGCCTGACGCTGTAATGGTGAGCGCAAAAGATCGCGTGCAAGACGTTAAAGCGATCGTTAAACAGCTTGAGCACAGTGATCGCTCGGAAGGCGTTTTCCACCGTGAAGTAGCTCGTCCATGGGGAAGCTATGACTCGATTGATAAGGGAGAGCGGTTTCAAGTCAAACGCATCATGGTCAAGCCGGGCGCTAAGCTCTCGCTGCAAATGCATCACCACCGCGCGGAGCACTGGATAGTGGTATCCGGAACCGCTCTAGTCACCATTGGTGAGAAAGAGACCTTGCTATCCGAAAATGAATCGACTTATATTCCAATCGGCGTCACTCATCGCCTCGAGAATCCAGGTGTGCTGCCTCTTGAAATGATAGAGGTACAAAGCGGGAGTTATCTGGGCGAAGACGATATTGTCAGATTTGAAGACAACTACGGCCGTCAATAGCCAAGAAAAAATACATCAGCTCACTTTTCTCTTCCAACAAAAAAAGACGCCAATTGGCGTCTTTTTTAATTTTCAATTCGCTAAAAAACTTGACTGTTCTAAGCGACTTGAACCGTTAAACGAGAAACTAAAGCAGTTTTTCCAATGCCGCGATCACCTTGTCGCCAAACTCTGTCGTGCTTAACAAGGTAATACCTGAACCCGCTTTGGAAAGGTCGCTAGTTGAATATCCAGCCTCGAATACACTCTGCATCGCTTCCCAGACAGCCTTTGCTTCAGACTCCATACCAAAACTCATATCCAACATTAGTGCAACGGAACCGATCATTGAGTATGGGTTTGCTAGGTTTTTTCCTGCGATATCTGGTGCCGAGCCATGCGAAGGTTCGTAGTATGCTTTATCCGGTCCCATACATGCGGACGGCATTAAGCCCAAAGACCCCAAAATACCACCGCCTTGGTCACTCAGAATATCCCCAAACATATTTTCCATCACTAGGACATCAAATTGTGTTGGGTTAAGACATAGGTGAGTGGCCGCCGCATCAACCAACATGTGGATCACCTTCACCTCGGGAAAGTCTTTCGCCACTTCTTCAAGTACTTCATTCCACAACACCGAAGAGATCAACACATTGCTCTTGTGAATATTATGCAGAACTTTCTTGCGCTTCATTGCTTCCGTAAACGCAACAACCAGTATCTGCCGAATCTGATTCTCATCATAATCCAGCGTTTCTTTGACATAACGAGTACCGTCCTCCCGCTTGCCACTTTCTTTCTCACCAAAGTAAAGCCCGCCAATCAGCTCACGTATCAACATGATGTCGATACCTTCGCCGACAACTTCAGCTTTTAAGGGCGAAAAGTGCGCCATGCCTTTCGGCAGCGAAATCGGACGAAAATTGGCATAGGTATTTAAGCGGCGACGCATGGGCAACAATGCACCACGCTCAGGCCGCTCTTCAACCGGAATTTTTTCAGACTCTTCATGACTAAGCCCGATAGGACCTTTCAATATCGCATCCGCTTCATCACAGATTTTAATGGTCGCTTCGGGAAATGATTTACCGCTAGAAAAATATGCGCTCGCACCAAATTCGGCTGCTTTGCAGTCAAACACTACATCACGCTTTTGTTCCAGCAGACGCAATACGCGCAAAGCCTGCTCTGTAATTTCTGGCCCGATTCCGTCACCGGCTAATACGGCGATATTGTATGTTTGAGTCATGACATGATCCTGGATAATAAATGCGCGCGTATTGTAAAGAGCCGACATCTTGCTGGCAAATTTAAAGCCAATAAAACTACGACTCGTGAGGAGATACAATAAACAATGGATACCTTTTCTACTGACCGGATACTACAACACGTTAGGAACCAATGAGCACCCAGCGAGGCCGGCAACCTTGATGATCGCGGCCATATGAAATTTGATTGACGGATGCGTCACCTTTCGGTAACGTGCGCCCTCCCCTAAATTTATTCGTGCGTCGAGCGCTATGGGCCTTAACAGCCCTCATCCGGTGCGCTAGAAACGAAAAATTTGATGTAACTAAACTGGCAGGTCCACAAGATCTACCCCAGTGAGAACCGCTTGATTGAGAAGTGTTGGCAATGGCATACGAAAATATCCTTTATGAAGTAAAAGGGCCACTTGGTTTAATCACCTTGAACAGACCCGAAAAACATAATGCGGTTTCCTTAGCGACGCTGGACGACATTCATAGTGCGCTAACCCACGCGGAAGCCGACGAACAGGTACGTGTTATCGGCCTAACCGGGTCGGGTACCAAAGCATTTGCTTCTGGATCTGACTTGAATGAAGTAGAGCATCGTGACATTCGCAAAGCATTAGAGCCTATTGTGCAAGGTATCGCAGAACGCTTCGAACGCGGCGACAAACCAACTATTGCAGCTATTAACGGTTACTGCATGGGCGGCGGGCTAGAACTCGCGTTGGGCTGTGACATTCGAATTGGGACAACTAACTCAAAATATGCAACACCGGAAGGTAAGCTGGGAATCATTCCTGGCGGTGGTGCGACTCAGCGCTTGCCGAGACTCGTCGGCAAGGCTTGGGGAATGGAGATGCTGATAATGGGTGAAACCATTGATGCAGATCGCGCCTTGCAGATCGGTCTTATCACTCGCTTGCTAGAGCAAGATCAGCTGATGCCAACACTAGAAAGCATGGCAGAACATATCGCATCATTTGCGCCGCTCGTTCCTAAGTTCATGAAGGCAATGGTCAACTACGGGCTTGAAGCCGGTCAACATTCTGGGCTTGCATTGGAAAAGTTTGCTCAAGCGGCGTTATGTGAAACCGCAGATAAAAAAGAAGGGTTGCGTGCATTTCTTGAGAAACGACCTCCAAATTGGTCTGGCCGCTAGCGTGGGCCGTCGGACTTACTAGCTAGTCGTTGAAACGTAAATCCGAAGACAATAAAAAGCCTGCGTCACACTGTGATGCAGGCTTTTTTATATGAGGTAGGTTAGTTGACCACTAATGTAATAGTCGAAGACTTCGGCCCTTCTAGACCATCCTCTGTGACAGTACTTATGGCGTAGTAATACGTTCCTTCAAGCAGGGTTTGAGAGAAAGCCTTTTGCGACGGATCGTCAACATCGACGACCGCATTCAGCGCGTTCGGACTTGATCCAGAATAAATTTTATAGCTTTGAATCTCTTCTATTCCCAGAGCACTGCCATCCTCTCTTTGTGTTGGTACCTCCCAGCTCAGCGTCACGACACGCTCGACAGGACCGGCAGGAAAGTCATTCGAGTCATTAGGCAAACTTCCCGCCTGATACTCTTCAATATTCGAAACACCATCGCCGTCAAAATCAAGCAATGCATCACTTGGGTCGAGTAGCGCCAAACCATAAATTAATTCAAAGCCATCGGGAATTGAGTCGCCATCAGTGTCTGCATTAACCGGGCTCGACAGCAGTAAGTATTCATCATAGTTGCTCAGCTCATCGCCATCACTATCCGCGAGAGCATCGCTCGGATCATTTGGATCGGTGCCGACAATTCTTTCATAAAAATCCGGCACACCGTCGCCATCTTGATCCGGAATTGGGTAACTTGCATCGTACGTTGCCAGATTCATTCCCGACGTATAACCGGTATGATAGCCGTCTCCGTATACTGCACCCTCGTCTACCACAGCAACGGGCGTGCCTTCATTCAAAGGCTCCGCATATGCAACGACATTTTCGTTACCAACAACAGCGAACTCACTTCCTTCGAATTTCATTTCAACTTTCAAATAGTCTTCGCCGGTAAACTCTTTGTGCAGCACCTCAATGAAATATTGCTCTCCTGCGACTAGATTAATCAACGCTGACTTTTGAGTCTTGTACTTATCCCAAACAAGGTATCCCGTCGGTTTGTTGGTAAAGGCGATCAAGCGTTTATTGACTGGTTTGGTATCTGACGATAACCAAACCTCTGCACTATCATCAGCACTCACTCTAAACTGATACTCACCCGATGCCTGAACTGACAGCAATCCAACAATACGGCGTCCATATTTATCGCCACCAGTCGTTGAAAAATCAAACGTATCCACCGGCGCTGTTTGAGTCGGACTTTCAGGATAGTTTTTATGGCGCGTAAGAGAACGAACAGCCCTACCTCCAATGCCAGACCAAGTGTTCAAATTAATCGGTTCGACAGCCCCTGCGGATGTCGGCGGCATCATATTAAAGTCGATTGCTTCATTGTCATTCGATAATGAAGCGCAGGCAGATAACATAAGTAATGTAGTAGCGATAAAAATTCTTGAGAACACGGTAAACACCTCCTAATCCCTGTATTTTCAGAGTAAGTATTCGCCAGTAATTGATTTTTATCTCCTGCTTTTTATACGGTTTTATTCTTAGAAACTAGTTCTAGTAAACTATAAATTCTCATATAACATACTGTTACATATAGATTTATATCACCTTCTAGAATATTTCTATAGCATACTTAAGGCTGGACTTAACTAATAACAATTCACTTTAACTACACTTACACAGTGCAACACTTTACCTGCGCGATGTTTTTATAACGAATGTGAAATTAGTAGCGGGTTTTGAAACTTCAGCTAGAATCTCGCCTAAAAATAATTCATAGAATCTATTTTACTGAATAGACAAAATAAACTTTATCAATAGCTATAAATCGTTATGCTACAGCTTAAATATGAACAGTTCCTTACTAAACCATCAACTCAAAAAACGGCAACTATGAGTCAACTTCTTCTGGTACGACATGGACAAGCATCTTTTGGCAAAGCAGACTACGACCAACTCTCAGTGCAAGGCGGTCAACAAGCGACGTGGTTGGGCGAACACTTTGATTCAATATCGCTAGACGCCGACCTTATTGTTTCAGGCAGTTTAAAGCGCCACCAGCAGACCAAGGCCAATATGCTGAGCACTTGGTCAACAAACGTAGATCAAAAGACGATGCCAGACTGGAATGAGTTTGATTTTCAGCAGGTAGTCGCCAGTTACTTATCACTACACCCAAACGAAAAACCTAGCAAAAATGAACCAAAAGAGTTTTTCCGACTATTGAAAGATGCACTAGGCGCATGGTCCCGTGATGAACTATCTGACGCACTGCCCGAGTCCTGGCTGCAATTTAGAGAGCGCGTGGCACGCGCATTAGAAGAAACGATGGCACACTCCGCAAATAGAATTATCGTCGTCAGCTCAGGCGGAACCATTTCTGTCGCGCTAGGTTTGGTGATGGACCTTTCACCAGAAAAAATCATCGACCTCAACTTACAAACCCGAAATACTGGCGTCAGCGAAGTATTCTTTAACAAAAAAGCGCGCTACGTTGCAGGCTTTAATTCGGTGCCGCACTTATTGCACCCGGAACGAAAAAAGTCGATCACGTCAGCGTAACATTCAAGCAATCTGAGGCTCCTTCGGCGCACTATTGAAGCGGTTATGACAAACATGCTTTACTGTCGCCCCTGCCTTTCACATACATTCACCGATAAGGAAAACTCAATGAAAGAAGCTGTCATCGTATCCACTGCTAGAACTCCCATCGGCCGCGCTTTTAAGGGCGCCTTCAATAACACGAAATCTCCTACTTTAATGGGCCATGCAATAAAGCATGCTGTTAGTCGCGCAGGCATTGACGGCGCAGAGATTGATGACGCTATCATTGGAACAGTGTTGGCCGGCGGAAGTGCTGGGATGAACATTGCTCGTAATAGTGTTCTCGCCGCCGGCTTACCGGTAACCGTATCGGGACAAACCATTGACCGCCAGTGCTCCTCCGGCCTTATGGCAATCTCTACTGCCGCCAAGCAAATCATCGTGGACGGCATGGATACAGTCGTCGCAGGTGGGCAGGACAATATTTCAGAAATACAAAAGAACTATTTCGAATGGGTCGGCAAATCAGTTGATCAAAACGTTGTCGCCAACGCACCTAATGCGTATATGCCAATGCTGCTCACTGCCGAGCACGTTGCTAAGACGTACAAAATTTCGCGTGAAGCACAAGACGAGTACTCACTCATGTCTCAGCAGCGCACAGCAGCCGCCCAAGCAGCAGGAAAGTTTGACGACGAAATCGTTGCCATGAGCACAACCAAAGCTAACTTTAATAAGGAAACAAAAGAAGTTAGCTACGAAGACATCACGATCACGAAGGACGAGGGTAACCGCCCATCAACCACGCTGGAAAGCCTGCAATCGTTAAAGCCAGTTGTTGATGGCGGTGTTATCACCGCAGGCAACGCTAGCCAGCTTTCAGATGGTGCGTCCGCTTGCATCGTGATGGAATCATCTCTCGCACAAAAGAAAGGACTCGAACCACTAGGTATTTATCGTGGTATGTCTGTTGCGGGCAATGCACCTGAAGAAATGGGTATTGCTCCAATATTCGCGATCCCTAAACTTCTTAAGCTGCATGGCCTAAAGATCGACGATATTGGTTTATGGGAGCTCAACGAAGCGTTTGCTGTTCAGTGTCTATATTGCCGCGACCACCTTGGAATTGATCCTGACAAATACAACGTTAATGGTGGCTCCATATCTATAGGTCACCCCTACGGAATGACAGGTGCACGGACAGTTGGCCACGCTCTAATCGAAGGCAAGCGTCGTGGTGTGAAGTATGTGGTTGTTTCAATGTGTGTTGGCGGTGGCATGGGCGCGGCTGGCTTATTTGAAGTCGCATAATACGAGTAGGCTTTAATCCCTGCGGCCTCTTGCGGTTTTAATCACAGGAGGCCAACTCTTCCCAATACCAGTACCAGTACCAGTACCAGTACCAGTACCAGTACCAGTACCAGTACCAGTACCGATACAAATACCAATACAAAAAAGGAAATACAATGACTCTAATCATCGGCAGCGTCATATTATCTGCGCTTTTCATTATGATCAGCAAAGTTCCACTCGCCATAGCGATGGGAAAGCAAGCCGGCGGATACGACAACAGCACGCCACGCGCTCAGCAGGAAAGCCTAACAGGTGCCGATAAAAGAGCACTTGGCGCGCATCAAAATTGCATTGAAGCTTTCCCATTATTTGCAGTTGGCGTTTGCCTAGCACTTTGGGCGCAAGCTGACATTGAAACCATTCAATACCTATGTGGCGCATTCATTATTGCTCGAACGCTTTATCTGGTTTGCTACCTACTTAACCTGGACAAGTTGCGCAGCAGCATCTGGAGTGTCGGTTTTATATCAAGTATTTGGTTAATGGCCCTAGCCTTGCCATGAAACTTATTTAGAAATCGGTATAATGCGCCAATTTTATTGAACCCAAATATTAAGGTAGCAGCAATATGTCGGTTAAAAATGCCTTCTACGCCCAGTCGGGCGGCGTCACGTCAGTCATCAACGCGTCAGCGTGTGGTGTTATCGAGACAGCCAAACAACACAGCGATAAGATTGGTAAAGTGTTTGCCGGTCGTAACGGTATTATTGGTGCCTTGCGTGAAGAGCTAATCGACACAAGTCTTGAAGACGCTGAAAGCATTACCGCCCTCAAGCACACGCCAAGTGGCGCTTTCGGCTCGTGCCGATACAAGTTAAAGAACCTAGAAGAGAACAAACGCGAATATGAGCGACTCATCGAGGTTTTCCGAGCGCACGACATTGGCTACTTTTTTTATAATGGCGGCGGTGACTCGCAAGATACTGCCTATAAAGTTTCCCAACTTAGCGAGAAGATGGGCTACCCGATTACTTGTATCGGCGTGCCAAAAACGGTTGACAACGACCTACCATTTACCGATTGCTGTCCAGGGTTTGGATCGGTCGCAAAGTATGTAGCCATCTCTACTAGAGAAGCCGCGCTCGACATTGCTTCGATGTGCGAGTCCTCTACCAAAGTATTCATTCTTGAAGTAATGGGCCGCCACGCAGGCTGGATTGCCGCTGCAGGTGGTTTAGCCGGTGCCGATCATAATGAAGCGCCGCATATTATTCTATTCCCAGAGGTGCCATTCGATCGCGAGAAGTTTTTAGCGCGCGTTGACCACTGTGTTAAAGAGTTCGGCTACTGCGTTATCGTTGCATCAGAGGGTGCGCAGTACGAAGATGGTCGTTTTGTTGCTGATGCCGGCGCCAAAGACGCGTTTGGCCACACGCAACTAGGTGGTGTTGCGCCAACGCTCGCTAACATGGTCAGACAAGCGCTTGGTTATAAATATCACTGGGCGGTAGCCGATTACCTCCAGCGCTCGGCTCGACATATCGCTTCCGCGACGGACGTAGCGCAAGCTTACGCGATGGGTAAAGCGGCAGTAGAGTTCGCCGTTAGCGGGAAAAACGCAGTTATGCCGATTATCGTAAGAGATCAAGCATCCCCGTACGTTTGGAGTGTTGGCGAGGCGCCACTAAGTCAGGTTGCCAATCAAGAAAAGAAAATGCCGATTCACTACATCAGCGATGATGGCTTTTCTATCACCGCGGAATGCCGAGAGTATTTGTCGCCACTTATTCAAGGGGAAGACTACCCTCCCTACGATGACAACGGCATGCCCAAATACGTAAAACTGAACAATACGCTAGTCGAGAAAAAGCTGCGTAATGAGTTTGATATTTAATCGATAACGAACGCGGGCATCACAAATTCACTTGATGCCCGCTTTCAACCCCACCAGCTAATTACGACTTGCTTGCTCTTTGGCTCTTGCCGCCGCCAGCGCTGGTCGAACACCCGTTCTTCCAACGTATGCCTTTAGATTTTCCTGCTCTATCGGCTGTTTGAATGCCATACCCCAAAATAAAGTGTGCGCGAGTAAAATATCCGCAGCGCTAAATTGGTCCCCTAGAATATAATCCTGAACGCCCAAGCCCATACTAAAAACCTCAAGGGCATTCTGAAATTCCCATGCCGCCGTCTCAAAAATTTCTGGGCAACGCTGCTCTTTTGGCAGTGCAAATTTGTTTTTGCCGATCGTCCAAAGTGGCTGCTCAAGCTCGCCAATCGCAAAACAGCACCACTGGTCATAGATTGCTCGTCTCAAAGGGCTGGCGTCGGGGACTAGTCCAAGCTGTGGCTTTAATGCGCCCAATAAGTTTACGATCGCCAAAGACTCCGTAACGATTGCTCCGTCCGCTTTCAAAGAAGGAACCTTTCCACCCGGATTCATTTCGAGATAGCCCGGCGACTTGGATTGCCCCTTTGTCATATCGACGAGTTCATAATCATAATCTAGCCCCAACTCCTCCATCATCCAGGTCACTCGTAAGGTTCGCGTGTTCGGAAACCCATAAACGGTCAAATTCATTATTTTTATCTCCCGATCAAAACATGTTAGATGGCGTGGCCAGTATTAGAACAATACGCTAGTAAATCACACTGGAGATAGAACAGAAAAGCTTTCTATTTAGCTCCACTAGAATAACTTTATTCCCATACCTTTAAAGCTACCTTCGAGACCCCATAACGTTATACTAGTTAGTCAAAACTGACACGCTTCGAGAACGAACACTATGGCATTTGAACACCTTTCCTGCGCACATTTGCAAGAACAGCTTTCAGGAAATCAAGAGCGCCCCACCCTTATAGATATTCGAGACCGCGCTTCATTTGAGCAAGCACACATTGAAGGCGCCGTTCATGTCGACAACAGCACTGTCTCTGATTTTTTGAGGCAAGCGGACAAGCTTCGTCCACTTGTAGTGTATTGTTATCACGGCAACAGCAGCCAAGGCGCCGCAGACTATTTTAACCAACAAGGCTTTGCTAGCACCTTTAGCCTCGACGGCGGTTACGAAGTGTGGAAAACACTTAGCTAACCCTCTTCTCCACGATATTAGGACCTTAATTTAATGAGCATGCATTTTAATCTGAATAGCAATGGGACACCTCTCGAGATCATCACGAGAGAACAACTACCTGCTTGGATCGAACAGCTCAACGGATTTGAAAAAAACTGGTTACAGACCGCAGGCGTAGAATCTAAAAACTTTGCACTACTGCCATCCCAAGATGGCCAATTAGCAAAAGTGATAGCGATCCTACCCCAGCGAGATACGTTTTTTATCGCAGAAGATTTACCGTCTCAACTACCCGCGGGACATTACGTCATCGACCCTAGCCTCGACTCGGAACAGAGAGTCCAATTTGCGATTAGTTGGGCACTCGCGACCTATCGTTTTGAGCGCTATAAAACGACTCCTGAGTCGATCTCAACCTTAGGCTTGCGAACACAAGATGAAATAAACAAAGCAAATCATTTTGTCAGCTCAATTTTCCTAACTCGGAACCTAATAAACACTCCTGCGGGAGACATGATGCCGCAGGATCTAGCAGCGACGATGAGCGAGCTAGCAACAGAGTTTGGGGCCAAGCTATCTCAGCATATTGGTGATGAGCTCTTAGAGAAAAATTACCCCACCATTCATGCTGTTGGCAGAGCTAGCGATAGCCCGCCTCGATTACTAGACCTGCAATGGGGAGACGCCGAGGCGCCCAAAATAACCTTAGTGGGCAAAGGCGTCTGTTTTGATAGCGGTGGACTAAATCTAAAACCCGGCAACTCAATGCGCCTAATGAAGAAAGACATGGGTGGGGCTGCACATGTAATTGGCCTCGCGCGACTTATCATGGCGGAAAACTTACCGATCAATCTTAGAGTGCTAGTGCCGGCCGTGGAAAATGCCGTGTCTTCCAATGCCTTCCGTCCTGGCGATGTTATCAAAACGCGACAAGGTATCACCGTCGAGATTGACAATACCGACGCGGAAGGCCGCTTAGTTCTCTGCGACGCCTTAACCGAGGCCGACAGCGAGTCTCCCGACCTGATCCTTGACTTTGCCACCCTCACGGGCGCATGCCGAGTTGCTTTAGGGACAGAGCTTCCTGGGTATTTCTGCAACGATGAGTCAGTGGCAGAACAACTCTTTAACGAAGCAAGAAACTGCAACGATCCGATTTGGCGCCTGCCGCTGCACGGCGCTTATGAAGATATGCTCAAAAGTCAGATAGCGGACACGCTCAATAGCTCACCGACGGGCCTTGGCGGCGCTATTACGGCCGCACTATACTTGCAGAAGTTCGTATCACCCGGCACACCTTGGGTTCATTTCGATGTAATGGCATGGAATGACAGAAAGCTACCTGGACGCCCGGTCGGTGGCGATGCCTTCGGCCTTCGTGCGGTATTTCACTACCTGCAAACGCGCTATGCCTAATACGTTTTTGTAGAAAAAAGAGTTAGCAGTCTGGGCCGCGCATACGACACCCCAATAAAATTTGGGACATGTGCGCCGGCTTCGTAACACATCTAGCCATAGAAGGACTCATAACGATGTCAAAAGCCAATAAGCAAAATAAAAATGAAGCTGAGCTACTTAACGAAGCGATTCGCATCGGTATTATATACGCTGAGAAACGCGGCGTTGCCGAGTTTGAAGCGAATGATTCAAAAGACACTAAGGTAGAGTATATTTACCGACTACTCGTGCATGATAAGCAAATCCAACCACTCGCTAAGTCTGATTTAAAACTGCACAAAATGAAGCACAAGTTAGCGATGTGGCTGCATCGACAACTACCTGATGGACATGCCCTAAAGTAGCAAAAAATGCCGACCTACTCGCTAATAGCTTTCTGTAAACCGCGGCTATTAGCTCTCTATTCTCTCCTGACCTCGCACTTTGAACTAAATAACTGTCCCAGTGGCGGAATAAATCAAACAAGTATTCGGGTGGCATGCCATGTAGTTAAGCGCAACAATCTTGCCTGACTGACTTAGGTATCAATCAAGCCGATACCCACCTGAAACAATGCGCAAGAACAAAACTTATGACATCAAGCGTTAGCCCGATTAGCTTTAAAGACCTCACCAAGACAACCTTACCCATGGTAGTAGGTGTTCTAGCGCTGATGAGTTTTCAGCTCGTAGACAGCTATTTTATTGCTAAGCTGGGCGTTGAGCCGCTAGCCGTAATCGGATTCACAATTCCTATCTATCAGGCCATCATCGGTATTCAAGTTGGAATCGGCATCGCTACCACCGCGCTTATTTCGCAACGATTGGGTGCAAAAAACGTCGATGACGCGAGTCGATTAGGCGCAACGATTATCGCTTTTGGAACACTGACGATAGCTTTGGTCTGTTGTCTTATCTGGGCAATGAGAAGCATCATCCTTAAGGCAATGGGCGCGACGCCTGAACTAGAACTATTGGCTGATCAGCTGTGGCCAATATTCCTGCTTAGCTCGACCTTAGGCGCACTCCTTTACTTTGGCTACAGCATCAGCCGGGCCCACGGCAACACGATCATTCCCGGCGTAGGAATGGTAGCCACCAGCATTCTGAACGGCCTATTTGACCCTCTCTTCATCTTTACATTTGACCTCGGACTGGTCGGAGCAGCGTACGCAAGTTTAGCCGCATTTAGCATGGGCTTACTGTTTGTGGTCCCGGTAGTTATTAAAGCAAATTGGGTTCAACTCGTTGGACTTGGCTGGGAACAAGCGACCACTTACCTAAGGCAAATAGGTACGATTGCAGCACCGGCAATGGTTAGTCAGATACTTCCTGCTGTATCCGCCATGATTGCAACAATGGTAGTCGCATCTCACGGTACTGTGGCCGTTGCTGCTTGGGGTGTTGCAGTTAGACTTGAATACTTCGCAATCATTCTGATTTTGGCACTTACCATGTCAGTCCCGCCTCTCGTTGGGCGCTACTTCGGTGCCAATGACATCGCCAATGTAAAGCTTACCTCAAATCTTGCCATGCGCTGTGTATTGGGCGGACAAATATTACTCGCGGCATTGCTAGCGCTTGGTGCGACCATGGTAAGCGAAACATTATCGAAAGATATGGACGTCTCAGCGATACTAAAAACCTTCCTTATCATCGTCCCACTTAGTTACGCACCGCTCGGCATATGCATGCTAGCCATATCCATCAGTAACGCCATCAACCAACAAGGGCGGGCACTGAGTATTTCGTTTAGCCGACTTTTCGTCTGTTATTTGCCATGCCTTGCGCTTGGTTCATATATTGGCGAGATGAATGGGTTAATGCTTGGTATCTTTGTCGGAAATTGTGCCGCCGGCTTAATCGCATACAGAAGCTACCTAGCAGCCATAAAAAAGCACCAGTAAACTTTCGCTTACCAGTGCTTCAATAATCAAATGTAAACGCGCTAAAAGTTAAGCGCTTTGAGCGAAGTCTAACGCTTCTGTATAAAACTTAGCGGGCAACACAATCTTAGTCGTGAACATTCTAAAATCATCCGTATCGCTACCGTCATCCAGAACAATCTCAATACTACCGCCCTGGTCTTCTAAAAAGCCTTTCACGGCATCCATTCCAACACCACGGCCCGACACGTCGGTCACCTCTTCAGCTGTTGAGAAGCCAGATGAGAATATTAAATTGGCAATCTCTTTCGCCTCTGGTCGCGCGTCATCAGCACTGTAAATTCCTTTTTCAACGGCCATTTCATAAATTTTTGAAACAGCAATACCTCGTCCATCATCGCGAACCGACAGCACAGCAGACTCGCTACCCACGTCTGTTTTCAGAGTAATAGAGCCTTGGCCCGCCTTTCCTTTTGCTTGACGTTCTTCAGCACCTTCTATGCCGTGATCCATTGCATTTCTAAAGACATGCATAAAAATATTGTTCAACATGCTTTGTCCATTTTCTTCGATGAAAATATTAGCATCATCAATTTGGACATCAGGTCGAGGCTTGCCCAATTGCTCGGCAATAGACGAGGCCGACTCTACGACATCAGACAGCACACTACTCAAGGGCTTAGAACCAAGCGTTACAATCATTCTATACGCCTCAGCGACGACATCCTTAACCTCTGCATCCATCGCCGTTGTTGCAATCGCCTTGATTTTCTCTAGCCAACCACTCACGACATCTGCATCCAAAGACACACCTTGTCCAGCGGCCGCATCACCGCCACGACCAAGCTTCTCATTAAACATAAACGCATAGCGATCGACAATAACTTCAGCTTCACCCAGCTCTGCCAAAAGCTCGTCTCGGTTCCAAGCTTTGTCATCTTCTTTGCGCAACGCGTCATACGTACTTTCTACTTCGTGAACAATATTCGTCACGTTGTTCAAACCATACGTTCTAGCGTTACCTTTAACGGTATGCATATTTCTGAATAGTTCTGCGACTACATCCATATCTTTAGACGCAGTCTTCTCGATAATTTCACGACAACCGCCGATAAAGGTTTTAGAGGTATCAAGGAAGTCACTAAATTTACGCGCATCAACGGCGAGTATTTCACCAATGATTTCAAGTTCCTGCTTCTGGCCTTCTGCCTCCGCTTCCAACGCTTTAAGCGCGGTCACGTCTCGCACGGTCACCATTAACTTATCAACTTCGTCAGCGTCATTGATTATTGGGTCCCAATCCATTTCAAGGATCTTCTCACGGCCGTCTTGAAACGATACAGTCATTTCGGTAAGCAGACAGTGGGAATTAAAGTCGAACATCATTTCGTCTTCGCCAACGATTGCGTCTACCGCCGTTATATTTTGATCAACCGCATCAGACCCTGCCTTCGTATTAGCGAACAACAAGTCTGAGAAATTACGATCAGCGATGCGATCAGTCTCGAAAATCGCCTCAAGATAGGCCGCATATTCTTTGTGAATCAGACCGCCTGGTGTAATCGTAAACAGGCCCTGGTGCATGTTTGCCATCATACTCGCGATATCTTTGTTCTTTTGTCTCAACGCAGCGGTGCGCTCTTCCACTTTCGCTTCGAGGTTTCGGTTTTGCTCTTCAATCACCTCACGCATTCTAACGCTCTTGATTGTCGTCACCAAAGATCTTGCCACAGACGAAACAAACTCATAATCACTATCTGCAAATGCAACAGACTTAGTGTCGCCCGATAAGTTGATAACACCTACCAGCATGTCTTTATCGACCAAGGGAACACAAATTAATGCACGAGGGTTATCGCCATCTTGAGTAACGAAAGATGAGTCCCGCGCGGTGTTCGGTACGAAAATAACTTTCTTTGTCTCTGCCGCTTTACCGATTATCCCTTCACCCACTTTGAACTGGGCAGGCTTAGCATTCGAGTCAATAGCCTTAGGTGGGAAGTAAGCTTTGACTTCAAGCTTATTCTGCTCGTTCATCAAGTAAACGGAGCCTTGAGCAACACCAATTTTTTCGTGCATGGCTTGAAGCACTTCTTCTAGCGCAGAATTCTGACTTTGTGCCGCCGCTAAGGTGCCACCAATCTTGTTAAGTTTCGCCAAATCGATCATTTTCTTGGCAATCGCTTGACGCATTGAATTAAAGTTTTGAGCAGCGAGCAACACCAGTACGATCAACATCACGATCGAGCTTTTGAAGCCAAAGTCGAGACTACTCACCACTTCATTTTGCAAAGTATTGAATAGACCATCCGCCGACGCGAGCAGTTCATCCAATCCTTCGACAGATTGACTGACAGCTAAATCTGCCTCTGTTAATTTGTCTAACGCAATTTTAGTCTGTTCGAGTTCAGCGATTTTTCGATCCGCTATGTTTGGTTTTTGAGCAATTCGTGCTTCAAGGTCTGCATATGACTCGTCAACGACATCTACTAAACCTTGATCGTCAAACTCTTTAAAAATTGCCGAACCACTCTGGTAGTAGCGTCTTGAGTTATCCAGTGCAAACTGTAAGTCCGCTCCGCCTTCACTTAAGCGCCCCATATCCTGACTCGCTTTTATTTCGTCGATAGTTTTAATGATACTAAGCGAGTTAATCTCTGCTTGCTCTGTATAACCACCAACCACTGCCATGTCGTCTAGAAATTCTTCGGGAGCCGAGAAATAAGTAATCTCGAGCAGCGCACCACCAATTGTGTCGACATACTCGATTAACTCATCTGCCTCGGCACTAACATGCTCGCGCTCTGCTATTAGCCCAAGCTTAGCTTCGAACATTTCATCAACCGCATAGCGATAAAGGTCATAATTGCTCTTAACGCCGATTACCAGTGCACTCATATCCGGGTCATTTTTCGCTAGCGCTTCTATTGACCGATATTGCTCATTAAACTGCGCGACACCCTCTTCAAAGCGTTGACGATAGCTTTGAATACGCTCTTTGTTTCTGGCGTTAAAAGCCAATGAACTCAACTTGGCCAGTTTCAGCAGTTGGATCTGTGCCCCGTTGCTTTCCTTTACAACGGGGACCGCTGATTCGTTTACACGTGAGGTTGAACCACTAATATCATTAAGGTTCCAAAGTGACGATAGACCCGAGGTCACCAAGAGAAGAATAATAATGGCAAAACCTAGGCCGACTTTCTGATTAAAGCTTAATTGAATCATGATTTTATATTGTTCTTAGGTCGTTAAAGAAAAATGCTCTCACTAAACAATAGCCTATTAATGGCGTAGGCGCGCAAAAATAATTACAGCTATCTAGTACCTCTGCTCGCACCAAGGTGATTTATGTTTCTAGACATAAAAATACGTAATAAGCGGCTGCATTAATTTCTAACTAAAAAACGGCAACTTGGAAATTTGCTGCTACTCTTTCTAAAACTATTATTGATATCTTAAATACTCTCATGAATAACGAACTCATTATCGTAGCGGTTGTTGCACTCTTGGTAGGGTTAAGCATTGGTCTTATTATTTCTTCCAAAAAGCAAAAAGCTTTAAAAGAAGAGCATGGCAAGGCACTATCTGACGCCGAAAGAATCTCTGATCGCAGAATAGATCCAGACTTGCACAACGCAGCGCTATCAAACCTCGAAGAGGAAAAAGCATCGCTACATGGTCAACTTAGCGAGCTTGAAGCGAGGTTCACAGAGAGTCAGGCGGCGGTAGACGAAGACAAGTATTCTCTCACTCAGGACTACGAAGCGCGCATTGCGAGCTTGGAGTCTCAGTGGAAAGATGACAGCGCATTCCTTAAAGAGCAGCTTGAAGTTGTTCATGATGACCTGCGAGCCTTAACCGATCTGCTGGTGACATTTGAACGCTGGCATGAAAGCCTTACCCAGTTAATGGAACACAATGCAGAGATGCATCATCAGAACCAAGAGTTCTTCAACATCGTAAAGCAAATCGTTATCTTGGCGCTGAATGCAGCCATCGAAGCGGCTCGCGCAGGCGAGTACGGAAGAGGCTTTGCTGTCGTCGCCGATGAAGTGAGAAACCTTGCAATGCGAAGCCAAGAGTTAAGCGAAAGCTATAAACAAAACCTTAACAAGAATGACTTCCTAACAACGACAACATTCCAAGATATCCAGGCCGGCGGAAAGATGATCCTCACCGACGTCTCCTCTACTACCGAAGTCGTCAAAGGTATCTTTAGACGACTAAACATTGAACAACCTTAAGCTGACAAACGATGGTCAACGAAGAATTTAAACGAGAGATTGGTCGCCTTTTTATTAAAGGCTTTGGAGAGTCGCTTGAGACTGGCCATGATGGCAGTGAGTTGCTCGTTAAAGAGCAATCCAATTCCAGTGATGATCTAGGCGATGAGTTTTTTCTGCTCACCGTATCCTCTCAGCTGTTCAGGCTGTTCGTGGTACTCCATTTTAAGAAAGACGAGACGTGCCTGAATTTTACCGCGCAAGCACTGAATATAAACCCTAGCAGCATAACGGACGAAAACTTCTATGATTATGTCGGCGAGGTGGGTAACGCTTTTTGTGGTTATATAAAGCGACACCTAAATAAAACAGTCCCTCACTTAGGCATGTCCACGCCGAATAGACTTGATAAAGACTGCCTTCCCTACTTATCGTCTTTTAATATTGACGAAGACTTTCATGCTACTGCGGAGTACCAAGGCCAGTCTTTATTCTCAGCAAGCGCGTATATCAGTTCAGATAGCGAGCTCAATTATATTGTTCAAACTAGCAATGAAGTCGAGGAAGATACCGATTCAGGTGAACTCGAGTTCTTCTAAATAACGTTCAAGGTAAACGAATGACAACCAAAATTGTAAGCAAAGTGCTCGTGCACGAAAGCGATCCAGCCGCATTGGAACTACTCAAAACTATCTGTAGCGACAACAACTTAGTCGGGCTCAAAGTATGTACAGGCGATCATAGCGTTGGATTAAAAGATGCGTCCAACGAACTTGATGACGTTCTTAAGTCCAACGTAGACTTAGGCGCAGTATTCCTTTCCGAGTCAGTGGACCTCAACGGAGTGAGCGGGCTGGAGCTGTGCGATAAGATCAGACGCAGCCGACCAGAGCTGCCTATTTTTCTGCGCAGAGAAACGCGCAGCGATAGTGAAGACTTGCCAGCCTCCGCCGCTAAAGCAATTGCTGGCTGCTATCAAACTAGTGAACCTGAACTACTGACCCAGCTCGTGAATGACTATATTTGCAGCATGTACTACCCAGTAGAGCTTGCTCAGGGCGTTGAAGAAATCTCTAAAGAAGCGTTTGGCAATGTCATCGGTGGTACTCGAGTTAAGTGTGAGCTCCCTTACCTCGTAAAAGATCAAATTATCTACGGCGAATTGTTTAGCCTTATTCCTCTTGAAAGCGACTGGTGTCGAGGCTACATGATGCTCCAGACAACGGAGAGCGAAATAATGGACCTTATTCGCAGTGGTAGTACGCATATAAAATCAAACCGACCCGACTCTAAAGATAGTAATAGCATACTAAATGAAATAACGAACATGATTTGGGGCGGCATTAAATCGCGCTATTTTTCATCAGGAGACTCACCTTCTGATGCGCATCGAACTCAAGTTCCGATCATTGTTAACCACTCTCAGAAACATATTTCTTTCGGCTCTACCGAACCTCAACTATGCTTTAAATATACGCTTAATGACCTAGAAAATTATCCTGAAGTCACTATTTACCAGCGTCTAATTTTTAACCTAAGCTGGGACCCAGACAAATTCGCAGAAAGTGATAAAGCTTTAGAGGATTTAGTAGAAGGCGGAGAGCTTGAGTTTTTCTAGTGAAGCCTAGAAAGCATTAAATTTGAATAAACACCATTCGTAGATACGAAGTAATGAAGCCTTGAGCAAGGCGATTAAGAGGAAACATAGCATGGCACAAATACTTGTCGTTGATGATTCAGCCACAGTTAGAAACGAAGTAAGCACTTTCTTAAAAGATAACGGCCTGAGTGTTGAAGTCGCCGTTGACGGCAAAGATGGACTTGATAAGCTTCAAAAAGATCCTCAGGTTAAGCTTGTGATCTCAGACGTCAACATGCCTAACATGGACGGCCTAACAATGGCGGAGAAAATTCGCAGCGATTTAGGCAACAGCAGCGTCAACATCATTATGCTGACGACCGAAAGCGACCCGCGAATGAAAGAGCGTGGCAAGGCCGCAGGTGTGAAAGGCTGGATAGTTAAGCCGTTCAAAGGCGACAATGTTGTCGGCAGCATCAAAAAGTTGGTTGGCTAAATGTACTAGCTTCAAGCACAAAAAAAGCCCCTCTGGGGCTTTTTTTGTGCTTGAAATAAAGATTAAGCAGTTTGACGCCGGCGAATAGAAAACAGCCCTAGCAAACCCATACCAAGCAATGCAAAAGTGCCTGGCTCACTCACTTCAACCTGACCTTCAATCACGTCATTCCCACAAAGCATTGCCCAGTGCAAAGCCAAATCACCACTCAGCAAGTCTGTACCTTGCGCATCAAACATAAATGAAATCTTACCATCGCTAACGCTCCAAGACGCCGAATTGCTTAACGCTGTTACCGACGATGAGCTTTCATTCACAGCGACAGCCTGACCATTTCGATAGGTGCCACGAGATAGAAAGTCCTCACTATTAAGCAGGTTATCCGCGTTCTCCGCTCCAGATAATGCATAGAACGTCGCGTTACCACCGCTGGTGCTATAGGCGTTGTCGACAGCAACACCATATGACCAAACTGTACCAGTCGCAGAATCCCCTGCTTTGTAACCATCACTCGCCGAACCAGACGGATCCCATGAGGAGGACAACATCAAATCACCAACGCCAATACCATTGCCGTTATGCGTCAAACCAGAGTAGACGCCGATGTCATTCCAAAAATTTGTTGATATATCAACCGTTACTAGGGAGCCAGACACAGAAACATCAAGCCCATGAACGTCAAACTTAGACTTATGTCCTATAACATCGCCATAGCCGTGATCATCGCCTCCGCTATATGTATCGTCGAGGCTATATGCGTGGGCAGAGCCAACTCCTGCACTTAATATAAATGCTGCAACACCGACCTTTAATTTTGAACCTAACATCATGCGTACCTCTCTTATCGCGCGAATATTTTTTATTTGTACTAGCGGTTTCAGCAAACATAGCTCCACAACCAATATATTACTTTAATATCAATTGGCTATGAAAGATAACGAAGGGTATGATATCGGCGACTGTAAATTAAGCAGACAGTCTTTATGAGTAAAATTCAACTCTGAGACATTAGGCCAATACATTCTAATTGACCTAGGTAGTAACTAATATAGGGCTAAGAGTTCATCCCTTCGTGAGCCTAACTCTGCCGCCGAAACAGCCTTAATATCTGCGCTCGATACCAAGCTGACAAGGGTTTTTCTAGATAGATTCTCAAATACCGCAACGGCAACGTGAGGCGAGTTTGCTAGCACCAATGCTAACGCGGCGCTGGCTTTTTTCTTATTCATTAATGACACAAGCTCCGCAGCATATTGCGCCGACATATATTCACACGTTTGCGCTACGTAGAGGCTATCCAAACCATTAGCCACGCCAACAGACTGCTTAACGCTCAAATCTTCACAAATTCGTGCAGCAATTGGCGGTTCGATATAGCGAGTAGTGAGGGATTGAAGCAGCAAGTTGGGGATATACTTCATCGTATGGGTCATCGAACTAAACAAGCTATCGAGGCCAGCACGCTCGCGTTCAAGAACATCCGAGAGTAACACCTCAATATCACCTAGCACTTCATCATCTAAAGCCGTCAGACGCGTTGGTACTGGCTTTTTAGTTAATGTTTCCAGGTATGCAAATATGTCTTTTCGATCTTTCATCACACCTCATCCCACCTTATGGCCGCGAGCACGGATTTATCGCTATATATCTAATAAGCAGCCAAGACTCACATAAAGAAAAACGGGCCGAAAGCAACCAATAGCAGTGTCGTTGCCATCACCATCAAAGGTAATAACAAACGCTCATGTCTGTAATAGAACGTATCGCCTTCTTGTAACGCGAGCTCTACTTCTTCATCCCCTACCACCTGCCGAGTTAACAGGTGGTTAAGTGATACCGGCGGGCTAAGATAACCCAACTCGAAAGCCATTAGACAGGTCATCCAAAAATGAATCGGATGAATTCCCTGCGCATACGCGACCGGCGCAATAGTTCCCGTTACGAGAATCAATGCGCCAAACGGGTCCATGATCATGCCGATCAATACCAAAAATAGCACCAAGAACGCCATCGCCGCGTAGATAGAGGAGAAAGCCTCAGGAATCATCAAAACGCCGCCACCACGCTCGATGATGCCTCCCACCGTAAAAGAGCAAGCCATCAACATTAGCAAGGCGCCAATCTGAATAGCTGAGTTATCTACCGCCGTCCCAAATGCTTTTGTGACTGTCGGACTAGCGCCTAGCTCTTCATTCCTATCCTTAAAGTTACGGCTAAATTTGCGTTCAAATATGACCACGACGGCAACTAACACTGGCAACACAATCGGCGCAGAAAACTCATCTAAATAGGTATCCAACGCAAAGCCATAAAATACTAACGTACCGGCTAGTATGGCCAAGTAAGGCAACAAAGGACCGAGCCGGCTAACTGACGGAGCAAAGGCCTCTGAAAAAGGTGTTAATTTCATAGGATCCTTACGCGTGATCATCGCAAACACGGCGAACACCACCATGCTTAGCAAAAACACCCTGAAACCCCAGTGGAACAATTCATCCGTTACCACTTCCTTGTTCAAAATCGCAATCCCGACCACCAACAAACATGGTCGCAATACCACGCCCGAACCGGTCATAGCCGTTACTGCTAGCGCCAACTGTCTGCGCGTACCGACACGGCGCATTTCTTGATAAACCACTGCTCCCATCGCAATAATAATAATCCCAGATGCACCTGTGTACGCGGTTGGAAACGCCATCAACGCGATCGCAACAAATGCAAGCATTTCGGGTGGTAGATGCCATGGTTTAAACACATCGAAAAGACGAGCTCCTAAATGCGTTTCCTTCAAAAGCATACCGCCCATAATGTACAAGCCAATCGCAAGATGAAGGTTTGTTAGCTGAAAGATCTGAGTGAAGTAAATCGCGACGCCCGGAAAATGCTCTTCCCGCACGAAAAAGTGAAACACCGCCGCTAAGAGCATGAAGGTTTGTATCGGTATCGTAAGAATAGAGCGCAAAATGCTACCTTGCTTCTCTAAGTGCTCGCTTGGGTTAAACCAATGAAACAAGTTGATGCAGACTAAAGTAGCACACCCGGCCATCAGAATAATCATCAACTCAGGGTGGGTTACTTCCGTGCCAGACGCGTAGGAACCTTGATAAAACGAGTACGTAGACCAGCCTAGCCCTGCATAAGCTAAAGCCTGAGCGGTTTGCGATACGTAATGGTCAAGCGTTGTGTGCTCAGACCTAAATGCTATGTGACTATTCTTTGCCGTCGCAACAATAGCCGCCAAGACCAACAGCAGAATCAACGTCGCTTTTTGATGTGCAATCGCGAACAAACTGATATCCGCAAAGCTGTGTTCAAGCGCTCGAAACCAAACAACTGAATCTGTCAGGTTTTGTTTATAGACCGCCGCATCCTGATGTTTTTTCTCACAGACCAGAACCTGGCTCATCAGCGAATTTTTCGCCGCCACCTCATCAAAGTCTTCCGCTAGCAAAGCGAACTCATCGTTCTCCGCTTCGTGCTCCAGCGCGAGCTCTGCAATCCGCGCTTCGATATTCGGAGAAGGGTCACAGGTGGCGATGGGTTCTTCTCCCCTTAGAATGAAATAATCATCCCAGAGGTGGGCCCCCAATTTAAGCATCTGCGCATGAATATTTTCACTGGTGCCGGAGGTAATCGTGCCCAATAGCAGTACTAAAATACTTAGCGTTAAAAACCGTTGAGCAATACGCTGAAATTTAGACTGCCAACGCTCTCCTGAATCAGATGCGTCGTCAAAACTATTCATGGAAACCCCTAAATCATAGATATACCGGCTACAAACAGTACTGTTTATGCTCGGTTTTTTATTATGTCCGTGCATCATGCCAAATTAGCGATGTCACTGCATTGGTAAATAATGTTTTTTCTAACTGGTCGGCAAAATACCTTAGCGTTCACTAAACTACCTTGTATAGTCAGGTTAACAATACACAGCGGTGATAAAGATGCATGAGTGGGTACATCAAGCAATAAAAAAAATAGAGGCAGACCGTCAACGCTCTTCGGACACACATCTGTTCAAAGTTCCTCTGCCATGTATTGACGGGATTGACTTGTATTTGAAAGATGAATCTACGCACCCTACCGGCAGCCTTAAGCATCGGCTTGCTCGTTCATTGTTTCTCTACGGCCTATGCAATGGATCTATTACTCAAAATACTGTCGTTGTTGAAGCCTCGTCTGGCAGTACGGCGATTTCAGAAGCATACTTTGCCCGGTTACTCGGTTTGCGATTTATCGCCGTCATCCCCGAACATACGTCTGCAGAAAAAATCAGAGAAATTGAGTTCTATGGCGGACACTGCCATACCGTTTCCGGCAGCAGCATTTACGACGCTGCGGAACAATTGGCCCAACACGACAACCACTTTTACATTGATCAGTTTACCAATGCCGAGCGCGCAACGGACTGGCGTGGAAATAACAACATCGCCGAATCTATTTTCAAACAAATGTCCCTAGAGCCACACCCCATTCCAAGTTGGATTGTCGTAGGTGCAGGCACGGGGGGAACTTCAGCGACTATTGGACGCTTTCTACGCTATCAAGGTCACAACACACAACTTTGCGTTGCCGACCCAGAAAACTCCGTTTTCTTTGATTACTTCCACAGTCGTGACCGCTCACTAAAAAGTGACCATAGCTCAAATATAGAAGGAATTGGGCGCCCGCGGGTGGAGCCCTCGTTCGTGGCAGAGGTAGTAGACCACATGATTCGAGTGGAGGATGCCGCGTCCTTTTCCTGCATGCATTTTTTAGCAAAACATATCAATCGCCGTTGTGGCGGATCGACTGGGACAAACTTAATCGCCGCGTTTGAGTTGATTTCTCAAATGAAACAAGATGGCAAAACAGGTTCCGTTGTATCGATGATTTGCGATAGCGGCGACCGTTATGGAAACACGTATTACAACGATGAATGGCTAGCGCAACAAGGCTTTACAGAAGGTCTGGCAGTTTATTCAGAGGTGATAGCCCATTTCATGAAAACGGCGGAGTGGCGTCCTCCACAAACATGACCTCAGTCAGATGACTTCGTGAATAGTCAGCTAGAATAATGGTATTAAGAGATAATTAGAGACTTGAATGTTAAGGAGAAACGAACATGCCAAAACAACACGCAAAGAACTTAATTTCAGAGCTCCATGACAAATTTGGAGATGACAATACTAGCTCGCAACAAGCTGACCTGATGATGCGTTTGAACGCTCATATCCATGAACTCAATGAAGAAGACCCAGTGGACCCAACCATGATTGACGCTGTAGAGCTTTATCTAACTGAGCTGGAAGCAGATCACCCACAGGGTGCATCCGTGGTACGCCAGCTACTCGAAACGTTAAAGAATATTGGTATTTAAAGACGTTCTTACGACATAGGTAGCATTCACGACAACCGCTGACTATGTCGTCGTTGGTAAGCCCTGTTTGTTGATACCCGATACAGACGAAGCCCTTGAGGAAACCAGCTAACTACGCACAAAACATGTCATAGAACTGAGGCAAGAGACGGGCGACTCGCTCGTCGGTCAAACGGTAGTACACAGTTTGCGATTCCTTGCGATTTTCGACAAAACCGGCCTCTCGCAAACGCGCTAAATGCTGAGATAAGGCAGACTGCGACAAAGGAACTTTTAAGTTTAGTTCAGCTACAGACATTTCCTGGTCTAACAAGGTACACAAGATCATCAGGCGATTGGCATTCGCTAACTCTTTCAAAAACCGCTCGGCATCAGACGCGTTTTCTGCCAGCGCCTGCATCGATAGCTCAGACATTACTTACCCCTTTTACTTGTTTGCAGTTCTGAAAAAATCCGCCAAAAACATACCTAACGCCATCATTAGAACAAATACCAGCGCTTCAACCTTACCATATGCAATCGCCGCAACCGCAGGCCCTGGGCAATATCCGTAAAGGCCCCAACCAATGCCAAATAGCAATGCCCCCAGCAATAACGGAGCGTCGACCTCGGATAGACTCGGTAAACTGAATGTGCCGGCATACCAAGGTGTCTTGCCACGAATCAAACGCCAAGCTGGAACAGTAACTGCCAATGCAGAAGCCATTACGATAGCTAATGAATAATCCCATGCACCTAATAGGTCAAGAAAACCTTGCACTTTTGCCGTGTCCGTCATCCCCGAAACCGCCAAACCCATGCCAAAAACGATGCCACTCACCAAGCCAATTAAATTTTTCATACCACCACCCTACTTCGTTTATCTATCACTTCTCATTGGTATCGCACTAAATAACGACAAACCTTGAGCGACCTAAGACAATACATGCCTTACCACCGTCACTGTGAAAATACCCGCTAGCATAAACGTTAACGTTGCCCAGATTGAGCGCTTAGAAAAGCGTGCAATTCCACACACGCCATGACCACTTGTGCAACCCGAACCCAATCGTGTACCTGCCCCGACTAACAACCCGGCAATAATTAACATCGGCCAGCTTTCAGACGAGCTCTCGGGTATTTCATGTAAGCCCGTCTGCAGCAATATCAGCGGCCCAAGAACCAACCCAAGCAAAAATAACCCACGCCATACTCGCTCATCGAAGGCGTGAAGTGCCTCCCACACAATGCCGCTAATACCGGCTATTCGACCAATCCCTATCAACAGTAACACCGCCGAGCATCCAATCAGTAAGCCTCCTATCATCGGCTCCAATATATTCATAACGCTCTCCACGTAAAACGTTCAACTTTATTTTTCAAAACAACTACCCTGCGTCTGGCACAAATAAGTGCTTGAACTCACTGCTTGCGTATGACCGAGACCAAGTATTCAAGACTTTCCACACTGCAAATTGGCGGGTACCGCGATATCGATAAATTTTGGATTTGGTAGCTCAAGGCTGTCCATCTGGCGAATAAACTCTTCTTTTGACCATTGCAATCTTGGATTATGATGCCGCTCCTCACTGATACTCGATACCGTCATTCCTTGATAATCATGCCCCGGATATACCTGTGTGTCGCCATCAAGTTCGAGCAATATATTATGCAGACTATTGTATAAGTCACTCGAACTGCCATTCTGAAAATCGGTTCGTCCTGACCCTCTAATCAACAAGGTGTCGCCCGTAAAAACCGTTTTACTTGGAGCCCCCTCAAGAACAAAGCAGTGCGAATCATCGGTATGACCCGGCGTATAGCGAACCCTCAATCCATAAGACCCGAACGGTATTAGCATTCCCTCTTCGAGACTCTCGTCACTGCAAGAGACTGACCCTTCGTGCCCGATATACGTTCGGCAGTGTGTCAGGTCACGCAACATACCTAATGCGGTCACATGGTCTGCGTGAACATGAGTATCCAAGGCATGACTCAGCCTTAGTTCGAGTTCCTCCAGCAACTTGAGATACAAGGACACCTGCCCTTTTACCGGGTCGATCAGAACTGCATCGCGTGTCGACAGATCAGCTAACAGGTAGGTATAGGTTGATGTTTGTGCGTCAATTAACTGCCGAAATAGCATTGTCCTTTCTCCTCTAAGCATTGAGCCCTAACTGATAATAAAGTGGCTAAGCAACATAACTAGCGTTAACAAAAGCATCATTACCGCGAAAATCTTTTGTAGCACTGGCCCAGCGATCGCTCGACTAAGCAAAAGACCAAGCATCATGCCCAACACACCACCAAGTGCGAGCAAACCCAGTAAATTTGGATCGAGAGACGTTCGAGTAGCGAAACTGGCGAATCCCACCCCACTCACAACCGCGATCACTAGCAACGAAGTAGCAACCGCCTTATGAATGTCCATCCCAAGAAGAGACACTAAAACCGGCACGATAACAAAACCGCCGCCCACGCCATACAGCCCTGACAATATGCCGGTTAACCCAGCGGCTAAAGCTACCCTGAGGAAACAGGCGAAACGAAAGTTTTTAAGGCTAAGCGCATCACTGCCACAAACAGCGTGTCCGCCTAAGCCTGCCAGCTTGGGTGCGTGCGCCCTTACGCTAGCTGTCGCTTCTGGAACAAGCGACGCTTGTCTCCACATTCGTATCGCGATGATGCAAACGAGCACAGAGAATGAACACAGCAGCAATAGGTCATTGAGGTGTTGGGATATTGCTCCACCAAAAGGAACAGCAGCAGAACCAATCACTGCAAAAACAAGAGCCGGTAGCCATTCAATCTGCCTAGAGCGCAGGCGAAACAACACACCGACAAGCGCCGAAATACAGACGGCACTAAGCGATAACCCCGCGGCCATTTGAACAGGAAAGTCTAACAACAGCACCAGTAAAGGCACCGCAAAGATAGAGCCACCCGCGCCCGTTAAGCCGAGCACCAAGCCAATGACCACACCAACAAAAAGTATCAATCCAGCATACTCGAAAGAATCAACATGGTGTCATTATATTAGAGTTATCTAAATTAGCAATCACTATATTAGTGAACTCTTATTCTTAAAGCGTAAATAGACAAATATCTCTAGAAAGCGAACCATTCAAAAAAGCGATTACACAGGAAAGAAAATGAAGAATTATCTTTGTTACAGAGAAATATTCACTTCTCGTTAAACATTATTTAGAGCGAGAGTTCATTGCGGAATCTAAAGATCGACGACTAGACTTGTATGAGGTCGCCATAAGAAATAAGTACCTTGGCAAAAACGAAACCTAACAGAGTTAAACCTCTGCTAGGTCTCCGTTCTTCTCTAACCACACTTTTCGATCACTCGCCCGTTTTTTACCGAGCAGCATATCCATAATTTCGACCGTTGATTCGGGGTCTTCGATTGTCAGCTGAACCAAGCGTCTTGTGTCGCGAGCCATGGTCGTTTCGCGCAACTGAAGCGGGTTCATTTCACCCAAGCCTTTGAAGCGCTGCACGTTTATCTTGCCTTTCTTCTTTTCGGCCTCAATACGATCGACGACACCTTTGCGCTCAGATTCATCTAGCGCGTAGTAAACCTCTTTTCCTATATCAATACGATACAAAGGAGGCATGGCGACATAGATATGCCCTGCTTCAACTAAGGGTCTAAAGTGTTGAACAAATAAAGCGCAAAGCAATGTCGCGATATGCAAGCCGTCGGAATCGGCGTCAGCAAGGATACATATCTTGCCATATCGCAGCCCTTCCAGATTGCTTGATGCAGGGTCAACGCCAATAGCGACTGCGATGTCATGAACCTCTTGCGAAGCCAAGATTTGATTTGAGTCCACTTCCCAGGTATTTAGTATCTTTCCACGTAAAGGCATGATGGCCTGATACTGACGATCACGCGCCTGCTTTGCGGAGCCACCAGCCGAGTCACCCTCGACCAAAAATAACTCAGAGTTCATCGCATCACTACCAGAACAGTCTGCTAGCTTTCCGGGTAATGCAGGCCCAGACGTTACTTTTTTACGCGCCACTTTTTTACTGGCCCGTAAACGACGCTGTGCATTATTAATGCACAGTTCAGCTAGCTTCTCCGCATCGTCTGTATGCTGGTTCAGCCACAAACTAAAGGCGTCTTTAACTACGCCAGAGATAAATGCCGCCGCTTCGCGCGACGACAAGCGCTCTTTAGTCTGACCAGAAAACTGAGGATCCTGTAGCTTAGCGGATAAGACAAAGCAGCTTTTGTCCCAAATATCTTCCGGACCCAACTTCAAACCACGCGGTAATAAGTTTCTAAACTCGCAGAATTCACGCATCGCTTCCAAGCAACCGGTTCTAAAACCGTTGACGTGGGTGCCGCCTTGAGCCGTTGGAATCAGGTTGACATAGCTTTCTTGCGTCAGCTCCCCGCCATCCACCAGCCATTGAATAGCCCAATCTACTGCTTCCGTATTAGCTGACATCGATCCCGTAAACGGAGACTGAGGGCAACATTCCAAACCGTCGGTAGAAGAGACGAGGTAGTCTTTTAGTCCATCCTCATAATGCCATTCATCTTTTTCGTTACTTTGCTCATTAACAAATGTCACATGCAGGCCTGGGCAAAGCACCGCTTTGGCCCGCAATACATGCCGCAGCCGACTGACCGAAAACTTAACCGTGTCAAAGTATTTTCCATCCGGCCAAAACTGAACTTTAGTCCCAGAGTTCCGTTTGCCAACGGTGTCGATGACTTCAAGATCATCTGTCTTATCGCCGTCCGCAAAGGCTATACGGTGCAACTGTCCGCCTCGCCGAATCAACACTTCCAAACGTGTCGATAACGCATTCACCACGGATACACCTACCCCGTGTAGACCTCCTGAAAAGGCATAACTGTCGTTTGAAAACTTACCACCCGCATGCAAACGCGTGAGTATCAATTCAACGCCTGGCACCCCTTCCTCAGAGTGCACATCGACCGGCATACCGCGTCCATTGTCGGTTACCGACAACGAGCCATCACTGTGCAGTGTGACATCTATCTTATCCGCATGACCCGCTAGCGCCTCATCGACACTGTTATCGATTACTTCTTGAGCCAGATGGTTTGGACGCGTCGTCTCGGTATACATCCCAGGACGTTTTTTAACCGGATCTAAGCCGCTTAATACTTCTATTGAATCAGCGGTATATTGTGATTTATCTGACATGATGCTCCAAAGGCTTTGATCCAGCAGACCTGTGTAGGTTAGCGCTCTTACTGTTCATAAATAGATGCTACTTAGATAAAGAGGTGGAAAGCGCTGCGTAATTAGTTAGTGTAAATCAGCGTGTTACCCTGACAACGCGAACACTGATCACGCTGAAAGGTAAGCAATGGCGCAAGCTTATCTAATAATAGTTACCACGCCAATAGTCATGACGCATACCGACCGCACAAATGGATTACACAAGGGTAATTAACACTAATGCAAACTAAAGCCCATTGGCATCTAACCGACTCTCGTTCCTTGCTCGTCTACCCTTGAGGAAAACGGTTTGATTGACACCCAGCGCTGATTCCGATTCAGACTCATCAACGCGAGTTACGCCTGAAATTTGATCGCCATTGTTAACCCAGCTCAAGCCCGCGCCCGCTAAAAATGAAGAGTAGCCAACTTCAAAATCCAAACCAATAAGGTCATCCCCTTTGACTTCGATGACCCGTGGCTGAGACAGCAAGGGGTAACCACCCTTGGCTTCCCCCAGATCAAACCAGATGAAGTCTCCATCGTTATCAGTGCTCGCCTCCAACAAATAAAGGCCTTCAGGAATATCATTAAACGAAAAGCTGTAAGCACCATCACTTAAAACACCGCCAACGGAGTCATAAATTTCAATGAGCGTGTCGCCACTTGTTTCAGCCGCTTCAATATCTTCCCAGCTCACCAAATACACGTTTAGATTGCCAACGGTCGCCGAAGTCACTGCAGAGCGAGAAACGAAGACCGGAACCTCGACCGCATCCTGAGCAACACCAGACAACTCATAGTCAATTGTGATGGTTGCAGACGTTATATTTCCAACCACGCGGGAAATATCAATGGCCACGCTATAATCGCCCAAGCCATCGCCGAGTAACGCAGGAGTAAGGCTGAGCAAGTCAGCATCAGAAGACGTAATACTCGTAATTTGTATATCCCCATCGCCGCTAAGATCGACCCCCGGGTTAGACAGGCGCAGCACTGCCTCAGTATTACCTCCAACGAAGCCAAGCTGTGCCGGCGACACGATTAGGGTATCTGGGATATCTGCTCCACTAGCAATTGCCACCGCTTTCGACGCGTTAATCAAGCCATTGCCAAAGAACCTTGCATTATCGGCCGCAGTAAAACCCGGCATATCGACATTATCGGTGATTAAACTCGGGGTATTTAAGAGCGTCGCAAAACCGGCAGGCGTCAAGGTCGGATTAAGGTCTTTCATCAACGCAATAACGCCAGATACATGAGGCGCAGCCATTGACGTACCTCGAAGCTCTGCATACTCGCTAGCGAACACCGTACTCAAAATCCCATCTTGAAAACCATCAGAGTATGGTTTATCCGAGCCTGTCCCGCCCGGTGCAGCGACATCAATATGCGTCCCAAAATTGGAAAAACTCGATCTAGACTTCGTTTCATCAACCGAGCTCACTGCAATGACGTCGGGATATGCCGCGGGATAGAACAACTGAGAAGAACTATCGTTACCCGCTGCCGCGACAACAATTGAGCCCGCCTCAATTGCCCGAGCGACCGCTATACGCAGGACACTCGAGTCATCGGGAGAGCCTAATGAAAGATTGATAACATCCACCGGCTCTGACAATTCTTGGCCGCCCGCACGCACTAGTCCTGCGGCATATAGCACCGCTTCGGCGATATCCGCCGTTGACCCCACACCTTCAGATCCAAGCGCCCGCAGAGGGATAATGCCAGCATCATAGGCCACACCACGAATACCAATGGTATTGCCTTCTGCCGCGATAATTCCCGCTACATGTGACCCATGGAAAGTACTGCCAGGGTCTTCAGGGTTGTTGTCGCGTCCACCGGTTCCGTCACCCTCAATATCTTCCGACAAAACAAAGTCATAGCCACCCGCTCGGATATTGTCATTTAAGTCAGCATGCGTCCCGTGAATTCCTGTATCGACAACCGCGACAGTTGCCCCCTCACCGGAGGTGACTTGCCATGCCGCAGGCAATCCAATCATTGGCGCATTCCATTGTTGAGCGTAGCGAGCATCACCGATATCCGCGGGCGACGAAATAGTACCCGTGGCACGCATCAAGTAGTTTGGTTCAGCAAACAAAACCGAAGGGTCCTGTTTTAGTAAATCAATCGCTTGCAACGTACGCCACTTGTCTTTCATTGTGTCAGTAATACTTATCGTTCGCTCAAAACTCATCGCGCTGGCCAAACTAGATACATCTATCCGGTGAAGCTCCGCAACGCTGCCAACATCACGCATTTTGACCAATGATGAAAGTGCTGCAGAAGTAGCCGAACTTATTGGCGCCGATCGCTGAGCAGACTGCCCAGACTGTTCAACCACGGCCGGCGGGTGATATTTAACAAGCACTTCGCCTGGAACAAAATCCGCGTTCAATTGCTTTACCAACCCGGCAGACAGCCCCAACCCTGCGCCAGAAGACACAGACTGCGATAGAGATAGACTATAAAGCAGCGGAGCGGAGCGACCAGCGGTAGCCGACAGCTCAATTATAAAATCTTGTGATGCGGGAATTGTTAACGTACTGGTGCCTTCAAACAAGATATCGAGCGAAGCGACCTCTGCGTTAACATTATTAGGATCAAGCAGACGCAGTGTGAGTTCAATTGGCCTCGCCAGCAGCGCGTCAACATTATCTGCGTAAAAGACACTTAATGCTAAGGTTTGGTCCTCCACTAACACCACTTGAAAATAATCTTTTAAATCTGCTGCATAACCCGATTGTGGGCAACCAAAAAAATCACCCGTACGATTACTGTAGTCACCATTGGTACCACTAATATAACCACCTAGGGTAACTGGATTTGTAATAAACTGGGGGTCTGCGATATCGTTATTTGCTGCAAATAAGCCGTTACAGGGGGCTTCAACATCGGTATCGATAGCGGCATATCCCGCTACTGAAATCGTACCTGACAAATCTGCGGGCCCTGACGCTGAGCCGCTATCAGATTCAGTGGCTGCCGAACCGCTACCACCACCGCACGCAGCAAGGGTCAAAGTCATAGCAGCAAAACTAACGACAGCTAAAGGCTTAGTCACTTTAGACGAAGCCCTGCAGATGCTGGCTGAAAAGTTACGCGTCTTTGTAATAGTCGCCAAAACAGAAATTAGAGCCTTCAATAAAACTGGATACAAACTAAACCTTCCTACTGCTTGAGGGCCCGACGGCTAGTGGGATCGCTCCACTCAGATAATACAAAAAATCGTTTATCGTGAGTCAGTCAGCCAATCCCATATCGATGACACAACGCCGTTTAACCAATAATCTAAGATGCTAACGTTATAGTATAGCGACTCAATGCATACCCCAATAGCTTTTAACAAAATCTATACCTCATAACGCATTTAGTTTTAGACAGTGACGCGATTCACCGTTATGCACCGACGTGCATGCTAGCGTTAAGCCGTCAGCAGGAAGCTGATATTGCAAGTTCACAATCAGACTGAAAAGGAAATTCTTATGATTAATCATCTAAAACACCACCCACTATTTTTCGTAGTGAAATTTAATTCTACCCTTACCCTTACAAGCCAAAAAACGAGACCACAAACTCGTCCGTCTTATCTTCAAAGGCTATTACTTACATTTGTTTTACTCATCTGCACCAGCTGGTCTCATGGCGCCCTGATCTTTAGCGATGATTTTTCTAGAGATAACAGCAATGACGTGCAAAACAACTGGCAAGAACTGGAGAAAGACAGCAATGATGTTGCGATCTACCAACAACAATTACGGTTACGCGACAATCAAAGCGAAACACCTAGCGCGGCCGCATTGCAGGCCATTTCATTAGAGTCGTACCAAGACTTAAGGTTAACTTTCGACTGGCGAGCAACGACTAGCACCGAAGCATCTGACACCCTGTTTGTTGGCTGGCAACGCCAAGATGAATCGTTCACTAACCTTTGGAGTTCAGCCCTCGGTGGCAGCGGCTTCAACACAGTCAGTTTTGACATCACCACGGCAGACATCCCTGCTGACTATGTCTCCCTTGCGATTTGGATAGCCGTAGGTAGTGCCAACGAAACAGTTTACATAGACAATTTACTATTAAGCGGAGAACTCATTAATAGCGGATCAACAGAGGACGGCGGGCCAACTGAAAACAGTAGCCAGGTACCCGAACCCAGTTCACTCGCACTGCTAACATTAGGTCTTGCGCTAGTAACGCGCAAAAAGAAGTCAATTCAATAACCATTCTTTGACTTACAAAAAAGCCGTCATAACGACGGCTTTATATATTTCTGCAGCACACCCTAGCAACTTTCCTAGGAGGCCTTCTGCCTGTTAGACCGCATCGCCGAGCACATAACGGATAATACTAACCAGAGTAAAAATAAACACCAAGGTAAACCCTAAGCCAATAATGACAAAGTGAACAAATTTTCCCTTACTGAAATCCCTGCTGGCATTGCGCTTACTCTGAACGCCCAACATGGCCCAAAGCACACTCTGAGTGGTCTCAATAAAGCTCATAGTTTGCGAATCAGAATGCTTCGCATCGTCACGACCCGCCTCGGCGCCTGTTAACTCTGCATCGCCACCATCATTGCGCTCAACAGATTTATTGTCGCTACTATCAACCATTGCCATCTCCCTTCATCAGCTGCCATCACCCGCCAACCTAACCTATATTATTGGCGATACGCCCTAATTAAAGTTTAGCCTTATTTAATGGCTAGCGTTAACGCTTCACGAGCCATGGTTTCTAGTGTCATATCCCCTTTAGGGTCATACCACGTTGTTGACCAACTAATTGCTCCCATCAGATAACGACGCAAAACAAACACGTCAGCAACGATCATACCCTGCTCTTTCGCCTCGGCTAAGGTGTCGAGCCATAACTGTTCGTAGATATCACGAAGCACAAGAATCTGCTTTTGATTGTCTTTATTCAAGCTACGCCATTCGTAAACCAGCACTGACATAGCATTACCGGTAAGCCCATTAATCGCCTCTAACTCGCAACGAATTAGGTTAAGAACCTTTTCCTTCGGGTTATCAGACGACGCCAGCATCGACTGCATACGAGAGGTATTAAAAACAATAACCTCTCTCATTAACGCTAATAGGATCTCTTCTTTTGACTTGAAATGATGGAAGATGCTTCCTGACTGAATACCCACCGCCGCCGCCAAGTCTCTCACTGTCGTGCGCTCATAACCCTTAACTCTGAACAACTTTGCCGCTTTAGCGAGCAGCCGACCCTTCGGCGTACGCGGATCTGTCACGCGACCATCCGCCACGAGATCGTCCACAAGCTTCAGTATTTCCGGCGCCACATCAACAACATTCATAAGTCAGCTCTTAGACAAAATTAGTAAAAATATAATAACGGCAAACAAGATACTTTACAAACCAAGCGCTTGCTTGGTATGGTTAGTCCATGCATATTTTTAACTTAGCAACCGTAGCGCACAGGCATCGATAACTAAGCTTCGTCGCACTGCAGCAAGAGACAGGCACATACATATGACACACCCCTATCGTTCGATACTTCGACCAGACCTTTACCAAGACAAAGTAATGATTGTGACTGGAGGCGGCAGCGGCATTGGCCGTTGCACCTCACACGAATTAGCAAGTCTTGGCGCACATGTTGTCGTCATCGGTCGCAAGCAAGAAAAACTCGATACGGTAGTGCAGGAAATCATAGACGACGGCGGCAGCGCAGAAGGCTTATCCTGCGACATTCGTGATGAAGACGCGGTCAAACAGACAGTTAAGGCAATTGTCGCCAAACACCCTGTTATATCAGGCCTCGTTAACAATGCCGGCGGCCAGTTCCCTGCACCTCTAAGTGGCATAAATCAAAAAGGCTGGGAAACAGTCATCCGCACCAACCTCACCGGCGGATTTATGATGGCCAAAGAGGTTTACCTGCAAAGCATGACTAAGCACGGCGGCTCAATCGTCAATATTGTTGCTGACATGTGGGGCGGAATGCCGGGCATGGGTCACTCAGGAGCGGCTCGTGCCGGTATGGTGAACTTTACCCAAACCGCCGCCGTTGAGTGGGCAGCGTCTGGCGTGCGGGTTAATGCCGTCGCTCCAGGTTGGGTGGCGACAAGCGGCATGGACACTTATCCACCCTCAATGAAGCCGTACATTATGAGCCTGAAAGAGGCGGTCCCTCTTAAGCGAATGGGCACCGAAGCTGAAATCAGTTCAGTCATAGCATTCTTATTAAGCGATGGCGCTGCGTTTGTAAGCGGCGACTGCCTAAGAATTGATGGGGCTGCCTCGCAAGGCTCGCGAGTTTTCCCGCTTGCACCCGCGAAAAACTCAGAATCCTATAACGGTTTTCACCGTGCCGTGACACCAAAGATATTTCAAGACGACTAACTACAACTTTAACCCGCATGCCCTGCGAGGACCTTGCAGAACCGGCATCTACGTAGCGTGATTACAGGAACAAAAGATGGCAATACTAGAATCAACAATCAGCGCCACATCGCAAGACTTTTTAGATAACTCTACGGCGATGAAAGCGTTTATCGAAGAGTTTCGTAGTATCGAGAAGAAAGTTGTCGATAAGGAAAACGAAGCAAAAGATAAGTTCATTAGTCGCGGCAAATTACTGCCTCGCCAACGCATTAACTTGCTCCTTGACCGCAGTGCACCTTTTTTGGAGCTCAGCAGTTTGGCAGGGTTAAAGATGCATGACGACAAAGATGGCTCAATGGCGGGTGGCGGCATCATCGCGGGAATTGGCTATGTTGCGGGTATCAGAAGCATGATTATCGCCAGCAACAGCGCAATCAAAGGCGGTACGATTTCACCAGCGGGTCTAGATAAAACACTTCGATTGCAAGAAATTGCAGCGTTGAACAAACTGCCGGTTGTCACCTTAGCAGAGAGTGGCGGTGCGAACCTTAACTACGCAACTGACATTTTTGTTCAAGGTGCAAGAGGCTTCGCTAATCAGGCTCGTTTATCCGCAGCAGGTATTCCTCAGTTCACCGTTGTTCATGGTAATGCAACCGCAGGTGGTGCTTACCAGCCAGGCCTATCTGACTATACGGTAGTGATTAAAGGTAAGGCGAAGATGTTCTTGGCGGGCCCTCCTCTACTTAAAGCCGCCACCGGAGAAGTCGCAACAGACGAAGAACTGGGTGGAGCAGAAATGCATGCTCAAATTGCCGGAACCGCAGAATTTCTTGCAGAAGACGACTCTGATGGCATTCGCATGATTCGTGATTTGATGAAGAGCGTGCCTTGGAACGAGCAACTAAACCCTCGTCATGCTGTTAGCTGGGAAGAACCTGAATACTCGCCCGAGGAACTCATTGGCGTCGTGCCGAATGACAGTAAAAAGCCTTACGACGTGCGTGAAATTGTCGCACGGATTGCTGACGGTTCGGACTTTGTCGACTTCAAACCCGAATTTGATAATCAAACCGTTTGCGGCTTTCTTAAAATTGAAGGCCATGCCTGTGGCCTGATCGGTAATAACGGTCCTATTACGCCAAGTGGTGCAGCAAAAGCCGCTCAGTTCATTCAACTTTGCGAGCAATCCAACACGGCCTTGCTTTTTTTCCACAACACGACCGGTTTTATGGTGGGTACGGATTCCGAACAAAATGGCATCATCAAGCATGGTTCAAAAATGCTGCAGGCCGTTGCGAATACGACAGTTCCAAAATTAACGATCGTCGTTGGCGGCTCATATGGCGCGGGTAACTATGCGATGTGTGGCCGAGGTTTAGATCCACGCTTTATCTTTGCATGGCCAAACAGCCGCACCGCAGTAATGGGTGGCGCACAAGCTGGCAAAGTGCTGCGCATCGTGACCGAAGACAAACACGAAAGAATGGGAAAAACCGCTGACCCGGCGATGCTAGACATGATCGAAAAAGCGACAGCAGAGAAACTAGACAAAGGCTCGACCGCCCTATTTGGGACAGCACGCCTTTGGGATGATGGCCTAATAGACCCGCGCGACACACGCAAGGTCTTAGCGTTCTTGCTCGACATCTGTGAAGAAGCTAGCCGCCGCCAGTTGCGTCCTAATACCTTTGGTGTTGCGCGACTCTAGCCCCGAATAAAAACTCAGCGAGGCTCACCAAACCGACTCTCGCCAAACTGAATTGAATTGATGCTGGGCAATGCGCCAGCAACGTATACAGAGGTAATACAAATGATTTTTACGCAAGAACATAAAGAGATACGTCGTACGGTAGCAAACTTCGTTGAGAACGAAATCAATCCAAATGTCGAAGAGTGGGAAAAAGCTGGCACATTCCCAATGAAAGAACTATTCAAAAAACTCGGCGATCTTGGTTTGCTTGGTATCAGCAAGCCTGAAGAGTTCGGGGGCATGGGCCTACCGTATAGTTATAACATCGTCGCTGCTGAAGAGTTTGGTGCAGCACATTGCGGTGGCGTGCCACTCGCGATTGGCGTTCAAACAGACATGTGCACCCCTGCACTCGCACGATTTGGTTCGGACGACCTGCGCAATGAATTTCTAACGCCGTCAATTACTGGCGACATGATCGGCTGTATTGGCGTATCTGAGCCGGGCGCCGGTTCAGATGTTGCGGGCCTTAAAACCAGCGCAAAGAAAGATGGCGATGACTACGTGATCAATGGCACAAAAATGTGGATCACCAATGCGCCAAGTGCTGATTTTATCTGTTTGCTTGCAAACACGTCAGACGACAAAGTTCACGTTAACAAGTCACTCATCATTGTCCCAATGAACACGCCTGGCGTAACCGTCGCGCCGAAATTGGAAAAGCTGGGTATGCGCTCGTCAGAAACCGCACAGGTCTTCTTCGACAATGTTCGCGTTCCACAGCGTAATCGGATCGGCCAAGAAGGCGCTGGCTTTATGATGCAGATGATGCAGTTTCAAGAAGAACGCCTGTTCGGTGCAGCCAACATCATCAAAGGCTTGGAGTCATGTGTAAACAGCACAATTGACTACACCAAAGAACGCGAAACATTTGGGCAGCCGCTAATCAATAACCAAGCGATTCATTTCCGTTTAGCTGAACTTCAATCTGAAATTGAAGCGCTACGTTGCATGGTTTATCAAGGCGTTGAAGGATATGAGAACAAGCAAGACGTCACCAAACTTGCGTCAATGGCCAAACTCAAAGCCGGACGTTTAGGCCGCGAAGTAACAGACTCTTGCCTACAATACTGGGGCGGCATGGGCTTTATGTGGGACAACCCTGTGTCGCGCGCCTATCGCGATGTACGCTTAGTCTCTATTGGCGGTGGCGCAGATGAAATCATGCTTGGCATTATTTGCAAGATGATGGGTATTCTTCCGGGTAAGAAAAAGAAATAAAGGGACGGACCGAACGATGAGTGACGTAACAGCTAAGTTACCTGATACAGAAACGTTAGTGCTAACGCAGGCAGACCATGTTCTGCATATCACCTTGAACCGCCCAAAAGCACGAAATGCTATGAGTTTGGTGATGGTTCAAGAGCTAATGACTACCTTTGAGAGTATTCAGAACGACGAAAGTATCAGAGCAGTGGTATTACGCGGCGCCGGTGGTCATTTCTGTGCGGGTGGTGATATTAAAGATATGGCCAACGCGCGCATGGCAATGAGCCAGAAAAAAGAAGGCGCAGACGACCCATTTTATGCTCTGAATCGTGAATTCGGGAAAATGATCAGCTATGCCAACCAAATCCCACAAGTTTTAATCGTGGTGACTGAGGGCGCTGTGCTAGGCGGCGGTTTTGGCTTAGCCTGTATTTCTGACGTGGCGTTGTCGCTCGACGATGCGCAGTTTGGGCTTCCTGAAACCGGACTTGGCATTCCTCCGGCTCAAATTGCCCCATTTGTTGTTAATCGTATCGGCTTAACGCAAGCGCGACGATTGGCCCTATTAGGTGCGCGATTCAAAGGCGACCAAGCGGAAAAACTGGGCATTGTGCATGAGTCTCATGCCAGCGAAAGCGAACTCAACGATGCCCTCGAAAAAGTGCTAGAGCAAGTTAAGCGTTGTGCTCCAGCAGCTAATCGTGTCACTAAAGCCTTAATACTCGCCGTCGGCCAAGAGCCGATTGATCAACTATTAGATGGTGCAGCAAAATCATTTGCGGCCGCCGTGCAAGGGCCAGAGGGCCAAGAAGGCACCATGGCCTTTATGCAAAAACGCACGCCGAAATGGGCAGAATGAGAGTAGCGATTTACACTACTCGCATATTGATTTAATCACTGTAGGTCGGAGTCCGCTCCGACAAGTCACAACAACCATTGTCGGGCACTTGCTCGACCTACACAAAAGAGAGATAGAAATGTCCAACACATCGACATTTGAAAAAATACTCATCGCCAACCGGGGTGAAATTGCTGTTCGAGTTATCCGCAGCGCCAAAGCAATGGGCTATCGTACCGTCGCGGTCTATAGCGAAGCGGATGCTGGCGCTCCACATGTGCTCGCTGCTGATGAAGCCGTATGTATCGGTGCACCGGCTGTCGGAGAGTCTTACCTCGTCGCAGACAAAATCATTGCCGCGGCTAAGCTAACCGGCGCTGGCGCCGTGCATCCAGGATACGGATTTCTTTCCGAGAACAGTCAATTCGCCAACGCTTGCGAACAAAACGGCATCGAGTTTATCGGGCCACCATCGCCCGCGATCGAGCTGATGGGCAGCAAACGACTGTCCAAAATTGCGATGATCAAAGCCGGCGTGCCCTGCATCAAAGGTTACGAAGGTGACAATCAAGATATTGAAAACTTAATTGCTCAAGCTAAAAAGATTGGCTTTCCATTAATGGTCAAAGCATCAGCCGGTGGCGGCGGACGTGGCATGCGTTTGGTCATGGTTGAAAGCGAACTCGAAGAGCAGATTAAAACAGCACGTTCCGAGGCTGAGAATGCCTTCGGTAGCGGCGAGCTAATCCTTGAGCAAGCCGTCATGAAACCGCGCCATATCGAAATACAGGTATTTGCAGATAAACACGGCAACGCCGTTTATCTAGGGGAACGCGACTGCTCGATTCAACGTCGTCACCAAAAGGTCGTCGAAGAAGCGCCCTCTCCTTTTGTAGATCCTGACCTTCGAGAACGTATGGGTGAAGCAGCCGTTCAAGCGGCTAAAGCATGTGATTACGTTGGCGCAGGAACCGTCGAATTTTTGGTCGACTCAGAAAAGAACTTTTACTTTCTGGAGATGAATACCCGTCTTCAGGTAGAACACCCGGTCACCGAATTAATCACGGGAACTGACTTAGTAGAATGGCAAATTAAAGTCGCCGCAGGACAGACACTTCCTAAGACACAGGCCGAGATCAGTCTGAGTGGTCACGCCATGGAAGTTCGCCTCTACGCAGAAGACCCTACCAATCAATTTATGCCACAAACAGGCACGATACATCGCTGGAATGAAGCCCAAGGTGCAGGTGTGCGTATCGATAGTGGTATTAGATCCGGTCAAACGGTATCCCCGTTTTACGACCCAATGTTGGCTAAAATTATTGCCTATGGATCTGATCGAGAAGAGGCACGTCGTCGTCTAGTCCGAGCGGTTGAAGAGAGCACCCTTTTCGGAGTTACCGTCAATAGCGAGTTTTTGTGTGAAGTATTAGGTCACCAGCGCTTTATCGACGGCGAAGCAACCACCGCCTTTATCGGTGATGACTTCGCTGAGAATGCAACGATGCAGACCCAACAACCTAGTATCGACATTGTCGCTTTAGCGGCAATTGTTAGTCATCTCAAGCAAGAGCCTCAAAAAGACTTCTCAGTAGCATTGTCGGGATGGAGTAATACTAGCCAAGCACCGTGGCCCTATACCTTGACTAGTGCAGAACATAAATGGGCATTGTCGCTAGCGCAGGATCACGATCACTATGAGATAACGCTAGAAGAAGAAAGCGCAACGATCGAAGTGGTTTCTTTAACAAGCGACACTCTAACGTTCGTGTCCCAAGGTATCCGAAAATCACTCGAATACCTGATGCATGACAACAAAGTATTCCTGAGAATTGGCGGTGCATACTATCAGTTCGAAGATAGCACTCACGCAGCCATCGGTACTGCCGATGCAGCTGGCTCTGGTTTAATCAAGGCCAGCATGGACGGCGCTATTATTGACGTTCTAGTTGAAGCCGGTCAGCACGTTGAAAAAGGCCAAACCTTAGTGATTCTCGAAGCCATGAAGATGGAACACCCTCTAAAGTCTGACGTCAACGGCGTTATTGCATCAGTCAACACCACCAAGGGTGACCAAGTTAAGCTGCGTCAGCTACTCGTTGAAGTGACGGCAGACGAGACAGAATGAGAGCAAAGAGTTTGAGACATAAAGGAGTATTAACATGAGCGGATTGAAAGAGCGTACCATTTTCATCTCAGGGGCAAGCCGAGGCATTGGGCGCGCCATGGCGCTGCGTTTCGCGAAAGATGGTGCGAATGTCGTCATTGCTGCCAAGTCAGCTGAGGCGCATGCCAAACTACCAGGCACTATCCACAGTGTTGCTGAAGAAGTGCGTCAGGCCGGCGGCCAAGCATTAGCAATTCAAATGGATGTTCGAGACGACGAACAAGTGCTTGCGAGTATGCAAAAAGCGGCCGATCATTTTGGCGGTATCGATGCGGTCATCAATAATGCCGGCGCTATCAAGCTGGTAAACTCCGAAAGCTTACCGCTAAAGCGCTTCGACCTGATGATGCAAATAAACACGCGTGCAGTGCTAAGCTGTGCGAAAGCGGCGCTACCATGGCTTAAAAAATCTTCGTGCGGTCATATTCTTAGCCTATCTCCCCCGATCAGCCTAGACCCGAAATGGTTCCATCATTACGGCCCCTATACAGTCACAAAATACGGTATGTCGATGCTGACCATTGGTATGGCGGAAGAATATCGACGCTACGGCGTTGCCGTCAATTCGCTCTGGCCTCAAACCTTAATTTCTACCGCAGCAGTCGAGTTTGAGGGCGGCGGCAAAGCCGCGATGTCAAAAGGTCGCGTGCCAGACATTATGGCGGACGCGGCATACGAGATATTAACGACCCCCAACTGCGAGTTGAGTGGCGAAATACTCGTCGACGAAACCTTGCTAAAGTCTAGAGGTGTCGAAGACTTTGACCACTACCGCTATGACAAAGAAACAGACAAACCTCTAATGAACGATTTGTTCATTGATGAGTAATTAAGTGACAGGCCGCCTTTGCGGCCTGTTCTATTTTGATAGTTTATATTCAGTATCGGCGTGAATATAGTTTAGTGCTACGATACGGATTACAAACACTCCTTTACCCCAGTCGCTAGTGGACCAAGCTACATGACAGCCAACGCAACCGCACCTGAAATCAGTATTGAAGAAAACGAAGCGATTCGTAATGCCAACTCCTTTCTCGAAATTTTCTATGAACGGGTCAAACTGCACCCAAACAAAGTCTACTTGCGACAACCATACGGTAGCCAATGGCGAGAATACACCTGGAAAGACATTAGCCAAATGGCGCAAAAATTGGTCTCAGCTTTACGTGAGATGGAACTTGTCCCAGGGGATCACGTTGGAATTTTGTCCAAAAACTGCCATGAATGGATTGTGGCTGACTTAGCCATTTTGATGGGCGGTTACGTGTCGGTCCCGTTCTACCCGACACTACCCGCGAATGAATTACGCGAGGTGATCGAACTCAGTCATATTAAAGCCTTGTTCGTAGGCAAACTAGAGACCTGGGAAACCCAGCGCTCAGGCGTCCCTAGCGGCATTCGCACTATTTCTATGCCGTATTATCATGGCAACAGTAAGGTTAAGTGTGAATTCTCTTGGGAAACACTTATGGATAGCTGCGAGCCCGCTGAGCAGCTGCATATTCCGAAGCCTGACGAAGTATTCACGCTCATTTATACCTCTGGCACTACCGGTACGCCCAAAGGGGTAATGTTGGACTATCAAGCGTCCAACCTCATTATGAAATACGAGCGAGAAAAACCCGTCTATGGCATTTACCAAAATGTTGGCGAACGCATCATTTCTTACCTCCCTCTCAATCATATCGCTGAACGCGTGCTTTCCGAAGCAATGCCGATTGTGTCGGGCGGCACGGTCAGCTTCAGCGAATCATTGGATCATTTTGGAAAAAACCTGCAATCAGTGCAGCCCACATTGTTCTTTGCAGTGCCGAGAATTTGGACCAAGTTCCAACAAGCCATACTGACAAAAATGTCCCAGCGTAAATTGGACCTTCTACTCAAGACGCCAGTGATATCGAGCTTGATCAAAAAGAAGATTAAAACAGGAATGGGTTTAAACGAATGTCGCTGCGCGGTTTCTGGCGCAGCACCGATGTCTGCCGCATTGATTCGCTGGTTTGCCAAACTCGATATCGATATCCAAGAAGTCTATGGTGCAACGGAGCTATGCGGCGGTGTGACCTTTAACGCTTTGGATGATATTGCTCCGGGTACGGTCGGCAGGCCCCTTCCGGGTGTTGAGCTAAAGCTAGCCCCCACCGATGAAGTACTAATAAAAGCGCCCTGGGTCATGCGAGGCTATTACGAGGCCGAAAGCAAAACGGCAGAGGTGTTAGAAGGCGGCTATTATCATACCGGCGACACCGGTAAATATGACGATAGCGGCAGGCTCATTATTACTGGCCGCATCAAAGATACATTCAAAACGGCGAAAGGAAAGTTTGTCTTACCGGTTCCGATAGAGAACAGTCTTGCACGCAATTTCTTGATCGAGCAAGTCATGGTAACCGGCATGGGCTTAGCTCAGCCTTTTGCTCTTATATGTTTGTCGGAAAGCGCTAGCAATCAAACGCGAGACGATATCGCGGCTAGTTTGGGGGAAAGCCTGACCGAGCTGAACAAAGAACTCGATAATCATGAACGTCTATCCCACTTTGTTATTTTTCGCGAACCATGGCAAGAAGACAGTGGTTTCTATACACCAACACTAAAACTGAAAAGACATATCATTGATCAGCACTACAAGCCCCATTACGAAACATGGACTGAGTCCAAAGTGCGTATTGTTTGGGACAACGCATAACGCCACAAGAGTATGCAGAAAAATATACAACAAACTATTCAAGATAAACGCGAGTATTTTGAATCTTAAAAGCTACACTTAAACTATACACCTAAACCACTGAATACATTAATGACCCACCAAGACTTAGACGACGAATTACAACAAGATTTAATGGGCGGATTCGAAGACGCTTTTAATGAAATTGAAGCAGGGCTAGCCTCTCTTGAGCACGCTCCTTCGACAGCTCTAGTTGATGAACTATTTCGAGCGATTCATTCAATCAAAGGCAACGCAGGGATGGCGCAGCTCGACGGCATCGTCGACTACACCCATCACATGGAGAATGTATTTAGCCGTCTGCGCGATGGCACTCTTCAGTTTACTAGCGCTTTGGGCGAAGCGATCCACATTGGCATGGATCGATTAAAAGATCTCCATCATCGCGACATTCTCGGCGTCAGCTTTCAACAGTTAGATACTCAGACACTCGGCGAACAATTTTCTGCGCTATCTAAAGCGGAGCAGTCCTCTTCCAGTCTCCTAATTGATCAAATTCGAGGAGTAACATCTGCTAATGAGTCGTCTCCAAGCGACACCAAATCTGCGCCAAATGTATCTTTGACGCCTAAGCAAGAACAAGATCTTTCGTTTTTCCAGGAACTGTCTCTACAGCTAGACAAAAAATGTCACTACTGGGACGGACGCAGCATTCAGATCTTCTTATGGGCCCAAAAACTGAATGAATATGGCGGCAGCAGTGTCGCTTATGAGCAGCTCGCCGCAGCCTGTTATCTTCACGACTTTGGAATGATGTTCCTACCGGAAGAGGTACTCGAAAAAACTGGCAGCCTATCCCCGGAAGAAATCCAACAAATACGCACGCACACTGGCTGGGGTACCAAACTATTGACACAAATCCCTGGCTGGAGCGAAGCCTCAACGATTGTTGATCAGCACCATGAGTTTGTGGACGGTAACGGCTACCCTAGTTGTTTGGATGGCGATAGCATCCATGATGGCGCGAAAATAATTGCCATCATCGACGCTTTTTTCTCGATGATAAACGGGCGACCAGACCGCTCAGTAAGGCGCACTGCGCTGCGAGCAGTCTCTGAAATAAACGCCCGGAAGAACACCCAGTTCTGTGCACACTGGGTTGACCTGTTTAATACCCTGCTTAAAGACGAAATACGTGCAGGACATATTTAAAGCCGCGCAAATTTCTACAACTTAAGCGCTAGCGTCTGACACTTCGACCTCTAACAGCGTTAGTGAATGCAACTGGCGTTTCTAGTGACTATGCAAAAAGCTCGACGCCAACCGCATTAAAACAAAGCTTAATTCAAGATTTAGGAATACATTAGGCGCCAAATAGTATAGAATTGCGCACTTTTCGTACTTCAACATCCCCTCTAAGGAAATGATATGGCTTCTAAAAGTGCCAAAGCAGCGGCAGCTAACGAAACTTCAGAATCAATCGCAAACCAAGTAGAAGCCTTTCTACAAAAAGGTGGAGAGATCACTCAAATTGATACCGGTGTTTCAGGTCAGAAAAACGTTTCAGGCCCACGCCACATTACCCTCGGCAATAAACCTCGCGCCTAATTGCGCTCTTGCTTAGACCTCTCACATCACCTAAGCACCAGCACCAGCACCAGCACCAGCACCAGCACCTGTATTTTGAAGCCCTGCGCCAAAACAGTAATATGTTGTCGTTTTGTCGCGCTGCTTCTCCCTTCTCAAACTGTTTTACAACACCGAGTCTTCCTTAGCTCAGCTCAGTGCGATCATTTACATAACACCACTTTGATCAGGTCGCTTCGTCGTACCTGCAATACTTGCGCTAACTTACCGAGTGCTGCATAGTTCTGGCTACCACATAGTGCTAGCGACTACGTGACACAATAAAAGCATTACCTAGACCGAACATCGCGACACCATTTGTAATGGCAAAAAAACTAGCAGGTGACTACTTTATGTCAGATCAACAAAACAATAACGAACAGGCCGCCTTTAATAGCTTCGAAGAGTTCTACCCTTTTTATCTTGGTGAACATCAAAACACCACCTGCCGACGTTTGCACTTTTTTGGCAGTACTCTAATCCTAATGACGCTCGCTTATATTATTGTTAACCAAGCTTGGGCGTCGATATGGGTGCTTCCAATCATTGGCTATGGCTTTGCGTGGGTTGGACACTTTTTCTTTGAACACAACAAGCCCGCAACCTTCAAATACCCTCTCTACAGCTTTATCGGGGATTGGGTTATGTTTAAAGACATTCTTGTGGGTAAGGTAAAGTGGTAAATAATGGCGGGCAGCGCTAGGCGACTTAATCAGATCAAGAAGCCAATTTAAGGTGGAGACATAACACTTGTTGTATCGTCTCCATTTTTCTAGAACAAAAAAAATTAACCTAAGATATTCAAAGCTATCACGCGCTTGGTTACGCTAAAATAAGCCCTTCAGCTTCTCGCTGAGCTTATCTTTCAACGCGTCTTTTTGCTGATCCTTAAAAGCATCCAGTTTCTGACTCAACAAGGTGTCGAGCGCCCCATCACTTTGCGACAGTAATTCCTTGGAATTAGAAAGCTCATCTGCGTATTGCTGATACTCACCGGTACTACCTGCTACTTTTTCTATCAGCTTTTTCTCAAGCTTTTTCTCTAACTTAACAAACTCTTCGCTAACCTGACCTTTAAAGGCTTGCCCAAGCTTTGAATCTAAGTCACTTTTAATCGACACATCGATATCCGTGCTAGTCCCTGCAAGCGAACCCTTTGCGATACTATCGACACTAAACTGGTCAACCTTTGACAATACTCCACTTAACGAACCCGCTATTGAATTTTCGCCGGGTGGGAGTTTAAAACTTACCTGACTTAACCGAGCGTCAGCCTTTGCTCCTAACTTATCGCCATCTATTGCAGCACTCGCATCCATATTCACGAGCGCGCTAGACATACTCACATCGCCAGATCCAAGGTTGATATTACCGAGAGGCCAACCCTGCATCACAAGCTCGAAACGATCTCGAACACTATTATTGCGGTGGTCCAACTCGCCACTCAAACGTAAGTCTCGATTAAGTTGCCGGTCACTTTCTACTTTAAATGACGTTGGCTTATTCGTAACATCTTGCTGCCCGGAGATATCAAGAACCTGAATTTCAAAGTGATTAACGAGGTCTTCAGCGCGCTCATCAACATAGGCGATTGATAGCTGCTTGATCCAAAAGTCCGGTACAGGACGATCAGACTCAAAATAGACATACCGACCTTCACTTACTATAGATGTGTCTTCCTCAGGCTCTTGCGAAGAAGACTGCGTGTCTGCTTGACCCGAGTCAGATTCAGCGCTGCTGGTTAGCATCGGGCTAATCATTTCGTAATACCGCAACACCTTAGCAACCGTCGCACCAGTATCGCCACCCGCTAGAAGTTGAGCAAAATTACTCAGCCCTGCTCCGTTCAATGAATACTTCTCACGCAAATAAGCAAGGTCTTCGCTTGGCGCACTTTTGATGAGTTCGTAATTCTCTTTGAGTAGATCAGTACCGTCTTCGAGCACCTCACGGGCTTCACTTACTAAGTTTTTTGCCTGCTTAATCTCCTTGCGCAACGCATCAAAACGCGCCTTACGCTGCTGAAAGTCAGCGAGGTTTTTAATCTTACCCTCGGTAATAGACTTCAACTCTTTCTCATACGCTTTTAGCTGCGCTTCGCTAGGAAAGCTTGCAACAATATTCTTTAGCTTTGCTCTCGAATCCTTAAAATTTGTTTCAAACTTATCCGCCAGTTCCAGTGTTTTAAGAGGCTCCGTCTCAAGCACTTCGGAGACACTTGGAATTTTCATGCTTGGCATTACATCTTCTGAAGAAATTTCCTCAGTCTGCTCCGAATCATTCCGAGAAACACTCTGCCCGTCTAGCGCACCCGACGAGTCGCGTTGACCTCCTACCCTAAGTCCTGAAATAGTCATCTCCGGCGAAATGAACTTGGCCATTATCAAAGGCACAAACTCAATTGAAGCAGTCGCGTGCTCAAAACTGAACACGTTCTGCATTGGGAGTGCTTTGTCTGCGACTTGCAGGTCAATTAAATCTAAGCCTAATGGGGACAAACTCAGCTCTACAGAATCTAACTCAACTTTTGCACCAAATAGCTTCTCGCCAGAAGACTCAATACTCCATTCGACAAGCCATGGCGCTACGAGCAACCACAATAACGCAAAGATGATAGACACCAGCGCAAAAACTGACAAACCCGACCAACGAATCCATTGCATAAATTAAACTCCTAGCTCAAGTGGTCTTGAAAAAAGTTTGTTGCTTTCAACAACTTCACAACACGTAAGCTATTGACCCAATCCATTATCGAGTGACGGTAAGTGTCCACCAAATAACGCGATAAAAAGAAAACCGGGACCGCAGCGACTGCCGCGACAACGAAACTACCCAAGACCAAAGTATGGTTAATGCGCATCAACCTCATCGCATCGAACTGATACAGTTCAGTCCACAAACCAGCTAGCGACGGCGCTAGCAGCAAGCCTTCTCCTAGGCTCACAGCTAATGTACTGAGCAAGAGCCCTAACAGCGTAAAACCTGTTGCCGCCAGAAAAAACACCGTTAAGTTAACTCGCGTAATGCAAGCAATCAAAAAGATAAGGATACAATGCAAGCTCATCAAAGGACTAAAACCGACGAACAGGCCTAGCACAATTGCCATCGATATTTGATTAGCGGAGGCCTCACTATTCAAGATTTTTAATAGTTGTGCTACTTGGCTGTACATTATGTACTCCGTTTTGTGGATAGTTTCAAAGCGCGTGATAAAAGAGTGCTTAGGTTAGCAGAAGGAAAAACGGAATGGGGGAAAACCACTGATCAATACCAGCAAATTACGTCAAAAGAGAACACTAACCATGTTTTTTATGTGCCGTCATTGCTTCTGACATTCGCACATTTATTTCAGGAATATCTGTAAATAATTGCTCAAATTCCATTGGTTTAGCAATTAAGTAGCCTTGAGCAATATTACAATTCTGTCGCGTTAAGAATTCCATTTGCTCTTGCGTCTCTACCCCTTCTGCTACGACCTCCAAACCAAGGTTGTGCCCCATCGCAATAATTGCCGACGATATTTCGACATCATTCTGATCCGCAGGAATATCTGAGATGAACGAACGATCTATTTTAACCGCATCAATCGGGAATTTTTTAAGGTATGACAGAGACGAATAACCCGTGCCAAAGTCATCAATCGAAATGCGGCAACCAATACTCTTCAGCCGGTCTAACACTTTTATCGCCAGTTCAGTATCTTCCATAACGGCAGATTCGGTTAACTCAAGCTCGATCATCGATGGATCTATGTCATAAGTTTTTAAAGCATGGTCAATGGTTAGAGCAAGCTTATTACTAAAGAATTGGCGCGCGGATAGGTTGATCGCTAGCGTCTTGATCCCTAGCATTGCCAAGCGCTTCTTGTTTTTTGAGATCGCTGAAAAAACTGAATCGATAAGCCAGTCACCCATTTCTAGAATTAAGCCCGCTTCTTCGGCCACCGGTATAAAGCGGTCTGGTGGAATCATGCCTTCCTCGTCATCATACCAGCGCATCAATACCTCGCCAGAAATCAAGCACCCCGTTTTTAAACACCACTGTGGTTGTACATGAAAAGTAAGTGCGTTCGATTTAAGCGCTTCGCGAAGCTTGCGCTCCATGAAAACCTTTTCGTTAACCAAGGTTTCTAATTTTCTTGAAAAGAACGACAAGCGATTACGTCCGCTCTCTTTCGACAGATAGAGCGCTAAATCGGAGTTTCGCATCAACTCTTCGGCCGTCAATGCGTCTTCAGGATAAGTCGCGACTCCGATTGAAGCTGTTACTTCGATATCATGATCACGTATACGCATCGGTCTCGCTACTGCTTTAAGAATACGGTCAGCAATGCGTTGTATCGACGAACGAATATCAACGTCCTTCAACAGGATCATAAACTCGTCGCCGCCCATTCGTGACACGACATCTTTTTGGGCAACTAAACCTCTTAGCCTCTCCGCTAGCGCCGTGAGCAACTCGTCACCCGCGTCGTGCCCCATGGTATCGTTCACTTTCTTAAAGTTATCGAGATCGAGCATCAAGATAGCAATACGATTTTCTTGATGATTCGCCGCTGCGACAACGTACTGCAAGTGGTCACGGAAGAAGCGTCGATTCGGGAGGTTGGTTAACGGGTCATAAAATGCAAGATTCTCTAACTCCATCTGTGCATTTTTCAAATCACTAATATCTAGCAGCGAGCCAATAAAGCCGTCGAACTCCCCGCTGTCTTCACTAGAGGTGTTAAGAATGGGGGCAATGTGCTCCATAAATATTCGATTTTGGTCGTGCTCTGGTTGCACAAAACGGTATTCCACCACTTGAGCTTTTCGCGTGTCCTGCACTTTGTTTAACAGGGTAACGTACATTTCTTGGTCATCGTGGTGTACATACGAAAGATAGCCCGCGGGCGTAAGCTGCTGGTGAATACTTGTCAGCTCGTGCCACTTGTCATTGGTATAGACCAACTCACGACGACTATTCATTTGATAAATACCAACAGGCGAGTTTTGCGCCAACGTTCTGAAGCGACCTTCAGAAGAGCTCAGCGCTTTGTTTTCACCCTCCAGGGTATCCAACATATTATTGAAAACGTCAACCAAGCGACCGACTTCGTCATTTCGGCTTGGCGTCGCTCGTAACTGTGAAAACGGATTACGCGCAACTTTTTGTGCGGTGTCATGCAGTGCAGTCAACGGTTTCATTGTCACTTCGATCGATCGGCGCAAGACTAAGAATGCGAGAGCAATAATCACGGCAAACGCAATCATCGCGGTTAGAATCGCACTGAGAATATTTCGTTGAATGTCTGCAGTACTCACATCGACCGCTAATGAGCCAATCGTCTCACCCGAATCGACGATCGACACATTGACTAATAAGTGACTATCTAGATCTGTCACCCCTTCGCTTATTTCGCCCTGAGATTCACTGCAAAAATGCCGACTCTCGTTAACAGAGTATGACGAGAACAGAATCCCGTTAGAATCATATATACACGCCTTCAAGACGTCCTTACGGTAGCCGACTGTCGCTAGGTTGTTCTTCGCGGCAACGCTATCCCCAAAAATCAATGCAGCGGCGGAGCGATTCCCCAGCACTTTGGCAAGAACAGTCATGTCATCACTAAGTGTTTTACTTGCTTGTTGGCTTGAGTAAACAGTAAAGACGCCAATAATCGCCGCTAACGATACGACGATCACGATAAAACTAATGCGTATTACACGCGTGCTGAGACGGCTTGCTGTTTTTGCGCGTTGGGTCGTTTCAGTCATCACAACCTCGAATCGCAGGGTTGGTCGAAGAACAACGTGCGGCAAGTTCAATCAGCGATGAGCTTAGACTCAATTCACTCTCTTGCACCCGGTCTAGGTTGATCTCAAACTGAATTCTATTTTCGGTTCTCTGCAGCACGACTGAAGAACTGGCCATAATCGACGCGTTACAGCTATCACAAATCAACAAGGCCGCATTACTTTGCCCTAAGTTAACGGCTTCGTCTTCACCTGCAATGACCGCATGGCACTGAGACAAATCAGCAGGTCCGTTCGAATAAATAATTAAGGTGCTACCAATTGAGGGGATTTTTTCAAGACTAGCAATGGCACTTGCTGAGGCAGATTCTCCAACGGCGCATAAGCGAAGCTCGCCCTGCGGCTTGAATGACTCAGGCCAAGAGGTAAAACGCAATACGCCGAAAATCACCGCAGCGCGAACAAGCGATTCATTGTAAACCGGTTTAGACGCAGCGTGAGCGGGGCCAACCAAGCTACAAAACAAAAGGATCACCAACGCAGCTGCGCATAGGCCTTTGGTTTTAAAGTGCAACAGCTTAATCACCGAATCACGCTCAATATATTTCCAATCATTTCCATCGACACGACAACATTACATTGCCAACGAGACAACCAACTTGCCTGTTTATTTTTCCCTATGCCTTACAGCATAATAGTCATACAGAAATTTGCAATTTCTAGACACCGTTTCAAGCTGTTTTTTTTGTTTGATAACTCCTCTCAAACAGCGCGCTCTGACTGGTTTTGACAGCACCATTAAGTGGAAAGTCAGGCCGCAGGCCACCTAGTGAAATTCTTAGCGATTTCTGACACGAAAAAGTGCTATCGTTTGTGCGGTTTAGAGTCGCTTAAACGTTTTCGTTTGAAGACAGTTTTAATCAAACCTAACGTCGCCACTCGCGAACCAAATTTTTCTTTTCTCTCTGATGGAGACTAACGGTGCGGCCACGCCTCGAAACAACCTTTTTTTCATTATTTATCAGTATATTACTGACACTCTTTAGCCCGTTCTTAGCAGCAAACGAACATTACTCTCCATTGAATAGCTGGCAAACAATCGAGTCAGCGCACTTCAGAGTGAACTACCAACAAAACGACACGGCATTCGCTAAACGCACTACTTTAGTCGCTGAAAGCTTGTTTACAGAACTGGCGGCATTCTTTAACCATCAGCCGGCAGACAAAATTGAGCTAATCGTTAGCGACCAACAAGATCGAGCCAATGGCTATGCCAGCCCATTTCCGTTCAATCGTGTGGTTATCTACAAGGCGCAACCCAAGGGATTAGGCGAATTAAACACATCGAATGATTGGCTGTACACACTTCTTAAGCATGAATTGACGCACACATTCCACCTAGACAAAGCGAAGGACTTTCCCGCTATTTTGCGATCTATTTTTGGTCGGAACTTATTTTCATTTCCGCACATTTTTCAACCCGACTTCATGAAAGAAGGCCTAGCCACCTATATCGAAACAGATTGGGAGAAAAGCGTCGGTCGAGGACAAAGTGCCTACTATGACATGGTGCTTAGAAGCGAAGTTAACCATCAATTATTGCCGCTTTCGAAGCTACAACAGCGCAATCGAGACCAGCCTTTCAACCAGTCATACAGCTATGGAGTGGCATTTCATCAGTTTCTTGACGAGACCCAGGGCAAAGACTCGATACCCGCAATGATCTCCCAGTTTTCCGGGCAAGCGTTGCCCTTTCAGGTCGATGCTCCGTATCGATTTAACACGCAATATCGAAGTTTGGAGCAAGCTTGGATTGCATTTGAAAGCTGGCTTGCCAAACGCTATGAAACGGATATCGCCGCTCGCACGAAGGACGGTTTAAGCCCCGTAAAGCAACTATCCGCTGACCAACTATTGTCTGGTGCCCCCTACTCAGACCAAGAAGGCAACGTGTTTTATAGCGCCGTGGAAGCATATCGACCTCACGCCCTTTATCAACGGCGCCTGAGTGGCGAGATTGTCGAGCTCATTCGAACGCGCGGGTCGGTCACGATCGCCGGAAAAGTTAACGACCGCCTATGGTACTTTCAAGAAGGTCAGTGCGACCACATGTCGACCAGTTTTGATCTATACGAACTAAACCTAACAAATAGTGAGTCAAAACGTATTAGCCGTTGTCAGCATTATCGTGACGGCGACGTAAAAATAGATGAACGTGGACGCCCGCTCTTCGTGCTGCTCAAGCAGGCTTCTGGTTTAGATCGGATAGTGCAGTTTGACCTGAATAGCCAACAAGAAACCAACATTACCGTGTCGGTAAATGGCGCACAGCTTGCGAGTCCTCGCTGGCTAGCCGATACAAAGCAAGCCATCTATGCCAAAAAGACATACGAAAGTCGCTGGCATATCGTGGCTAAAGACTTAAGGTCTAACGCCGAGCGAACTATTCTGCGCGCCAATGATGCTAACTTCTTTAGCGTTAGGCCGAATCACGATAGTACAGCGCTCTATTTTGATTCAGACAAAAACAAAAGTATCGAGATTTGGCAAAGCCAACCAAATGGGGCCAATCTCCAGCAGGTCACTCACAGTATGGGCGGAGCGAGTTCAGCCTTCCCCTCTTATACGAGAGATACCTTGACCTACCGCTACTACGATCATCGCGGCTGGAGCATAGCCCAGACCCCCATTCCCGTGTCTGACAAAACGCGCAAACAATCATCCGCACCGGGCAAACCCGGCTCCGGTTATCGCTCGGCGGTTACGCCCCTTGAGGACGGTTTTTCATCGCCTTCTTCATCACCGCTTCCATCACCGCTTCCATCACCAAAACCTTACAGCGCTTTTAATACTATCGCGCCACGCTCATGGTTTTTCGGCTTCGCAAGTGACGACGCACATACCACTGCAAACATCATTCTCGAGGGCAGAGACACCTTAAACTTTCATAACTGGGCACTCAGTGTGGGTAACGACTTTGAGAACGACCTTCCGGTATTTCAAGGTAGTTACACTCTATTCAACCACCTGAATTTCAGCATTGATCGCTACTATGAATATCAAACAGGCGACGCAAACGCGCCTTCTGGATTCGCAGACAAGGCCATCACACAAGAGCGTTATACAGAATACTCAGGCACACTCTTTCACCAGCATCCTTTCGAGTTCAGCACTGTTGGGCTTTATCTAGGTATGAACGTTAACGACCAAGAGTTTACGGCGCTCACCAGCGATTCCCTTTTCTTTGACAAGCGCGTCGAGACGTTTGGCTTTGGCCTTAGTTACTATTCTGCTGTCACTCCCTTTTTGGCAATCGGCCCTGCGATTGGTCGCAGTATCAAAGCAACCCTTGAGCATGACTCGATAGATGGCACAGTTTTTCGTTCCGGCTCCGCTTCGACGCTAAAAAGCACCGGCAAGGTTTGGTCACTAGAGTGGCTTGAGTTTCTGCAGCTGTATCAGGCGCATCGCCTAGAGCTTCGTGCGCTAGCTGCTTATGCAGACCGTGGCGCTGACTATTTTGATCTTGCCGGCTCGGCGCCCACCTCTCTTTTCACAGACAGCCTGTTCCACCACCGCGAACGTAAACTACGCGGTTACCCAGATAGCAGCCCCGATTTAATCTCACGCAAGCCCGTCATACTCAGCGCTGACTATGAATTCCCGCTACTTCGCTTAGATCGGGGTATCACAGGCTGGCCATTAGGAATGTACGACCTAACGGGCACGTTGTTTCACGAAATTGCTAAAACCGGCACACACCCCGACCACTTTGATGCGACAGGCTTTGAGCTCAACCTAGGCTTAGACATTGGTTACGGTTTACTTCCATTGCAGATCACGACAGGCGTCGCCATTCCTCATCAAGAAACACTGGCGAATCAACAGAAAGATGCTAATTTATATCTACGACTAGGCTTGGGTTTATAGCGAAATGGTTACGCCACGATGTTTGATTCAGGTCAACTCCAGAGGGCGGTTCAGAGCTAGAATAAAATGGACAATTGTTATTCATTGAGGAGCCAACTATGTCTAGCTACAAAAATATTCTAATCGCACTAGAATGCAGCCACAACACAGAACAAGTCCTTGCGAAAGGGGCCGAAATAAAAGCACTCTACCCTGACGCTTCATACTCTCTCGTTCACGTTGTGCTAGATGTCATTATCGCCGACTGGGCAGGCCTTCCGGGGCAAGTACCTCCCGCCATAGACCAGCAAGAGCTTGCGCAAGCAGGTGCCGATTACCTAAAGCCCCTCATCGAGAAATCGGGACTGGACGAAAACAAACTAACTGTCTGTTTTGGCTCGCCGGCTCAAGCTATTCTGGAGTTGGCCGATTCTAATAATTCAGATCTGATTATTGCTGGCAGTCACAGCAGACGAGGCCTAGAAATCCTGCTCGGCTCAACCGCGCACAAAATCCTTAACTTGTCTAAATGCGACGTTTTACTGGTGCGGACACCCAAGTCATAAATGGAAAATCACAGTACGCAACAAACGATCGCCATCGTTAAGGCTTCGGCAGAACTGCATCACGCGCAGCAAATTGCGCGAAGCCTTACGATATCCTCGAAAAACTTGCGTACATTTGCCATGCGTATCGGTCAAACCGCGGCAGGCTTGGCCATTCTTGCCAGCTTTTATGAAGAGTTTTCGCGCAATGCCATTACCCTCGCCAATAAGGTGAGCAGCCTAACACTGACCAGTGCAAAAGATTCGGTAGAAGACTGGCGCACAGAGTTGTTTGAAGGCCAATTAGACAAGGCTTGCCTCACCATCGAGCCAGACAGTGTGCCTCTCACCGTGCAGCAGCATTTGGGCAAACGCCAGTTAAGAATTGATACCAACCGAGCAAACTTGCTCGCCTTTGACCGAGATATTCGAGACTCTCTGCTAGAAATGAAGAAAAACATTCGAAGCATTGCCGTAATCGCTGTCAATTCAAAAATCGAAGCGCCCAAAACCGGCGAACACTACGGTGCACTTTTGGATATGGCAAACAATGTTGAAGACATGATCTCTCTCATTATGACGCATATAGACACCGCCACCGCATATTTGAACCAGCGCAACCTAAAATCGGCTTAAACCTCATTACGATAAAAAGCGAGCAGAACCTTGAAATCACAAAAAGTATACTCGGACAAACACCGCTGGATAGTCTTTGGTCGCGATCCAGACAAGCCTGATCAGATCATCGATACGAACCAATATATGGTGGTTAATGGCGAGCATGCACTACTGTTAGACCCGGGTGGTATTGAACTTTTCGCCCCTATGCTCAGCGCCATCGTCAAAGAGGTCCCTCTTGAAAACGTTAAGCACTTATTTGCCTCCCACCAGGACCCGGATATTATTTCCTCTTTAGGTTTATGGGACCAAGTGTTAGACGACGCTACGCTGCATAGCCCTTGGCTTTGGGAAGGGTTTATTCGCCACTTCGGCATGAAGCGAATTCAATATGCAGCGATCCCAGACGAAGGCGGTACGATTGAACTTGGTGGCTTAACCTTAGAGTTTTTCCCCGCTCATTACCTACATTCGTCCGGCAATTTTAATGTCTACGATCCCGCCGCAAAGATACTGTTCTCAGGCGATATTGGTGCAGCGATAGAGCCCACCGACAGCCCAATGTTTGTTGAAAATTTTGACGAGCATATTCCTAAAATGAAAATGTTTCACGAGCGCTGGATGCCCTCTAACGCCGCAAAGAATGACTGGGTCGCTAGAGCTCGCGCATTAGACATCGACATGATGCTGCCGCAACATGGGCGCATATTTAAAGGTGACGACGTTCAGCGTTTTCTCGACTGGTTTGAACAGCTTGAAGTAGGAACTGCCGTCGACAGGGGCTAGACAGCTTAAGAAATGACGAACGAAGCAACCTAGCTGTCGCCGCTCATCATGGTCACGACCGCGTTTCGTTCAGCCGCGTCTCAATCATTTTTATTCGCTAGCCAAATCGTTATTCATGACCGAGGTCAAAAATGGTTAGTTGCGTTGACTATGACTATGTTGAAATTGCATGTTTATATCGTTTTCATGTGCGCTTGCAACTATCATCAGGAGAACAGATCGATGGCCATGCCTTAGATACCAAAACTGATTTGGCTCGCCGCGAATGCATTGAGATCACTCAAGCCGACACCACGACACTTGTCCCGATCGAATCAATTCAAAAAATGCATGCGCTAACGGAGAATAAGCACTTTACGACCGTTCGCTTTAGCTAGCGAACGACGCAAGCTCTTTTTCTAAAACACCCTAAGAAGACTCAAAAAAGTAAGCAACCCCATGCATATTCCAAAGCACTTCAACATTACCGACCAAACTGAAATACGCTCATTCATTCATGAAAATGCGTTTGGTCAATTAGTGTCCATCAGCGATAGTCGACCCGTCGCCACGCACATGCCCTTCCACTTCTGCCAAGATAAAGGCCGGCTCGCTGGTCATCTCGCGCGTGTAAACTCACAAGTGAAGCACTTAGATGGGCAGGATGTCCTTGTTATTCTCCAAGGCCCGCATGACTATATATCACCGTCATGGTATGAAAACCCTGGGGTGCCAACGTGGAATTATCAAGCGGTGCACCTATATGGAAAATGCCAAACGTTCGACGATCCAAGTCGTTTAAAAGAGATAGTCGAAACGCTGACCAGCACCTATGAGTCTGGCTATGCGAAGCCTTGGAACCCGGACTATCAGCCGGCCATGCTTAACGCGATTATTGGTATCGACATACACATAACCGAGATTCAATGCCAATACAAACTGAGCCAAAACCGAAAAGAAGAAGACCAGCAACGAGTGATTGAAGAACTCAGAAAAAAAGGCAGCCACGCCCTCGCCAGCGCCATGGAAAAACAACTTCAAAAATAGTGCTGAGCGATAACCAAACTCAAGCGGAAAGATCGACGCAGGCTTAAATAATGATGGGTGCCAAGTTAATCGGCTGTCCACGCAGACTTCGTTCCGCCTGCGGGAGCACGTCTTCGCTCGGCCACAAGCCATTGGCTAAAGCGTCTCGGTAAGCACTCGGCAAATCAGCACCTTGCATTTTTGCCTGCGTGGTCTCGTAATCATAATCGAGACGATGCCAACTGACCTCAATACCTCTTTTAGTCGGTGTCAAAACGAGATACCAAACGGACGCTGTCCCATCGTTTGCAGGCATACCGATTACGCCCGGGTTGAGCCATGCCTTGCGCACCGCCGCGCCCTCATGCGCACCCTCGCCTGCACCATCAACCTCATCGTCCAAAAACTGGCCAAACGGCAAACCACAATGCCCACCAATAACCGTATCCGTATTCAAATCGGCACACTGTTCTTCCTTTGCTTTTAGAGACGTCGACTCAAACACGAAGTGATTATTCTGCGCTGCATCGCCGTGGATACAACAAAACTGTCGGCCGAGAAAAGAAAACCGCAGCTCAGTCGGTAGATTCGCCATCCACCGCCTGTTGTCATCACTCACATTCGCCTGTGTAAACTGATACCAAGAATTAGACAGAATCGAACACGCACTGCCCTCTTCGAACCCGCAGCCACAATCATCAAGCGACTCACCAATGGACTGTTCACAATTGCCCTGAACAACATGAATACCCCATGCGCGAATCGTCGAAACGGTCTCTTCTGGCTGAGCACAATAAGCAACCACATCACCCGTACAAATCACATGATTGGCAAGAATGCCTCGCGACTCTGCAACTCGCTTCATGGCGAGCGTCGCCTGCAAGTTACTATACGGCCCACCGAAGACCAGTACCGGCCCTGTTAGCTCACCGAGGTCTAGCGCCTCACCCAGCTCTCGCTCAGAACCCGACATAAGCTTTATGCGCGCCCTTCAACGACGGGTGCTCGCTGCAACAAAATTCCCATCACAAAAGAGGCAATCCCTCCCACCAATACGGCGAGGCAAATCCATAGTAGTTTGGTGTATTTATGCGCCTCACCTAGATACTGTGTATGTCCTGACGACTCAAAGAAATAAAGCATCGCGCCACCCACAGCAAACACAAACGACGCAGCGTAACTCCACACCGGAATATCGCGACGCCCGCCCCACAAAGAGAAAAAGATAACCGGCGCCAAGTACATGGAAGCCGTGCCACTCACCGCGACAGCGCTAAATAAATCCTTGTTGCCAAAAAACACCATCGCTAGGCCAAGCAACATGAATATCGCCATCACCGCGCGGCCATTACGAATACTTGCAGGTATGACTTTCATATCCACCGCCACCAACTTGGCCGAACTAGACAAAGTACTATCCAATGTCGACATCGCTGAAATGACCAAAGCAACATTGAAAAGCAACATAGGAACGTCACCTAAAATACGTTCCAAAACAATATTCATTGCTTCGCCCGAAGCGGCAAACGTACCGGCGATCACACCAAACGCACCGAAAATGATAATACAAAGAATACTGATCCAACCGGCATGCAGAAAGCTCAATCGTGTTGTCTCACGATCCGCCAAAAAGCCCCTATCCATCATGACAGGGTCATGCATTGGATAACTCCAAACTTGGAGCAAAGCAACAATCAACAGAATCGGGCCCGGCGCGGTAATATCGAACGGCGTCGCAAACAAAGTGTCAACGCTTACCAAACCGCCCGTTAATACCGACGCTACCAACACCAATAACACAGCGATAAAAACAACCATCTGAAAAACGTCAGTACGCAAGGAAGCATGAAGCCCGCCAAGCATTGAATACAACAAAGTAATACCAGCAAAGGCCATTACCGCTAAGGTGTAAGAACCGCTTCCCGCCGCACCGAAAAGAATCCCGATAACAAGAATATTGGCGAACACCTCACTCACCAATCGGAGCCCAATCACAAAGTTGTAGCAGCTGGTCCCTGTAGACCCGAAACGTTCGCTTAAAAACGCTTGAACACTATGGCAGCCATGCTTAAACCGCAACGAATCAATAATGGCGCCGCCCGTAAAAAACGACAGGTAATACGCTGCATACGCGAGCGTCCCCCAAATGCCGTAGTAAAAGCCCAAAATTGCCGCATTGAGTAAGGAGCGTGCAAAAATCCACGTAGTGACTTGGCTTAGAATCAAGGTCAACAAACCGGGCTGTTCGCCGCTTGGTGAAACCCCAGCGAAGAAACCGCTCACCGCTTTTGCTCGTGGCGCCAACAATAAAGAAATCACTGCCACAACCACAATAGTGAGAGGTAAAGCATAAGACATGAAAAACAGCTCCTAGGAGAATTAAACGTTACGGATATTTGTAGCCAAATATAACGGCACCAATTTACCTGAAATAGATGCGTAAGTACGTAAAAATAAAAGACAATAAAAAGACTAGAAAGTTCCTGAATAAAAGATAGATTTGTAGTGCTAAGGGTGCCTGTTTTCTCGCTCGGGTAGTTTTCGAAAGTCAAAGCGACTCAATTAAATGTGGTCTGTCCCCTTTTTTTCACTTGGTTTAAGCAGAATAGAGCCGAGGCTTATGTCGTTGCATGTGCTTTTGCTGTTCTCGCTGCCTTGGCGTTCTTGACGGGCGTACTGCGTAAATGTCGTGCTTCCGCCCGTATTGAAACAAGTTGTTTCATCGGAGTAGCTTGATGCGCGTGCTTTGAACGCTTCATATGTTTTTAGGCAACGTGCAACTTCTCGCTTTAGTCCACCAAATACGAGAGGCATTTTTGATGCGTGCGCCTCATAGCCCATTAGCCCTGAGAACTTGAGATGCGGTGACTGATCAATAAAGCTCAGTGCATCATCGAAGCTAGCATCTAATTCAAAACCACCACGGTTTAATCCAACGTTTATTTCTAGATTGACGCGAATGACTTGTCGGCTTTCTCGTGCGGTCGCCTCGTATTCTTTTAGACGTTTAGGTGAGTCAATAAGCCACTGTATAGTAGAAAGTGACGAAGCATTTGATGACGCACTTGTTAAAGAATGGGATGAAGTTTCTGATGAAGAACGGGATGAAATAAACGCATCAAACGCAGCGACGGGCATTGGCTTGCCAAATAGAATATCGGCGTTTGGGTAGGCGTTTTGGATTTGCACTAAAAAAGGCACGTGAAAACACATGAATCGCTTGCAGTTATTTTGTTTAGCTATGTGCTCGATTAAGGCTAGTGAGGGCAAAGACTTGACCACTAAGCGTAAATGTGACTCGTTTGAGAGTTGTTCGTCGGCTAAGCCGATATTATGATCGAGACTTACAAGATCAATGACCAATGTAGGTTGAAACGTCTTGTTTGCTTTGAGGGCCGCACTGAGCTTATCAAGTTTAAGCATAATAATTTCTATTTTTCGCGTTTGTTATTGATGGTTGATGCGAGTGTGTTTATTTTAGGGAGGTATTGAGTGTGGATCAATATTCAAGGTGGCCACGAGTAGACGCGTATGGTTAAGTTACGCGAGACTTCTATATACGCTTTAGATGTATCGGCTCAGATTTGACCTTACGATTTCAAAATTTGATTTCAACCTGACCATACATTCTGCAGAACTTAAAAGTCAGCAAAGCTGCCGCCCAATACTCATTATGGGATCAGGATATTCAGGCCAAAATCGGCCTGAATAATTACACCAGAAATGTGAGAAAAGCAGATGTTTAAGGTACGATTACAGCTCAGCCATATCTTCAGACTAAAGCGGACGCCCAATTCCAAATAAAGTGTTAGTATCAACCGTAATATCTTGGCCAACCCTACTATTCCGCTAGACTGTTAGGTTAATGAAGTGAAACCAATCCACATAAAAGTACTCCGTGTAGGTACCGGTTTAGGTCTCATATTTGTTGCAGGTAGATACATATACTTAGCTATTTCGCTTGAAGTAGTGGAGTGGCGCAATAGTGTATATAGCCTTCAAGATAGCCCTATATCTTTTTACTTTTTCACGGGCATTTTTATCGTGGCAATTATGTGTGGTATTTCTTTGGTTAAACTCGGTTGGCAGGACTATTGTGATTAATGCTACGAAACTTAAAACGTGTTTAACGGTTCCAGGGGGGGAAGTTGACCCGAAAAAATGGACACATTTCGTTTACCCCTGAATAGCTTCGTATTGCGCGGGTGACAAATAGTTGAGACTCGAGTGTATTCTGATCGAGTTGTAAAATCCATTTACGTATTGAGCAATGAGTCTCTGTAATTGCTTTAAAGAATCAAATGTTTTTCCAATCATAAACTCTCCTTTGAACTTCTGAAAAAACGATTCAACTTCCGCATTGTCGATACTTGTATAAGAGCGACTCATGCTGCGTACGATGTTGTTTTGGTCTGTGTAAATCTTCAGCTCAATAGAGCCATACTCAGATCCTCTGTCTGAATGCAGGATCAGCCCAGGCGAAGGTTTTCTTTTCTTCACAGCAAGCTTTAGAGCCCGCTTTACCAAGGCTGTAGTTTTGGATGCTCCGACCGACCAGCCAACCACTTTTCGTGAATGAAGGTCCATTACGATGGCCAGATATAACCAACGTTTTCCAAAAGGCAGGTATGTAATATCACTAGACCAGTGGGTATTAATACTATGAGTCGTTTTGTCTTTGAGACGTAAGTTCTCAGATATTTGAAACATCGCTCTTGTCTTACATTTGTGAGGGTATGTCCTAGATATTTTGGCTACTAGTTTTGCTTGTCGCATCAGCCTGGCAACGCGTTTCTTACCAACGCTAACGCCCATTAACTTGAGCTTATGGTGCACTCTTGGACTGCCATAAGTCTCTCTGCTTTGGTTGAATATGCGCCGTATGCTTACCATCAGCTTTTTGTCGTATAAAGCGTGATTGGATTTCTCGCGATGAGACCATTCATAGTAACCACTGCGTGACACGTTTAGGTGTTTGCACAGCTTGGTAACGCTTGATATAGCTTTATATCGGCCTATGAATTCGAATTTTTCTGTCTTTGTTCCGCGAGAAATCGTTGCCACTTTTTTAGAATGTCGT